>OHAO01000897.1_pt1 | contig 21899 bp, 13 predicted proteins | sample 1577151 | NCBI WGS metagenome assembly OHAO01 (sample SAMEA3541585, study PRJEB24748) | human gut metagenome | biome: human gut; feature: human-associated habitat; material: faeces | place: China | collected 2012 | reverse complement strand
CAGGGAGCATTGATGTTATTGCCGGAGAAGCAGGGAGCCGGTTCCCGCGCGCCGCTCCTCTTGTATCACCTGCCTCTCGATTTCCATCTCCTCGGGATACAATTTAAGAAAACCGGACCAATCCCTCAATACCAAAACACAAGAATCAACCAACAACTTCGAAGCGGTAGGAACATTATTCACGTTATACGCCGTTTCGTCGTGTCCCGTGTAAGCATTAAAATTACTTATCTTGTGCCGTTTCAAAAAAGCCGGAACCCCGTCCGGGAAATTATCAGTGGCATGGAAGGCCATGTGCTCTAGCACATGAGCCAAACCATTCTGCTCCTCCTCCTCCATCAACGCTCCCACGTTCTGCACGAGATAAAAATCGGCACGTCCCGGCGAACTTGTCGTGCGGCGAATGTAATACGTCAGCCCGTTTTCCAATCGCCCCTGCCGGAAATTCACCGATTCCTCTTGCGCTAAAATCGATTGCCCGAAGGATAAAAAAACAAAAAATCACTGAACCATGCATTAGCAACAGTGCCTTTGCCTTTCCATAGTCCAATCCCAGTTCTTCTACAATCATGCGGGTACCACGGTCTACCAATTTCTGGTTACTCAGTTGCATGTTCACCATCTTATTACCTTTCACGCGGCCCAGTTGTATCATGACAGAAGTAGTAATCATGTTCAGTATCATCTTTTGCCCCGTACCCGATTTCATGCGTGAACTGCCTGTTACATACTCCGGTCCTACAATCATTTCAATGGGAACATCTGCTTCTGCTGCCATCGGAGAGTCGGGGTTGCTGGTGATACAGCCTGTAAGAATGCCGTGCTCGCGTGCTTTCTGCATGGCGCCGATCACGTAAGGAGTCGTGCCGGAAGCAGCAATGCCGATGACAGTATCTTTATCCGTAATGTTACGTTCAACCAACTCTTCCCAACCGCGACGCATATCGTCCTCCGCATTTTCCACCGGATTGCGCAGGGCTGTATCGCCACCTGCTATCAGTCCGATGACAAGCGTAGGCGGCATACCGAATGTTGGAGGAATTTCTGATGCATCCAGCACACCCAAGCGACCGCTGGTACCTGCTCCCATATAAAAGATGCGTCCGCCTTGCTTCATGCGTGGAACGATTTGTGTCACCAGTTTCTCAATCTGTGGGATGGCTTTTTGAACAGCCAATGCCACTTTCTGGTCTTCTGTGTTGATGTCCTCCAATATTTTGCGGACAGATTTCTTTTCTAAGTCGTTGTAGAGCGAAGGTTGCTCTGATATCTTTACGAATGCCATGATGATGATGAGATTTATGAGTTATAATTTATGATTTATGGGGGCTGGGATGGTTAACTATGGTAGCTAATCAGGCCTTCCATAGGGCTTTGGAGAATGGTGCCTACTTGAACGCCCATTTCCTGTGCTGCTTCGGCAAGTACCTCCTTATAATGGAATGCTACGGAGCCGATGAAGTGTACCTTGCTATGCTGATAATCGTATTGCATGACGTTCCTTTTCAGGAAAGCCTTGAAACTGTTCAGCACCAGCGTGCGCACACAAGGCTCGTCCAGATTCTGAGCGAGGAATGGAGACAGGCTTGCCAGGAAACGGTTCGGGAATGGTTTACGGTATACACGGTCGATGATGTCTGCCGGTTCCAGATTGAACTGATTGAGGAACTTCTCTTTCAGTTCCGGAGTCATCTGATTCTTCAGAATATCGCCTACCAGCAACTTGCCCAGGCAAGCACCGCTACCTTCGTCGCCAAGGATGAAACCCAGGGGAGAGACGTTGGCGCCAATGTGTTTGCCGTCGTAATAACACGAGTTGGAACCTGTGCCCATGATGCAGGCTATGCCCGGTTCGTGTCCGCAAAGTCCACGGGCGGCGGCAAGCATGTCCGTATTTACTTCCACTTCGTCGCCCGAAACCTGGAGATGCTGGATAATGGCACGGTGTACCATGGCAATTTTGTCGGGGAAGCCACAGCCGGCACCATAAAAGTACACAGCGTCGAAGGCATTGGTCGTTAACTGGGGCAGCAGCGCTGTCGCAATTTCATTACTGATCTCCTCTTCCGACTGAAAGAAAGGGTTGGTACCTTTCGTAGAAACCTGCTGGATGAGTTTACCTTTCTCTACAACACACCAATCGGTTTTTGTAGAGCCACTGTCTGCTATTAATATCATATCGTTTAATTTTAATTATTCATCGTTTATATTTCATCGGTGTTATAGTCTTTTGCCGATTTATCTGCTTGCTACTATATCTTGATATATATCTTTCGTTTATACAATTGATAGCCGATGCACCAGTTGATGGCTACAAAGAGCAATGCATAGGCCAGTGAACCGCCTGTCTCACCGAATATCGGCATAAGAACAATCTTATATAAGAATCCGTGTATGCTGATGCTGCCATCGCCCCAGGGGAAGCTGATGCTGCCGAACAGGATGCTGAGTACTCCACCCAGAACGTACATGAACAGGGGGTTGACACCGAAAGCCTCGAAGAAAGTACACCATTTCTTGTATCCTTTTACGTCGATGATCCAGATGAGCAGTGCCAGGAAACTGGAGGCCAGTCCGCAGGTGGTGAGGACGAAGGTGGGAGACCAGATTTTCTTGTTGATAGGGCAACCGTAGCTCAGCAGGAAGCCTGCAAAAGTAAGGATGGCACCAACCAGGAATAATTTGATCAGGTGAGAGTTCAGTAACGCTTCGCGGCTCTCGGCTTTATTGCTGTCCAGCATCATACGACCCACGCAGAAGCCCAGCAATACATGGGCAATGGAGGGGATGGTACTTAAAAGACCTTCGGGATCAATGCCGTTGTCCTTGTACATGTGTGCGGGGGTGAGGATGGCACGGTCCACTATGGAGAGGATATTGGTTTCGTTGTAAGCAAATCCGTTGCCACACATCAGCAGGATGAAGTAGCCTACCAGTAATGTGGCAATGAGGTAAGGGATATGACGGTGTTTCATGGTCAGCGCAATGATAGCGGTAGCACCGTAGCAAAGGGCCAGACGCTGCATGACACCCAGGATACGGATGCGGTCGAAAGTCCAGATGGATGCCCAGAGTTGTTCGCCAAAACTGAGGCCTTCATGGGAGCCTGCCCAGTAGTAACAGAATCTGGAGAACCAGCCGATGGCAAGTCCGATCAGGAAGATGATAATGGTACGCTTCAATATCTTCATGGCGGCTGCATGACTGAACTCGAAATTGTACTTCTTCAGGGAGATATAGGTAGAGATACCCATGATGAACATGAAGAAGGGGAAGACGAGATCGGTGGGGGTGAGGCCATTCCACTCAGCGTGGCGCAGGGGGGCATATATATGTCCCCAAGTGCCGGGGTTGTTCACCATAATCATGCCCGCAATGGTGACACCGCGAAGGATGTCGAGGGCAAGAATGCGCTTGTTTGTCTTGGTCTGACTGTTCATTGTAATAAGTGTGTTAAGTTATTAGTTATAAGTTATCAGTTGCTTCAGCTTTCACGCTCTTCGTACATTGGTCTACGAGATAGGCAATAGAGACGTAGGGGATACCTGAATTGGTAGTCAGTCCTATTTCGCAAGTACGACTGTTGGAGTAGCCGATAGTGATACCCGATGCTTCTATCTGCGGACGGAGTTTGCGCAGGGCATAGGAATTCAGTTCAGGATAGGTGAATCCACGGTCGCCGGCAAAACCACAGCAGCCTACTTCTTCGGGTACGAAGACATGCGTAGAACAAAGTTTTGCCAGGGAGATAATCGTATCTGCCAGACCCATTTTGCGCATGGAGCAGGTGATGTGTACTGCTACGGGGCGGTCGGTCTGCGTGAAGACCAGTTTGTCTCGCAGGAAAGTGTAGATGAATTCTGCAGGTTCGTAGAGTTTCATCTTTTGAATGGTTTCGCGCATGCGATGCAGGCAGGGGCTCTGATCGCAGAGAACAGGGTACTTGCCTGCATCGCTGGCTTCCCAAAGGGCGGCTTCGAGTTCGGCTGCTTTGCGGTCGGCAATGTCGAGCATACCTTTACTTTCCCAGATGGTGCCGCAGCAGAGTTTATCCATGTCCTTGGGGAAGATGACTTCGTAACCGCCTTTTTGCAGGAGGGAGATCATCTTGTTTACCAAAGGTTGCTCCACAGGGGATTTTTTCGGGAGGCCCATGGTTTGGTTGATGCAGCTGGGGAAATAAACTACTTTGTTCAATTGACAATTGACAGTTGACAATTGTGACTTGTCAATTGAATAAGCTTTCGGCATGGCAGGCGTCCACAAAGGCACGCCCAATACATTGTGCATCCCTTTCGTAATGCTGCTCATGGCTTTGGTTCCTAATACGGAGTGTCCGAAATTGGCTAATGATAAAACGGGGCGCAGACTACTCTTAACACCGGCGAAGTGATTGGCTACGAAATCTCCTGCTTTATATCCGAGGCTACCTTTCGGCAGTGTTTCCTGGCGGATGATGTGGGTCAGGTCGCCTGTATTGATATTCATCGGGCAAGACATGGAACACAGTCCGTCTCCTGCGCAAGTTTGATTGCCCGGGTAGCGGTATTGTTTTTCGAGTAGAGACAGACGTTCCGGGTCTGTGCCGCTTTGTTTCAGACGTGATATTTCCCGTTGCAATACAATGCGCTGGCGCGAAGAAAGGGTAAAGCCGCACGACAGGCAGTTCACTTCGCAGAAGCCACATTCGATGCACTTGTTTACTTTTTCGGCAGGACTGGCTTCGTCGATAGGAATCAACGGCAACGGTTTGAAGTTCTTGATGTGGCATTGCGGGTCATCATTGAAGATAACTCCCGGATTGAGTAGTCCTTTCGGGTCGAACAACTGCTTGACTGCCTTCATGGCTTCAAAAGCTGCTTCTCCCCATTCATATTTCACGAAGGGGGCCATGTTGCGTCCGGTGCCATGTTCTGCTTTTAGCGAACCGTCGTATTTATCGACTACCAGAGTCTTTACGTCATTCATCAGGTCCTCGTAGCGCTTTACTTCGGCGTCGGTACTGAAGGACTGGTTCAGGATAAAGTGATAGTTGCCTTCCAGGGCATGACCGTAGATGCAGGCATCATCGTAGCCGTGGCGGGCGATGAGCTGTTGCAGGTCGGCAGTGGCTTCGGGCAGGTCTTCGATATGGAAGGCTACATCCTCGATGAGGCAGGTAGTGCCCGGTTGGCGTGTACCGCCTACGGATGGGAATATACCTGAGCGGATAGCCCAATACTTGGAATATTCTTCCGGCCGGTCGGTGAAGTGCACGGGGATATAGGTGCTGAAAGGTTTCAGACATTCCTCGATTACTGAGATGTTCTGTTCCAGTTCCTCGCGGGTGCGGGCTTTGGTCTCGGTCAGCACGGCTGTGAGGCCGGAGGCATCGGCAACTTCTTGCTTATACTTTAAGTAGACAGGGTCTTCTACCGAAGAGAGGCTCTTGTAGTCCAGCAGTTCGGCGCCTTTTACTCTCTTTCTGTCTGCTTCTGATGCGGAAGTATTGTCATTTGAGAGTTCTTTCATCGCCACCACCGCCCGGCAGGCATCCTTGATGCTGGTAAAATAGAGCATGGCACTTGCCTTGTACGGATAGTCGTACTCTGTGCGCATGGTAATTTGAGAAAGGAACGCAAGCGTGCCTTCCGAGCCTACCATCAGGTGGGCAATAATATCGAACGGATCATCGAAACGGACAAATGGCAGAAGGTTCAGTCCGGTTACGTTCTTGATGGAGTATTTGTAGCGGATGCGTGCAGCGAGTTCTTCGTTGGCACGTATCTGGTCACGCAATTCGCAGATGCGATTGTAGAAATCGGGGTGGGTGGCTTCGAAGGAAGCACGCGAAATGTCGTCCCCTGTGTCTAGCACGGTGCCGTCCGCCAATACGATGCGGGCGGAGAGAAGTACCTTGTCACTATTGGCGTGTGTACCGCAATTCATACCTGAGGCGTTGTTCATGACAATGCCACCTACCATGGCACTTTTCACGCTTGCCGGGTCCGGAGCAAACTTACGTCCGTAGGGTGCGAGAATCTCGTTAACCCGCTGACCGATGATGCCCGGTTGCAAGGTAATCTGTTCATGATCGGGAGAAATGCTGTACTTCTCCCAATGTTTTCCGGCTACTATCAGGATAGAGTCACTAATGGCTTGTCCCGACAAACTGGTTCCTGCGGCACGAAACGTTACTGGCAGACCGTAACGGTCGGCAAGTTTCAACAGGTCGGAGATCTCCTCTTCGCTGTTGGAACGAATCACGATTTGTGGGATGAGGCGGTAGAAACCCGCATCTGTTCCCCATGCTAACCGGCGCAGTTCGTCGGTGTATATCCTATCTTGCGGAATAAGTCCCCTTATTTCCTGCAAAAACGAAGTGTAGCTACTTTTTACCATAGTGTTTTCGCCTTTCTTTTCCTTATCATTCTTTTCTTCTTTCACCTACCTGTGATGACAAGCACTCGTCACCTCTTATGACATTCCGGTTCCTTAATGGTTCTTTTCGGTGCAAGAAGCGTTTATTGTTCCCTACTTGTACAGGTAGTACTTCTTCGACAACCGTCGGAAGTCTTCAACATCCTTATACCAATAGTCGCGAACGTCTTCCCATCGGTTGCGCTGTGAGAACCGCTTGCGTATCTCTTCCGAGCCGCTTACCATGTCGAACATACGGAAACGTCCCTTGTCGGCATGCTCAAATACGGCACGGTCAGGATAGAGCGCTGCGATCTCCTGCATCACCAGGAATTGGATGTCGCTCAGCGGGGCTTTCTGCACGTCCATGATGTGCACCTGTACGCCTTGCAGCAATTCACCCTTACCCACGGAGTAGAAGGGTTTCAGATACATCGGCCTGAATACAACACCCGGCACATTCAATGCGTTCAGGTTTCCCGCCAGTTTTTCTGCTTCTACCCACTGTGCGGCGAACATCTGGAACGGTATCGTATAGCCTACCCCGATGGACATGTATCCCAGTTCACCCAGAATACCGCTTACCGGATAGAATATAGCCGAGTGCGGATGGGGAATATGCGGAGAAGAGGGTACCCATTGCAACCCCGTCTGTACATAGTCCATCTTGCGTTTCCAGCCTTTCATCTTCACAACGTGCAGGTTACATTGTGCTGCCATCATCTTTTCTCCGTTCAGCATCAATGCCAGCTCACCGCAAGTCAGCCCGTAAAGGTACGGAATCTTGAACTGACTGACAAAAGAAATGCAATCATCTTCTACCAGATTGCCTTCTATCTTGAGTCCGCCTACCGGGTTGGGACGATCCAATACGATAAATTCTTTACCGTTTTCGGCTGCTGCTTCCATAGCCAGTCCCATTGTACTGATATAGGTGAATGAGCGGCAACCGATATCCTGGATATCGTAGACTAATACGTCAATGTCTTTCAACATCTCCGGTGTAGCCTTGCGGGTTTTGCCGTAAAGGGAATATACGGGCAATCCGGTGGTGGCGTCTTTGATGTCCGTCACGTGGTCGCCGGCATGTACATCGCCACGAACCCCATGCTCCGGACCGAAGAGGGCAACCAGATTTACGTTCGATGCTTCATGTAGAATGTCAATGGTGGATTTCATCTGATTATCCACTCCGGTGGGGTTGGTAATCAGACCTACGCGTTTGCCTTCCAGACACTTGAAGTTCTGGTCTTTCAGGACTTCAATACCTGTCTTTATTCTTATCTTTTGTGCCTGCACCACGCTTCCGCAAAGGAGGCAGAGCAAGGATATTATAATTATCTTCTTCATAACTAGTTACTTATTATTAATTGTTAATCACTTCTTTCCGTATGTTGGGTCAATCTTCCTGTCGGCAAACACCGTGACCACAATAGTGGCGACACAGCAGAGGATTACGATCCAGAAGAAGTTGACATAGCCGACTGCTTCCTGAAGGTAACCTGCAAACATGCCTGGAATCATCATGCTCAGTGCCATGAAAGCGGTACAGATGGCGTAGTGCGACGTCTTGAACTCTCCTTCGGAGAAGTACATCATATAAAGCATATAGGCCGTGAATCCGAATCCGTAGCCGAACTGCTCGATGGCAATGGCCGTTGAAATGGCAAATAGATTATCGGGTTGGCCGATGGCGAGATAGACGAAGGTCAGACAGGGGAGTGTCATACATGCTGCCATCCACCAAATGGATTTCTTCAGTCCGATGCGCGATGCGAATAATCCGCCTAGGATACCGCCTACGGTGAGGAATATCACTCCGATAGTGCCATATACAATACCTACTTCTGCTGTGGAAAGTTCCAGACCTCCTGCCTCTTTAGAAGCTACTAGGAAAGGCATGCACATCTTGATGAGGAATGCTTCGGGAAGGCGATAAAGCAGCATAAATGCGATGGCCAACCATACGCCGGGTTTGGTGAAGTAAGTGGCAAATGTGCGCCCAAACTCTTGGAATATGGCTTTTGCATTGGCTGTTCCCGGTGTCAATACAGACTTGTCAGAGGTAGGCTTGGGTATTGCAAAGAGGTGATAGAAAGTTACCAAACTGAACATGACGGCTGTAACCAGCATTGTGATGGTCCACGACAGTGGAATGTCTTTGTACCTCAGTTCAATGGCACCGGCAATGGCTACGAGTACTCCTTGTCCGAAGATGGATGCAAGGCGGTAGAAGGTGCTTCGGATACCGACGAATGCGGCTTGGTCGCTTTGCTTTAATGCCAGCATGTAGAAGCCATCGGCGGCAATATCATGTGTGGCCGAAGCAAATGCTGTGATGATGAAGAGAATCAGTGTGATGGTGAACATGCTGATGGGAGTTGTTCCGGCAGCTATCGTTGCTTCATCCGGTTTCGGAATGGACAGTGTCAACAGAATGAATGCTATCGACATCAGGATTTGCATAGAGATGATCCACCATCGTTTGGTCTTGATGATGTCGATGAACGGACTCCAGAAGGGCTTGATGGTCCAGGGTAGATACAGCAGACTCGTAAACAAAGCCATCTCTCCATTGGGAACACCCATCTTGGCAAACATCAGTACCGAGATGTTGTTAACTATGAAGTAGGGAATGCCTTGTGCAAAGTATAAGGTAGGTACCCATGCCCACGGTGATATTCTTTTTGTACTGTTCATGATATTGTTTATTGTTTTGTTAAATTATTCATATAGCTTCTCGATACTTGCACCTATGTAATAGTGCAGCAGTATCGCGTCATACTTATAGCCTTGTTCGCCCATAACAGCAGCACCGATCTGGCATAGTCCTACACCGTGTCCCCAGCCGGCTCCGGTGAGGATGAAACGAGCGGGGATACCTTCGGGAGAGACGTCTTCCTTATCTACAACAAATGCGGAACTGTACAGATGGGAAGTGGATAGCGTGCGACGTATTTCCAGTTCTTTGCCAATCGTGAGCGTCTTCTTGGTTCCTACGATTTTCAGTTTCCAGAGGCGACCTGAAGTTCCACGAGCGATAGGAACAAGATCAATGATTTGCCCGTAATCGATGCCGGAGCGTTTTAGGATCAGTGCGGAAAGTTCTTCCTGGGTGTAAACTACTTTCCAGCGATAGAAGTCGGTGGTTTCCTGGTCGTAGTTATTCAATACCTGTGAGAGGACTTTCTTGTCTGTGGTGTTGCAGAAGGCGGGTGGAGAAGTACGTATCCATGTCTCGGCTTCTTGCTCGTCGGTCAGATCTGGTAATCCACTACCGGATAAGGTGTTTTCGAAACTCAAGTCATTGAATTTGGAACTGAAGATACGGAAATCCCGTTGTTTCAGGAGATAGGGATACTTCACATCTTCCCAGCAATACTGGAATTCTTCGAATGCACCGCCGCAGCATTTAGAGAATCGGGCATCGCATATCTTACCGTCAGACGTTAATACTTGTCCGCGGGTGGCAGCGATGGCTTGCTTTACGATTTCGGTGGAGGCACGGGTAATGCCTTGGTAACGCTGGCAATGGTCGTCTGCACAGACGTCGAAACGGGTGTGGTCTTCACGGTCGTACCAACGGATTAACTCTTCATCTGTTTGGGTGAAAGCGGAATACTCAGTCTGGGTTTCTGTAATCTCCTTGTTCTTATGAATCTGAGCCAAAAGCCAGCTTCGTGAAATTACTGCATGTGCCTCCAACAGCTCTAACGAAGCCGTTGCGCTCATCTCACTGGAGATTACGCTGGTCAGGTAATCTTCTACGTGAATGACGTTGATGCCTGTCAGCTTCTTGTTCTCCACAATAATCTTTAGAGAACCCAGAAAGCGCTGGTCTTCTTTACGCTCCCAGTGGAAGTTGATGCCGATGGTGACATCAAGCAGTTCGAAAGCGTCGGTAGCTTCGTTTACAGGTTCAAATAGAAGCTCGTCATAAAGGCGTCCGTTCCACAGTATCCTGTCTTCGTTGTAGGTCACAACCTGCTTACCACTGATTTCCATACCGTTGATGCGGTACGGATTCAGCAGGATAAACTCTATTTGCGGCTCGAACAATATGCCTACGTGTACTTTGGGCTCTTTCATAATCGTTTATATTTGTTCTTTTATACGCTGACGTACCCGATGGAAGTCTTCGGCAGAAAGCGATACCTCACTCAGGATCTGGGCTATATCTTCGGATGTGATCTTGAGAAAGTCTTTTTCGACCGGTGTGATAAACACTCCGCCGAGGTCTACGGATGCAGGACTGCTCAATAAATTAGCATCCCCTTCGGCTGTATAGCAAGCCGGACGGTGCTTCTCACGTGGAAATACGCATACGATCCATTTCTCATCTTCGTACCATGCCAATATATTCATCATCGGTTCGTCATCTCCCGGTTTGATGTCCAGTGAGTGGTAAATGATATCGAACAGGGCGGCAGCGTGTTTCTTATTGGCTGCTTCGATGACCAATGTTGCACGGGGAGCGTCATTCAGGTACCAGAGGGTAGCTTCACCGTAATCGGCCACTTTGCCTGCTACCTGTCCGCGCCAGTCCTTTTCAATAGGCATGAAACCTTTGTTGCCTGCCTGGAAGTGAGCATGGTCGGGGGCGGATGCACCGCATTTGGGACCATTATAGAATATTGTGTAATCCGTCAATGCCTGTGCCAATGCCAGCATATCCTTGAAACGGACGGCTATGCGCTGGTTCACGTGTGCCACTTCCGGTATCGTCAGGTGGCGGGGAAAGATAGGGAACGGATTGACCAGGATATTATAATGTCCTTCGAACGGAATTCCTTTTTGCACCGGCGGTAAATTGGCTGGGCAGAGAAAACATTTGCGTTCCTTGATGGACTGGGCATCTACTTTAGCTCCCGAAGAAACGATACGTGCAGGATTGAACTGTACCTTATACGGAATACCGTTTACATCGAGTTCCTTCACCTGCACACCCGAAAGGGCGGCGTAGTTGTTACGTGCCGTTTCCCAGGAGGCAAGTTGCTCGGTAAGCAGATTGTTTATGGTTTGGTTCATATTGAATGCTGTAACTGGTTACTTATTAGTGTGTTGCGTAACACTTGCGTTTCATGTGAGGGACACTTGTGTTACATTTGTAGCACACAAGCATTTCATTTGAGAAACACTTGTGTGGTACAAGTGCGGAAAACGCATGGAGTGTTTATCTTCTTTTATTCTTCGCCACACGTGCCTGAAGTTCCCAGGTACGGATGCGGTCTTTATACAGATTATGACCATTCATTTTCACGATATCCAGTGAAGCATCCGAGTTGTCATCCCAGCGGCGGCACAAGTAAACTACGTCATACACACGACCGATCTGGTATTGGCGGGAGAAGTTTAATCCCAGTGCATAGTCTTCACCATAGCTGGTATTCGGAACTTTCACTTCACGCAGCACAGGAGTATAGAAAGCACGCGGAGCACCCAGACCATTGATGCGGAGTGCATTGTTGCGTCCGTTTTCGGGGGTCCATTCTTTATGGTCGATAATACCCGGAGCAATCATATTCATATTGAAGTCCGTCATCATATAAGTACCTACCACCATGGCGCAATTCTGTTCATAGAAAGCACGAACCATAGTGGTCAGTGTATTTTCATCACTGTACACGTCGTCACTGTCCAATTGTACGGCGAACTTACCACACTTGGGATGATGCACACCCATGTTCCAGCACCCTCCGATACCCAGGTCCTTGCGTTCGGGGATGATGTGGATGAGGCGTTCGTCGTTCTTGAACTCGTCAATAGCTTCTGTGGTTCCGTCCGTAGAGTGGTTGTCGATGATAATCAGGTTGAACTTAAAGTCGGTCTTCTGCTTCAATACCGAATGAATGGCATCGCGGATGGTGCGGATACGATTGCGTACGGGGATGATAACCGAAGCTTCATATTCGAAATTGCCTGCTGAGAATTCTATTTGTTTGAATTCAGGGACCAGATAACCGCCGATTTCTTTCAGATGCTCGGTGCAAGCCTGTTCCATTTCAATCTGGCGGTCACGGTTTCTGGGATCCACGTAATCGAATATCTTCTCACCGCTCTTACGGGTATCGTCTTCGATTTCGCTGTACAGATACTCATTGATGTGTACCAGACTTTCTTTTTGGCTTACCTTCAGACGAAGGTCATAAAGTCCGGCAAATTTATATTCGTCTTCATTCATGCGGGCAGCGGCTTCCTTGAATGCATCCGTACGAAATAACAGTACGGAACCGAAGTCGAAATCATCGCGCAATGAGCCGAATTGATAATCGATCACCGGGGCATTGGTTTGCTTGCCTTCCTTTACCTGGTAGCGGTCAGCATATACCATGCCTGCACCGCTGTCTTCGGCGATGTGGATCATGCGCTCCAAGGCGAATAAACCCAGTTCGAGCGTCGTATATTTCGTATAGATCAGTGTATATTCTGCATCGCTATGTCCGGCTATGTCTCTTATGGCCGCACTGGACTGGATGGATTGCATGTGCAGGGTGCTGCATCCGGGCAGATTTTCTGTAACGTCCGGTAGGGCGAGCAGATAAATATTATTCACTAAGCCGGTTTCTTGCAGGCCTTTTACTGTCTTTTCCGCTTGTGCAGCTCCTGAGAAAGGAACGAAGCAATTGATTTTATTCATAATGTCCTATATTGCTTTTAATTATTAATTCTTTAATTTTTAACTCGTAGCAGTCCTACTTCGCCACTGGTGGCAGTGAACAATACCTGTCGCCCGTTCAGCGGCACTACGGTACTGATCAGTGAGTTACCTATCTTATGCTTCCACAAGACTTTACCGGTTTGGGCTTCTAAAGCAAAGATCAGTCCTTCCTTGGTGCTGCCGAACATTACACCTCCCTTTTCCACTTGCATGGAGGGTGCATGTTCGTATCCGAAGCCGACGTCGCTTGCCCATAATTCGCGGGGTTGATCTCCTTGTGTGGCATAGCAGACAATACTGTCGTTCATGGTCTTGCTGAATACACGCGTTCCGTCTTCCGATAAACCAATCGTTTCACGTACCATAGACTGGAAAGTGCGCCATACAGTTTTTCCGTTTTCTATATTGATAGCCGTCATGGCACGCTGCGGGTCGGTGATAAATACTTTGCCTTCTGCGGCTACCGGCCATACGGCTGCGGGTGAGAAGTGCATGCGCGTCAGCCCGCCTGTCCACTTCCATAATTCCTTGCCGTCTGCCTTATTCAATGCATAGAGGGTATTGTCCCAGGCACCGAAGATCACTTTGTCGGCTGTCACCAGTGGTTTGGTTTCAATGTATCCTTTCACACCGGTATATGCCCAGATTACTTTACCTGTATGGATATCAATAGCACGGAAAGTAGAATCGCTGGCACCGATGTAGGCAATTCCATTTTCAATGGTTACCGCACCCAATACCGGATCTTTTGCTTTTACAGTCCACAACAGTTTCCCGTCTTTGCTGTTCAGGCCGTAGATGTTACGGTCGGCAGAACCGAATACGACTACACCATCTGCCGCAGCCGGAGTACCTACAATGCGCTTACCGGACTGGAAATTCCATAGTTTCTTTCCATTCTTCAAGGCGTAGCAAGTCAGGTAACCCATATCGTCTCCCACGAACACTTTGTCTTTTTCTACTGCAGGCGAACAATAGATACCTGCACCGGTTTGCACTACCCACTGTTCTTTCACATTCGGGTATTCTGTGTTGACTGAAAAGTCGGGGTATTTCTCTGCTTTTCCATTGCGGTCATAATAGGGTTGAGTCAGTGAGAAAGCAGCCCATTGCTTTTTCGGTTCGCCGATGCACTGAGTGTAGACGAGAATCGAATCTTTCGTTATATCATAGATGCCGTATCCTGGTTTTCCTTCTTTATCACGCAGGTTGCTGCGCATCAAGATACCCGGAATGCCATCATAACGCAAATCCCGGTTACGGTGATAGTGCCCGCCGATGAACAAACGAATGTTATAGGGGCGCACTGCATCTGTTACTTCATACCAGTTATCCACATCTCCATCCAGTAACGGATAGTGTGTGGCGAGTATAACCGGCTTATCTTTTCCAAACTTATCCATTTCTTTCGTCATCCAACGGATGTCCTGCGGAACGACATGTCCGTAAGCCATACGCATCAACGGGCCGGAGTTGAAGCCCAGAAACAGGATGCCTTTGTGCTCGAATTCAAAGCGTTCGCCTCCGAAAATCTCACCGAAGGCAGTACAACCGGAGTCACTCCATTTGGTTTCATGGTTACCGAGGACCATGTAATACTTTGCTTTCAGTAAATCCAATGCCTCTTTTACTTTCAGCATGGTGGCACGGTCGCCCTCTTCGGTAATGTCGCCCGTAACCAAAACAAAGTCGATACTGTCTGTCGCATTTATTTGCGCGACGGAACGTAGCAAGTCTTCCGTCGGGTTGGGATTGTTTGGGCTGAAATGGATGTCCGTTATTTGCGCAAAACGGAATGTGCCATGTTGTGCCTGTACCGCGAACGGTAGCAGGCAGCCCAACAGGAACATTATTAAAAGTCTTCGCTTCATAGATGATGATTGGTTTTAGTATATTATTGCTTGAATGAATTAGTTTTTTCACTGAAGAATGTCAGGATGGCATTCATCAACGCTTCTCTTTCAGAGGCAGTGCGCAATGCTTCGAACGGGAAGCCCAGTATGCAGGTCTTGTAGTCGCCTTTGTAAGCTACTCCGGCACTCAGGTTGTTTTCCGAATAACGCATTACGGTGTATGCATCTTTTGTTGCCGGTTCGATGGCATCCGGTGATTCTACCACATAGCTGTCTGCATTCAGTTCATTATGGTATGTATAGTTGCCTGAAAGGGCGGGGAACGGTGAAGCTACACATTTCACCTTACCCTCTGTAGCTGCCTGCCCCACGCGCCATTTATATTTCAGGACTTCTGTTGCAAATTTCTTATCGGATTCCTGAGCCGGGGCAAGGCGATTGTCCCACAGGTCGGTTCCTACATAAGCACCCGAGACGAAAATGTTTCCGCCTTGTCCGCAATATGCGGTGATAGCTTCCTGCATAGGTTGGCTGAATGTTTTGAACTCTAACGGCTTCACACCGCCACGTCCCATTTTGGTCTGACATTCTTTACCTAATATCAGGTCTACATACTTATAATCGTTCAGGTTCATTGTTTTATTTTCCACACTTTCATCGCTGCAAGATATGAAAGAATATCCGGCTTTCAAAATGGCGGCTCCATGAATAGCGGGATAATCGAATGTGTTTCCGGCGATTACTTTATCTTCGTAATTACCATAGCTGTCGCCGAAGCCGGAAGCATCGTCGTCCATCCATGGAATGGAACGGCGGTATTCTTTCATCTTACCGATGTAGCTGATATCTTTCAGATAAGGTACGCCGTGGTCCAGATCATCTAAGAAACCGGCGAATAAAGTATCACCGGGAGCAGGTGCAACAAAATCTGCCGGAGCACTGATGCGGTCGAAGCCGTTTACTATCAGTACGATATCTGAGTGATTAGCGTTTGTTTGCTTATCACTCATCACTAATCGCTTATAGCTATTAAGTGCACGTCCTGCAGAGAGTATTTCGGACGGGAAACTTTCTCCGCCCTTGTTGACGGCAGTTACTTTATAACTGCATACCATGCCGGCAGGGAGGGCAGTGCGATAGGTATTCTTATCTACCAACACGCCATTATCGAAATCGCTATCTCCGATGCGGGTATAAACTATATATTTTTCAGCATTTGCCGTTGGCTCCAGTGGGTCGGCTACGGGTTGCCAGGTCAGCTCTATTTCATTCTCGCCTGCCATTTTCAATGCCATATTGTCGACAGGTAACGGCTGAACGATATAATCCATGTGGTATTGCGAGCAAATGAATTGCAGCATACCTTTATAGATTGCACGGCTTACCGTAAAGCGGAAACGTGGATCTAAACCATAACGCATGTCTGCAAAGTTCTGGTGAGAAAGTAATTCCAGTAACATAGTGGGGACACGGGGCACACGTGCTTCGTAGTAGGATTGGTTCCACATACCGCGGCGTGTCCAATCCGGTTCGTATAGGCTGCGGATATCCCGTACGATATTTGACTGAATCAGGTCTGTCATGTCGTGTGCCAGATAGCGGGATGCTCCGTTGGCGTATTCTTCATTGTAAACGTTGGTATAGTAGATACCCAGTGTTCCGATGATGGAATCGTTTAGCGTAGTTCCTGCATCTGAATGGAAGGCGAAAGCCATATCTACCGGGATATTCAGTCCTTGTTCTGTCGGATTAACCGTAGAACCACCGGCAAGGTAATTCACCCAGATTCCACGACATTTGTAATCGTCCGTATAGTCATTCTTACCCTGACTGTCGGAATAGACACTGTCCGGAATACCTGCCCATTGAAGCCAGTAGCGTGCTGCCTCGCAGAAACGGGGATAACCGCTTATCTCATACGGGTAATCTATCTTCGGCATTTCTTTATGCACTATGGCAGCATTGCCGTCCGAACTTTTAATATTCTCTGTGGCACCTGCATCAGAGATACGGCGTGCCATATTTCCCATACCACCTCCGATTTTTACGGCATCAGCGGTAACGATACGTCCGGCTTTATCAGAACGATTGCTTAAAACAACTTTTCCGGCATCGCTTTTTCCGGCATCAAAACCAAATGTACCCAGATAAATCCAGGTGCCGCCACCCATCTGTTGGTTCACTTTGAATTGAGAGACTCCTCCTTTGTGATAAACGGTGTAAAGGGCATCATCCGTACTGTTTGGCAATGATTTATAGGATACATAAACGGCATACTGTCCGGTTGACGGAAGTTCAGGAATCCATTCGGCTGTACTCTCTTTCTCCTTCTTACCTTTCACCGTCTCAACAGTGCGGAAGGTTCCTTCACGGAATGGGTTCTCAAAATTGATGTATTGATCGCGCAGATGGGCGAAACCTTCACCGGTACCTTGCATCCAGTTCTTATCGCCTATCTTTTCTGTATAAACGGAACGGGAGTGAAGGCAACCGTCATTGTCTACAACAACTTCTGCTATTTGGCTATCCCGTTCACGGGGCATCAACACATTAGCTCCTGCATTCTCCAACATGGGAACAAGGAAAGGCAGTACATAACTTTGCGTATATAAATCCTCCACCGTTTGGAAGATGCGGGCGCGTTGCCATTCCCAGCGTGTCAGTTTGGGCTCATAATAGAAACCGTGACTCTGCCACAAGGCAATGTGACGGTTCTTTAGGCCATTTGTAGGGGTATAGGGGGTAGAAAGGGCCGTTACTAAAGGTTTTGTCCCGGCAGGATTGAATGTTTTGTTTTTTTTGTCCTTTTTGCTGCGTAGTGCCTGGGGGATTAATTCTTCAATGCTACGCTTATTCGTGCGGATTTGCAGGTTGTACTTTGAAAACTCTGCCGGAAGCAGTGCCTGCACACCTTGATAAATCTCTGTCACATTATCTTCCCGGAAAGGAATATATGCACAGTTCATGTTAGCAAATAATTGTAACGTATTTCCTTCAATGGCAACAGAGTCAATCCGGATGCGCCCTACGGAAACCTCTTTCCGTGCGGTTGCGTCCAGAAACTTACCGATTTCCTGGCGGACATCCGTCGGAAGCTCTTGCGCGCCTCCCGTCTGGGGGATCAGGGAGGCGGTGAGCAGAGTGAACAAAAAATGAAGTCTTACATTCATGGATGATGTATTAAGTTAATTATTAGTTCTTATCTTTTCTGATCAACAGACAGAGTCCGATAAACGTGAACAGAGCGTTGAATATCAACAGTTCGTAGCTGAACTGATACCCATTGAACCAGGCTTCCGAATTCTTTTGCAGGATGAAGCAAAGGATAGGGGAAAGGATGGCTACCAATGGGATATATTTATCGCGAACCTGCTGTTTCATGAATATACCGAATGCGAATAATCCGAGAATGGGACCGTATGTGTAACTTGCCAGTATATATACGGCATCGATTACACTTGTGTTATTCAATAGGTTGAATACGAATATCGTGATACCCATAATTACAGCCATACCAATATGTACCCGCTTGCGTATCTTTACGATTTCTTCTTCCGTCCTGCCTTTTGTCCCGAGGATATCTACTGTAAAGGAAGTTGTTAAAGCTGTCAGTGCTGAGCCGGCAGCGGAATAAGCTGAAGAAATAAGTCCGATGATAAACAGGATACCTACAATTGCAGGGAAGTAGTTGCCGGTGGCTATCAACGGGAAGAGCTCATCGCTCTTTTCTACCTGAATGCCTTGGTTACCAGCAAAGATGTAAAGTAATACACCCAGCATCAGGAACAACAGAATTACGAAGAACTGTGATATAACACTCGTAATCATGTTTTTCTGTGAATCTTTGAAGTTCTTACAGCTGAGGTTACGTTGCATCATGTCCTGATCCAGTCCTGTCATGGCAATCATTGTGAATGCCCCGGCAAAGAATTGTTTGAAGAAATATTGTTTACTGTTTATATCGTCAAAGAAGAAGATGCGTGACATGTCACTATCGGCAATTGTACTGATCATACTGCTAAGCGATAGATTAAGATCGGAAGCAATATAACTGATGCAGAGAACTACCGATACCACGAGGCAGAATGTTTTGAGTGAATCTGTCCATATCAGGGATTTTACTCCACCCCGGAACGTATAGAGCCATACCAATGCTACGGTAATAGCTACATTCAAAATGAAAGGTAATCCAAACGGTTCGAATACCAGCAGTTGCAGTGTCAAGCATACGAGGAACAAACGTACTGCGGCTCCCAGCATCTTGGAGATGAAGAAGAACCACGCGCCTGTCCGGTAGGAAGACATTCCAAAACGATTTTCCAGATATTCATAGATGGATACCAGGTTCATGCGGTAGAATAGTGGCGTCAATACGAATGCAATGATTAGTTGTCCCGCAACAAATCCCAATACCATTTGCAGATAACCGAAACTACTGGCAGCTACCATGCCCGGCACTGATACATACGTCACTCCGGAGATGCTGGACCCAATCATGGCAAATGCCACAACATACCAGGCCGATTTACGGTTACCGACGAAAAAACCTTCATTGTCGGCTTTTCTGCCGGCTATGTAGGATATAGTGAACAATATCGCAAAATAAGCGGCAATGGTGATAATAACGGATATCGGGCTCATACTATTAATTTACGATTGAACGATTTATATCGGTAATAAACTTACTCTTCATAAAGGAGATATGGTTTACGTTGTGCCTTGAACTTTTCAACATCACCTTTCCACATGGCTTTAATTTCATCAGCACTTTTTTCTTCTTTAATCATTTTTCGTACATAATCTCTTCCCACTAACAGTTCAAAGAACGGACGGAAGAAATGGTCATCCAGATTCAAGTTACGGTAGGCGTCAATGACATAGGTCAAATCTACTCCTCGCTTCCAGATTTCCTCATCGCTCGTATTGCTCAGATCTACTCCATGGCATAGTTTATTCAACTGAGGCGGATTCTTTGCTCCGGGAATACTTCTTGGAGTGAAGCTATAACTATATCCGGTCATATTGGGATGTCCATACACCTGAAATGGCAGTGAAGTTCCTCTGCCTAAGCTGACAGGTGTTGCTTCAAAGAAACAAGTAGACGGATATAAATATATCGACTTCATATTCGGCAGATTAGGAGATGGAGGAATTGGCAACTGATACCTTGTCTGGTGTGTATAGTTCTTACACTTGATAACAGCTAAATCACATTTGCGTGAACCGGGTAACCAGCCTTCTCCATTTACCATTAATGCAAGTTCTCCCAATGTCATTCCATGAACAATAGGAATCGGCAACCATCCCACACCTGATTTATATTTCATATCCAGAATCGGTCCATCTACATAATGTCCGTTTGGATTGGGACGGTCTAACAATAAGACTTTCTTATTATATTCCGCACAAACATCCATTAGCCTGCACATTGTTATATAATAGGTATAGAAGCGTAGCCCTACATCTTGTATATCTATTATTAAAATATCGAACTTTTGCATTGAGGCCTTACTTGGCTTCTTATCTTTGCCTTCATAAAGTGAAAGGATAGGTACACCCGTTTTTGAGTCTACTGAGCTGGATACGTGTTCTCCTGCATCTGCATTTCCACGGAATCCATGTTCCGGTGAAAAAATGGCAACCACATTGAACTTATTTTCCAAAAGGATATCCAATAAATGTTTGTCTCCTATCATTCCTGTATGATTAGAGAATATAGCGATTTTCTTATCTTTCAGGATGGGAAAATACTCGGAAGTCTGTTCGTCACCCAAAATGATTCGATCTTTTTGCGCTTGACACAAGAAGGCACTGCACAATAAAAGAGTCAGTAGCAGAAGTTTCTTCATAATAGTATTATTGTTAAGGAGGATTTTCGTAGCAACAAAGATAGACTTTATTTTAATATCAAAAACACTTATTTTATTATTTTTAGTATTATAATTATTAATTTGCAAATTAAAACTCCCTTGTCCAATGTTTGATATCTTAAAGAGGAAAGAGGATATACCTCATTGTGAGATACATCCTCTTTCCTTTTAAATGATGGGAAAATCTTTACTGGATATTCCAAATCAGTTTGTCTCTTCTAATGCTCGGCATAGCTGTATGCTTTTACAACGGTTGCTTTATTGCGAAGACCGGCAAAGTAATGAGTCGTATAACGACCGATGGTAATATTCCAATAGTCTGTGTAAAGCTTACCATTGACTTTTAGTAACCAATCTACATTGTCCACAACTGTTTCTCCGGGTACACCACCATTTGCGGCTGTTACTACTATGCGAAAATCTATGCGGGCAGCTCCCTGTGCAATGTATGTTGTCTTTTTTACAGGTACAGGTTGAAAACCTGTACTTTCACCAAAGGCGACAGGTGAACCTAAATTGAGCCATGCACTTTTAGTTGCGTCTCCCGTTGCATCTCCTACTTTTTTGCCGTCTGGAATGAGACCAGCGTCTTTATCTGCATTCGTATAAAGCGGATGCAAGGTATACTGATATTGATATTGTAGTTTCATTGTGGTGGGTTGCCCCTCATTTTCATACATCAAGTTAATGAAACGAATGTAGCCGATGGTATCTGTGTCAAAGGTTGCTTTGGATGGATCCAGTGGATACGGAATATCAAAATTGCGTTCCAGAATGATTGGACTAGCATTATAGTCGTGTACGATGACATTTTGTTTTCCTTTGATTAAAGTAATATCTTGATCGAATACTAACTTTAAATCGGTTCCTTGATACAACTTCAGATTCGCTTTGCCTGGCTTGGCGTAGTAGAACCTGCTTGCACCGGGAATTGTGTTATAGTATTTCAATACATTGGTATTATTAGCCAGCAATTTACCATCCAACTCTACCTTATAGATATTATTTTCAGCCGATGTCGTTATTGGTGTGTAATGACCTATTTGGAACTGAGCCATATCGTCTCCGACTGGAATGGCATCGTAATCCACTTCCATTTTTTCACATGACCCCATAAAG
>OHAO01000894.1_pt1 | contig 21921 bp, 16 predicted proteins | sample 1577151 | NCBI WGS metagenome assembly OHAO01 (sample SAMEA3541585, study PRJEB24748) | human gut metagenome | biome: human gut; feature: human-associated habitat; material: faeces | place: China | collected 2012 | reverse complement strand
GACGGTGATTATTTAACTCTTGAAATAAAACTGGGCGATAAAACCGTTTCTCAAAAAATCAGAATCGTGGAAGGCTCGAAACCGGAAGCCACTGGATTCATTTTTGATAGTAATCGCGTCTCAGGCAAAAACGGCTCGTTCAGTCTTACAATGAAAAAAGACGAACACCTGGTCATCACAAGCCAACTCGGCTTCCGGGCAATAAACGCAAGCGACGGCGCGCCGTCAAACATAATCAGCAAATCGTCCGATTCATACGTCGTCAACGCCTCCACAACGCACCTGCACGCATATAAACCGGGCACCGCCACGATTACGTACTTTTCAATTTATGACAATACAATAACGGCAACGCTGCACGTCACCGTGCCCGACGTCGTGGACGGACTTACCGTCGTCGCCCCCGACAGATGCGTCAAAGGCGGCAAAATCGATCTCACCGCTTATACGGGCGGCAACGTCACGAAAAACGTGAAATGGGAAGTCGTCAAAGGCGAAGGCTCAATCGACGAAAACGGCGTGTTTACGTCCGACAAATCGGGCAAAGTCACCGTGCGCGCAACGTACGTCGGCCGCCCCGACCTTACCGTCGAAAAAACGATTACCGTGTCCGTCTTCGACACCTTCCACACGCTTATACGAAAAGGGCTCGGGCACTTCTCGCTTTTCCTTGTGCTGGGGTTCGGATTGTTCGGCACGTTCTTCCTGCTTATTAAGCCGAGATGGGTGTCGCTCCCACTTTCCTTGCTTTCGGCGTTTGTCGTCGCAGGCATTTCGGAAATGTTCCAACTGCCCATTTTCACAAGCGGACGATACGCAACCTGGCAGGACGTCGCAATAGATTTTCTGGGCGCGCTGTCGGGCATCGGCATCGCCGTTATCGCGGTATCGATCGTCGGGCTTATCTGGTTTAAGGCAAAACCCGAAAGTTTCAAAAATATGAAAAACGAGTTCTCGTTCCTTACGTTCAAAAACTCTTTCAAAAAGCAGGAAAAGATTTTCACCGACGAAAACTAATCACATTTCTCAAAACCGAAAAAACAAAAGACCGACGTTTTATCGGTTTTCTCTATACAAAAAAATGGTTCCGCGATATCACGGAACCATTTGTTAATCGGCTATCAGATCTATCAATGCTTGTTGTTTTTCGGGATTGAGTTTCCGGAAAGAAGAAATCATTTTCTTTTCCCTTTCTGTTAATATATCAATTTGTTCATCGTCCAAAAAGAATTGAGATAAAGTTATTCCGAATGCTTCGCAAATGCGTTGTAACATTTCGAGTTTTGGTGGCGTTTGACGAGAATATAAAGTGGCAAGCGAAGATTGCGATATATCAGCAGCTTGCGCCAATTTATAGTCTGTCCAACCACGTTCATATTGTAGTTTACGTATTTTATTTATTATATTCATTTGCACCTCGTACAATAATTTTACTACGGTTTTACGACATATATACTTCGCAAATACATTGACTATATATCGCAAATGCGATATAATTATTGCAATATTATTTTGGGCGGAAAGTCAAATGAGTGCGCCATTGCACAATTCACAAATAAAATCAAAAAAGCGGGTTGCCGAGCACGGCGAAGTGTTTACTGCCGAGCGTGAAGTAAAGGCGATGTGCGATTTGGTCGCGCAAGAATGCGACCGAATAGACAGTCGATTTTTAGAGCCTGCATGCGGTGACGGCAATTTTTTGGCTGAAATATTGACGCGCAAACTTACCACTGTAAAAAAACTGTATAAATCAAAGCCGTATGACTTTGAAAGATATTCCGTGCTTGCAATAACAAGCCTTTACGGCGTGGATATTATGCAAGACAACGTTGCAGAATGTCGCGCACGGCTTTTCAAATTGTGGGATAAAGAATACAAATCCGTTTGCAAAAAGGCGGTAAGTGATGAAACGCGCGAAGCCGTGAAATATATCCTTTCCAAAAACATTTTATGTGGCAACGCTTTGACGCTTATGTGCGTGGATGAAAATCAAAACGACACAGATACGCCGATTATTTTCCCCGAATGGAGTCTTATGCTCGGCACAAAACTCAAACGTCGTGATTTTCGCCTTGACGTGATGCTCAAAGCCAACGACAATCCAAAAAGCGAGCAACTATCCCTTCTCGACGTTCCCGAAGACATACGGAAATATTTGTCTATAAACCCCACAACAAAAGAATATATGGCAGAGCCGATATGCGAATATCCGCCCGTGCATTACAGGAAGGTGCAAGAAAATGGCTGAAACCTTTTTTGACAAAATCTACAAAAACAAGACTTTGCACACACCCGACGTTTTGTCGTGTCTTGCGAATTTAAGTAACGATGAAGTTTTTACCCCGCCCGACGTGGTAAATCAAATGCTCGATTTACTGCCGCAGGAATTGTTTTCCGATCCAAACGCAACGTTTTTAGATCCGGCTTGCAAGACAGGAGTTTTCTTGCGCGAAATTGCAAAACGCTTGCTTGTAGGGTTGCAAGACAAAATCCCTAACTTGCAAGAACGTATCGACCATATCTTTCACAAGCAACTTTACGGTATTGCAATTACGGAACTCACAAGTCTGTTATCCCGTCGTAGTCTGTATTGCTCAAAATATCCAAACGGCGAATACTCGATTTCTCATTTCGACACCGCCGAAGGCAATATCCGTTTTCGCAAAGTAAACCACGTTTTTATCGGTGGCAAGTGCAAATATTGCGGTGCGTCAGAAGCCCAATGGAAACGAGAAGAAGGCAAAGAAACTCACGCATACGAATTTATTCACACGAACAATCCGGAGAAAATTTTTAATATGAAATTCGACGTAATTATATCCAATCCACCTTATCAATTATCCGACGGCGGTGCGCAGGCAAGCGCAAAGCCTATATATCATCATTTTGTAGAGCAGGCGAAAAAATTATGTCCGCGTTATTTAACAATGATTATTCCTGCTCGTTGGTTTGCCGGAGGGAAAGGACTTGATGCTTTTAGGAATCAAATGCCACTCGCTTTCGGATTCACACCTCGGACAGGTGGTTTTGGCTGTTTTTCTGTATTCAAACTCTATATTTAACTTTTGACCGCATATTCCGCAGTACTTCTCTGTTTGCATTTTTGCTCCTCCCGGCTTGGCTACACCAAGTCCCTATCTACGCCATAGATATCGTCAAAATACACCTTGCCGTTTCCTATGACTATGTACTTAAAAATCGTATTGATTTCATTCACGGCTCCTATGACCTTTACATAGTAACCGTCTTGATAGCAAGTGAGTGCGATTCTGTCCCCTCTTTGAACTTTCGACAATTTATCCGATATTTCGCTATCCAGTTCTTCCGAGTGTTCTCCACGCTCTACCTTGCCAAGGTCGTATTCCTTTTTCGCAAGAGCTTCTCGCAGTCCGTTTAACGCATCGAACGGCGCAAACTGCTTGGCTCTGTCTTGTCTATTCATCATTGCCGCTGTTATGTCCTCCGATGAGTTTATTTCGCATAATAAGGGTTGCTCCCTCTTGCAAGTCCGATGCCATTAGTAAGGCATTCTTCCCGAACTTCGACTGCAGCTCAAGAGTCGCTCTGGCAAGCCGCTTTTGTCGTTCGACCTCTTCCCAGTCCGTGAAAAGGTCATAGCCTTCGCACCCTTCATCGCATATCCCGTCAAAGCCGATACTTACCCTGCGTATCAACGAGTTCCTGTCCGTTGTTTGTTCGAACACTCGCATTGCGCTTGGCATTATCTTTTTCGGGAGATTCGTGGATGCTCCGATCTTCACTCTTCCGCCTGTCGGCGCGTGACAGTCTTTGGAGTATCCGATAGTGACCGTGACGTGGCTTGCGATTACCTTTCGCTGCATCAATTCCAAACAACCGCTCCGCACCATCTCTTCAACGACAATCTTCGCCTTATCGAAAGTGTAGTCCGAGAACAGCACCTGCGATGACGAGACCGACTTGCTCTTGCTTTTGTAATTCTTGATGTCGGACATTAGGCAGGACTCTCTCCCCCATGAATGGTCTATAAGCAGTTCGGCATTGATTCCGAAGTCCTTATAGAGTATCTCCGAGGGATAGTTTGCGATTCCCGCCATATCCACAATTCCGCGCCGTTCAAGCCTGCGGACCGTTCCCGTGGAAATTCCCCAAAAGTCGGTGAGCGGTCTGTGATGCCACAGCGTTTCTCGGAAGAGCTCTTCGTTCAAGTATCCCATATGGTCAGGGACTTTCTTTGCCGTGATGTCAAGAGCGATTTTGGCAAGGTATAGGTTTGTCCCTATCCCTGCCGTTGCCGGGATATGCAGTTTCTCCGCTATCTCGTCTATCAGCATCTTGGCGAACTCTTTGGGTGTTTTGCGGTACATCGGCAGGTAGTCAGTCGCGTCAATAAACGACTCGTCAATCGAGTACACGTGAATGTCTTGCTTATCAATGTATTGCAGATAAATTCCGTATATCTCGGCTGCGTAGTCGATGTATTTTTGCATACGCGGCATCGCCGTTATGTACTGAATGCCCTTCGGTATCTCGTACCGTCTACACCTGTTTCGGACACCCAAAGACTTCATTTTCGGTGTTATAGCCAGACATATCGTTCCGTTACCTCGGCTTTCGTCTGCGACAATGAGATTGGTTTCGAAAGGGTTCAAACCTCTCTCCGCACACTCAACCGATGCAAAAAACGACTTCATGTCGATGCAGAAGTAGGTGCGCTCTTTCATAGAATTACAAGTCCTTGATTACCTTAATAGCAACACCTTGTATCATGCACTCGTCTACGATGATGTCCTTCATCCGTTTGTTCTCTGGGTGCAAAATAATTCTTCTGTTTGCCGGGTCTGGGCGATAGCGTTTCAGCGTTACTTCGTTGTCCACAAGTGCAACTACGATGTCGTTGTACTCTGCACTCTCCTGCTGTTTCACAAGCACAAGGTCTCCGTCATTGATGCCGACGTCAATCATTGAGTTCCCGCAAGCCGTGAGCAAGAAACACTTTTTTGCGTTTCCAACAAACGATGCCGGAAGTTTGACATAGCCATCGATACACTCGTACTCTTCCGTAAGCGGTCCGCACGGCACATAACCGAGTTTCGCTACCGACACCGTCCGTTCCGTTCTCGATTGCTCGATAGATTCGTATCCGTAGTGTCCTCTCGCTATCATGCCTTTTTCAGCCATGTAGTCCAAGTACCTCTTTACCGTGGTTTTCCCCACGCCGAGGTCTTCCGCTATCTCACTGTATGGCGGAACGCGTCCTGTTTTTTCGCACTTGTCTTCGATGTACGTCTTAATTGTTTTGATCAGTTCAGTATCCTTTGTTCTCATTTTGTGATGGCCCTCACTTTACTATATCTGGAACGCTCGTTCCATTTAGCATCTTTATTATACTGATTTCCTATGTCGATGTCAAGAGTCTGAAAGGCATAAAATTTGGGGTGTGCAATAACGCGCACACCCCACTAAAAAAGTTGTAATAAAAGCGATTAATTGGAATTGTAACAGCTAAGCAATTTTGGTCAATTTGAGAGTTTTTAATCTACATGTTTCTCATTGCTTATTGCAGTCTTCAAGCCTGTCTCTTAAATCGGAAATCGTTTCGCCGTTGTAGGAAAAATATAGCGTGCCTTGCACTTCACCACTTCTCTTGAGTAAAACTTTTGCCAATGCACTTAAAGTCCACTCTTCTCCGTTGTAAAGTACTTTCCTCTTTTCGTCTGCTACAACGACCTTGACGGTTCTATCATGAACGAACTCTAATTCCGCACCTACAGGAATCCCTATTTTGGCGAACTCAAATTTCTCTCTTTTTTGTCTTGCAATGGCTTTTGCTACCTCTTCTTGCTTTGCATCGGATTTAGAAATAGACCATTTTTTTAGTTTACTCGTTGTCCCATGAATTTCAGCCATTGCTTCAAAAATTTGATAAGCGTCTTCCGCGGATATAGAATAAAACTCACGGACTCTCTTTTTTCCGTCAATTTCGTCACGCGATCTCAGCTCGGGATTTAATTTATCAATCATGGCATGCAACTTCATATCAGTAAGACGTGACTCAACTTCGTATGTTGCATAAATTCTGAATGCATAAGGCGTGCATTCGGTTTGATTTAAGTGTTTTACCCGACTTACCACATCGTCAGCGTATCCGATTTTTACATAGTCGGGAAACGATGGATTTGTAAGTATGTAAATGTATCCTTTATTTTGCTCACTCATATTCCTTTACTTCCGTGAAAATTTTATTAAACAGCAATTGTTTAAATAATTCATTAATTTGTCTGACCATTTTTTCTGAATGCACCTGTGTCCCTATCTCTATGTTTCCTGACATACCATGATAGGAAAGATTCGCCGAGGAAATCAACACGTCATCGCTATCCACTGCTAGAATTTTTGCATGAAGTGCTGCCATTTTATCATCTTTATTTGTATAATTATAAACTTGCAAAAATTTCCCTTTATAGCGAAGTATTTTCCCTATTGAGGATTGACCGCTAATGTCGTTAAAGAATATTTTTACAAGAACACCTTTTTGACTTTTTGCCACCAACAAATCTATCAATTCAGAAACAAATTCCGATACAGAATAGCCAGTTAACAAAATGCTCTTTTGGGCATTCTTTATCATTTCTTCAACAACATTTTGAATCCGCTTTGTTTTCAGAGAAAATGATGGAGGTATAGTTGCAACCAAACCCACCGTTTCCTTTTGTTTTTCATACAGTGCATTGCCCACGAGCTCTATCAAAGACATTGCTTGTTCTTTACTCAATTGAGGATATTCTTGCTCAATTAATTTCAATGATTTTGGAAATAATCCGCACTCAAAATCCCCACCATTTAAAGCGGCAATCTCATTTTTTATAGTGCTGAATATTAGCTCTGTTTTTAGACTTCCAAATTGCATAAATCCCTCACAAGATCGCGGAAGTACGACTGCTCTTCCCGTCCTCCGATAGGAACAACTAATGCTCTATCTAACAATCTGTTACCGTTTTCACATGCGGTTTCGGATATCATTGAACATGAATGGCATGCTGCTCCGTTAGACTTTTCCGCCGTCGGTAAAGTTTCCATGCATTCTGGGTCATTAGTACAATTCATTGCATTTTCGAGAGCACCTTTTAGCAGCGGAAGCAATCTATCATAATTACCCAACTCCACTAGTCCCCCAAGAGAACCTTCTTTATCAGAACTGCCGGTATATAATAGTAGTCCGCACATATTCTCGCCAAAATATATTCTCTCTTTAATTGAAGAGGACGAATATCCTGATTGCAACGACATTTCTTTTATAAGCAAGTGCGCTAAAGTATGCATTAAAACATATTCCGCATTCTTTTTTACCCCTTGAGTCCACCCCCTAGACAAACAGTATTGCTCATAGCAAAACTCGTATTGCTTAGAGAGTGTCTTTACCGTCGGTATTTTGCACCACTCGCCCAAAGTTTTTTTATTAAATTCAATAAAAATACCTTCGCCATTAACCTCTACAGCAGGCAACCAAGGTTCGCCTTTAGATTTATTTAACCTTACTATATTTACTTGCTGCTCCGCATCTGGATCTGGTGCGGCTGTTCTCGTAAACCCCAACAAAACCATTACATCTCGTAACCGAGTTATTCTTATAACACGCGAGAAATACTTTTTTAACCCACTTGGCAATTCATCTTCTTCCGCCTTAAAATGCTTTTTGTTCGATGCATATGATGGATCATTATGATGAGTAATAGCCAAATACTCCATCAATTTTATTTCCGTAAACTCCTTAATGTTTTTACGGCGATTCTCTAACGCCTTGTCGAACTCACTCCTAGAATATTTTTCAGCAAAGTACTGATTATATATAAATGTTTCCGCATCAGGAACCTTCATTTCAATCATCTGCTCTAAAGTTCTAAGATGTTCGTCAATTAAATTATATAATGGATCTGTCCAAGGTGGAATAGAGATGGCACTGCGAATTACAGGAAAATATACGTTAGAAGCACCACGCTGCGACGGAATAACAGCACTATCACATTTTTCTGGTTTTGTCGTTGGTCTAAAAGGATGTTTTCCTGTACACTTTTTTCCTTCAAACGCATCTTCTTGCATAGCGCCACTTAATGAGCGCTTTTCTCCGCAATCCAAACATTGTACCCACATATCTGCTAATGTTGAGGTATAGCCAGTGGAATACATCCTATAATTTTTATGACCTGTTGTCTTCCCTTTATGTATCCACCAGTCCCAAGGGAAATCATCCATGTGTCCTTTTTCGCACATTACAATAAATCTTGATGGATAAGCAATTCTATGACATACAGGGCATGTCGGGCCATAAATCTTATATCGCTCCTCATCAAAACTATCACGAATGTCAAACAGCCTGCCGCATTTTGGATCCGAACATACATGATAATTTGGAAAAGAAACTACAGGCACGTCTCCTTTTTTTGATGTTTGCGGCATATAAAAATATGAGACGTTAAGGTAAGACGCCAATCTACCGTCAATTATCTTTTTGCCTTTTGACTGCCAGTAGCTCGTATCAAGAACCGTTACGGAATCTTTAACAGCATCTACAATTGCGCCAGGTCCAAATGTTGTTATTAATTGATTCGGCCTAATTTCTCCAATTTTATTTTTATCAAAATAAGCCATATCACTCCTCCGTCCAATAGAATAATGTTGCGGACGCTTCAACTTCACGCATTGAGTTCAACGTCCCCTTTTCCGTTATAGAGCAATCTTCACTGTAATAATTCATAAGTCTATTATACTTTTCAAGATATTTATTGCCCACATAATAAACTAGTGTCTTCGATTGCGCTGCAATACACTGCCAATCACCCAAAAAGCGTTCTATTTCGTCTCTCGTATCATCTCGTGCTTGAGGATTAACTATAGCCAATCGATCTAGAATAATACTATATAGGCGTTCTTTTTGCTCCGCAGATAATTTGCCGATATCGTTTGCCTTCATGTTATCTGCAAATTCCGGCATTTCCAATCTCAATGCTGCGACTACCAGTGCATGCAACACTCTATCTCTTGCTCGTGCCGAGAAAGGAGTTGCTGTTGTTCCTTCTACGTATCTATAAAGTTGGCTATGATAACCTACAAAGTTCTCGTAGTGAGATAAGTCTCTTGGTCTGTACGGATTGTACATGGTAAACACCAATCCTGGATGTTGACGTCCAATACGGCTTGTTGCTTGTATGTATTCGGAGTTTTGCTTAGGCTGCCCCATTACAGACATTAAACCCAACCGATCAACGTCCATACCAACGGCTATCATATTTGTTGCTATAGCAGTATCTAATGCACCCTTTTGGTCACTAGAAACTTCCAGTTCTTTTAATTTCTCCGTAATTTTACTGGAAGCGATGCGTGAGGTTATTTCTATTTTTTTATTCAAATATCGCGTCGTGGCAAATTTATATTTCTTTTTCAAACGATTAATTCTCTTCGGAATATCGTCTTGTAATAGTCTTACCGTGCCGCCCAACTCTCTGATACTGTTAAAATAACCAACTAAAGTGTAATATGGATCTATTGCTCCTTTATATTTTTCATCACTCATCAATTCCGAAACCGTTTGCAACACTATTGCATAAACTCTTAATGTTGTGGTCTTCATTGACTGCCCACTTGCGCTTATCCCAACATATTTTCTGAATGGTTTTTCCGATGTAGGGATTTCCTTTATAAAGAAACTATCTCCAATCTCAAAGCCATTCGCGGGAAATTGCATCGATTGTTTTCTGCCGTATAAACAACGAATTTGCTCGTGTGCATTTTTTATTGTTGCTGTCGAAACAATGTATTTCGGCAAAATTTTCTTTCCATTTGCCGTATAAGAACATAGGTCTTGAATGATTGTTTCATAAGCACCATATATCGTTCCCAAAGGTCCCGTTATTAAATGCAACTCATCTTGCACGATTAGTTCAGGTGGCGCAAATGGTTTAACATTAACAACACTCGCCGCAGGAAGCTTACTTGTTGCATTATGCCTATTTTCGTGTGCTACGCCCATAGCAATGTACCCATCACGCTCGCATTTTCTATCTACTCTACCAAATAAAGCATTTGCGGATGGATTCCAAGGAAGATTTGCGAACTTGTCTACTGTAGCCAAAATAACAGTAGGACACTTGTTATAGATTTCTTCATCCACAAGATATACGGGGATACTCATTCTCTTAGGCATTTTGTATTTGTAAAAAATACAATTTTCGTCTTCGCAATATATCTCTACACTTTTCCTTTCAAAATCTATATAATAGTTTTCTTTTTTTAGTTCTCGCCCGCAAAACGGACAAGTTAACAGTTGTTTGTACAATAAATTTCGATTGTTTCTACCCCCGTCAGGGTTATCTGCATTATCTTTAAGGGATTCAAATGTATTAGGAGTAACTCCTCCTCCAACCCAAAAGCCTATGCTAATAGGTTCTTTTCCATAACGCGGATACTGACGTTGACGCTCCATCTCTGCAGCTATGACCATTTTCGTAAGTCTATCGCGTTGTTGAGTCGTAAGCAAACGCAAGGTATAGCGCAATATCGCCGTTACACCGCCATCGTTATTATACTCGCCATTATCATTGCTTCGCAATCTTCTATTAGCAATCGTAAATGCTATTAACCCCAAATATGCCTCTGTTTTACCGCCACCCGTCGGGAAATAAAGCAAATCTACTATCTCCCTATCTTCATGCGATGGATCGACTATGCCATTTAAATTCATAAGAACAAAGGCAATTTGGAACGGGCGCCAACAAAACAAATTCTCTTTCTTTTTCGGATCGACGAATTCTCCAAAATTGCACTCTATTCCTTTACCATGCTTCTTGGAGAATGAGGCGATACTTCTCTGCAACGACATTACACAATTCATAAAGCAAAATGCCTCAAATGCAGTATCATTGCTCGCTATGAGATCTATACCTTGCTCAATTCTTCTTAAAGCCACTCTACATTTTTCAATCACATCGTTTCCGACTTTTTGTTTGAACGCAGGATCCGCCATTCGCTCATCATCAACTAATGTCGAGATGATCCACTTAGAGTACGCATCGCTTAATGCGCGTAGCCGAGCAATTGTTTCTTCTTTGTTCTTCGGTCGAGCCATAAAACTCATTGAGAAATGGTCATCGGCGAAACCATCGATAGTAGCCCTTACTCCTGGGAACTCATATTCCGGTATAAACGAGGTGTACACTTTGGATGCGTATTTTTCATCTACACAATCCCACATAATTGCACATCCGCGTCCTCGCCCGAAAATGGGACGCTGTGAATAGTAGAATTCGTCCGGAGCCAAAATGTCACGGCAAATATTTTCTGCCACAAAGCAGTTTGTCTCTTCATCGATGTACGCTTCAATCTTTGCTTGGAAAATGATTGATTCTAAGGCAGAATTCCCTTTAGGTCTTTTATTTGTCAAATGCAATGTAACCAACATGTAGTCGCTATTGCGCAAACCTATTTTTGTGACATATAAATGCAAATTAGAATCAACAGGCAAAGGATAATCTTGATGTTTTTCAAACGATTCAAAATCGATATCTACCGTTTCCTTCATAGGTTGACGCGTATACAAATATCGAGTTTTCTCTTCGCCTTTTTCGGTCGTATATTTTTCGGTAGATTTTACATAATCTCCCCAGGAAACATCAGCCTTAATATGCTTTGTGCCTTTTCTTAGATAAAAGCTCATGCCGATAGTTGACTGCTGACTAAATTTTGTCGCAGTCATTGGTTCATTATCGTCTTCATCCGGTTGCGGAGTATAGTTTGAATCTTGTTCGGTCCTATCTACATCTTCATCGAGTTCTTGCTCCATTTCCATGCAATCAACGAGGACTTGCGGATATAACATACCCGTCAAATATTCAAACATCGGGCTTTCATCCAACACTTCGTCTTCCGCTAAAGGACCGACCAAGTCTTTTCTTAAAGCCTCAATTATTTTCTGTCTTACCTCAGATTCCAAAAAGCTTTTATCTTCTGCCATCTCATTCCTCCGTATCTATCACTTCGCTGAGTCCTAAAATATACTTCAGTGTGTTCCCCACCGAAACAACTTCGTCAGTTATAAGTTTGTACTCCCACGGCTTTTTATCAAAGTCGACTATCGATGCATACTTACACCACTTGATACCTTCTTTTGCCTTTCCTACGACATCCGGATTCTTAACTTCATTTTTGGCCTTAACTTCAATCATATATTTTGCGGTCGGAGTTTCTACCAAAAAGTCAGGATTATATTGTTGTCCCGCCTGCCAGAATAGTCCCAGTTGATTAAGAGGCGGTTTTATCCAACGAATGACGTCGGTATCATCTTCCAACACAATTGAGAAAAGTCTTTCCGTATCGCTATCGAAGGCATTCGCGCCGTAATAGGACTTTTTGTACCCCGTAAACACATATTTTTTAATTTCGCTTTTATTCGCAAAAGATTTACGGAAATTTACTTCTCCGCCGTCCGCTCGCACGTTTTTAACAGCCTTTCTGAAGATAATTAAATCCTTTTGCACAACATGCGTATAATATGTTTGTCTATCCATATTATCGTGTATCTGCTTAACTATATCATCAATAATAAGTTTTGCATAACGACGCACGATTCGCTTCTTGTCTTCATCAGTTCCGTCAATCAAAGCAAGATATTGTTGTACAATATCCAAAATATAGTCAGCATCTTCATCAACCGAAATTTCACTTAATGCGTCGCAATCAAGCAACATACACGCAAGAGTGTTCGTTGCATCATCAACTTCTAGGATTTCGGCATCAAAAGACTCCAGCATTTCTGCATTAACAGCATTAAATCTTTCTATTTTAGATGCTGCAATTTCAAAATCTGCTATATTACGCTTTACAACGAACGGTTTCAACGTCACCGTAGAACTCGGTTGAACCAGTATTTTGGGAACGGAGATTGCTTTCCTGCTTAACTCCGTTACGGTCGCAACAAAGTCTTCCTTTTTCATCGGTTGACCTTTTTTTGTTGCAACGGATGCGGGTTCAATAGGCGTAGCCTCATCAAGATGTTCTTGACTCTCGTTTTCCTCTATAGAGTCAAAAATAGAGTACTGAAGATTCTCTTGCTTTTCAGTTTTCCTAGTTTTGCCAAAAGACCGCATGTACTCTTCGTACATTCTATCCTGCGTTTTAACATCGCCAACGTCGGTGAACGACTTTACTCCTACACTTACAAAGATGTCATCCAATAACGAAAGTTGTCCGTCTCCAATGCCGTTTGTTATTTCGACTATTTTTGTCGGTTCTACACCTCTATCGTCCAAATTACGATACCTAAACGTATCGCTGTTTTTTATGTCTTCGACTATTTCTCGATAATGATCATGCGCAACGATATCCAGCGTGTCAATCGCCTCATTACCAGTAATCATGCCAAAAGGCAAACGCAAGCCACGCCCAATCGTTTGAAGCGCCAAAATATCACTTTTAGCAGCATTGAGCGGAATGATTGTAAATAGATTATTTACGTCCCAGCCTTCCTTTAACTTGTAGACATGGAGAACTATTTCAACGGGGTTCTGTGCGCTTTCGATAGAAAGGAGCTTTCGGATATTCTCTTCCGTTTCTTCACCTTTCATATTTGAGTGAATCTCAATAACTTTACCACGGTATCTTCCGTTGTTAAAATCATCGCTATCAATCATTGCTCGGATTTTCTTTGCATGCTCCGTATCTTTACATGCAATCAATACAATAGGTTTTACATAATCCAAATTGTTATCTAGGCAATATTGATAAACAACCTTTTTACGGTTTTCGTGCAAAGTGAGACCATCGCGGATTTTCATTTCTTCAATATCTTCCGCGCTATATCCGCCCGTATTGGTTCTACCCATCACTACGGGAATTTTTAAATACTTACCTGCACCCTTTGCCAAATCGTAACTGTATATCACGTTATTGTGCGACTTCGGCGTAGCGGTAAACTCAAGTCCTAAAATCGGCTTTAAGTAACTTATCGCTTTCATAGAAGCCGGAGCATAGTATCGATGCGCCTCGTCCATACAAATAACAAGATCGTCAAACTTTGCAAGTACGTCGGCAAAAGAGGAGCCGAGTGTCTCCTGGTATTTATGAAACTTAAAAGTAGTATCCGTTTTACTGTTGAAAATTTTGCCGATATTGAAAATGAAAAGTTGAATCTCGGAAGTCTTTTCAATCTCTATTTCACCTTGAACGAACCTTGCAGGATACCTGATGTAGTTTTCCCCATCATACACCTTTGGCCTGCCCATCTCCGCTTCCAACCCTTTGAATATGTACTTAGGATGTGCGGGGTTTGCCTCTTTACGCAGTTTATCATAAATGGTATTACCGGGAGCAAGAATGAAAAAGTGCTTGTACCCCTTTGTTTTGTACAAGTAGTAAATTGCTGCTCCCATCAAACGAGTTTTACCAATACCCGTTGCCATGTCAAAGCAAAAAGAGGGGAATTTGAAGTTGTCATCTACTTTTATAGTGTGCTTGTCCTCGCAATTCGCCGTAGCTACAGATTCTATTTCAGCGAGAGTATTACGCTTGTAATCGCAGTTTGAAGAAATAGCGTCAAGATACTGGAGCGCTTCCTTTTGCGGTTCTCTCAAACTCATTGCGTATCCAATTTGATTAACGATATTGCTCATTTACTTCACCTCGCTTTCAAAAGTGCATTTATCAAGCAGATCTTTGGGTATCTTTTTTACAACCACATTATCCGGAAGTCTAAGTCCCGATTGAATCTTTGTTCCATATACCAGCAAAGATTGTCCCTCGCCTAAATTAGCAAGCAAACTGTTGATATATTCGCCGTTGACAAACTCTTTTGTGATATGTATAAACCGTTGTTCGCTGGATTTTCCGTGGAATTTTCCGTCAGGCTTATATTTGAATCCTTCCAATTTACAGATCGCCTCACACATCATTTCAAAAGTGTATTCAGGATTAATTTGTTTAATTGTAGGAAGTTTAGGATTAGGAACAAGCAAACTCGGCGCAAGTTCATAGAACTTATATCCGCCGCCACCTTGCCAGTTTACAGCCTTACTAATGCCACCTTGTTCACCGTCAATTACTTTGTCCATTCTAACTTTGCAATGTGTGTATGCATGATTTCCAAGTTCTATACCAATCCAACGCCGTCCCATCTTATGCGCGACCGCCGCAGTTGTTCCAGAGCCAAGAAAAGAATCTAGCACCAAATCACCTTCTTTTGTTGCAAGCGTTAGTATTTTTTCAATTAATCTTTCAGGCTTTGGCGTTTCGAATACATCCTCCACATTAAAAACTTTCACCTCTCTCTTTGCTTCTTGATTATCGCCAACCTCGTCTCTTAACCATATAGTAAGAGACGTCATTCCTTCTTTTACTTCGGATAAAAAACGTTTAATTCGAGGCGTATTGTTGCCATCTGGTCCAAACCAAACCCTGTTGTCCCTTACATATTCTTCAAAACTTTCTTTTGATAATCTCCAACTAGTACCATCAGGCGGCATAACTTTACGGCCTGATGGCGTCGTAATCTCATATCTGTCTTTGGGCGTCATTCTTTTGACAGAAATATCACCCGAGGTCCATGGTCCTCGCGGGTCATTGTCTGGATTTTTATATCTTGCATTTGCTTCTTCACTTCTTGGCAATAAATTAGGCCGCCAAACATCCTTATTTTTTGCATACACAAGCACATAATCATGGTTATCTGAAAGCCATTTTGCATCATTTTGCGGAGAAAACTTCTTTTGCCAAATAACCGAACAGATAAAATTGTTTCTACCAAATATTTCATCACATAATATTTTTAAATAGTCTCTTTCGTCATCATCTATACTTATCCATAGTGAACCCGTATCGGCATCAAGTAAGTTGTATATTATTGATAATCTCTGCCGCATCAATGTCAGCCAAATACTATGCTCTACCGAGTCATCATACTGTTTGAATGCCGAACCAGTATTATACGGCGGATCAATATAAATGCACTTAATTTTGCCTGCATAAGCTTGTTCAAGGGCTTTTAATGCAATCAAATTATCCCCGTGAATCAGCATATTTTCGCTGTCGGGGTCACCATAAGATTTACTCTTATCCTCAACCAAAATTCTCGGTTCTATTTCTTTTTGTTCGTACTTACCAACCCAAGTAAGTTCCAACTTTCCGCTCTTTTGCATTATCTCGTCTCCGATATTATTTTTTGTTTTTTTAGATAGGCTCTTAATTGCTTATTGATTTCTGTTCTTTTCTCTAGGATCGCCGGAGTCCTTCGCCAACACTCGTTGAGTTCTTTAACGCATTCGTTCCTCATTGTATCGTTTTTTGTGATCATAAAATCCCAATACAAGCAAATCTGATCGTGGCACAATTTATGAATTTCACAAAATGAATTGTATATCCCTTCATCCATAAACGGTTGATTTTCATTTAGTTTTTGTTGGAACGAATTATAGTCATCGATACTCTTATGATACTTCGTTGTTCTTTCATTGATCTTTTCATTCTCATCTTGACTTTCATAATATATCCCCGAGGGATATAAAGCCGACGTACTTTCAATCATTTTACCCAATTCATGAGATAGTGTCTTATATATCTCAAACTCAAAATCAAATTGAGTTTTGGTCATATGGGAAAAACTATCTAATTGTGATTTTAATTTTTCAAGTGTTTTGTTTTGAGAATACACTATTACACTTGAGACTATTGCCCATAGAGCAACTATGCAAGATACTACCAAACTAGCAATTTCCATCAGTTTCTCCTTAAAATTTTAGAACTATTTTGAAAAGCAATATCGGATTAGTAATCAGGCGCTTTTCAAACTCTTCTATTTCCTTTTGCACTTCTTCATTGATTTGCGATACTTTTTGATGATAGTTGTCCATCATCTTTTTTGCCTGTGCCAATTTTTCTTCAGCATTCTTTCGTATGTCAACCTTTTCATAAAAGTTATTGCACTGTTTTGCTTGTTCAGTTAGTTCGGCTGCTTCGTCCGTTACTTCTTGAATGCTAATCATCAACTGCTCTTCTTGAACTTTTGCCCAGTTTTCGAGTTTATGGCGTTGATAAGCTATGTATTGTTGATTTTCGGCGTTGTACTTACTCGTCATTTCTTCAAGCAGTTTGTCATAAACGCTGTCAACAAGGGTTTTCTCCTCTTCAGTCAGTTTGTATTGAAAAAACTCTGTATCATCAATCTGTTCCAGTGAAGGCAATAGGTCATCTTCGTCAAAATCAACATACTCCCCTTTGTCGTCACACAACAGCAACACAGGAAACAACAGCTTTGAGTTGTCGCAAAATGCGCCTACAAACAACCAACCATGCGCCCCGAAAACCCGTTCGCCCCAGTTTGGTGTTTGCCAAATGTTCATTGGCGGCAATCCTATGTCATCGTCTTCAACATTGCGCCAATACTCTTCTTGTCGCAAATATCTATCAATATCAAGTTTTATTGCATCAAGATCGGCGCATTTTTGTTCACTGGTTTTGGTCAGTAGTATATCCCGCAATTCACGAGCTTTCTTGTTGCGCTTTGCATCAAGTTTTCTGTCTAATTTATCAAACTCGCGCTTGATTTCAGCCGCCGTATTGCATTTTTGATAAATTGCCAAAATTTCTTGTTCGAAGTTGATTCCGGATTCCAATATACCAAGAGCGATATCCGATGAACCAAACACTCCGTCAAATAGTTCGAACTTTTTTGAAAGAATCTCATACACCCGCATATCAGCCTGGTTGCCCGTATTAAGCAAATTTATTGCAACTACGTCATTCTTTTGTCCGTAACGATGACAACGACCAATACGTTGTTCTATTTTCATCGGGTTCCAGGGAAGATCGTAGTTTATTACCGTGTTGCAAAATTGCAAATTCAAACCTTCGCTTCCGGCATCCGTCAAAATCAATATTTTTGCATTATGCTCAAAGTAGTCTACAATAGCATGCTTTCTTTCCACTGCGGGGCCATAATTCGTTTTGCCGAAATTTTTGACTTGATATGCTTTGTAAATTTCTTTAGTTCTCTCGTCAGTATTTTCGCCGTTAAACAGCACTATGTCTTCATCGCTGATTCCACTTGCAATTAATTCTCTTGCAACATATCTTTGCGTTCTTTTGGACTCAGTAAATATAACAACTTTTTGCGCTATTCCTTTTTCGAGTTGCATGCCAAACGCAGCCTCAATCGCTTGCTTTAGAGCTTTGATTTTTGCATTTGTTTTTATCTTCTCGGCGTTTTCAATAATCGCTTTTACTTCGTCGATTTCTTCTTGTATTTGCTGCTTTTGAAAGAGTACGTCCGCATCCTCTTCAGTGTCATCGTCCTCATCATAATCATCATCAAGGTAGTTCCAAAAAAGTTCGAATCCCTCTTGTGCATCTTTCGACTTTGTTCCCGCCAGCAACTTTTGCAATCTATCCAAAATCACTTCAAAAGTCTCAATAAGAGCAAAACTCGATGATGCCAACAACTTACGAATGACAAGCGTCATCAAGTTTCTGTTTGCAGTTGGTAGCGAGTACAAATAATCCCGTTTTAGAAAATTGTTTACTCGCATGTACAGTGCTGCTTCGTCATAACCTAATTCGAAGTCGAACGTTCGGCTAACACGATTGGCAAATTGCATATACTTACTAACATCTTTTCTTAACGTTCTATACAGCACAGGCGCAAGATTTTGCTTTAACTCGGCGTAATTGTTGTCTTCCTTGTATTGCTTATTAAAGGCTTTTTCCGTACCAAAGATTCTCGGGTCGATAAAAGATACCAACCCATGTAAATCGCTTAAACTGTTTTGCAACGGCGTTGCGGTAAGCAAGATCTTGGGAATATTGTGCGACTGGTCATAAAGCCTTTTTGCCCTTTTTGTGCCATGGAAAATATTGCGCATATTATGCGCCTCATCGATTACTATGAAATCCCATTTTACGCTAGGGTATTTCTTCATCAATTTTGATGAAAAGTCGTATGAAGTGAGTGCAATACACACTTTTTGCGGATCTTTTAACCAGTGATCCAATATTCCTATCGGATCATAGTTAATCGCTTGCTTATCCAATATTTTGATTGTTCCATCTGGGAAATCAAACTTCTCTAAAAGTTCAACTTCCCACTGTTTCCTAAGCGATGCAGGCAGGGAAATTAATATTTTCTTTGCACCGGATTTAATTACGTACTTAATTACAAGCCCGGCTTCAATTGTTTTTCCAAGTCCGACCTCGTCAGCCAAAATGATTCCACCCGTTTTCAACGCTTTTACGGCAGCACAAAACGCATCCACCTGATGTGGATTTATATCTATTGATGTATCCAAAAGACAACTATAAGGATTTTCATCAAGCTGCTGTCTTTTGTACCTCCCGTACTGTTGAATTAACAGGTTGTTCATTTGTGCTATCCCCTCTTATCGTTCCTCTAATTGTTCCTTTATTTTTTTCGCAATAGCCTTCGCCATCAGCGGTGGAACGGCATTGCCTATTTGCGTAAATGCCGCAGTTCTACTCCCTTCAAAATAGTAGTTGTCAGGAAACGACTGTATCCTTGCAGCTTCTCGAACAGTTATTGATCGATTTTGACTTTTATCTGGATGGATAAAATAATGACCATCTTTTGATATGTGCGCCATCATCGTATGGCAAGTCGGCGTATCCCACTCTACAATTTTGAACCTATCCAAAAACGATGTTACATTTTTATGAGTTCTCAATTCAGATGGTAAATCCACATATCTCAGTCTCTTGTGTCCATCATTCCATGCATCAATAACTTTATTGTAGATTTCTTTATCTCTCGCAATATGCGGTCGAGCAACATGGTATGTCAAAATATCATTTCTATTTCTAATACTAAATTCAACAAGATACTGCGATGGTCTTGCCGAGTACTCCCTTCCTTCTTCTCCTGCTTGTATCTTTGGTAGATCACACAACAGATCTTCAACTATGTAATTGTGAGCTACGCTTTCAAATCTAGGATAAGAATATCTTCCTTCATATTCAGCTTTCCAGCCAACTATAATAATTCGCCTTCTATTCTGTAATACCCCAAAATCTTTTGCGTTTAACTCTTTGTAATCGAGTTTATACCCAACATGCGACAAGTACTTTTTCAAATTTGCAAAGTGCTTTCCATTGTTGGCCGTAAGAATTCCCGGTACATTTTCAAACACAAACATCTTTGGTTGATAACGTTTTAAGAACCTACAATACAGCTTGTATAAATAGTTTCTTTCGTCACCTTCCATGTTATCTTCTTTCACTGCTCTTCCAACTAGAGAATAGGCTTGACATGGCGGCCCACCAATAATTACGTCAACAGGTTCCTCTCCGACCAACTTATCAACCTTGGCAAAAATCCCGTTTATTGTTTCATCGGTCATTTTTTCATTAATCACCGACTCCAACAAGCATTGCGGTACTAAACTATATAGTTTTTCCCGCGTGATTTCTCCCCGCAAGTATTTATTGTAATATCCAAGTTTTCCATTCTCTTTCAGATAATGATAGCAAAGTCGTGTTTTCAAGGTGTAACACGCATCCGCATTCATTTCAACATGTGCAAGTGGCGAAAACCCATTTTCTAAAAAGCCTTCAGACAGACCACCCGCTCCAGCAAATAAATCAATATAATTCATCCTTATTACCTAGTATATCGGTCCATCAGTCTTCGACTTTTTTTATTTCAATGATATCATCAAACTCGCAGTCAAGAACTTTACAAATACGAAGCAAAACATCCATTGAAACCGTTTCATTCTTGCTCATTTTCGCCATAGTGGATGATGACATTTCTGCTTGCAATCGTAATGCATTTTTGGTCATTTTCTTATCAATGAGCATTTTCCATAGTTTATCGTAACTTATTATCATAGGAATCCCTTTACTCTTTATTTCCTATATTATACCACAAACAAAAGGATAAATCAATCCAATATTCGACATTCTAAAGAAATTCTTTAATTATCGGACACACCAATTGAGTCATTTCTCTTATACCCATCCATCAATGATTGAATATAATCCGTCACCTTTGTCACCACATCATCCGGACCTGTGACTTGCAACTTGTCTCCGAACGATAAGCACCACCCAAAGAATGTCGGACTCAATTGCACCGCCGCTTTGAAATGAAATTTCCCGTTCTCATCCGGGGTGATCTCTACCTTATCTCCGAAGATGTCGAAGATAGGATCTAAAATACTCACATCGGCTTGAAACTCTACCAATTGCTCTTCGCCTTGGAACATACCGAAAAGTGTCTTCTTGTGTCGTTTTATGTCGATAGGTGCGCCCTTGTAGACATCTCTCGGTTGGTCGTTTACCACCTGCACGTGATCCATACGGTCTATGCGATAATGCACCACGCCCTCAAATCTTCTGTAGTAGCATATCAGGTAGTAGTTGTCATCGTCATAAATTGTGGCAAGCGGATTGACGAAGTATCTCTTCCCGTTTCGCCTATATACCCGCTCGTGCTTTGAGTTGAAGTCGAAGTATTCAAACGACACTTTCTTGTTGTTCTCTATCGCCAAGTTGATTTCGCTTATCGAATAGAAGATGCTTTCGTTCGCGCTCTTTGTAGTATTGAATTTTACGATATTGCTCCGCAAGAGTTCCGCACGGTGGCTACCGCCAAGGTCGGCTATTTTATCTAATAGGACCTCGGTTTTACTCGGTGTAATAAAACTCGATGCCTGCACTGCGTCCATAAGAATGCGAAGTTCCGGGACATCAAAGTTGCGGTCCACCACGCAATACTTATTCGGCTTGCCGGGGTTTTTCTCGCACAATACTTCGTACCCAAAATCATTGAGAACGTCAATATCTCCGTATAGCGTTCGTCTGTCGCACTCTATGCCCATAGCAGCAAGTTTGGACAATATTTCCGTGGACTCTATGTAATGGTCTTCGTCCGAATCTTGGCGCAGTATCTCA
>OHAO01000878.1_pt1 | contig 22137 bp, 16 predicted proteins | sample 1577151 | NCBI WGS metagenome assembly OHAO01 (sample SAMEA3541585, study PRJEB24748) | human gut metagenome | biome: human gut; feature: human-associated habitat; material: faeces | place: China | collected 2012 | reverse complement strand
ATCCTTCCATTCCTTTATAAAAGTATTATCTTTTGCCTCTTCAGCTAATTTCAGCCTGCCTTTTGTTGTCATTGTTTATCCGTTATCCTCCGCAGGCTCAAAGGATTGCTCGCAAATATCCAGCACATTATCATTTTGATCCATACTGAAGGATAAATTGAAAAAGACTTCCGGGTAGCGCTCATCAATATAGCAATAGCACAAATTATACTGGCTTTCCAGACCATCATGATTATAGGCCTTAGATCTATATACAACCTCGTTTCGGGGCTCTCTATAAGCAGCAATTACCTGTTCTCTGGAATCGCCTAATTTTATACCACGCGAAGTTACTGTGTCTGATGACATTTGATCGGGGTATTCAGTATATGCCGTACAATTTGTAGTCATAATAGAAATACGTTCTACATCTTCATAGCCGTTTCCGGCTCCATATAAGTCTACGTAATTGCTATATCCAAATCCATTAACATTAAAATCCTCATAAGAGAGAGGCAAAATGGTGCTATTCTCCGTGCTTCCTGATACTTCCACCGGTGCCGGAGTTTCTGTGGAATCTTCCGTTATCACTTCTGTGGTTTCAGTGCGTTCGGTTTCTGCGTTCGTTTCACTCTGCCCGGCATCCGGTTCTGTGGCAGTAGATGCGTTTTCTGACTCTGCGACGATGGCCGTTGCTTCGCAACTATTATGATCAAATTGTAGCAGAAAATGGAGATATGGCAACTGGATTTTTCTAAGATATTTCCCATGCATGAAGTATCAAGAGTTGTAATCAGTACATTCTTAGGATTTAGATGAAAAATAGGATTTACTATGATATGATTAGTTAAGAATTATATTTAATACGAAAGAGGAATGACACATTATTATGGAATTTTTCAGTTTGTTTTCAACAGTATTTTTTAATATAGCAATTATCTTTGGCCTATTATTACTTATATACTTGTTTTTCTTTTCGGGCATTAGAGCACGTAAGGACCTGAAACCGGTTAAGTACATTTCCTACAAAAAGGATCATTTTCAGGAGAATTTTGAATTTACCTGTGAGTTTTGCGGATCCAAGGTATCTTCTGCGGATGAAAAATGTCCAACCTGTGGCGGTAATTTTGGAAAGAACAAGGAGTATCAGTTAAAGAAACGGGCCATGCATCAAAGGTATTTAGAGTATATGAAATCCCAGGAAGAAGCCATTACACAGGAAACGGAATATATAAGTACTACAATGCAGGCAATTCAAAAATATAAGCTGATACGTCATAAATACTACAATTTTGAAATCGGCGAGCCTCCGGTTTATAAACCTGCAAGTGATTATGAATTTACCTGTGAATACTGTGATAATAAGATAAGGGGAAAAAGCACAGACGAAAAGGGGTGTAGTAATTGTGGGGCTTCTTATAAAGAAAACCTGGAATTATTGGTACGCGAAGAGGAAGACCGTCTGGAAAAACGCCATTATGACGAATATATGAAACTGAAGGATCTGGAGTGGGAGCAGAATATCAGGAATGAGCGAAGAGATGCAAACATTGATGAAAAGTATGGGACACCTATCCGATTTATGGAGAAAAATACAAAGGTTATTGCGCTGGTCATTTTGCTTGGGCTTATGATGATTTCCGTGGGAATAACAGTTTTGATTTTAAAGTTTAGGTAAGTAAGATCAAAAAACGCAGGAGGGTTACCCCTCCTGCGTTCCCATCTCATCGGTAGTAGAGCGGATATGTTCTACTGCCGCTTTTACTTGTTCTGCGCAATCCAGGTTGTTCTGGCTCATGGTGTGCACCTGTTCGGCATTAGCTGTGACTTCTTCAGTTACAGCGGACAACTGGGAGATGTTTTCCATAATCTTATTATTGGATTCTGACAATCCCAGAATGTGGTGATTTACTTCTTCCACCTGGGAAGCCAGTGCTTCCATATTTTTGTTCAGCTGTTCGAAAGTCTCGGAAGCGGCCAGGATCTTTTCGCCTTGCTGTTCGGTAGCTTCAATGGAACCGTTGATAGTGTTGACTACCATGTTGGCATTGACATTCAGCTCGTTGGTAATCTTGGTGATCTCTTCGGTAAAGCTCTTGGTCTGCTCTGCGAGCTGACGGATCTGCTGTGCTACAACGGCGAAACCGCGTCCGGCTTCACCGGCACGGGCACTTTCGATGGAAGCGTTCAGGGCTAAAAGATTTGTCTGACCGGAGATTGCCATGATGCTTCCGGCGATAGTTTCCACCTCTTTTGTCTTTTCCTGTAATTTTGCCATGGCGTCGGTGACGGAATGGTTGGTATCCTTGATCATGGCGGACTGCTGTTTTAAGGATTCCATAGCAGCCATGTTCTTACGGATGCTTTCGTTAGAATCTTCGGCGATCTGCACCATCTGCTCGGAGATATGACCGGTCTGCTCGATAGCATTCTGAATCGTACCGGTCATCTGGCTCTGTTCTTCGATGCTGGTGGCAGTCATATTGGTGGCAGAGGAGATCTCCCGCATACTGTTGGCTACAGATTCCGTAGTTTGTACCAGCTGGTTCATAAGATCTGTGGTTTTGGTGGTTTCCTGATGTACGGTCTGGGATACGTCCAGAACATTATCCAGTACTTCTTTTACATGGTTATGTTCTTCCCGGGAAGAACCGATGGCATCATTGTTAAATAATATAGTAATCTTACCGGTTTCCAAAATAATGATTCCAATCAGAAATACCAGCAGGGTAGAGCAGACGGCATTCACATCCTGACCGTAGATTCCCTTCGTAGCCTGAACGATCATGACGATCAGGTAGAGCACGAATAATCCCAAAGCGGTTTTCTTCAGAGATTTTTTCTCATAATAAGGAATCTGTAATATGAAAATGGCGATCAGCGCATAGTGAATGAAACTTGCATCTGTCTGTAAACCGACCAACAAATACTCAATGCCGATCTCGATGGTAGCGAAGACTTTTAATAGTCGTGTCGCCTTATTTCGAAGGTGTGTCACGGCATTTACTACACAGAAAACGGCGATCAGAATGGTATTTGCGTATGTAACAATGGGTGCAATGTTGTGATTTGCCAGTTTTAACCACAGATAAAACAGGAACACGATCGCCAAAAGCGAAGAAGCGATAATATAGAACCGGTTCATTCTGATATTGCGTTCCGCGGTATCCGTATAACGATATTTATTATTTCCTTTTATATTCATATTCATAAGTTCCCTCCCTATTTTTATTGATGCTATTTTAAGTGTAACTGCTTTCGTCAATTTTTTCTACATTTTTATTCCATTTTTGAAAAAAATTTTGAAAAAAATCATGGAAATAAAAAATGCAAATTGATACTGATTTTCAATACCAAATGCGCTATAATACTTCTGTTACAACACAGTACATTAAAATGTTGAGATACGAAAGGATACAGAAGTGTTATGACACTGAAAGAATTGAAAATCGGCAAAAGCGCCGTGATCGAAACCGTCGGTGGTTCTGGAGAACTCAGACAGCATTTCCTGGATATGGGTATGATCCCGGGAGCAGAGGTGACGGTGGTAAAGCTGGCTCCGATGGGGGATCCCATGGAATTGCAGGTGCACGGCTATGAACTTACGTTACGGCTGGCGGAAGCGGATCAGATCGAGATCGCACCTATATCGAAGAGAACAAGAGAACATAAAGGGCTGGACCGGGTGACGGATGCGGAGCACCCGGGTTTAGGTGAGGATGGAAAATACCATTCGAAAAAAGACGAGAATCCTCTGCCGGAGGGAACGACATTAACGTTCGCCCTGGCGGGAAATCAGAACTGCGGCAAGACTACACTGTTCAATCAGCTCACCGGCTCGAATCAGCATGTGGGAAATTTCCCCGGAGTTACCGTAGACCGTAAGGACGGTTCCATCAAAGGGTATCCGGATACTTTGGTGACAGACCTGCCCGGTATTTATTCCATGTCCCCTTACAGCAGTGAAGAGATCGTATCCCGTAATTTTATCCTGTATGAGAAACCCAGAGCTATCATCAATATCGTGGATGCGACGAATATCGAGCGTAATCTGTATCTGACCATGCAGTTGTTGGAAATGAACATTCCCATGGTCGTAGCTCTGAACATGATGGATGAAGTCACCGGCAATCACGGCTCCATCGATGTGAACGCCATGGAAGCGTTCCTGGGAGTACCCGTAATCCCCATTTCCGCTGCGAAAAACGAAGGCGTGGATGAACTGATCCGTCATGCAGTCCATGTGGCAAAATATCAGGAACGGCCGCTGCGGCAGGATTTCTGCGATAAAAACGATCATGACGGTTCCGTACACCGCTGCATCCATGCGGTATGCCATCTGATCGAGGATCATGCGGAGACTGCGAAGCTGCCCCTGCGTTTTGCAGCCAACAAAGCCATTGAAGGAGACCATCTGATCCTGGAGAAGCTGCAGCTGGATGAAAATGAAAAAGAAATGCTGGAGCATATTGTCTGTCAGATGGAGGCGGAGCGTGGCGTGGACAGAAGTGCAGCCATTGCCGATATGCGTTTTGATTTTATCGAGAGATTATGTGAGCAGACAGTAGTAAAACCCAAAGAAAGTAAGGAACGGATCCGCAGTGAGAAGATTGACCGGATCCTCACCGGAAAATATACGGCAATTCCCTGTTTTATCCTGATCATGGTGCTGGTATTCTATCTGACTTTCAATGTCATCGGAGCATGGCTCCAGGGACTGCTGGAACTGGGAATCGGAAAATTGACGGAGATCACTGATGCAGCATTGACGGCAGCTCATGTCAACAGTGCGGTCCAAAGCCTTGTAATAGACGGTATCTTTACCGGCGTGGGCAGTGTACTGAGCTTCCTGCCCATCGTGGTCACTCTGTTTTTCTTCCTGTCTCTGATGGAGGACAGCGGCTATATTGCCCGTGTGGCGTTCGTTATGGATAAGCTGCTTCGAAAGATCGGTCTGTCCGGACGAAGTATTGTGCCGATGCTGATCGGGTTCGGATGTACGGTCCCGGCAGTCATGGCCACGAGAACACTGACCAGTGAGAGAGACCGTAAAATGACGATCCTGCTGACACCGTTTATGAGCTGCTCCGCAAAATTACCGATTTATTCGTTCTTCGTGAGCGTATTTTTCCCGGGAAAGGGCGGACTGATCATGTCGGCATTGTATCTGTTTGGTATCCTTATGGGAATTCTGGTAGCATTTTTATACCGGAGCACGTTATTCCAGGGAGAACCGGTGCCTTTTGTAATGGAACTGCCGAACTACCGTCTGCCGGGAGCCAAAAATGTAGGGCAACTGTTGTGGGAAAAGGCAAAAGACTTTTTACAGAAAGCATTCACTGTGATCTTCATTGCTACCATCGTGGTATGGTTCCTGCAGAGCTTTGACCTGAAACTGAATCTTGTTGAGGATTCGGCAAACAGTATGCTGGCTATGGTATCCGGTCTGCTGGTACCGCTGTTTCGACCGCTCGGCCTGGGTGACTGGCGGATCTGTACCTCTCTGATCAGCGGATTCATGGCAAAAGAAAGTGTGGTAGCAACCCTGGAAGTATTGTTCGGCAGCAGCATTGCCACGGTACTTACCCCGTTGGCAGCCGCGTCATTACTGGTATTCAGTCTGCTGTATACTCCCTGTGTGGCCGCCATCGCTTCTGTCCGCAGAGAACTGGGTGGAAAATGGGCCATTGCCGTGGTACTCTGGCAGTGTTTCGTGGCATGGGTGGCAGCCTTCCTGGTACATAGTATCGGCTTGCTGATGGGATTCTAGAAATTTCAGATGATAAGATGACAAATAGAAAACCTGCAGGGGATTATTCCTCCTGCAGGTATTTTATTACACATTTCAGTTCCGGTGAGATCCATTTGTTCCTATGATATAAAAGCTGTCGCCAGATATCCGGATGAATCTCTGTCATGGGGAGACTGACGAGATTTCCTTTTGTCAGATCTTCCGCTACAACGAACTCCGGCAGATAGGAGATGCCGAGACCCTGACACAGAAGATTGCGGATCAGCTGGGTATCGCCCACCTCCATGATAGGCATGGTCTCCCTACCGTTTTGGGAGAGTAGATCATCCAGAGCAGCCCGGTAACTCATGTTTTTCTCTGTCAGGATCAGCGGATATTCCAGAATCTGTTCCAGGGTGATCTGAGTCTGTCCGGCTAAGGGGTGACCGGCACCGGTGACGAAGTGAATATCCACCGGAGCTTCGAAAGCGGTCACATAATTGTGATTAAAAATACGGCGGTCCAGCGTGTATACAATGTCCACCTGATTCTGTCCCAGCATCTGGAACATTTCATCGGTGCTGGTAGCAATGATCTTCAACCGGATTCCGGGATATTTTTCATGAAAATCTTTAAAACGGCTGTGAAATTCCCAGCTGGCCAGGGATTCTGCAATGGCGATCCGCACCAGACCCTCCGGGGCGGTATTACCGCTGATGTGGCTCGCTTCAGCAGCGAGACGCAGGATCTGCTGGGCCAGAGGCAGCAGCTTCTCCCCCTCATTGGTCAGGGTTACGGTATGCCCGATCCGTTCAAACAGAGGGATGGACAGCTCCTTTTCCAATTGTTTGATCTGAAAGGATACGGTGGACTGGGTATAACCCAGACGTCCGGCCGCCAGCGTAAAGCTCTTCAGTTCGTTCACCATAACAAAGGTTTCCAGATTTTTGACATCCATAGGGTCGATACACTTTCTATATTGTAAATTCAATTCTTCGATCAATGCAATGCAAATAATTTGTTTTTCAAATATTTAAGAAAATTATATAATGAGAAAATAGGGCTGTCAATGTGAAAAGATGGCGAAAATATGGGAAAACAGCAAAAATATATGCCGTATCCCGTGTTTAGAATAAGTGGTTTTGGGAAGGATCAGAGGTATGGAAAACAGAGAAAGACTGGGGAGTCGTTTGGGATTTATCATGCTGTCGGCGGGGTGCGCCATCGGCTGCGGAAATGTGTGGAAATTCCCGTGGATGTGCGGGCAGAACGGTGGCGGAAGCTTCATGCTGATCTACGTGATCTGCCTGATCGTGCTGGGCCTGCCCACCATGATCATGGAATTCTCCGTGGGGCGCGCGGCGCAGACGAGTCCCCTTTATATGTATCGGAAACTGTCCGGCGGCAGGGGCAAATGGAATCTGTGGGGCATCGTCTGTCTCATTGGAAACATTGCGCTGATCGCTTTCTATGCGGTGGTGTCCGGATGGATCCTCTATTATTTTGTAAAATTTCTGACAGGGCAGAATCAGGATTTCGGTTTTGAAAAAATGATCACGACGCCCTCGGTGAATGTGACATATCTGCTAGTCACCTTGCTGATCGCTTTTGTCATTTTAAGCTTCCATCTGCAGGGTGGGCTGGAGCGTATTACCAAATATATGATGTCAGCATTGATCGTGCTGATGCTGGTGCTGGCGGTGCACAGCTTTACACTTCCGGGAGCAGGAGAGGGATTGAGCTTCTATCTGATTCCACATTTCTCCAAAATTACCGGTTCTGTGGTGGTGGGCGCCATGAATCAGGCATTTTTCACCTTGTCCGTGGGAATGGGCGGTATGGCGATCTTCGGAAGCTATATCGGCAAGAATCGTTCTCTCATGGGTGAGTCTATCCATATTATTATCCTGGATACACTGGTGGCAGTGATCGCCGGTATCATTATATTTCCGGCATGCTTCACTTATGATGTGGAAGTGACGGCGGGTCCCAGCCTTCTGTTCGATACTATGGCGACTGTATTTAACAACATGGCAGGCGGCAGATGGTGGGGAACTTTATTTTTCTTGTTCATGGTATTTGCAGCCATGTCCACAGTGCTGGGTGTATGTGAAAATATTCTGGCCATGGTCCGGGAACTGACCGGATGGTCCAGACCGGCAGGGTGCGTGGCGTGTGGTGCCGGATGTTTCCTGTTGGCTCTGACGACAGCACTGGGCTTCAGTGTATTTCATTTTCAGCCGTTTGCAGCGGGGACGACCTGGCTCGATTTCTGGGATTTCCTGGTGACGAATAACATCATGCCCATAGGTTCGATCCTGCTGGCAGTATTTTGTTGTTATAAGGTCGGCTGGGGCTGGGACAAATTCCTGGAGGAAGCAAATGCCGGCAAAGGCTTAAAAGTGCAGCCGTGGATGAAACCGGTGTTTAAATATTTTGTGCCGGCGGCAGTGCTGTTCATCTATGTGTACGGAATGGTAAATTTTGCGTGGAAATAAAGTAAATAGAAATAGGCGGGCGGCGGAGTGAAAAGCTCCGCCGTTTTTCGTTGCATTGAAATGAAAAAATGGGTAGTATAAAGAATAGAAGAGCAGAGAAATCAGGAGGCATCTATGACAGAGCAGGAGATCCGGACAATATTACGCAGACAAAGAGAATATTTTGCTACGGGAGCCACACTTTCCCGGGAATTCCGGGCAGAACAGCTGGGAAAGTTAAAGGCTTCCCTGCAGCGCCATGAAACAGAATTGAACGATGCACTGCAACAGGATCTTGGGAAAAGCCGGATGGAAAGCTACATGTGCGAGATCGGATTGACTCTGTCGGAGCTGACCTGGATGCAGAAGCACCTGCGGGGACTGATGCGGGAAAAGAGAGTGCCGACACCGTTATCGCAGTTCGCGGCGAGGAGCTTCCGGTCTCCGTCACCCTATGGCACCGTGCTGATCATGAGTCCATGGAATTATCCGGTGCTATTGACGCTGGATCCGTTGATCGATGCTATTGCCGCAGGGAATACCGCAGTGGTAAAACCCAGTGCCTATGCTCCGGCGACGGCAGCAGTGTTAAAAATGATTTTGGAAGAATGCTTCCAGGCGGAATATGTGGCGGTGATCACCGGCGGCAGAGCAGAGAATCAGGCATTGTTACAGCAGCGGTTTGATATGATATTTTTCACTGGAGGCAAGACCGTGGGACGGGAGGTGCTGAGAAGTGCTGCGGAATATCTGACCCCGGTGACGCTGGAGCTGGGCGGGAAAAGTCCCTGTATCGTGGATGCTACGGCGAAGCTTCCGCTGGCGGCGAGGAGGATCGTATTCGGAAAATATCTAAACTGCGGGCAGACCTGTGTGGCACCGGATTATGTGTTGTGTGATGTCAGGATCCGCGACCGATTGGTGGAAGCTATCCGGGCGGAGATCGCGAGACAGTTTGGAGCAGATCCCCTGCAGAATCCGGATTACGGGAAAATCATTAACGAGAAGCATTTTTACAGACTGTTGGGATTGATGGATGCGGAAAAAATCTTCTGCGGCGGACAGTATGACGAGAAGACGTTGCGCATTGCACCTACGGTGATGACGGATGTGGACTGGTCGGATGCCGTGATGGGAGAAGAAATCTTCGGACCGATCCTGCCGGTGCTGACGTATAATGCACATGATGCAGAGAAAGGTGTTGCACAAAATGATTTTAGCGGAGAGGTTTCTGGAACCCATGCTGCCGCGGGAGATTTTGTGGATTGGGCGATCGGCTGTGTGGAGGAACATCCCCATCCGCTGGCACTGTATTTCTTTAGTGAAGATAAAAAAGCCCAGAGACGGATTTTGGATCACTGCCATTTTGGCGGTGGCTGCATCAACGACACCATCATTCATCTCGCCACCAGCGCCATGCCCTTCGGCGGCGTAGGTGAGAGCGGCATGGGTGGGTATCACGGCCGCACCGGATTCGAGACCTTCAGCCATTATCGGAGTATCGTGGACAAAAAGACATGGATGGATCTGCCGATACGGTACCAGAGGTATGATGAGAAAAAAGAGAAGCTGTTGCGGCGGTTTTTGAAGTAACGGCCTGAAAAGTGTGAGATGGCACGAGATTACGTCCTGAAAAGTGTAGTGTATAGCCTAAATTACGTCCTGAAAAATGTAATAGCAGGATAGAAATCGTGAAGGAAAGAAGGTAATTAGTATGAACTTTATCAAACAGAAATGCATTACAGCAGCAGTATTATTGCTGGTTGCTATTTTGTCCATAACGGTTGTAGGAAAATACGTCTCCGCACCGGAGAATCATCAGAAGACCATCGCCTCTCTGGATGAGAAAAAACAGACTGTCATGGAGCTGACGGCGGCATCTACGGTGACTTCTGCACTGATCACCTTGCTTCCGGGCGACACGGCAACACCCATCGCGGAGAAAATGGCAGATGTCAGTGGATACCTGCTGGTGGTCCTCTGCGCTATCTATCTGGAAAAATATCTTGTGACGATTACCGGCTATGTGGCATTTACCTACCTGATTCCGATTGCCTGTGGCTTGTGGATATTTAATCTGATTTTTGCAAATGCCACCGTGCGAAAACTGGCAGCAAAGCTGGCGGTGTTCGGTTTGGCAATCTCCCTCGTGGTTCCCGCCAGTGTAAAAATCTCCGACCTCATCGGTGACACCTATCAGGCCCAGATCGAAGCAACCATTGAAGATGCCAGGAACACACAGAACATACTGGAAAACAGTGGCGTGGTGGATGATGACACTAATGCGACGGAAACAACCGGAATCGGAACAACAGAAGCTTCTGGAACTGTTACAGGAAATGTGCAGGAGAAGGACAACAATAACTCCGGCTCTGTCTCAAACATTTTCGACTGGGCAAAAGATGCCATTTCCGGCGCTAAAGATTCGGTGGCAAATGTCGTGGAAAATGTGACGATTTCTACCGAAGATCTGGTACAGAAGGTGGAGAATTCCCTGAATCACTTTATTGAGGCGGTTGCCGTGATGATCATTACTTCCTGCGTGATCCCGATGCTGGTACTGTTGCTGTTCTTTTGGATGGTGAAGATCGTGCTGGATGTGGATCTGAGTGGCGTGAAGATCAAGGGGATGCTGCCGGAGCGGAAGGAATAAAAAAGGAGCAAGTAAGAGGTATCAACGATAGAGTGATGCCTCTTTTTAAAATCCACTAAGAATTACATTCCATTTTAAATATTTAAATATTATACTATGACTAGCTGAATAAAAAATAATATTTTTCTTATTCTTAATTATATCAAAACTTGTTCAATTACATCATTTTCTAAAAAATGATGTAATTGAATTGACATAGATATAATTAAATGATACGATTTTGTTAAAATAATGTAGGACAAATAGGATAGGAAAAGTATGAGAAATTATGATTACCGTGATAAATGGCAAAAGTTATTGACACCAGAAATTGTTTCTATGCTTACGCAGATTCATGAATATAAAGGCGAGCAATCATTGTTTATTGAGGCAAGGGCTGATACTTTGGAACAATTAATGGAAATAGCGAAAATCCAAAGTACGGAAGCGTCTAATAAAATAGAGGGAATATATACGTCTGACGAAAGACTGGCTGCTTTGGTAAAAAACAAAACGAGACCAAAGACACGCAATGAGCAGGAAATAGCAGGATATAGGGATGTACTTAATACTATCCATGAGAGCTATGAACATATTCCACCGAAAGCTTCTATTATTTTGCAACTACATCGAGATTTATATAAGTTTGAAGGATATGATATAGGTGGAAAATATAAGTCAGCGGATAATGTGATTGAGGAAGTAGATGCGGAAGGAAACAAGTTTATAAGGTTTAAACCAGTGCCAGCATGGGAAACAGCAGAGGCAATGGATTGTTTATGTATGGCGTTTGAAACTGCATTGGCAACAGAACAAATTGATCCTTTGATATTAATTCCTATGTTTATACTGGACTTCCTATGTATACATCCTTTTAATGATGGTAACGGTAGAATGAGCAGATTACTCACTTTATTGTTATTATATCGGGCTGGTTATATTGTGGGAAAATATATCAGTATAGAGAAGATGATTGAGAGTACCAAGGAGGCTTATTATGAAAGTTTACAGATTAGCTCTTTGCAATGGCATGAGAACAATAATGAATATGAGACTTTTGTAAAATATGTATTGGGAATTGTGTTGGGAGCTTATCGAGAGTTTTCTTCCAGAGTACAATTATTAATAACGAGTGGCTTGACAAAACCAGAACGTATTCAAGAAATTATAAAAAATACACTGGGCACTATTAGTAAGGCTGAAATTGCAGAAAAATGCCCAGATATCAGCAAAATAACAATACAGAGAACATTGGCAGAACTAATAGGAGCAGGCAAGATTGAAAAAATCGGTGGTGGCAGATATACAAAGTACATTTGGAAAAATTAGTGAAAGGGCAGAGAAATGATTACAGGTGAATTGAAGAATAAGATTGACGGATTATGGGATATTTTCGCCTCGGGAGGTTTGGTAAATCCCCTGGAAGTAATCGAGCAGATTACGTATTTAATGTTTATTCATGATTTGGATGATTTGGATAACAAAAGAGCGAAAGAAAGTGCTATGCTTGGACTTCCGTTTGAAAGTATCTATGCAGAAGATGTTGAAATAGGTGATCGTGTAATTGATGGAACACAGTTAAAGTGGTCTGTTTTTCGTGATTTCCCAGCAGGCAGAATGTACAGTATCATGCAGGAGTGGGTGTTCCCTTTTATTAAAACTTTGCACAATGACAAGAATAGTGCATACTCAAAATATATGGATGATGCTATTTTTAAAATTCCAACTCCGTTAATGCTTTCAAAAGTTGTTGACACATTGGATAATATTTATGAATTAATGAATGAAGTACAATCTTCAGATGTACGTGGAGATGTGTATGAATACCTCCTCTTGAAAATATCACAGGCTGGAAGAAATGGACAGTTTCGTACCCCAAGACATATCATTCGTATGATGGTGGAGCTTATGAATCCAACAGCAGATGAAGTAATCTGTGACCCAGCTTGTGGCACTTCAGGATTCCTGGTAGCTGCAGGAGAGTATTTAAAGGAAACACGAAAGGAAGAAATATTCTACGACAAACAGAAAAAAGAACATTATATGAGTCATATGTTCTATGGTTATGATATGGATAGGACTATGCTCCGCATCGGTGCCATGAATATGATGACACATGGAATTGACAATCCCTTTATTGAATATCGTGATAGCTTATCTGATCAGAATACAGATAAAGATAAGTATACACTTGTATTGGCAAACCCTCCTTTTAAGGGCAGCTTAGATGCTGAGATAGTATCCGGAGATTTATTAAAAGTATGTAAAACAAAGAAAACGGAACTACTGTTTTTAACATTATTTTTACGCATTTTGAAAATAGGTGGACGATGTGCTTGCATCGTTCCGGATGGTGTACTTTTTGGCTCATCCACAGCACATAAAGCTATTCGAAAAGAAATAGTAGAAAATAACAGACTGGAGGCTGTGATTTCTATGCCATCCGGTGTGTTTAAACCATATGCAGGAGTGTCTACGGCAATACTGATTTTTACTAAAACAGAACATGGTGGAACCGATGCAGTGTGGTTCTATGATATGACAGCAGATGGTTTTAGTCTGGATGATAAGAGAACACAAGTGAAAGAGAATGATATTCCGGATATCATTGAGAGGTTTACACATTTAGAAAATGAAAAGGATAGAAAACGTACAGAAAAATCCTTTTTAGTGCCTAAACAGGAAATTGTAGATAAGGAATATGATTTAAGCATTAATAAGTATAAAGAGACGGAATATGTAGCAGCAGAATATCCACCGACATCTGAGATTATGAAGAACTTACGTGATTTGGAAACGCAGATTAATCAGGAGATGGATGAATTAGAGAAACTATTGAATAAATAAATTCGGATTTGTAGGGATGATGTAGATGAGAGTAAAATTAGAAGATGTTTGTGAGCGTAGTTCATCAAATTTAAAACAATCAGATATTGTTAAAATAGATGGAGATTATCCTATCTATGGGGCATCTGGATATATAGGCAATGTGGATTTTTATCATCAAGAGAACCCATATGTTGCAGTGGTAAAAGATGGTGCTGGCATAGGACGAACAACTTTGTATCCTGCTAAGTCATCGGTTATTGGTACAATGCAATATTTGCTACCAAAAGAAAATGTTCTTCCTGAATACTTGTATTATGTAGTTAGCTATATGCATTTGGAAAAATATTTTACGGGGGCAACCATTCCTCATATATATTTTAAAGATTATAAAGATGAGGAGTTTAACCTTGATTCCGTAGATATGCAGAAGACGATTGTGGATACACTTGGAAAATGTGAAACTGCCATTAAAGCAAGAAAGCAAGAACTGAAGTTATTAGATGACCTCATCAAAGCCCGATTTGTCGAGATGTTTGGGGATATTACTATCAATGATAAAAATTGGAAATATGAGCCTTTAGGAGAACTTTGTACCATTGTTAGAGGCGGTTCGCCAAGACCAATAGAACAATTTTTAGGTGGAGATGTGCCTTGGATAAAAATAGGTGACGCAACGGATGGAGATAGTGTTTATTTACGCTCGACTAAGGAATACATCATTCAAGAAGGGGTAAAGAAGAGTAGGCTCGTAAAGGAAGGAAGCTTGATATTTGCAAACTGTGGAGTTTCGTTAGGGTTTGCGAGGATTATTACTTTTGATGGTTGCATTCATGATGGATGGCTTGCGATGGAAGATATAGACGAAAGACTTGATAAGGTATTCCTATTGCAAGCATTAAATCAAATGACAGAACATTTTAGAGCAATTGCACCAGCAGGTACACAACCTAATCTAAATACAGCCATAATGAAGGCATACAAACAGGTAATACCACCTATAGAATTACAAAGAGAATTCATAAGCTTCGCTAAACAAGTAGACAAATCAAAAGTTGCAGTTCAAAAGGCATTGGAGCAGACGCAAACGTTATTTGATTCCTTAATGCAAAAATATTTTGGATAAAATAGTTTTAAATTATTGGTTGAAGGATGCTGGTATCTATATAGGAGATACCAGCATGGAAGAAAAAATCGTATCTGTATTGAATGAAATGTCAGAGTATTTATCAATTACTCAGATGAAAAAATTGCAGGAAGTAATAATCAGAAATTTTTCTGAAAATGAGGTTGTAAAAACCAATATACCTAACGAAGAGTTTTTGAAAATGTTTCTTGCCGCAAAAAGAATTGAGGGGTGCTCGGAGCGAACAATAAAGTATTATCGAATGACAATTCAAAACTTATTGTCTGTAGTCAAAACAAATGTTCGCAAAATTACAACAGAAGAAATAAGAGAGTATTTGTCGGACTATCAGAAAGTCAACAACTGTTCAAATGTGACGATAGATAATGTGCGAAGGAATATTTCCAGCTTCTTTTCCTGGCTGGAAGAAGAGGACTACATTTTAAAAAGTCCGATGAAAAGAATACATAAAATAAAAACGAAAACGGTCGTCAAAAATACAATTTCAGATGAAGGAATAGAGAAACTTAGAGATCATTGCAGAGAAAGACGAGATTTAGCTATCATTGATTTACTGTATTCCACGGGAATACGTGTGGGTGAACTTGTTAATTTGAATATAGATGATGTTGATTTAGAAGGTCGAGAATGTGTTGTATACGGTAAAGGTGGCAAGGAGCGTCGCGTATACTTTGATGCAAAAGCTAAGGTTCATTTAAAAGAATATATAGAAAATAGGTGTGATGATAACGAGGCTCTATTTGTTACGCTAGATGCACCATATGATCGCTTGAAAATAAGTGGGGTTGAAATAAGACTTCGAAATCTTGGAAGACAATTAAATTTAGAGAAAATTCATCCACACAAGTTTAGAAGATCTATGGCAACAAGAGCCATTGATAAAGGAATGCCAATAGAACAAGTACAAAAGATTCTGGGACATTCACAGATAGATACGACCATGCAATATGCGATGGTTAATCAGAATAATGTAAAAACAGCACATCAAAAATACATGTCCTAAGTAAATAAATTCGGATTTGTAGGGATGATATGTGATGAAATATGTGATGTTAAAAGATGTCTGTACTATAAATATGGGGCAGTCACCTGATTCGAATAGTTATAATGATAATGGAGAAGGTGTTCCTTTCTTTCAGGGAAATGCTGATTTTGGAGAAAGATATCCAGTTACAAGGAAATGGTGTTCTGCTCCAACTAAAATGGCAGTTCCTGAAGATATATTAATTTCTGTTAGAGCACCTATTGGTGCAATGAATTATGCAAAGGAAGAATGCTGTATAGGGCGTGGACTTGCAGCACTGACTCCGGATAAAACAAAAGTTTCTCCTGAATTTATATTTTGGTTACTAAAAGGTAAGAATGCTGAACTAAATAGTAAAGGAACAGGAAGTACATTCAAGGCTATCGGAAAAAAGGTCCTTGAAGAAACAAAGGTTCCGTATATTCCATTGGAAAGGCAACTTGAACATTCGGAAATACTTGAGAAAATATATGCAGTTATCCAACATAGGAAGTCAGAACTTCAGATGTTAGATAGACTCATCAAAGCCCGATTTGTCGAGATGTTTGGTAATCCGCTTGATGGTACAGCTAAATATCCGATTCATCAAGTCGGAGAAGTTGCTAATTCAGTAGACCCACAACCAAGTCATAGAACACCACCGGTTGAAGAAGGTGGAATCCCTTATGTAAGTATCAAGGATTGCGATTATAAAACAGGTAAAATAGATTTCGAAGGTGCTCGAAAGGTCAGTCCTAAAGTGTTAGAAGAACATATGAATAGATATACTTTACATGACGGAGATTTTGTTGTTGGAAAGATTGGAACTATTGGTAATCCAGTGTTTGTTCCAGCACGTAATGACTATACATTATCTGCTAATGTAGTGTTGGTCCAACCTAATAGTGAATTAGTAAGTCCGTATTTCTTGAAGTACTCATTTGAATCAGATTTTGTCGAAAGACAATTTGCTGAAGCAAAGAATTCCACGTCGCAAGCTGCATTTGGTATACAAAAAGTGAGGACAGTTGAAGTGATGAATCCAGATTTAGATGTACAAAGAGAATTTGAGATTTTCGTGAAACAAGTCAACAAATCAAAAGTTGTCGATATAGATAAAAAAGACAAATTGTGAAAAGGAGAAAGAATTAATGAACGGATACGAAAAACTTAAAAAATTATATGATGAAATAGACAATTTAATAAAGCAAAGAGTAACATCAGACACTCCGTCATTTATTACATGGCGAACAAAAACGGAAAGAACTTTGAATAGTATATATGGGAAAGGTAAGGAATTAGAGGATTTTTTACAAACAAATTTTTCGGTAATAATATTTACAGATGATGAAAATGATTATGTGAATGCATGTAAATATGGTTTAGAAGAAACGAAAGCAGTCTTGCAGGCGTATTTGGATGAACTGGAGGAAGAAGAGCACACTCAGCCTAACATAAATAGAACAAAAACATTTTCTCATAAAGAGAAAGCATTTATCGTCCATGGACATAATGCAGAATTGAAGCAAGAAGTGGCAAGAATGTTAGAAAAGCAGAATATTACTGCAGTCATTTTAAGCGAACAGGTCAATGGAGGAACGACTATTATCGAAAAAATTGAAAAATATAGTGATATAGATGTTGCAATATGTCTTTTCACGGCGGATGATATTGGTAGAGGTGAAAAAGAGCAAGAAAACAATAAACGAGCAAGGCAAAATGTTGTTTTTGAAACAGGGTATTTTATGGGTAAATTAGGTAGACAAAATATAATTATTCTTGCTGATTCAGGAATAGAAATTCCTTCGGATTTGTCAGGAATTGTTTATACGGATAATGCACATTGGCAGATAGAGGTATTAAAAGAACTTCGTAGTATGGGATTTGATATTGATATGAATAAAGCGTTTTAGGGTAAGAATTGAGAAGGGAGAGTCTATGACGACCAACTTTGATTATCTAAAGCAAGAACCGAAATTTTCAACATTTGCAGATACGGCAATCGCTGCTGAAAAAATCATTTTGCTAGATCCGTCGGCATGTATTATTAACTGTCGTCGAGCAATGGAATTTGCGGTGAAATGGATGTATTCCGTTGACAATGAATTGCAGATGCCCTATCAGGATAATTTGCAAAGCCTTATAAATGCAGAAGAATACCGTCAAATAGTCGGACAAGATATTTGGAAACGTATGGATTATATCCGGTGCTGTGGAAATAATGTAGCACACACTACGAAAAAAATGGGACGGGATGAAGCTATGCTTTGTCTTGAAAATCTATTTATTTTTTTAGACTATGTTGCTTATTGTTATTCGGATAGTTATGAAGAGCAGAGTTTTAAGAAAGAACTGATAACATGTAGAATTGAAAAAGCAAGGCAATCTCAAAAAGAAGTAGCAGAAATTAAAGAAAAATTTGAGAAAAATCAACGCGAACTGGAACAGAAAGAGATTAATCTTCAAAAACTTATAAAAGAAAATGAATCTTTGAAGGAAGAACTTTCTGTAAGAAGACAAGAGAAAAAGACAAGCTATATTCCGAAGCCTTTGGATCTATCAGAATATGATACACGAAAATTATACATAGATGCTATGCTGATAGATGCCGGATGGAAAGAAGGAAAGGACTGGTTGAATGAGGTACCAATTCCTGGAATACCGAGCAGATCAGGAAGTGGTAGGGCTGATTACGTTCTTTATGATGACAGGAATAGACCGTTAGCGATTATTGAAGCTAAATCAACTGGTAGGGGCGTAGAGGAAGGACGTTATCAGGCGAAATTGTATGCAGATGCATTGGAGAGAGAATATCATCGTAGACCGGTGATTTTTCTGACGAATGGTTTTGAAACGCATATTATTGATGGGCAGTATCCCGAACGAAAATGTTCCGGAATTTATTCCAAGAGGGATTTGGAGAAATGGTTTAATCTGCAGTCAATGAAGACAGGATTAGATCACATTTCCGTAAATAAAGAAATTGCGGGTCGGTATTATCAGGAAGAAGCTATTAAAAGAGTATGTGAAAGCTTTGGCAAAAAGAATCGCAGAAAAGCATTGTTGGTAATGGCTACTGGAAGTGGTAAAACAAGAACGGTTATTGCTTTATGTGATGTCTTATTAAAAGCGGGTTGGGTGAAGAATATTCTTTTTCTTGCAGATCGGACTGCGTTGATTACACAGGCTAAGCGAAGTTTTGTAAATCTCTTACCGAATTTATCATGTACTAATTTGGTGGAAGAAAAAGATAACTATTCTGCGCATTGTGTATTTTCTACTTATCAGACAATGATGAAATGCATTGATACAGTAAGTGATAACGAAGGTAAATTATTTACTTGTGGACATTTTGATTTGCTGATTTGCGATGAAGCGCATAGATCTATTTACAACAAATATAGAGATATATTTGATTATTTTGATGCTCCTCTAGTTGGATTAACAGCAACACCCAAAGACGAAATAGATAAGAATACCTATGGGATTTTTGAATTGGAAAATGGTGTTCCTACCTATGGCTATGATCTTGCCCAGGCGGTAAAAGATGGTTATTTGGTGGATTATATCTCTGTCGAAACAGAATTGAAATTTTTAACACAGGGAATCGTTTATGATGATTTATCGGAAGCAGATAAAGAAGAATATGAAGAAAATTTTGCAACAGATGATGGAGCAATGCCAGAGAGCATAGAGGCTTCGGCGTTGAATACATGGATCTTTAATGAAGATACCATACGTCGAGTGTTGAATATTCTTATGGCAGAGGGTATTAAAATTAATTATGGACAAAAAATAGGGAAAACAATCATTTTTGCCAAAAACCACGCACATGCAGAAAAGATTCTTGAAGTGTTTGAGAAGGAATATCCTAATCTTAAAGGATATGCAATGGTAATAGATAATCGTATGTCATATGCACAGGGAGCTATAGACGAATTTTCGGATGCTAAGAAATTGCCACAGATTGCAATATCCGTAGATATGCTAGATACAGGAATAGATGTACCGGAAGTACTGAACCTCGTATTTTTCAAAAAAGTATTAAGTAAGGCAAAATTTCGTCAGATGATTGGGCGCGGAACCAGACTATGTCCGGGATTATTAGATGGGGAGGATAAGTCAAAGTTTTATATATTTGATTTTTGCGGCAATTTTGAATTTTTCCGCATAAACAAGGGGAAACCCTCAGCGAATATGATAGCATTACAAGGGGCCATTTTCAATTTACAATTCGAAATGGTTTATAAACTGCAGGCAGCCGAATTTCAAAAGGAACGTTTGATAGCATATAGAAAACGATTAGTAGGTCAAATGGTGGAAAAAGTCTGTGAACTGCCAAGGGATAATTTTGCTGTAAAACAGCATCTAAAATATGTGGAACTGTATTCCATTGAAGACAATTACCAGACACTGACGTTTGAAGATACATTAACTGTAAAAGAAGAAGTTGTGCCTTTGATACTTCCTGAGAAGGAGGAAGTGAGTGCGATTCGTTTTGATGCGCTTATGTATGGGATTGAATTAGCATACCTACTTGGAGAAAAGTATACCAGAGCAAGAGGAGACCTGATTAAAAAAGTCAGTGGCATTGCAAGTGTAGCTAATATTCCTGAAATACAGACGAAAACAGATTTAATTAATAAGATACTGCATACTGATTACGTGGAACGTGCGGGAATTGATGAGTTTGAAAAGATACGTGAAGAACTGCGTAGTTTAATGAAGTATATTCCTAAAACCGCGATACGCTATGATACTAATTTTGAGGATGATATACTAACAATTGAATGGAATGAATCGGAATTGGAAGACGATCAGTTAAAGAATTATAAGGCAAAGGCAGAATATTATATTCGTCAGCATCAGGATAATATTGTCATTGCAAAGTTAAAGACAAATAAGCCATTGACCACCACGGATATAGATACTTTGGAAGAAATCCTTTGGAAAGAAATTGGAACAAAAAAAGATTATGAAGCAGAGTATGGTGAAAAGCCGCTGGGTGAATTTGTCAGAGAGATTGTGGGATTGGATATGAATGCCGCAAAAGAGGCTTTCTCTGAATATCTTGATAATGCGAATTTGGATAGCAGACAGATATATTTTGTTAATCAGATTGTGGAGTATATTGTTCATAATGGCATGATGAAAGATTTGTCGGTTCTTCAAGAATCTCCGTTTACAGATCAGGGAAGCATTGTGGATATTTTCACTGATATGTCAGTGTGGATGGGGATAAAGAGTGTAATTGATAAGATTAATGCAAACGCAGTGGCGTAAATAATTGATTTGTAAAAAGAGGTATAAAGATGCCAAAGTTTATTTCGGAATTTAAAGAAGGGGAGATTGTTGATTTCCCTACAAATAGGAAGTATGAGTTTGTTAGAGCGTTGAAATCGGGAGGAACAGGAAAAACGATACTGATGCAGGATACAATGCTTAATAAGTTTTTTGTGTGTAAAAAGTATTCGCCAATGCAGAAACAATATGAAAAAGAATTTTACAATAGATTTATAGATGAAATAAAGATTATGTATGCTATTTATGATATTAACATAGTTAGGATATTTGATTATTATCTTTTTCCTGAACATAGTACAGGCTATATTATAATGGAATATGTAGAAGGGAAAAATATAGATGAATACTTTAAAGAGGAAGATACTGATAAAATTAATTCTATATTTGTTCAGCTAATAAATGCTTTTGCATATTTAGAAAAAAACAACATTTTGCATAGAGATGTACGACCGGAAAATGTACTTATTGATGATAGTGGAACGGTCAAACTGATAGATTTCGGTTTTGGAAAAAATGTTAATGAAGTTGGCAACGAGGAAAACAGCATATATTTGAATTGGCCAGTATCGCAGAAACCTGAAGAGCTATATTCAGGTGTTTATAATAGCCAGACAGAGATTTTTTTGTGGGATATTTGATTAAAAATTTATTGGCAAAGTATGAAATGAACTCATTTAAGTATACAGAATTGCTAAGGAAAATGATAGAAATTTCGCCACAAAAAAGAATAAATTCCTTTTTAACAATTCAAGATGAAATTTCAAATCAGGCTATGGAGACATTCGATTTTTCAAGAGAGCAGAAGAACATTTATCGAACGTTTGCAGAGGATTTAAAAAATTCTATATCGGTGATAAAAGATTCATTAATTGTGGAAAAAGATATAGGTATTATTATAGAAAAAATGAAAAAAGTTCTTCGAGATAATGCTTTAGAAATGTATATATCTAATAATTATGTGCTTATTTCTTGCTTTATAAAATCAAATTATAAGTATTATACGGGGAAAGAAATACCTGTGGTAGAGGTTAAAAATTT
>OHAO01000863.1_pt1 | contig 22348 bp, 24 predicted proteins | sample 1577151 | NCBI WGS metagenome assembly OHAO01 (sample SAMEA3541585, study PRJEB24748) | human gut metagenome | biome: human gut; feature: human-associated habitat; material: faeces | place: China | collected 2012 | reverse complement strand
GGAGACGATCAAGCGCGTCAAGGCCGGTATCGCCAAGCTGGCATGATCTTCGAACTCTGCCCTACGCTCTCGCGCGATCTCATCAAGCGGGAATTTTTGAACACCGCCGCCGCGTTCGGCGTGCTGGTGCTTCTTGGCTTCGCCGCCGGAATGATCTTCCCCGACATGGCGCAGCAGACGCTTCAAAACTTCGCCGCGCAGGTCGAACAGTTGGGACTTACCGACGATGTTCCCCAGTCGCAGATGATGGCGACGCTGTTTTTCAACAACATTACGGCGTCCCTCCTCTCGATGCTCTACGGGCTCATTCCGTTTCTGCCGCTCAGCGCGCTCGCGCTCGGCACGAATGCGCTGATGCTCGGCGCGTTCGCCGCCATCTATCAGCAGCAGGGCATCGGTCTCGGTGTGTATGTTCTCGGCGTTTTGCCCCACGGCATTTTTGAGCTGTCCGCGCTGATCTTATCCTGCGCGCTGGGCTTTCTCATCTGCCGCACGGGAACGGAACGGATCCTCAAAAAGAGTGATACGCCCTTTTTCCGCCGTGTGCTGGACTGCATCCGCGTCTTTTTGACATTCTCTGTGCCGCTGCTGCTGGTGGCCGCGCTCATCGAGACGTACGTCACACCTGCACTTTTGAACCTTGTGCTGTAAACGGCAAGGTTGACTTTCGTTCCACACAACTATATAATGGACCTGTCAAGATTTTGTAGAATTTTCATCTGCTGTTTCTTCAGGAATTGAGGAAAAGCACCGCTCCTGCGGCGCTTTTCCTTTTTCGTCAAAAAATGAGAGATTCGTCCCGCCGCGGGATAGAGAAAGAGAGGTGCGCATGGCGCAGACAGTTCCGGCAAGGCAGACCGTGCAGAACATGACGGAGGGCAGCCCCGTCTCGCTGATTTTGCGCTTTGCGCTGCCGATCTTCATCAGTCAGGTCTTCCAGCAGCTATACAGCACGGCGGACGCGTTCATTGTGGGCAAATACCTCGGCACGAACGCCTTTGCCGCTGTCAGCTCGTCCGGCACGCTCATCATGCTGCTCACAAGCCTCTTTATCGGCACGGCCATGGGCGCGGGCGTCGCGATCTCAAAGTACTTCGGCGCGGGCGACTATGAAAACGTCTCGCGCGCCATCCACACGAACCTTGCCTTCGGCATTGTTTCCGGCGCGCTCCTGACGGTCATCGGCGTATTCCTCACGCCGACGTTCCTCATTTGGATGAACACCGACACACAGGTCATGCCGCAGGCGGTCGAATACTTCCGCTATTATTTCCTCGGCGTGCTGGCAACGGTGCTCTACAACATGTGCACGAGCATCTTAAACGCCCTCGGCGACAGCCGCCGTCCCCTGCACTATCTCATCGTGTCCTCGCTCATCAACATTGCGCTCGACCTTCTCTTCATTGGCGTGTTCCGTTGGGGCGTGTGGTCCGCCGCCGTGGCGACCGTCATCTCCCAGGGGACGAGCTGCGTGCTCTGCCTCATCCACCTGCTCAAAAAGGGCGAGGTCTACACTGTCACGCCGCGCAACATCCGCTTCCACGCCGGTATGCTGAGCGAAATTGTCCGCTACGGTCTTCCCTCCGGCATCCAGAACTGCGTCATCGGCCTTGCCAACGTCATCGTCCAGTCGCAGATCAACTCGTTCGGCATGCTCGCGATGGCGGCCTACGGCGCGCACTGCAAGATCGAAGGCTTCGCCTTTCTGCCCATCACGAGCTTCACGATGGCCTGCACCACGTTCGTTGGTCAGAACCTCGGCGCCAAGCAGTATGACCGCGCCAAGCGCGGCGCGCGGTTCTGTATCATCATCGCAGTCGTGATGGCCGAGCTCATCGGCCTGTGCTATTACATTTGGGCAAGTCAGCTCATTTCCCTTTTCGACAGCACCCCCGGCGTTGTCGCCCTCGGCGTGCAGCAGGCGCGCACGGTGGCGCTGTTCTACTGCCTGCTGGCGTTTTCGCACTCTATCGCGGCGGTCTGCCGCGGCGCGGGCCGCGCGGTCGTGCCGATGATGATCATGCTCTCCGTCTGGTGCGTCATCCGCATCATCTACATCATGCTCGTCGTCCACTTCATCGGCGAGATCGGCTACATCTACTGGGCGTATCCCCTCACCTGGGCCATCAGCTCCACCATCTATCTCATTTATTACCTGCGCTCTGACTGGGTGCATGGCTTTGAGAGGTGAGGCCGATGACAGACGCTTCCTTCCGTTTCCGCATCGCAACGCCGGACAACGCGCCGGCGCTGCTTGCGATCTACGCGCCGTATGTTGAAAACACTGCCATCTCGTTTGAATACGCCGTCCCGTCGGTCGAGGAGTTCCGCCGCCGCATCGAAAATGTGCAGCAGAAATATCCCTACCTCGTCGCCGAAGATGAAAACGGCCGGCTCCTCGGTTACGCCTACACGCACACGTTCATCGCGCGCGAGGCCTACGACCACTGTGCGGAGTCGACGATCTATCTCGCCCTCGACGCGCGCAAGCACGGTCTCGGCAAGCGCTTCTACCGCGCGATTGAGGAGCTGTCGCTCGCTCAGAACATCTACAATCTCTATGCCTGCATCGGCGAGCCACAGGGTGCGGACGACGAATATTTAACGGACAACAGCATCCGCTTCCATGAGCACATGGGCTTCCGCCGCATCGGCGTGTTCACGCGCAGCGGCTACAAGTTCGGCCGCTGGTACAACATGTCCTGGGCGGAAAAACTGCTCATGGGGCATCCCGAGCATCCCGAACCGGTCATCCCCTTCCCGCAGCTCGACAAGGCGCTTGTCGCCGACATCCTTCGCCGCGCCGCGGAATAAAGAACCAAACTTTTACAAAAAATCATGCACACCCTATTGACATTGCCGATGGGGTGTGCTATATTTCCGCTCAAGTTAATACCGCAAACCGTTGAAGCGGAGATAACGGCAGTGATGCCTTCACAGAGAGCCTGCGATGCTGAAAATCAGGCAAGATACACATTGTCAAATGGACCGCTGAGGGTGCAGCGAAATGCGTTTTGCGCGCAGAGTATCCTGCAACGTGTTGGCATACGTCAGTTGCCGGGAGATATGATGGTATCTCCGCCAAGCGCACGGGTAACCGTGAATTCAAGGTGGCACCGCGGATCGTTCGTTTCTCTCGTATCGCATTCGTCCTTGACAGACTGTACCGTTCTGTCGGGGGCGCTTTTGTTTGCGCAATAAGCTCCTTTGGCAGCACGCCAAAGGAGCTTTTCTTTTTCAGGAGGTCACTCATGCATATCCTACCACCGCTCGAAACCGTCAGAGACATCGCCGCGACGCAGCAGTACGACGTGCTCCCGCTGAGCTGCGAAATTCTTTCCGACTTCATCACCCCGATCGAAGCGATGCGCATCCTCAAGAACGTGTCCACCCACTGTTACATGCTCGAATCCGCGCAGGCGGACGACCGCTGGGGCCGCTACACGTTTTTGGGCTTCGACCCAAAGCTTGAGATCACCTGCATTGACGGCAAAATGAAGGCTGGCGGCCTCACCGTCCGCACGGACGATCCGTCCCAATACCTGCGTGAGCTGCTATCAAGCTACAGAAGCCCCCGCTTCGACTACCTCCCCTCCTTCGCCGGCGGGCTCGTGGGGTATTTTTCTTACGATTATCTCAAATACAGCGAGCCGAGCGTCCGCTGCGGCGAGCAGGACGAGGACAGCTTCAAGGATGTCGATCTGATGCTCTTTGACAAGGTCATCGCCTTCGATCATGTGCGGCAGAAGATCGTGCTCATCGTCAACATGTCACTCAGCGATGTCGAGGTCGGCTACAACAAGGCAAAGCTTGAGCTTGAGCAGCTCGTCTCGCTCCTCAAAACCGGCGAAAAGAAGCAGGAAGCGCCGGGGCGGCTCCTCGGCGAAGTCACGCCGCTTTTCTCCAAGGAGCAGTTCTGCGCGATGGTCGGGATCGCCAAGCACCACATCCGCGAGGGCGATATCTTTCAGATCGTACTCTCGAACCGCCTGAGCGCACCGTTCGAGGGGAGCCTGCTCGATACCTACCGCGTGCTGCGCACCATCAATCCCTCGCCGTACATGTTCTACTTTTCCGGCACCGACGTTGAGGTCGCGGGCGCGTCGCCCGAAACGCTCGTCAAGCTCAAAGACGGCGTGCTGCACACCTTTCCCCTCGCTGGGACCCGTCCGCGCGGCAAAACGGACGAGGAGGACAAGGCGCTTGAAGAAAGCCTCCTGCACGACGAAAAGGAGCTTGCCGAGCACAACATGCTCGTCGACCTCGGGCGCAATGACCTCGGCAAGGTCAGCAAATTCGGCACGGTGCAGGTCGAAAAGCTGCACTCCATCGAGCGCTACTCCCACGTGATGCACATCGGCTCCACCGTGCGCGGCGAGATTCGCGATGACCGCGACGCGCTTGACGCCATTGAGGCCGTGCTCCCCGCCGGAACGCTCTCCGGCGCGCCGAAGATCCGTGCCTGCCAGCTCATCGGTGAGCTTGAGAACAACAAGCGCGGCATTTACGGCGGGGCCATCGGCTACATCGACTTCACCGGCAACATGGACACCTGCATCGCCATCCGCATCGCCTACAAGAAAAACGGGCGCGTGTTCGTCCGCAGCGGCGCGGGCATCGTGGCAGATTCCGTCCCCGAAACAGAGTATCAGGAATGCATCAACAAGGCGAAGGCCGTGGTCAGCGCCTTGACGCTTGCGCAGGAGGAAGACCTATGATCCTTTTGATCGACAATTACGATAGCTTTTCCTATAACCTCTACCAGCTCGTTGGCGCGATCGATCCCAACATCCGCGTCGTCCGCAACGATGAGCTGAGTATCGAGGAGATCGATGCGCTGCATCCCGCGCGCATCATCCTCTCCCCCGGCCCCGGGCGGCCCGAAGACGCAGGCGTTCTCATCGACGTTGTGAAGACGCTCTCGCCCCGCATCCCGACGCTCGGCGTATGCCTCGGGCATCAGGCCATCTGTGCCGCCTTCGGTGCGACCGTGACCTATGCTAAAGAGCTAATGCACGGTAAGCAGTCGCTCGTCCACTTCGACACGAGCTCGCGGCTCTTCCAAAACTGCCCCAAGACCGCGCCCGTCGCGCGCTACCATTCCCTCGCGGCCGACGCCGCCACCATGCCGGACTGCCTGAAAGTCACCGCCGTCACAGACGACGGCGAGATCATGGCCGTGCAGCACACAGACTATCCCATCTACGGGGTGCAGTTTCATCCCGAATCCATTATGACGCCGAACGGCAAAACCATGCTGGAAAACTTTTTGAAGGAGAATTGAAACCATGATCAAAGAAGCCATCGTGAAGATCGTCAACAAGGGCGATCTCAGTTATGACGAAGCCTACGCCGTGATGAACGAGATCATGAGCGGCGAGACCACCCCCACCCAGAACGCAGCGTTCCTCGCGGCCCTCTCGACCAAGAGTGCCCGCGCCGAGACGACCGATGAGATCGCAGGCTGCGCCGCCGCCATGCGCGACCACGCCACAAAGGTAGACACCGGCATGAACATCTTCGAGATCGTCGGCACCGGCGGCGACAACGCCCACAGCTTCAATATTTCCACCACCTCCGCCCTCGTTGCGGCGGCGGGCGGCATGAAGGTCGCCAAGCACGGCAACCGCGCCGCCTCGTCCCAGTGCGGCACGGCGGACTGCCTCGAAGCGCTCGGTGTCAACATCCAGCAGAGCCCCGAGCAGTGCGTAGAGCTCTTAAAAGAGGTCGGCATGTGCTTCTTCTTTGCGCAGAAGTACCACAGCTCGATGAAATACGTCGGTGCCATCCGCAAGGAGCTGGGCTTCCGCACGGTGTTCAACATCTTGGGGCCGCTGACAAACCCCGGCTCGCCGAAGATGCAGCTGCTCGGCGTGTACGACGAGTACCTTGTCGAGCCGCTCGCGCGCGTACTCGTGAGCCTTGGCGTCAAGCGCGGCATGGTCGTCTACGGACAGGACAAGCTCGACGAAATTTCCCTCAGCGCGCCGACGAGCGTATGCGAAATTCGTGACGGCTGGTACAAGAGCTATGTCATCACACCCGAGGACTTCGGCTTTGACCGCTGCACGAAAGACGGCCTAAAGGGCGGCGCGCCGGAGGAAAACGCTGCCATCACCCGTGCGATCCTGTCGGGCGAAAAGGGCCACAAGCGCAACGCGGTGCTGATGAACGCGGGCGCGGCGCTCTACATCGGCGGCAAGGCAGAGAGCATGAAGGACGGCATCGCGCTCGCCGCCGAGCTCATTGACTCCGGCAAGGCGCTTGAAACGCTCGAGCGCTTCATCACCGTCAGCAACCGCGCGGAGGCGAACGCATGAGCATCCTCGACGAGCTGGCCGCCCACGCCCGCGAGCGCGTGCTGGCAGACAGCGAGAACATGAGCCTTGATATCTTACAGGCGATGTGCCGCGAAAAGGGCCGCGCGAATGGCGCGCGCTTTTACGACGCGCTCAAAAAGGGCGATCTGTCCTTCATCTGTGAGGTGAAAAAGGCCTCGCCCTCCAAGGGCGTCATCGCGCGGGACTTTCCCTATCTCGACATCGCGCGCGATTACGAGGCCGCCGGTGCGGACTGCATCTCGTGCCTGACAGAACCCAAGTGGTTTTTGGGCTCGGACGACATCTTCCGTGACATTCGCGCTGCCGTCTCAACGCCGATGCTGCGCAAGGACTTCACCGTCAGCGACTACCAGCTCTATCAGTCCCGCCTGATGGGCGCGGACTGCGTGCTGCTGATCTGCGCGCTGCTGGACACGAAGACGCTCGCACAGTATCTCGCCGTCTGCGATGAACTCGGTCTCTCCGCGCTTGTGGAGACGCACGACGCGGACGAGATTCGTTCCGCCGTCGCGGCGGGCGCGAAGATCATCGGCATCAACAACCGCAATCTGAAGGATTTTTCCGTCGACTTTTCCAACGCCGCGCGGCTGCGCGACCTCATCCCGCCGGAAGCGGTCTACGTGGCCGAATCCGGCGTGCAGAGCGCGCAGGACGTCGCCGCACTCCGCTCGATCGGCGCCGACGCAGTGCTGATCGGCGAAACACTGATGCGAGCCCCCGACAAGGCCAGGCGGCTCGCAGAATTGAGAGGTAACTTATGACCAAGGTAAAACTCTGCGGCCTGTCGCGCGAGAGCGACATTGCCGCCGTCAATAAGCTGAAGCCCGACCTCGTCGGCTTCGTCTTTGCCAAAAAGAGCAAGCGCTATGTGTCCCCCGAGCAGGCAGCAGCACTCAAATCGCTGCTTGCCCCCGGCATTCTGGCCGCTGGGGTGTTCGTCAACGAGCCAGTCGAGGCCGTGGCAGAGCTCTTAGACCGCGGCGTCATCGACGTCGCACAGCTCCACGGCAGCGAGGACGACGACTACATCGCACGCCTGCGCGCGCTGACGGGCAAGCCCATCTTCCGCGCGTTCAAGGTGAAAAGCGAAGCCGACCTCCCCGCCATCGAAAACTGCGCCGCCGACCTCGTGCTGCTCGACTCCGGCGCGGGCACGGGCAAGACATTCGACTGGAGCCTCGTCCGGAGCGTACAGCGGCCCTATTTCCTCGCCGGCGGGCTCGACCCCGACAACGTCGCGGACGCCATCGCCGCGCTGCACCCCTACAGCGTGGACGTGAGCTCCGGCATCGAGACGGACGGCGTCAAGGACGAAAGCAAAATGGCGGCGTTCGTTGCCGCCGCGCGCAAGGAGGGCTAAGGCATGTCGAATCCGAACGGGCGCTTTGGCGTGCACGGCGGACAGTACGTCCCCGAAACGCTGATGAACGCCATTATCGAGCTTGAGGAGGCCTACAACCACTACAAGTCCAACCCTGACTTTCAGAACGAGCTGACGCAGCTTTTGAACGACTACGCGGGCCGTCCCTCACGGCTTTACTACGCGGAGAAGATGACAAAGGACCTCGGCGGCGCAAAAATCTACTTAAAGCGCGAGGACCTGAACCACACCGGCGCGCACAAGATCAACAATGTGCTCGGCCAGGCGCTGCTCGCCAAAAAGATGGGCAAAACGCGCCTGATCGCCGAGACCGGTGCGGGCCAGCATGGCGTGGCGACCGCCACCGCCGCGGCTCTGATGGGCATGGAATGCGTCGTCTTCATGGGCAAGGAGGACACCATCCGCCAAGCGCTGAACGTCTACCGTATGCGCCTTCTCGGCGCGACGGTCGTGCCCGTCACCTCCGGCACCGCTACGCTCAAGGACGCCGTGTCCGAAGCCATGCGCGAGTGGACGACGCGCATCAGCGACACGCACTACTGCCTCGGCTCCGTGATGGGGCCGCACCCCTTCCCCACCATCGTGCGCGATTTTCAGTCCGTCATCTCAAGCGAGATCAAGCAGCAGCTCATGGAAAAAGAGGGGCGGCTGCCCGACGCCGTAGTCGCGTGCGTCGGCGGCGGCTCGAACGCCATCGGCAGCTTTTACCATTTCATCGACGATCCTGCTGTGCGCCTCATCGGTGTTGAGGCCGCGGGCCGCGGCATCGACACGCTTGAGAACGCCGCGACCATCTCGACTGGCAGGCTCGGCATCTTCCACGGCATGAAGTCCTACTTCTGCCAGGACGAGTACGGTCAGATCGCGCCGGTGTATTCCATCTCCGCCGGTCTCGACTACCCCGGTGTCGGCCCTGAGCATGCGTACCTGCACGACATCGGGCGCGCAGAGTATGTTGCCATCACCGATGAGGAGGCCGTGCAGGCGTTCGAATACCTCGCCCGCACGGAGGGCATCATTCCCGCCATCGAATCGGCCCACGCCGTCGCCTACGCGCGAAAGCTCGCACCCACAATGGGGAGCGAGCAGCTTCTTGTCGTCACGATCTCCGGCCGCGGCGACAAGGACTGCGCCGCCATCGCCCGCTACAGAGGGGAGGATCTTCATGAGTGATCTTGCAAGAGCATTTGGCCACGGCAAGGCGTTCATCGCCTTTCTGACCTGCGGCGACCCCGATCTTGAAACGACCTCGGCTGCCGTCCGCGCCGCCGTGCAAAACGGTGCCGCCCTCATCGAGCTCGGTATCCCCTTCTCCGATCCCACAGCGGAGGGGCCTGTCATTCAGGCGGCGAATCTGCGCGCCCTGCAAAGCGGCGTGACGACCGACAAGATCTTCGATCTTGTGCGCGAGCTGCGGCGCGACGTGACGATCCCCATGGTCTTTATGACCTACGCGAACGTCGTCTTCTCCTACGGTACGGAGCGCTTTTTGTCGAACTGCCGCGACGCGGGCATCGACGGACTCATCCTGCCGGACGTGCCGTATGAGGAAAAGGAAGAATTTCTCCCCGCGTGCCGAAAATACGGCGTCGAGTTTGTCTCCCTCATCGCGCCGACGTCAGAAAACCGCATCGCGATGATCGCACGCGAGGCCGAAGGCTTCCTCTATATCGTCTCGTCGCTCGGTGTCACGGGCGAGCGCAGCGAGATCAAGACCGACCTCGCCTCCATCGTTGCCCTTGTGCGGCAGAGTACGGATATTCCCTGCGCCATCGGCTTTGGCATCTCCACGCCCGAGCAGGCGAAGAAGATGGCCGCCCTCTCCGACGGCGCGATCGTCGGCTCCGCCATCGTCAAGCTCCTCGCCCAGTACGGCAAGGACGCGCCCGAGCACGTCGGCGCGTATGCGAAGAACATGAAGGACTCCCTGCGGTGAAAAATAATAGGAAAAAGGGACCTCTGCTTTGATGCAGAGGTCCCTTTTTTGCATAAATACGATTTGTCGTCCCGTCATTCGACGGAGAACGTCTCTCCGAAGGCGGAAACGCTGCTCACCGTTTCCGGGTCAAGAATTTCATCCATTTGGAAACAGTAGCGACCGCGCTTATCGGCATAATTCGTTATAAGGAACAGCCAGTCCGCCGCGCCGATGGTTTCGCCGCTTTGCAGCGTCACCTCGGGAGCGATGCTCTCCTTCCCGTCGTCGCTGTAGATGGGCTCAACCGTTTCTTTCAGATCATCCGTTCCCTTCTTGATCTCGCAGGTCAGCGAGAGCGGCGAGATGTAGAGCGTTGTCAGCACGGCGTTCTTTCCCTCGATCTCGATCGGCTCATTCACCGTGCACAGGCGTCCCGGATCAGTCTCCGGCATGGTGAATGTGCAGCTCCAGCGCCCGGGAACGACAAGTTCTTCCAAACAGTTATCCCGATACAGGCCATTGAGCATCAACTTCACCTTCGCACCGATGAAGTTGAATTCTCCTTTCAGAGAATGGATCGTCATCAAAATCGTGGCATGGCGGCCCGTCTCATCCTCCGTGCTGCTTGGCAATACCTCCCAGCCAATGCCGTAGGTCTGCATTTTCACTCCGTCCCTGGACGTTGCGGACACGCTCCGATCGAATGCGTAGTAGTCCTGATCCAGTATTGTCCCCTCCGGCGCGGTAAAGTCGATGAGGACCGCCGCACAATAGCGGTCGGCGATGACCTGCTCGATGCGCAGCACCGCGCCGCTGTCCCGCTTCACAATGTTCATCGGGACCGCCGCAGTCGAGAGCAGTTCTTCCTGCTCCGCCGTTGCTCCAAAGTACTCCGCCAACCGCTGATCCAGTCCCAGAGCCGCTGCGGCTGCCGCCGTGCAGCACAGGATCGCGATGACCGCCGCAAGCACCGCCGCCGTGCGCAGGCGGCCTCTTCTTTTTGTCTTGTGCGTCATGTTCATTACCTCCGAAAGTGTGTCTTCGGAGGCGTGAAGCGCGGAGATCGTCTCCTGATATAGGTTTTCGTCAAACATTGTTGTTCGCCTCCTGAAGATCGGTTTTGAGCTGTTCCCGCCCGCGCCGCAATCGGGTGCGGACGGTCGCGTTGGGAATGCCGAGGAATTGGGAGATCTCCTCGCAGGAGTACCCCTCGTAATAATGCAGGAAGAGCGGCACACGGTATTTTTGCGGCAGCGCCATCACGGCATGAAAAAGCTCGCTGTGCTCCGGCGTTTTGAACGCAAGCTGCTCGGCATAATCATCGATCGGCTCCGTCCGCTTCCACGGAGAGAGAAACATCCGCTTGCACTCGTTGACCGTAACGCGGATGAGCCAGTACCTAACGTGGTCCTCGCTCTCAAACGGTTTGTCCTTGCGGTAGAGCTTGAGCAGCACCTCCTGCGTGATGTCGTCCGATTCCGAGCGGCTTTTGGTGTAGTGGAGCGCCAGACGGAACACCATGTCCATATACTTTTTTGCAAGATACGAAAACTGTTCTTCTGTCAACATAGGATTCTCCTTGAAAGGCCTTTCACTTACTATATCATTCAGGCTGCGGAAATGTTTCACATTTGAAATTTTTTTGAAACATACCTGTATTCCGGCGTAAGCGAAACAAGAGGGAAATTTTTGTTAGGAAGGCTGTTCGTAAAGCGCAAAAAATAACACTGCTTTCTGACCTCTATAAAATCCAGTTCTCTACCACCCCAAGGAATCTAATGTAAAAGAAAAAAACTCAAGGGAAAAACCCTTGAGTTTCAACACTTTGGTGCGCGAGGCGGGACTTGAACCCGCACGCCCGTAATGAGCACTAGAACCTGAATCTAGCGAGTCTGCCAATTCCACCACTCGCGCATATTTGATTTTAAAAAAGATGGTGCGGATGGCGGGACTTGAACCCGCACGTCCATACGAACACTAGCACCTCAAGCTAGCCTGTCTGCCAATTCCAGCACACCCGCATGTTCATCTTTCAAACGGCTGTCTCTCAACGACCGCTTGGCTATTATAAGCCCAAAATAGGCCAAATGTCAACCTTTTTTTGAGAGAAATAATAAAAAATTTTGCTGTAAGAGAAATGGCGGAAAAGCTCAGATTTTCCAAACTTTTCCGGCATCTTTTTCGTGTTAAAGCTGCGCGAGCGTCTCCCCCACCGCGCCCGTGATGACAAGGTCTGCACCAAGTCCGCGGTCGAGCGGCGTCTTGTTGATGACAACGAGCTTGTGTCCGCGATAGTAGCGCACGAGGCCCGCCGCCGGATAGACCGCGAGCGATGTGCCCGCGATGATGAGCACGTCGGCCTCCTGAATGTACTCCACCGCGCGATAGAGTGTCTTTTCGTCCAGGCCCTCTTCGTAGAGCACCACGTCGGGCTTGATGCGCCCGCCGCAGGTGCAGCGCGGCACGCCCTGCGAATGCTTGATGTAGGACACGTCGTAGAACTTGCCGCACTTCTCGCAGTAGTTGCGCAAGGTGCTTCCGTGCAGCTCGAGGACATTCTTGCTGCCCGCCGCCTGATGCAGCCCGTCGATATTCTGCGTGATGACGGCCTTGAGCTTCCCTTCCTTTTCCCACTCGGCGAGCTTTAAGTGCGCGGCGTTGGGCTTTGCGCCTTCGCAGAGGAGCTTCGCGCGGTAAAAGGCGAAAAACTTCTCGGGATAGCGCTCATAATACGTGTGACTCAGGATCGTCTCCGGCGGGTCGTCCCACTGCTGATGATACAGGCCATCCACGCTGCGAAAATCCGGGATACCGCTCTCGGTCGAAACACCTGCCCCGCCGAAAAACACGATGTTGTCCGTTCCGTCGATGAGTTCTTTTAATTTCTTGACTTCGTCCGTCATAGCTTCTCCTTTGCGCGCGTGCGCTTATCTCACATAGCTCTTGTCGATCTGCACGATGGCAAAATAGCGCGGATCAAGCTCGTGTACCGCCCGCTTGATCTTCTCCTCCGCTTCCCTGTCGCTCAGCGCGCAGCCATACGGCACCACGGCATCGAAGATGACGTTCGTGTGCGTCGGCCCCGTGACCATGCGGAAATCGTGGATGGAGATGTTCTCGTCGATGCCGCGCACCAGTGCTGCGATCCTCTGGTGCGTGACATTCACCGCTTCATCGTTCGTCACGATGGGGTCCATGTGGATGACCGCCTCACAGCCAAGCTTGTCGTGCAGCTGCTTTTCCACGTTGTCGATCTCGTCGTGCAGGGTGAGAATATCGCCGTGCGCGGGCACCTCGGCATGCAGCGAGATCATCACGCGGCCGGGGCCGTAATCGTGCACCACAAGGTCGTGGATGCCGCACACGGCCTTATTCGCCATCACAATATCGCGGATCTCCTGCACGAACTCCTCGGACGGCGGCTGGCCGAGCAGCGGCGAGAGCGTGTCCCTTGCCGCCTGCACGCCCGCCCACAGGATGAGCAGCGACACGACCAAGCCGCACCAGCCGTCGATCTGCCAATGCAGGAAATAGCCCGCGAGTGTCGCAAGCAGCACCGCCGCAGTGGCCGTGCAGTCGGACAGGCTGTCTGCCGCCGTCGCCTGCATAGCGGCGGCGTTGATCTTCTTTCCCACACCGCGGTTGTAGCAGTACATGTAGAACTTGGCGCAGATGGAAATCAGCAAAATCGCCACCGTCAGTGCGCTGCACTCGACCGACTCGGGGTGCAGGATCGCGCCCACGGCGTCGCGCAGCAGCTCAAAGCCCATCAGCAAGATGACGATCGAGACGATGAGACCCGAGATGTACTCGAGCCGCCCGTGGCCAAACGGATGCTCGGGGTCGGGCTTCTGCCCGGCCAAACGAAAGCCCAGCAGCGTCACGATGGACGCGCCCGCGTCAGACAGGTTGTTAAAGGCGTCCGCCGTGATGGCGACAGAGCCCGCAAGCGTCCCCGCAAACAGCTTGAGCGCGAAGAGCAGCAGGTTGATGGCAATGCCCACCGCGCCGCAAAGCACACCGTAAGCGCGCCGCACTGCGGCGTCGGACGTGTTCTGATAGTCTTTGATGAACCGACTCGCAAGAAAACCGATCATAGTCTTCCCTCACTCGCTTTTGATCTGTAGCTTCATGCGGCAGCAGAGGCGGTCGAGGTCCTCGTCCGTCGCCGCGGGGATGCGCAGCTTCGCGCCGCAGCTTTTGCACACAAGATCGACGTAGGTGCTGTGGATCTCCATGCCGTAGCTTTTGCTGCCGCAGGAGCAGGTGATACCGTCCTTGCGCGCGGCGATCTCCTTGAGCTCGGAGAGGATCTCATACATGATGACGCTGTCGGCAAAGGCGGCGGGGTCGTCGCCCTGCTCGCGCTCCTTGGCCGCCGCGAGCGAAAGCTGCTCCATCTCGTGCTCGACGGCGTAGTCCTCGCCGATGAAGCAGCAGAACATCTTCGTATCGGGGCAGGCAAGGCCGATGCCGCGCCCGTGCAGAAGCTTGTCGGCGCTGCACTCCGCCAGATGCTCCTCACCGCACACGCCGCACGGCACGCTCAGGCGAAATTTATTTTCCTCCGCCTCGATGGTCAGGCTGGATTCGCCGCACTCGCAGCTCACGACCGCGCCCGAGGCGCTCAGGGCAAACACGCTTCTCTGCTGGATGACGCGCTTGTGGCACGCGGGGCAGAGATAGCCGATGGTACGCATTTCTTCTTTCATTCCATTTCCTCCCGGAAAGTAAAATATCATATGGTAATCTGAGTATTATACCGCGTCCGTGCGCAAAAAGAAAGGGAGAAACATGCTGTTTCTCCCTTTTCTTTTTGGTTTTCGCGCTTTACGGCTTGACCGCGATGGCCTCGATCTCGACCAGCGCGCCCTTGGGCAGGGCGGCCGCCTGCATCGCACAGCGCGCGGGGCACTCGCCGGAGAAATACTTGCCGTACACCTCGTTGACAACGCCGAAATCGCCGATATCGATCATAAACACGGTCGTCTTGACAACGTCCTCAGCCTTGCAGCCAGCTGCCTCAAGCACCGCGAGCAGATTCTTGATGCTCTGCTCCGCCTGCTCGGACGTGCCGCCGGGAACAAATGCGCCGGTCGCCGGGTCCAGCGGAAGCTGGCCGGAGACAAATACAAAACCGTTTGCTTCGATCGCCTGGGAGTAGGGGCCGACGGCGCCGGGGGCAGTGGTCGTAGAAATCACATGCTTCACGGAAAAATCCTCCTATATCAATGTATTTTTATCATAACATCTTGCGCAATATGCGTCAAGTACTCATATTCTTGGAAAAACGGCAGAAACTAATGCCACTTTTGAACGATTCCCCTAAATCCATCGGAAAGGAAGAGCGTGATGGAGCAAAAAACCGTCGGCGCGCAGACGCGCCGCCTGCGCACATGTCCCTCCGTCCTCTCGTTCGCCGCCGTCGGCGGGCGGTTCGAGGGCGAAGGCCCGCTGCGCGAATACTTTGACGAATTGAGCGAGGATCACTTCTTCGGCGAGAAGACCTGGGAAAAGGGTGAGAGTACCATGCAGCGCCACGCGCTCTCCCGCGCGCTGGAAAAGGTGGGACTCAAGGTGAGTGACCTTGACCTCATCTTTGCGGGTGATCTTTTGAACCAGTGCGTCGGCTCGTCGTTCGCTCTGCGAGAGAGCCGCATCCCATTCTATGGACTCTACGGTGCGTGCTCCACGATGGGCGAGAGCCTGTCGCTCGCCGCATTGATGCTCGACGGCGGGTATGCCTCTTGCGTCGCGGCGCTGACCTCCTCGCACTTCTGCACCGCCGAGCGGCAGTACCGCATGCCGGTGCCCTACGGCTCGCAGCGCACGCCGACCGCGCAGTGGACGGCCACAGGCAGCGGTTGCTGCCTCCTCGCGTGTGAGGGCGAGGGGCCCTATATCACACACGTGACAACCGGGAAAATCGTCGACAAGGGCGTCACCGACGCAAACAACATGGGCGCGGCGATGGCCCCCGCCGCCTATGACACGCTGTGCGCGCTCTTTCGCGACACGAGGACAAAACCCGAAGACTATGACCTCATCGTGACGGGCGACCTCGGCAGGCTCGGGCATCAGATCGTCTCGGACTTTTTCGCGCGCGATGGGCTCCCTCTCGGTGAGCGCTACACCGACTGCGGGCTTCTGCTCTACGACATCGAATCGCAGGACATGCACTGCGGCGGCAGCGGTTGCGGCTGCTCGGCAAGCGTTTTGTGCGGGTATCTGCTGCGCGGGATGCGCGAGGGCAAATGGAACCGCATCATCTTCGCGCCGACGGGCGCGCTGCTCTCCCCCACGACGACATTTCAGGGCGAGAGCATCCCCGGCATCTGCCACGCGGTCGTATTCTCGAATCACAAGGAGGGATAAGCGGTGGATTATCTGAACGCCTTTCTCTGCGGCGGCATCCTCTGCGCCATCGGACAGATTCTCATCGACAAAACGCCCCTCACGCCCGCGCGTATCCTGACGGGCTATGTCGTCTGCGGCGTTTTGCTGACGGCCATCGGCGTCTACGAGCCCATCGTCAAATGGGGCGGCGCGGGCGCGACCGTGCCGCTGCTCGGCTTTGGCTACTCGCTCGCCAAGGGCGTGGAAAAAGCCGTTCAAGAGCAGGGGTGGCTCGGCGTGATGACCGGCGGCCTCAGCGCCACGGCGGGCGGCATCGCCGCAGCGGTCGTCTTTGCTGTGCTGATGGCGCTCATTTTTAAGCCCGGCGACAAGCGGTAATAATGAAAAACGAGGAGAGGGTTTTCACCTCTCCCCTTTTATGGGAAATCGCTTTTTACGATGCGCGCAGGCCGGACTCTTCGATCTGCTCAAGCGTCATCACTCTGGTGTGGCAGATCGGCTTCCACTCGACCTTCGTAAAGAGCGACGCAATGCAGATCGGCACGTAGGTGAGCATGAAGAGCGGGAACGTGAAGGCGTAGAGCACCTTTTTCCACGCCGCGCAGCGGATATTCTTCCACTCCGTCACGGTCGTGATCGCGCCGAGCACAAAGAGCGTTAAGTACAGGCTCATCAGCGTTTGCAGCACGGAGACCGCCAGCACCGCCATCGAACCGCCTGACGTCGCATTCGCGATCGCCGCGCCGATGTTCACGACCACGCTCACACCCGTGAGCACCGCCGCGGGCATGATATTCATCGTCATGTCATAGCAGGAAAAGCTGCCGCGCGCAATGCCGGAGAAGAGCTCGGAGGCGTACTTGCGGAACACCTGCAGGTAGCCCTTCGACCAGCGCATGCGCTGGCGCCAGGACTGGGCAAAGCTCGTGGGCTGCTCGTCATAGAGCACCGCGCCCGCCGCGTAGCCGACCTTTTCCCCGCGCACGACGTTGTCAATGGTAAACTCGATGTCCTCGGTCAGCAGGAAGAAGTTCCAGCCGCCGCACGCTTCCAGCACACCGTCGGAAAACAGAAAGCCTGTGCCGGACACGGCGCAGCTGCTTCCAAGGCGCATGCGCGCGTTATTGAGATACTGCGCCTCGCGCAGGAACCACAGCGCATAGCCCGCGGAGATCCAGTTGTCGCCGTAGTTTTTGGAGTTGCGGTAGCACGTCACGATCTCATAGCCGCTGGAGTAGACCTTCTCGATCTCGGAGATAAAGTTCGGGTCGAGGATATTGTCGGCGTCCAGCACGAGATAGGCATCGTAGTGCTTGCGGCCCGGGCGCTTGATGCGCTTGAGCATTTCATTGAGCACATAGCCCTTGCCGACAAGCACCGTATCGTGGCGCTCAAAGACGATCGCGCCGCGCTCGCGCGCCACGCGGGCCGTGTCATCCGTGCAGTTGTCCGCGCCGACGTAGATGTCCACGTGGTCCATCGGATAGTTCTTCTGCGCGTGGATGCTGTCGAGCAGCTGGCCGATGACGTTTTCCTCGTTGCGCGCGGCGATGAGGACGGCAATGCGGTGGTTTTCATTGCGGCAGGTGAATTTTTTCCGCTTCAGCAGCGCCACCGCCACATAGAAGAATTGATAGGAATAGCATACGAAAAATAGCGCCATGATGACAGCGTTGATCGTGATGACAGTCTGCATAATATGTTCCTCCATTGCCGGAAACTCCGGCCCATTTTGGTTTCTTTCCCGCCTGTGGGAAAAGTTATATCATGCAAACCTTGTGATTCCACTGTGAAAATTCTTAACAAATTCCGAACATCCACGGTAGAAATTATTAAGCACACCAAATAGATGCAAAAAAGCAGACCAAAGGCCTGCTTTTCTCACTTTATACGTTTTTATTTTGAATTGACGCCAAAAGGCCCTGACAGCCCGTCGAGACATCCCGCCACGTCGCTTCAAAATCGCCTGTATACCACGGGTCGGCGACGTCGCCCGGGCGGTCGGTGTAGTCGAGCAGCCGGTGCATCTTCCCCGCCGGATCACCGCCGCAAATGCGCTGCATGTTTTTGAGGTTCGCACCCTCCATGCCGATGAGCAGATCGTACTCCTCGTAGTCCTGCGCCGTAAGCTGGCACGCAGCGTGTCCCTCGCAGGAAATGCCGTGCTCGGCGAGCTTGCGCCGCGCGGGCGGATAGACGGGATTGCCGATCTCATCGCGGCACGTCGCCGCGGAGTCGATCTGAAATTCGTCGGCAAGTCCTGCCTTTTCGACCAGATCCTTCATCACAAATTTCGCCATCGGGCTGCGGCAGATATTGCCCAAGCAGATAAATAAGATTTTCGTCATAGTCTTTCTCCGTAAGTTTTGATAACCGTAGTGTAACAGAAAAATGGAAAATCATCGAGAAGAAATGCTGTCTTTTCGTTCAGAACTTGTTTGTAAATTCGATACTGCCTTTCCAGTCCATAGAAGGCGTGCTATGATTTTATGGGAGCGCAGAACACACTAAAGTAGTACGGAGGTGTCACATGACTGCAGATCAAGGACAATATGAGAAATTTATGGAAAAACTTTCTAAATCAGGATTGGAGCTCCAAAAGGACTTTAGCCGCCTCTCGCCGGAAAATCAAAAGCGTTTTATGTAAGAGGTCAACCAAAGGCTAAAGTGTTTTGGACATGCAGTAACCATTGCCGATATTCTACAGAGTCTATTTCGTGGGACGAGCTGCTATCTTCTGCCCAGGATAAAATTATAAACAATAGCGTCAACTGTAGAACAAAATCTGTGAAGTAAACTACTATGTCGCCCACAATGTAGCCCACGGAAGGAACTATTCCAAGCCGAAGCAAAAACGTTTTTACCAAAAACAAGAAAAACCTTGAAACCGTTATGGCTTCAAGGTTTTTACTTGGCGCGGAAGAGAGGATTTGAACCTCCGCGGCGCTTTTTACACGCCCTACTCCCTTAGCAGGGGAGCCCCTTCGGCCTCTTGGGTACTTCCGCAGGTCGATGGAAAAATTCAGTTGGCGGAGAGAGTGGGATTCGAACCCACGGATGCTTTCACATCGCCGGTTTTCAAGACCGGTGCCTTCAACCGCTCGGCCATCTCTCCGGATAATGAGTTCACGTCTAACTCTCAAACGCAAGAATAATATTACCATATTGAAGTACTGTTTGTCAACATAAAATACGAGAATTTTCATAGCTTCGTTGATGTTCTGCCCGTCAAACCAGACAGGCAAATTCATATTAGGCGTTTTCCGGTTCTTCGCCATGGTGCGCCACCTCCTTTTTCTTTCGTGCGGTGTACTCTTGCAGAAAAGTAATTTTGCCCTCCTTCATCAACTCGTCAACCAGTGCGACCCGTTCTTCCAAATCGCCCACCGTCAGCACATCTGCCATATATTCGATATAATCGAGCATCTGGCAGGCTTCCACAAAACGATCATCCAGAGCCTCCTCCGGTGTTTTGGGTGCATACCGCACTTTCCAATCTTCCAGCAGATGCAGATAATCCGTCAGCACCCGGAGACACAGCATTTCATTCTCCCGGAACTGACGGATATAAGGACGTTTCGGCTTGTCCATATCTGCGGCAGCGGGCGGTTTCTGGTTAAGTCCAAAGTCCGAGGCCAGCTGTTGCGCTGCTTGTAAGTTCGTCAGACCGAACAGCCTTGCCACAAGATCGATCACATCCCCCTTGGCTCCGCAGCCGAAGCAGAAGAAATAGTCCTCGTTCAGCTTCAAGCTCGGATGCCTGTCGTTGTGGAATGGACAGCAAGCCATACCATTTCGGTTTACTTTCAGCCCGTAGTGTTCGGCGGCTTGCTTCACGCTAATTGCCGCCTTGATGGTTTCATAAATCGTCATAGAAAACCTCCGTTCATAGTATTCAGAAAGCACGAAACACCCACCGTGATTGGCAGGTGTTTGGCTCTTTCTACTATGGTTATGCCGGATTTTTCAAAAAACAGGCTAATCGGAGGACAACCCCGTTTCAAAAAACGGGACAACTTATTGATAGATGTAGATTTCTTTACATTAGCATGATACAATTAAGAAAGTGAAAAAACAGGACAGGAGGGGCAAGCATGAACCAAGAACTGATGACATTGGACTTTTGGCAGGATACGGTCATATATGAGGGAAAAATACTTCCTGTCGGCACGCTTGCCTGTGATGCGCTGAATGTTTCGGCAGATACTCTTGCCCAGATGAACAAGCAATGCGAGAAAATCAATCTGCTGCTTGGAATATTAAACGCAGGACAGGATGCTTCTGCACTCTTTCCTATGGCAAGGGATGCCGCTCTGGCAATGCTGGGTATTCTCGGTAAAACACCGCCGTTCTCCTACATGGATATTCCAAAACACAGAGAGCAGATTGAAAAAGTCTTTACTGCGGACAATGCTTTGAAATATATGGAGTTTGCCATAAAAGCCGCAACTAATTCCTTGCAGCTTGAAGAAGTTCCAAAATATGCTGATGCGGTGATGCTCCAACGCTATACCGCAGTTTTCGGGCATCTGGCATACTCCCTTGGGGAATACCAAACGGCCATGCTTGATTTTGCAGAAAAAACAGACGGCAACGAAGCAGACCGCACCGCAGAGGGTTTTGCAAAAATGTTCGGCAGCTATTTCCCGCCGGAGTTTTCCATCACGGAAGGCAATGCCTGGATGTCTACCCTGAACAATTCCGTTCAGTATGTATCCGTCATCCGTCCCGGCGAAAAAGTTGCGAAGCTGGTCAAGCGGATGCACTATGTATCCTTTGTAGGGATGTTTCGGTCTGATCTTTTTGAGGGCTTATGTGTTGGTCATGCACCGAAGAAATGCCGGATCTGCGGCAAGTGGTTTCTGACCACCAACGCAAGGCACACCAAATACTGTGGTGGCTATGCACCGGGGGACAAGCTGCACCGCACTTGCCGTCAGATCGGCAACTTGAAAGGCAGAGAACAGCGGGAACTTGCGGACGATCATCCGCTGAAACAGATTTATGAGAAGCGACTGAATACCATAAACCGTTATGTGAAGCGTGGCACGCTGGATGCAGAGCTTGCCGAAGTTATGAAAAAGCTGGCAAAAGATAACATGCTCCGGGCATTGAGTAATGTCGCCTATGCCAAGGGAGCTTATGAAAAAGAAATGGACCAGGCGGCTTTGAAAAAGGAAGCAAGTGCAAAAATATACAAAGAAAGGGACAAACATGAATAGAAAAGAACTTAGTCAGAATCATTGGAAATACTACTTAATGCTCGAAAAGCGTTTTGTTGAATCAATAGAGTTTGTAGAACCACATGAGGACAATTTTGATGCATTTTCTAACGGATATGCCCTCTTAATTCAAGCCATAGGGGCAGAGTTGAATACTGTATTCAAAGAGTTTTGCGGTTTCAATACAACGGATCGAAAAACGGTTGCAGACTATGCACAGTATATTTTGACCAACACACCGGATATAAAAAATCGAAAAATTAGTGTACAGGAATACGATATCGAAATACAACCGTTTATGAATTGGGATATTACCCAGCCCGCACAGTCGTTGCAATGGTGGGGAGCATTTACAGATGTCAAGCACAACCGCTATGAGCAGTTGAAGCAAGCAAAGCAGGAGAATGTACTAAATATCTTGGGAGCTTTGTATTTGATAGAAATGTTGTACTTGAAGAAAATCACTGATGGGACAGACGAATTTGATGTGTTTGATGAATCTTCCAACTTGTTTAGTTTGAAAAACTGGACTTCTAAGGCTGTGCCGCTGAGCCAAGCTTTTGCCGTGCTAAGTGATATGATGGACGACGAAAATAATACTACTAACAAAAAGTTCGATGCATAATTACTGTCGATATTGATAGAGAAAGAACCGAAAGGAGGTGCGCTATGCTGAGTGATTTTTCATGGGACATGACCGGATACATACCAAAACATGCTGTCAATCCGCACGGTGACGGCATCATTCCTTATGCGGCAGAGCGCATCTTCCAACTGGAACCGGAGCCTCCAGCGGTGGGCAATCTGAACGAATATATCCTGTCTGCCTTGCAGGAAAAGAATTTGATATATTTCTCATTCTTCCTACACCACTACGAGCCGCAGCTTAACAAGCGCATCAAAGACTTTCTCGGTGTGGATGGCGGCGATCTGTACGACACAGACCGATTTATAGATATAAAGCTCTCCTGCCGGGAGCAAATGCTCCAAAAGCTGATGGACTATGACCTTGCCAAGGGTGCAGAGTATGCTACATACATTTTCCCGTTCATCCGGGATGCTATGCTCCGTTTTCGCATGGGCGAAGAAAAATGGTCGGTGTCCTCTCTGACCAATTACAAAATGGTGC
>OHAO01000843.1_pt1 | contig 22611 bp, 16 predicted proteins | sample 1577151 | NCBI WGS metagenome assembly OHAO01 (sample SAMEA3541585, study PRJEB24748) | human gut metagenome | biome: human gut; feature: human-associated habitat; material: faeces | place: China | collected 2012 | reverse complement strand
AAATTCTGTTTAGCTTTTTGGCTTCCTTTCCAGTAAGTCAAGATTGCCCATCCCGCATGGATTGCCATCAAAATTAAAGCAAATAATCCGGTTACACTATGCAGGATATTTTCATTCCCCGCCTCTCCGGCGATATCGGACATTATTGTCGTACCGAACGTATCGGCAGTCAATCCCAACAGGAAAAAGACAATATGCCACAATCGTAACTCGTTTTGCACTCGTTCCGCCCATGTACCAATCGAGTAAAACACGAGTGCCAGCGTCATGCTCGCGATAGCGGTTCCTAAAAAAGGTATATTTTCCATCACTTTAAATTTATAACATGAATCACTCGTAACGAATAGCATCTATCGGGTTCAACCGGGATGCCTTGCGGGCGGGATACCAACCGAAGAAAACACCCGTGAACGTACAAACGATAAATGAAATTACCACCGAGTACAATAACACGGATACCGGCCATCCCAACAGGGAACGCAATACCAACGATACACCGATCCCCAACCCCACGCCGATAATTCCACCCGAAACACTGATAATAATTGACTCTATCAAGAACTGGAACAAGATATGCCGCCCCTTGGCACCGATAGACATTCGTAAACCGATTTCACGAGTACGTTCCGTGACCGAAACATACATGATATTCATGATTCCGATGCCACCGACAAGCAAGGAGATTCCCCCGATACAAGCCAGAAGAATCGTCAACACTTTAGTTGCCATCGTCAAAACGGAACTCATCTCTTCCAACGAACGAACGGTGAAATCATCCTCCTGCCCCACGGGAATACGATGCGTCTGTCGCAATACCCCGGTGATCTCCCGGATTATTTTACCCGTGTATTTCTCGTTAATCACGGAAACGTAAATACCGTGCATGTAAGGGATTGCCAACAATCTTTTCTGTATTGTCGTGAAAGGAGCCACGATGATATCATCCTGATCCCGCCCCATGGAATTATAACCTTTAGGAGCCAAAACACCAACAATACGAAAAGGCACTTTATCAAAGCGGATAATCTGCCCGAGAGGCTCTTCCCCGTTCTTGAACAGGTTATCCACGATCGTTTGTCCTACCACGCACACTTTGGCGGCATTCTTCATGTCCTGATCACTGAACATTTCTCCCCGGTTGACCGTCAAGCGGCGAATACCCATGTAATCCTCGTTAATCCCATAAATCGAGGTCGGCGAATTATTCGGTCCGTAAATGGCTTGCCCGGATTTCGTCACGTAAGGAGAACAACTTTCCACGTAAGGAACTTCCGACACGATTGCCCGGTAATCTTCCAACTTCAAAGTCTGAACGATCACGCCGTTCTGGCGGATTCCTCCCACCATGGCATTCGTCGGGTTGACGACCACCATGTTAGCTCCAAGTTCCTGTATCTGTTTTTCTATACTACTTTTGGATCCCTCGCCGATCGCCAGCATCGAAATTACCGAGCTCACCCCGATAATGATTCCCAACATGGTCAGGAACCCGCGTAATTTATTGTTATTTAATGCCCGAAGGGCTATCACTATCAAATTCCCGTAATTCATTTCTATTTTAAATTTAGGTATTCTCAATCATCTATTTTCGGCAATGATTCCAATATCCGTTGCGCCGAATTGATTTGAGTATTCTTCTTGTCTTCAATAATTTGCCCGTCACGGAGCAAAATATTACGACTGCTGAACTCGGCGATTTCCGGGTTATGCGTCACGAATATAATCGTACGGCCTTCCGCGTGAAGACGTTGAAACAATGCTAAAATCTCATACGAGGTACGGGTATCCAAATTACCCGTAGCCTCATCTGCCAACAAAATAACGGGATCATTTACCATGGCCCGGGCTATCGCCACTCGTTGTTGCTGCCCACCGGACATTTGATTGGAACGATGGTGGATGCGGTGCTCCAACCCCACGGCTTTCAAGACTTCAAGAGCCTTTTCTCTTCTAGCTCGTTTGGAATAAGCGGGATTATACAGCAACGGTAACTCCACGTTCTCCAACGCCGAAGTTTTCGGTAATAAATTATATGACTGAAATATGAAACCGATTTTCAAGTTCCGATAAGAAGCCCGTTCATTTTTCCCCATATCTTGAACAGATCGCCCGTCCAGATAATAATCCCCCGACGTGGGACAATCCAAACATCCCAGTAAGTTCAGCAAGGTAGACTTTCCCGAACCGCTGGTACCCATAATCGTAACGAACTCTCCCGCCTGAATCGAAAAAGAAACCTTCCTCAAAGCATGAACGGTTTCCGAGCCTACCTTGAAATCCCGACACAAATTCTCTATTCTTATAATATCTTCCATTGGTCTGTCTATAAACTACAAACAAATTTTTGTACAAAATCAATGCGGTCGCTGTCCCGTCATGTTAGGCATCAACGGATTACCACCCGGTTTGCCTTTTTGGGAGGCTTTTCCCGAATCTTTTTCCGGTAACTCCACCCCGATTACCACTTGATCTCCGGCTTTCACACCTTCCAACACTTCGGTGTAAATACCATCCGAAATTCCCGTACGCACGTTTTTATTCACCAGACTTTCAGCGGTTTGTACCCAAACGGATTTGGTCTCTTTCACTCCGGCCTGAACCTTCACCTTCCCGGACACTTTCGTATCCTCAAGTTCCTCTTCCGGCTGGAAACGCAAAGCGCGCAAGGGGAAGATCAACACGTTTTCTTTTTCGTGGATCAATACCGTAATGTTAGCCGTTAGTCCCGGTTTCAACTTCAAATCAGGATTCGGGGCATCAATCACCACCTCGTAGGTTACCACGTTCGAGGTTATAATAGGTTCCAAACGCACCTGCGTGATCGAACCTTCAAAATATTCATCAGGGAAAGCATCCACCGAAAATATCACTTTCTGTCCCTCTTTCACTTGACCAATATCCGCTTCGTCCACGTCTGCCACGACCTGCATTTCCCGCAAGTCATTCGCAATCACGAACAACTTCGGCGTATTAAACGTTGCTGCCACCGTCTGCCCCTCATCCACGGCACGGGAAATCACAACCCCGTCAATAGGAGAATAGATCATGCAATATTTCAGATTTTGTTCCGCTTTCACCAAGTCCGAACAAGATTTCTCCAACGCCCGGCTAGCCCGCTCGTATTGATATTCAGAGGTTTCAAATTCAGAATCACTCACCAATTTTTTTTCATATAAACCATACTGGCGTTCGTAATTTTTCTTTTCATAGGCAAATTCATTCTGGTTAGAATGATAAGTAGCCAGTGCAGACTCGTATTCCGCTTCCAACACGGTTTTATCCAACTCCGCGATCAACTGCCCTTTCTTCACTTCCGAGTTATAATCCGCGTAAAGGTGGGCAATCGTACCAGAAACCTGAGTTCCCACTTCCACCTGAGTAACAGGCTCTATTGTTCCTGTTGCCGTGATTGTATTACGAATATTTCCCTCTTTAACCTCAAACACCTCGTATTTTATTTTCTCCTTTTTCCCTGACTGGCAAGAAACAAACAAGGAAGCAAGTCCCGCAACAATTATTAAAACAATTCTTTTCATCTTATTTCGTTATAAAATTTTAGATATCAATAGGTTCATTTCTATAAAAATTCAATAATTTGTACGCCAGCACCGCTTGATACTTGGCCTGAATCTGTTCTTGCAGGGCTGACAAATAATTATTCTTTTCCACTAACAAGTCCACCACGTTTTTCAACCCAGCTTTATACTCGTTTTCCACCAACCGATAACTTTCATAAGTAGACTTTACCCGTTGTACTGCTGCCTGGTAACGACTCTGAGCTGCCACCACATCTTGATGCAACGACTCTACCGTCTGTAGCAACTCTTTCCGTACATTCCGCTCGTCCAACCGGGCTTGTTCCGTTTGTAAACGAGCTTTTGAAACATTGGTTCTTACCTGCTTACGATTCGTGATCGGGATACTGATATTAACCCCGACGTTCTCCACCAGACGGTCATCCATCTGCGAGAAGTAGGAATCAGAACTTTTAGAGTCATGATTCGTGGTAACGGAAGCCGATAGCGAAACACTCGGGAAATACCCTCCCCGGGCAATTTTTTCACCCAAAAAAGATGATTCCACGCTCATTTGCTGACTTTTTATCTCAGGTCGTACGCGCAAAGCTTCCCGGTACACGTCCTCCAATCCCGGTAACGGGAGAAGTACGTTCTTCTCATCTAATTCCGGAAAAACGACCTCAAAATCTTCCTCCGGATCCAGTTCCAATAATTGCTTCAATTGCAATTTGGCCAAAGCCAAATCATTTTCGGATTGTACCACCCGATACAAATCACTACTATACTGTGCTTCCATCTGCGACAAATCGCTCAATGAAACGGATCCAGCTTCATGCAACCCCTTGGTCCTGGACAATTGACTCTCGGAACTCTCCAGGGTTTGCCGGTTCGTTTTCAATGTTTCATTCGCGTACAAGATTTGTAAGTAAGCCCGCGCCACAGCCTCTTCAATATCGTTTTGTGTCGCAAACACCTTCTGCGTCATTGCCTTCTCCTCTATTTCTCGCTGCCGGATCGCATTGGTCAGTTTCCGCCCCTCGTACAAAGAAAAATCCCCATTCAGGGAGTAATTCCCCGTGTAAGCACTCATTGACTTCAAATTTCCAGTCGCCGCGTCTGCCTTTTTCTGGTGCCCCCACCCCTGAGTGGAAGAAAAAGCCAAGGAAGGCAATCGCTGTGCCTTGTCTCGGGATAATTCCACCGACGTGTTAACCAATGCCACGCGAGCATATTCCACTTGAATATTATGTTCCCGGGCATGTTCAATGCAAGCGCGTAAAGACCATGCCCCTGTTTTAGACTGGGCCGTGGCATCATTCGAGCTCAATAGGACACACACACTCCCGAAGAACACAATAATGCCCCATTTCACGTTCCGAAAACGTGAATAAATATCACTCCATTTTTTCATATATATCTTTTTCTCAATATTTAATGTTTCGGACGACTGGAGACCTTTACCCAATCATCCTTGTACTTTTTCTCAAGCTCGAAAGCCTTTTCCGCGGCGACCGTATCTCCCTTCGCTTTCAGCAGATTACCTTTCCGTTTCATCAAATTACTCATCAACATCAAATCTGTCGTTTTCAAAGCTTCCTCGTCAATCCAGTCGATACCTCGCTGCAAAGCCGCAGCATCCGTGCTCCGTGACAACTGGTCCATGAACAAGTGGAAATAGGTATCCCCGTCATTCTCCCGGAAAACGTTGTAACTGAAAGCCTCCCGCATCTTGTCCAGCATTCCCCCGTAATTACCCTCTCGGGCATACTTTGCCGTGTACACGTATGCCAACCGGGCAGGAGAGGAAACATGATCGAAGCGCAACAGGTAATTCACCAACGAATCGTTCGCCTCCTCGTTGAAGGACTGACCGCTTCCCGGTGTCCACCGGGCAATTCCATAAGCGGAATTATAGAACACCCACTTTAAGCACTCGTCCAATTTCTCTTTTCCCACCACTTGATACGCGTAATCCAAACTGTCCATCACGTGCTTCACGGGCGTGGAAAGCGGATTCAACGAAGCATTGCTCACGATATGCCAAGTTGCCTGATCCGCCAAATCCTGAATCGGCAAGACATCTAAAAAAGCCTGCATGGCTTGGGCTTGGTCCTCACTTTCACGGGCATACATCGCCGTGAACAAATATCCTTTCAAGAAAGCCACATTCCGATCCCCCGCAGCGAAACGCTGCCGGAGTCCCTTCAAATTCTCTTCCGTATTTATGGCCTGCTCACCCTCCTCGACCATCAACTTCACGTCACAGGCTCCGACCACCTTATGCACGATTTCTTCCGTCTTCGGATCAATGAAAAGCAACGTCGGGAAAGCCGCAATCTTATATTTTTTCTTTAGCATCACTCCGGAACTGTCCTTCTCCATGTCGTATTTCGCGTTAATAAAGTGCTTGTTAAAGAACGCGCCCACGGTATCATTCGGGAATACTTTATTCGCCAACATTTTACACGGACCGCACCAGGAAGTATAGCAATCCAGGAAGATCAACCTCTTCGCCTTTTTCGCCTTCTTCACCACTTGTTTCCACTCAACCCCTTTTTCAAAACACACGCCGGAATCTTGCGCCCTTACCCCCGGGGTAAACGTACAGGCTATCAATAAAAAGAATAGTATTTGTTTCATTATTGTATTTATTTGTTTTCACCTAAAATAGTTTCAACTACCCGTTCGTTTTTCAGGATAATCATACCGTGCTTGTCCCTCGTCACCCCGGGTTCCAACTTATACGTGTATGTCGGTACACTCCCTTTCATCACGGTAGGCAAGTACTCATAATTGATATTGTCGCGTTTTTTCTTCAACTCCTCGGCAACCTCGATGATATGGGTAGATATGAGTAACGAGCAATTCTGCCGTTCGGCAAGGGCAGCGGCAACAAGAAGCGTGGCATCGTATGCATCCTTCACGTTCGTTCCCTTGAAAAGCTCGTCGAAGATCACCACCAACTGTTTGTTGCGACTAACCTCGATCGCCACTTTTTTCACCCGTAACACCTCTGCATAGAAATGGCTATACCCCATACTCAGATTATCCGACACGTTAATGGAGGTATACATTCCCTGCTGCACCCGAAACCGCATACGTTTGGCAGCTACCGGGAAGCCCATGTGCGCCATATAAACGGCGATACCGAAGGACTTCATTAAAGTCGACTTCCCCGCCATATTCGCTCCCGTCAGGAAGAACAGATTCCGTTCCGGCGTAATCTCCATGTTATTGGATACCGCCTTGGTCAAGCACGGGTGTGACACCCCTTCGATCTGAATATTGATATCGTTCTTATCCGTTGTCTCGGCAAAACAGAAATGCCTTTCGCGAGCCACTCTCCCCACCACGGTATCTACATCCACCCGGTGAACGAACTCCAGCACTTCCTGTAAAGCGCCGCGTTCAAAAGCCAACAAAATCCGGTCACTACGAACCAATTGTTTCAACGACATTTTCTTCTTCTCCCCATAGCGGAATAACTCACTCATATTTTCATTATTCAACGTACGCCGAACCTCTTGCACCTGCTTTTTCAACGGAGTACTTTCCACGGAAGGATGTAAACTGTTCACGTACTCTTTCACCTGGCACAAGTAACGAATTACCTGTGTCACCTGTTCCCGCCACAATTCCAACGCCGGATCATTACCGATCAATTCCAACATCCTAAACTTACAGGCTTCATAGATTTTGGGCAACATCTTGAATCCACTCGTCATCAAGTAGTGTTCCACCTCTCCGCTCGCCTCCGAATCCAACGGGAACTCTTTCCCGTACTGCTCGAACCAACGGAATTCGGCCACCCGCTCCTCTATCTTGGCCGCATCGGTTAAGGGGTTCATGAACATTTGTTCCAACAACACCTCGCCCCCCTCCGTTACGGTTTGACAAAACAAGGAATAAATAGAATTCGCTTTATATTTTCCTAAAATATTCAGGTCATTCAACGTCTGTTGGTCTGTTTCAAAAATCATGATACTCTCCTTTTATAATTTCTACAATATGCTCATTATTCACGATCACCAAACCGTGTCGGTCAGTAGTTATCCCCTCCGTCAACTTGTAAGGATACACGGGTTTCATATTTTCCATCCGGGTAGGCATATACAGGTAACGTATATTCTTGCACACGCCCCTCAACGCCTCGCCCACCTCGGTGATATGAGTGGATATAATGAATAAAGAATCCCGGTTCTTGGCAAAAGCCTGCACCACGGCAAGCGTGGCATCGTATGCATCCTTCACGTTAGTACCCCGAAAAAGCTCGTCGAAAAGCACGATCAACCGCCCCGTATTATTCAGATTTTCACCCACTTTTTTCACACGCATCACCTCCGTGTAGAAGTGACTGTATCCCCGGTTCAAGTTATCCGGCAAGTTGATGGTGGTAAACATCCCGTTGCGTACAGAGAATTTCATATACTGCGCGGGCACGGGGAAGCCCATGTGTGCCAAGAACAAGGCTATCGAAAGTGTCTTCATCATGGTCGATTTCCCCGCCATATTCGCCCCCGTCAGGAAAATAACATTCGTTTCCTTGTCCATCTCTAGATCATTACCCACGGGTTTATCCAAAAGAGGATGATATACTCCTTTCAATTTCAAGCAAATATCCTCTGCCGGACACGCCTCCGGAAACACGTACTTGCGCTCCACCGCCACGGAGGCAACACTCATGTACACGTCGATAAAGAAGATGTGTTCCAAAATACGCAACAATTTATCCCGGAACTGGAAACGGAACGCCCGATCCAATTCGATCGCCTGATCCTGCGTCACTTTCTTTTTCCCCTTGTACTCCTTGTACCATTTCCACTCCTCGAATGCCAACAATTTTGCCAACTCCTCGCACCGGTTATCGGCATCCGGGTAATGATTTTTCCGTAACTCGCCCAAGAAAGCGTCCAAGTGATTCAACAAATTCAATGAAGCGATAATCCCGTTGTGAATCCAGGCAAACTCCACGTCACCCCGCAAGATATTTCTCAACTTCTGCGACACGTTATTCTGGTCTTTAGACAATTGAGTACGTCTGTCCACGTTATTCAGGTAAAACTCCAAAGCATCGAACATCTCCCCCGTGAACGGGAAATCGATCGTATGCGAGGTAAAAAAGGAGATGTTCTCCACCCGCTTGCGAATCGCTTGATCATCGGACAAGGGATTCCGGAACATATCGCCCATCACCCGCATCGCCCCCCGGGAATGCGTGTGGTTAAAAATCTCGAAAACCGAACGGCTGTTGGAACGCCCGAATAACATCAAGTCTTCCAAGGTCTGTTTATCTGTTCTAAAACTCATAATCTCATCTTTTTAATAATTAATGGGAACGCCGACGAAGCCAAATAGTAACGGCAAACCCCAATAATAGCAACGGCAGGAATTTCGTAAAAATCCGGTTAATCCAACCATATTGTTTCATCGTCAAATGACAGCGGACATCCTTCGCTTCCGGACGACGCACGTCAAAAGGCATCTCGTTATTCGTGAGATAATGCAAAGCCGCCAACCCGAAGAAATAGTTACCGCCTCTCATCAAGGTAACTTCCTCGTTTCCTAGACAATCGGCATCGCCGCTAACGATAATCCGTTGCTCCTTATCGCCCACTTTCCGGCTCAAGGCAGCAACAGTACAATACTCTTTGGCAACCTCTCCGGCCGCCGGATTGCAAATCAATCTTCCCGCATCGATATCCACCGACTCCATCTCGTTCCAAGCAGCATACGAACGGTTTTCCCGTTGCCTGTCATTCAACTCCGGAACAATCGTGTCGGAACAAAACAAGGGAGTGTACGTGAAACCTCTCTCTGCCGTCTGCTCTAATCCCGAAGCGGAAGGCATCGACAACATCAGGTCATCCAACAGGTAAGAGAGCGATGCCGCCACCGGACGGGCACGTGAAATGAACACATCCGGACGGAGTCCCGGTAAACGGTATTGCACCAAAATACCATCCAAAAGACGCACCCCGAGCAAATCCTCCAGCAACGGGTTCATGATCGCACGCCGTTTTTGTTCCCCGAGAATAATCAAGTTACCTCCCCGGTCGACATACTCTTTCAAAGAGGCATACTCCGTTTCCGTGAGCGGTTCTTGCATATCCGCCACGATCAAGACATCCACATCATCCGCCACCCGCGTGTTCAAGTCGATCTCCACGGGATTGAATCCTTGGTTAATAAGAGAGTTACGTTTATCTTTTTCGATCGCGATATCGTGATAGCTTCCCGGTAACGTCGTGGAGAATTGCCGCATTCCATGCCCCGTGGCGATAGCCACCTTGTGCAATTTCGTCACCAACCCTTTCAGCGCCGCGCTGATCTCTCTTTCCAAGGGCAACGTGTGATTCACCTCTCCCGGGTAACTTCTCAACCACACTTTCCGGTCTTTCCACTCCAACAGCCAGTTGGTCGTACGTTCCCCCCTCAAGTCCACGCCCCGCGCTTTCAATTCTTCCGGGCTTTTAAATATGCGGAAAGGTGACCTGTAACGTTTCGCCATAGCCTCGGCACGTTCCCGCATGGTCTTATCAGGCATCGTCCTGCAAATTTCATCAAATGAATAAGCAGCTCCTACCCGGTCGTCCACCGTGATACTGTCATAGTAATACACCATCTTTAATTTCATATCCGGTTTGAAACGTTCGAACAAACGGAACGTCTCCCGGTTTTGTTGCACGAAATACGGGAATGCCACATCGCGGTAACGAGTGTTGAAAAGGTTGGCATAACCCGTGATTTTCAACTCCCCGTCCAATTTCTTCATCACCTCCTGGCTCTGTTGTGTCAAGGTATTGTCTTTTCGGGTCGTTGCGTCATAATACCCCCTGAGCATCGGGCGGGAAGAGAAATAGGCAATCGCACTGATCCCGACCACCACACCGGCATATTGGCTGAACACCTTCAACGCCGATATGGTCTGACGCTTGGAATTCAAGCGGATAATCGTCAGCAACAGGAACATCACCGTCACCGCCGGGAAATAGATTAAATCTTCGCTGCAAATCATTCCCGCCACAAAGGTGTATGCCCGACCGCTGATGGAAAGCCAATAGGTAATATCCCGTACCACGTCATACTCCTGCCACCAGCCGCCCACGGCTAATAACAAGGCCAACAACAGGTACGTACCCAACGCCGCCACAAACTGGTAGGAGGTCAGGCTCGACACGAACAGTCCGATGGAAATATAGGTACAAGCCAACAGGAAAATTCCCAACAGTCCGACCAATGTGGCCTGCCATTGAAAAGCCTCGATAATGTTGCCCGCGACAAACACGTACAACAAAAGTACCACGCACAGGATCACGGCAAACATGACTGTCGAAAAGAATTTACCCAAAACAATCTGCGCATTACTAATCGGAGAGGAGTAAAGCAACTTGATGGAACCCGTGCTCAACTCCCGACTGATCAACCCCATGGTCAGCAACGGGATATAAAAATGAAGGGATCCGCAAGTACTCATCCACATCCCCATGATAAATCCAAAGGAACCGGGTGAAAAATACCCGTCCCCCCATTCATTGTTATGGGCGATCCGCCAGCACAGTCCGGAAAAAATGCCAGATGCCTGCATCACAAAAATCAACAACAACACCCACATGATCGGCGAACAAAACAACATCCGCAACTCGGTCTTCGCTATTCTATATACATTTCTCATAACATCGATTTTAATCCATTATTGACGTTCTTTCGCCTGTTGCACCAATTCCGCAAAAATGGCTTCAAGGCTCTTCTTTTCCAAGCGGATTTCCGTCATCCGCCAACGATTTTCCGTACTGGCTCGCACAAGACCGTCCATTGCCAAACGGGCATCCGAAAAACGGATCCGGAAATTATCGTCCCCCAACTCCTCGACGCCCATCACCCCCTCGATCAACTCGATCGACGATACGGCGGGAGCATCCCGCAGGGTCACGAAGATGGAGTCCGGACTCGCCAAACTGTCGAACTCCTCGATCCTCTACTTTTATGATAGCTCCCATAACTCTCTTTTAAATTTCATTGACCGACATGTTTTATCTCGCCTTTCTCCTAAACCACAGGAAGCATCCACCGATCGCCAACAACAAAGGCAACACGACGGAAAACGCCCATTGAATCACACCGAACTGGTCCGGGGTCAGGCTTACTTTCGTGTTCTGCTCACGCGGACGGGGCATAAACAACGGGAACTCCCCGTCGGTCATCCAATTGGTAATACCGTGCATCACGTGGCAACCGGATGCCTGGTTTTCATTGTTAAACAAATCGGTATCTCCCGCTACAAGTATTTTCTGTTGTTTACCATTCACCTCCCGGCTCAAAGCAATCATCGTGTTGAACACGCGTTCCTCTTCTCCCGCCGCAGGGTTATATTCTGCCTTTTCGTCCGATAAGTCCGTGGTTTCCAATTCCGTCCAATGACTCACCTTCGGATCCGTGTGGGTCAACACGTACGTTTGGAATCCCCGGTCTTCCACCACATCAATTCCTCCCGCGGCTTGAAGCATCATCCGTTCACTCAACACCAATCTCTTCATATTTAAAGCCTTGATATCTTCCGTTTGGAAAAGCACCTTCAATTTATTTTGAGGAGTCGCCGCATCTCCGGCAAACACCACCTGCGGTGTCACCTCAACCCCCAATAACCGGCGAAGCACCGGATTAAAAATGTCGCGGCGGCGAGGTTCTCCCAGCAGGATAAGATTTCCCCCGCGGGCAATATACTCCTCCAACACTTTTTCATGTGCCGCCGGAATCTCCTCCCGTGGATCCGCCAACATCACGATGGAAATATCCTCCGGAACGGATTGGTCCAAAGTAATCTCCCGGATGTCAAATCCGTTATTGCACAAAGCCCGTTTTTCCCGCTTCCCGTTCAACACGGTTTGATACTCCAACGGCTCCTTGCTGTCCAAACGTCTTTCCCGGTGTCCCTGGACAAAACCGATCTGCGGTGCACCTGTCACCAAACGCTTGAACGTTGCAATCACTTCGGGCTCGTCATAAATAGACGAACGGTACATATTCGTGTAAAAAGCCTGTTTCCCGCTTTCCGTCCGGAACACGCGAACCGTAGGATACCCCGCCTCCTTCAAGCCCACATTCGGATCCAAATCCTCCTTTGACTTCAATATTCCGGGATCAATTCCATTCTTCATGCAGAATTTCAAGGTCAGTTCTTTCTCCGATGCTTCCGGAAAATCGTTGGCAAACCGCATATTCAATTCCGGTGTTTCCATCGCATAGTAATAAACCGTCTTCACCTTCATGTCGGGCTTGAACCGGACATATCCTTCAAACTCTTTCCGGTTACGCATGATGAAACCGGGATACGCCAAATCGTTATTATAAAGGTAATCCAAAATATTGACATACGACGTAATCGTCACCTTTTCATCGATCGCCTTCATCACCTCTTGGCTCTCGGGAAGCAACGAATTGTGCTGGTCTGCAGTCGTGTCCCAAAAACACATCAGTTGCGGCACGCAAGACAAACCTCCCACCGCGAAAAGCACCGCCACCACGCCGACATAACGGCATGCCGTCAAACCCGCAGACAACTTCTGCCGCACGGAATTCAGCCGAATCACCGTCAACGTCAGGAAGGCGGCACAGATTAACGGGAAATAAATCAAATCCTCACTGCACAATAACCCATGAATAAAAGTAGTCACCCGACCTTTCAGGGAGAGCCAGTAAGCAAATTCTCGCATCCAATCGTACTGCTGCCACATTCCGCCAACGACACTCAAAAAGGTAAACAGAAGGAAAGTACCCACCGCTGCAATCGCCTGATGATGGGTCAGCGAGGAAACAAAGATTCCTATTGCCATATAGGTACACGCCAACAGGAACAATCCCAGCAACCCCGTCAACGCCCAAGGTAAATCAAACACCCCGATCGTGGCGTAAGAGAACAGCACGTAAAACAGCAAAGGTGCCATCATCACGGCTGCATAGCCCACCAAAGCCAAAAATTTTCCTAATATAATTTGTGAATTACGCAAAGGGGAACTGTACATCAGCTTGATCGACCCGTTGGCAATCTCCCGGCTGACAATCCCCATGGTCAACAAGGGAATATACAGGAAAAGGAAATCCTGGATATTGATCCACAACCCGCCGGTTCCAGCCCGCATGGCAGAGACGTTCACGTTGCTAAAAATGTAATGGGTCATCGCAGAATAACCGCTGTGATATGCTGAAGCATCCACCATACTCATGTAACGGTGGATAAAAATAAGACTTGTCTGCACGATAAAAGCAACCAAAAGCAACCAAGCTATCGGTGAAAAAAAGAGCTGCATCCACTCCTTTTTAGCTATTTTCAATATCATTTTCATATATTAATGCTGTTGTTTGGTTAACGCTGCAAAAACGGCATCCATCGAGCTACGCTCCACTCCCATCTCCTCCAGATGCCATCCCTTAGAAGCTGCAACTGCAACTATATTTTCCAACACTTCGGTATCATCCCCGAAACGGACCCGGAAACTTCCGTCTCCCAAGGCTTCCGCACCGGTAACTCCCGTAATGGCTTGCACCTCCTCCAACGCCGGCTCCGGCTGTACCTTCAAGAAAATACTGTCCGGAACGATGCTGTTGTCAAAATCACTCGTGCTCCCCTTGAAGATAGTTTTCCCCCGGTTCACCATCACGATTTTATTGCACACCGCCTGCACCTCCGAGAGGATATGCGTTGAAATCAACACCGTGGAATTTTGAGCAATCTCCCGCAACAGACGGCGCACGCCCAACACCTGGGTCGGATCCAACCCGTTCGTCGGCTCGTCGAAAATCACCAAATCGGGCTTGTGGATAATCGCCTGGGCAATCCCCACGCGTTGCTTGTATCCCCCGGAAAGGTTACTCAACAACCGTTTCCGGAAATGGGTGATACCGCACAACTCCAGTACCTCGTCCATCGCCTTCGGGATTTCCCGATCCGGCACACGGCGGATCTCAGCAGCATGCCGCAAATACTCCTCCACCGTGAAATCCGCGTATATCGGCGGATTTTGCGGCAAAAATCCTATGTGCGCTTTCGCCTCCAACGGGTGTTTCAATACATCGATACCGGCGACAGACACTTTCCCGTCAGACTGCCGCACGATACCGCAAATGATATTCATCACCGTGGATTTCCCCGCCCCGTTCGGTCCCAACAACCCGCAAATGTCATGCTTCCGGACCTCGAAACTCACGTTCCGCAATGCCCAGGCGGCAGAATACCGGTGACTCAAGTGATCTACTTTCAATATTACATCCTCTTCCATAAATATATAAATATTAAGCACAAGTACTAAAGTTCATAAAGTCAAACCCTCAGGTTCCTAATTACAATTTAAGCCGCTGAGGCTCCCAAGAATATTCCGCCTATATACGGGATCAACCAGAAAGCCCAAACGAACACGCTGAATCTGCTGAAATTTTTCTTCGCTTTCTCGCTGCCTTTCCAATACGTCCAAATGGCCCATAGGGCATGAATCGCCATGAGAATAATAGCCAAAAGCCCTGTAACGGCATGCAAGGGGTCTGTATTCCCAACGTTTGCCGAGGCTATTTGCGACATCAAAGCTGTTCCCAATGTATCGGCACAAAGTCCAAACAAGAAAAAGATAATGTGCCATAATTTTAACGTGCGTTGTATTCTTTCCGCCCAAGTCCCGATGGAGTAAAATACCAATGCCAACGAGATACTGATAATTGCTGTTCCTAAAAAAGCAGGCATAATTTGATTTTATTTAATTTAGATCTAATGCGCAGGCAAACTCCCGAACAATACGACATATTTTTTGTTTTATAAAACACAATACTTTTGGAGACTCCCCGATATTCCGATGAAAGAATACCGGGAAATCCGATTGATGTTTTAATGTAAATAATTAAATTTCCGGATGTTGCAATTTATCCGTGTCGATGCCGTATTTTTTCAGCAGGTTGATCACAAAATTGTATTTTTGTTTAATCCAGTCTATACCGGTTTTCCCGTCCACACGCCCGTCATCGGCATCCGCATACACCCGGCTGAACAATCCGACAACAGAGGGATTGTTATCCTGGGAACCTATTGCCACCGGTTCGGCGTTCAGTATATCCAAAGGCACCATTGCCAAATTCAGGAAAGCCATAAAGTCGTTTATCCGCGATTGGGTGATATTCCCGTTCACCAACGTAGTCGTTGTCAAGAACCCTCTTTTAAACAGATTCTCCCCTTGCAACTGCGCATAAGTATAAATATGCCCCGTCATCATAAAACCGTTATCATACTCGAATACATTATTCTCTTTCAAGATGGACATAAACGCGTCATTCAAGTCTTTGGAAAAATAAAGTTTGTCATTCGGCTTGATCGTATCGTAATCCGTACTTGCCCAATTGACTGCCAATCGATTAAAGCTACGATAAACGTTCAATTTTACCGTATCGCGAATAATAATCGTTGTACCGTTTTCATATTTTGAACCGACCGTAACCACTTCCCCCAAATTGGAACAAATCAAAAAACGGAGCGGCATATAATTTTTCAGATACTCCTCGGGATAAATTTCGAAACAGTATTTCTCGCACATGTCCAACACTTGCCCCACGTAATTTTGGTCGGCTTGTTTCCCGCGCATGACTCCGGTAGCTGTAGCCACGTAGACAAAATCTTTATCATCCTGCAGAAACTCCGACCATGACATATTATTCCAAAAGAGATCCTTTTTCCCGAATTCATACAGGATATAAAAACCGTACTTCGTGTTATAATCCACGATTTTGGAGTCATAATCATGATTTCCTTGGGGTAATTTATAAAACGTCTCTTCCCCTTCCGACGGGGTGAGTTCATCCTCGTCATTACATCCTGCCACAAAGGCAAGCACCAACAATAAATAAATCCACTTCATAACGTTAATATTGGTTTTGTCTTAAATTACTATTCTTTTCCAAGGCTACCCGCGGTATGGGCAAGGCATAGCGGGGATCGTTTTCTTCCAGTACATATTTGCTCTTATCCGATTCTTGGTAGAAGAACTCATGCTCGATCCGGGGCATTCCCGTGCGACGCATATCGAACCATCGGAAGTTACCTTCCCAGCAAAGTTCCCGGCGGCGTTCCCGCAGGCAGAGATCCAACAGGTCTTGAGGAGAAGCGAAATTATTTAACTGCTTCTCGATATAATTCCGAATCCGGTTGCTCCGCAATAGGTTCAGGTCATCCAATCCTTTCTGCCCCGCCACGGCATCGCCATTCTCCACGTATTTGCGAATATAAGCCTCTGCCCGATTCAGGTACACCTCTCCCGTCCGGATACCGGCGTAAGCGTCGATTGCCTTAAAGATGCCGTTAATCCACTCTTGACGAACGCCATTGATATAGGCAGTACCTTTTTGCAAATAACTTTTTTGGTGTGTCAGGGTTGCCCGAATATCTTCCTCTTGATCCGGATCAATGTCTTGCCCGTACAGATTTACCAGTTCGTCCGAGGGCAACCAAGGACTTGGATAACTCCAGCCAAAGATTTGCTTGCTACCTGTTGGTACTTTATAATAACATGCCCATAAAATTTCATCCGGACAATAACGAACACTCCATACTTTACCATATCCGGTATAGTCCGGGAAATAAGCCAAGTCTTTATTTTCTTTAAACACCGAATCCGCATACTCTATACACTTGTCCCATTTTCCCATGTAAAGGTAAGCCCGGGAAAGCAACCCGTAAGCCGCCGTACCGTTCATCCGGTATAGCGTCAGGTTTTGCGGATTTGCCAGCATCAATCGTGCCCCTTCCGACAGGTCTTTTTCAATCTGTTCGTACACGCCAGCCACCGTCCCGCGGGAAGGTTTTTCTTCCGTGACCCCGGATCTTAATTTCAAGGGTACTCCCGGGTTCTTCGTAGGATCCCCGTAGGTATACGGCAGGGAGAAGAGATTCACCAAATGGAGGTAATAGAACCCGCGTAATGCCAATGCCTCTCCCTTTAAATAGGCTTTCCGGTCGTCATCGCCTTGCATATCGTCCACGTAGTCCAAGGCGATGTTACACCCCTTGATTCGTTCGTACGGCAACGACCAATAATCCGTGTGTGCCTTCTCATCCTCATCCCCTTCGTCAAACATGGTGACATCATAACAGAACATTCTGCGCCAAGTCTCTTTCAGGTTTTTAAAAGTACCTGCAATAGATACATTATTCTCGTCGTATAGACTGCATTTTATCTCATCCGTCAGAAAAGCAGTGACATAATTGAACATCTCCGACTCCGTTTCCGTCAGATAAGCCTCCCCTTCCAGAATTTTTTCCATATCGGAAACCGTTGAAGGGCGTATCTGGTTTTGGCTGGTTTCTTCGAGGAAATCGTCACACCCGAAAAACGCCAAAGTTACAAGTATATATATTAATTTTTTCATAGGTTTTATTACAATGATTTTTAAAAACTAAGACTGATACCCAACGAGTAATCGTGACTCATCGGTTGGTTGCCCAAAGCCACTTCCGGATCCCGACCCAAGAAATCCTTACTCCGGATTTGGAACGGGTTGGTCATGGAGAACGAAACCGAAAGGTTTTGCAGGAAATGTGGCAATTTGGCAGGCGGAAGGGTATAAGCCAACTGAATCGAATTGCAACGGATAAACCAAGCGTCCACTACCCGCACATCGGATTTAGCATACAATTCGTACGGTTTCAATCTGGTGCCGACAGACACAGGAACGTTTATCGGTTGGGCGCTGGTGGAAATATTCGGCAACGAGGGTACTGTGGTCGTTTTCTCGTCACCCGGTTTCCGCCAACGTTTCAGCCATTCGGTCGACATATTGTACTCTTCGCCCGGTATGGACTCGTAATTGGAAGACATCGGTGCCATGAAAGCTTTGTTCCCGAAACTGAAATACAATCCGCTGGTAAGACTCAATGTTTTATATCGTAAGGTAAACGACATACCGCTGGTGAAATCCGGATCCATTTTTCCGGCATAGTCCATGTAAAGGGTTGCATCCGATGCGGCAGCATCCAAATCGATTCCCGTGAGGTCGAATTGCGGTCCTCCGTTCTCGGGATTCAAGCCCGTGAATCGGAATGCCCAGAAACTGGATACGGCGTATCCCTCTTTGTTTAGGTTACCGGAGGCAGCTTCCTGCCATCTGCCATTCGGTTCGAGAGTGGAGTTGACTTTGTTGTTCACCTTGCCGAAATTGAATCCCAAGGTTAGCAACCAATCCTTGCTCCGCCACGGAGTGAAACTGATCGTAGCGTCCCATCCTGAATTTTTCATCTCCCCACCGTTGATGGCACGGGAAACGACACCATTTTCCAGAGGCACCTCTTGTTGCACGACCATGTCGGTAGTCTTTTTGTAATAGTATTCAAACGATCCCATGATATGGTTTTTGAAAAGACTGAAGTCCGTACCCAAATTGATACTCTGCACCTTTTCCCATTTCAATCCCGGCGCCGGCAACGTGGGCACTTTCAGTGAATACCCGCCACCAGTAGAGGAAGGGTTAGCAGTAATCGTGGCGATCAAGTCCGGGCTGACGCCGTTAGCCACGTTCCCTTGGAACCCGTAGGTGAACCGAATGTTCATGTCGCTCAACAAATCTTGTCCTTGCAGCCAATGTTCCGACCCCACGTTCCAACGGAACCCGAGAGCCCAGATAGGGCGGAAACGGGTACTTTTATCTTGTCCGAACTGGTTGGAGGCGTCCGCGCGCACGCTTACGTTCACCGCATAACGATTGTCATACATGTAGGACAAAGCCGTGTAAAAGGAGATGTTATTCGATTTCGTTCTAGTCAGTTTGGGTTGGTTTTTCAAATAGGGATTGGTATATACGACCATCGCATTCCCACTTCCCTCTGTCCGATATTCGGGTAGATTAACGAAGATATGTCCTTTTTCGGGCAAATACCCGTAATTGGTTTGATTATAACTGGAAGTAGATCCGCTACGCATCTCTTGCCCAAGCATGGCGGAAAAAGAGTGTACCTCGTTGAACACTTTCGTGTACTCCAATTGGTTTCTTCAACCCCAGTTTTCACTGCTGTTTCTCAGTTCGGTCATTTCACCGCCCACCGGCAACCAGGAATTGTTATAGGCATCACTGCCCTCGGCTACCGCTTCGAAATCGTATTGCCGGATAACAGCAATATGATTCGTCTGCTCCGTGTAGTAAGTTTCCCCGTGAGTCGAACTATAGCCGTAGGAGAAGGTCGTGTTAAAATTCAAATCGTCCCGGATCTTCCAGCGTAGCGAGAAATTAGCATTTACGTTAGAAGTCGTGTTTTCGTTGCTACTATTGCGCAACTCGTTCAGTACATTAAATTCATACCCGTTCGTCGCCTTGTAGAAGAAGTATTTCCCGTCTTCATCGTAGGCTCTCAAGGCTCGGTTGGTCGAGGTGGCATACCCGTAGGGATCATTCCCGACAAAGGCAGAGGTCTTTGACGTACTTCCGTTCAAACCGACATTGAAGGTCACGCGGTTCCACATGGTGGTTGTCAAATTCACGTTTCCCGTGTATTGCTCTTGGTCGTTCCCTATAGCGGTATTCCGCGTGTCGTTGTATCCGAAAGAGGCCCGATAAGTGGCTTTGTCGCTTCCACCCGAGATACTGATGTTATGATTGTGGCTGAATGAATTACGGAAAAGAAGGTCAAACCAGTCGGTGTTGTTCGTTTCCAACTCGCGTACCCCTTTGCTGAATTCCTCCAGACTGATCTCCCGACGCTCGAATGCAAGAGCCAAACCCAAGTATCCCATTTTTTGATCCGAGCCCAGCACCAATCCGTTCTCGTAAGCCTCACGGGATACGTCCACGCGTTCCTTGGAATTCATCAACTCCATCCGATTGTAATTCAAACGGGGAGTAAGCGACATATTGGTATTATAATTCACGGACATACGCCCTTTTTCACCCTTTTTGGTATTGATGACAATCACGCCATTGGCGGCTTTCGTTCCGTAGATGGCGGTAGAGGATGCATCTTTCAGCACGGTGATGTTTTCGATGTCGTTCGGGTTCAACCAAGAGATGGCGCCTCCCACGAAATCTTTAATCATATCCGTGTTGTCCGGGTTTAAGTTGGTCAAATCATTGGATTTAAACGGAAGCGGGTCCTCCTGTATCACGCCGTCCACTACCCATACCGGTTCGGCGCTACCCAACAGGGTGGATGTTCCGCGTACTCTCACCCGCTGGCGGGTTCCAGTCAAGCCGCTCTTGTTCATAACCACCATCCCGGGAATCTTTCCCTGTAAAGCCTGCTCCAGGGTTTGTGTACCGGTCAACACTAAATCTTCTGCTTTCACGTAACTGGTAGATCCTGCCATGGAGCGTTTCTTCACCGTCTGGTACCCGGTAACCACTACCTCATCCATCTCTTGGGCATTTTCCTCCAAGATAACAGTCAGTAATTTTTGTCCCTTCCACGTTACTGTTTTCGTTTTCATCCCGACAAATGAAACAACGAATGTCACTGTATCCTTAAAAGTAGAATAGGTAAACTCTCCTTTGAGATTGGTAGCCACACCACTTTTTGTACCTTTTTCCATGACGGTCACACCCGGCAACGGCTCTCCGTTTTTATCTTTCACCACCCCCTTGACTAGATTCAATTTTCTCGAATCTTCATCTTTCAGTCGATGAATCACGATGGCATCACCATTTATCTCATATACCAATCCCGTGTTACGCAAACAAAAATTAAGAATATCATCTATCGATTTCTGTTTCATATCCACAGAGACTTTCACATCCTTAATCTCGGAAGTCCAATACATAAACGTAAAATCAGTCTTTCCCTCCAATTCCCAAATCACCTGTTCTAACGACACATTCTTCAAGTGCATATCCAAAAGTTTATTTTGTGAATGCACTGCTGCTGTCACCTGACAACAAGCAATTAAAATAAAAAACAACTTTAGTTTCATAACCAATAAAATTTTCTGCCAGTTTTCCCTAAGCGGGAAGCCTGAATCTCGCTTTTTTTTCATAATTTTGAATGATTAATAAATGAACTACAACTCTAGTTTATTACATGCGTTTATGCTGGTAACATAAACGCATCTTTTTTTATCGTACTGAAATATAATACACACCATCTACCAAACAGACTGACATCTCCGCGTTGGTCTTTAACATTTCAATTATCGGGCTCATGTCGCTGTATCTGTTTAACTTAGCACCTATTCGTATATCCTTTACCTTGTCATCCATAAATTTATATTGAACATTGTACCATCGAGCCAAGTACATCATAATATCCTCCAACCGTTCATTCCGAAAGATAAATTTCCCATCCCGCCAAGCAGTATAACGAGAAACATCCACTTGCTTTACCTGCATGTTTTTTGTCTCTTTTTCGTAAACCACCTGTTCCCCGGGAGTAATATCCCTAAATTTCTGACCATCGAATACCTGGACTTTTCCTTCTGCCAAAGTTGTCACGACATTTTTCTCGTTCCCATAAGCACGCAAATTAAAAGAAGTACCCAACACCTTAACCGACAAATCCGGGGTCTTCACGACAAAAGGGTGTTTCTCATCTTTAGCAACCACAAAATAAGCTTCCCCGGATAATTCAATTATTCTTTGCTCCCCCTTAAAACTCACGGGAAAATTAATTTCCGATTCTGCATTCAAATAAACGATCGTTCCATCTGACAAAGTCAGCGTGTACTCCATTCCCGTCAACGTTTGAATGGTATTCCGCACTTCTTTTTTTTCATCCTTGACCTCATGCACAAGATAATCAATGCCTGCCGAATCAGTCACAATCATAGTGCCATCCTGTTCTTTTAACAAAAATGTCTGGTCTTTTACAATATCCACTACTTTTCCATCCGCCATCGTCAAACGGGCTCCGGTCGTGCCGGCATCAATCTGATAAGCAAAAATAGTTTCCCGTTTTTCCTCTACAGGTCGGTTTATCCAATAAAACATACCACAAGATATCAAAATAATTCCCACGGCTGCATACCCAACCCAATACCTGAATCGATTCAACCTTCTTCTAGAATCCTTTTCCCGTGTGACAGACTTCAAATCTATTTCATGGGTAACTTCGGAATTTTTGATCAAAGAATCTTTAAAAACCTTCCAC
>OHAO01000842.1_pt1 | contig 22625 bp, 25 predicted proteins | sample 1577151 | NCBI WGS metagenome assembly OHAO01 (sample SAMEA3541585, study PRJEB24748) | human gut metagenome | biome: human gut; feature: human-associated habitat; material: faeces | place: China | collected 2012 | reverse complement strand
CTATAAAAACTAGATAGAAATGTCGAAAATTTGTCAAATTACCGGAAAGAAAGCCTTGATAGGCAACAACGTTTCACACTCTAAGAGAAGAACAAAAAGAACTTTTGATGTGAACTTGTTTACAAAGAAATTCTACTATGTAGAACAGGATTGCTGGATTAGCCTGAACATCTGCGCTAACGGCTTGCGAGTTATTAACAAAAAAGGCCTGGATGCAGCGCTGAACGAAGCGGTAGCAAAAGGTTATTGTGATTGGAAAACTATCAAAATTATTGGTTAATTAAAAGGAGAGAAAGACTATGGCTAAGAAAGCTAAAGGAAACAGAGTACAGGTAATCCTTGAATGCACAGAAATGAAGGATAGTGGTATGCCGGGAACTTCTCGTTACATTACAACAAAGAATAGAAAAAATACCACTGAAAGATTGGAACTTAAGAAGTACAATCCTATTTTGAAAAGAGTAACAGTTCACAAAGAAATTAAATAATTATAACCCATGGCAAAGAAAACAGTCGCAACCCTTCAGACAGGTAAAGAAGGACGTTCTTATACTAAGGTTATCAAAATGGTTAAGTCTCCGAAAACTGGTGCTTACGTTTTTGATGAACAAATGGTTCCTAACGAAAAAGTACAGGACTTCTTCAAGAAATAATTTATCTTTTGAGATATAAAATGCTAAATAAAAGTTCCTTTCATTTAAATATGGAAGGAACTTTTTTTGTGTGAAAGCGAGAATAGTTATATCTTTGTGTCAGAAACTGATAAAAGTAAGTTGTATGGGATTTTTTAGTTTTTTCTCAAAGGAAAAAAAAGAAACATTAGACAAAGGATTGTCTAAGACCAAAGAAAGTGTATTTGGAAAAATAGCACGTGCGGTGGCTGGAAAATCAAAGGTGGATGACGAGGTGCTGGACAATCTGGAAGAAGTGCTTATTACGTCTGATGTGGGAGTAGAAACTACGCTGAACATTATCAAGCGCATTGAAACCAGAGTGGCAAAGGATAAGTATGTGAATACACAGGAGCTGAACAATATCCTTCGTGAGGAGATTGCGGCGTTGCTGATGGAAAACAATACGGTGGATGCTGCCGATTTTGATGTGCCTCAGGATAAGACTCCTTATGTGATTATGGTGGTAGGCGTGAACGGAGTAGGAAAAACGACGACTATCGGTAAGCTGGCTTATCAGTTTAAAAAAGCCGGGAAAAAGGTCTATCTGGGTGCCGCAGATACTTTCCGTGCCGCAGCTGTAGAACAGCTTGACATCTGGGGAGAACGTGTGGGTGTACCGGTAATAAAACAGAAAATGGGAGCTGACCCTGCTTCAGTAGCTTTTGATACGCTGAGTTCTGCCAAGGCTAATAATGCTGACGTGGTAATCATTGATACGGCAGGACGTTTGCACAATAAGATTGGTTTGATGAACGAGCTGACAAAAATCAAGAACGTGATGAAAAAGGTGGTACCCGATGCACCTCATGAAGTGTTGCTGGTACTGGACGGCTCTACCGGGCAGAATGCATTCGAACAGGCCAAACAGTTTACTTTGGCTACAGAAGTAACCGCCATGGCTATCACCAAACTTGACGGAACAGCCAAGGGTGGAGTAGTGATTGGAATTTCCGACCAGTTTAAGATTCCGGTGAGATACATCGGTCTGGGAGAAGGTATGGAAGACCTGCAGATATTCCGTCGCCGTGAGTTCGTAGATTCATTGTTTGGCTCAACCACTGAAAAATGAGAAAGAATACAATCGATATAATTACTTTAGGATGCTCGAAAAATCTGGTAGATTCCGAAAAGCTGATGAAGCAGCTGGAAGCTAATGGATACAAGGTGACACATGACAGCGACCATCCGCAGGGAGAAGTTGCCGTTATCAATACGTGTGGCTTTATTGGCGATGCCAAAGAGGAATCTATCAACATGATTCTGGAGTTCTGTCAGGCAAAGGAAGAAGGACGCTTGAAGAAACTTTATGTAATGGGCTGTTTGTCGGAACGTTACCTGAAGGACCTGCAGATGGAAATTCCGCAGGTCGACAAATTCTATGGGAAGTTCAACTGGAATGAACTTTTGGCCGATTTAGGAAAGGCCTATCATTCTGAATTTGCCATTGAGCGTCATCTGACGACTCCGAAGCATTATGCATACCTGAAAATATCAGAAGGTTGCGACCGCAAGTGTTCTTATTGCGCCATTCCTATCATTACCGGTAAACATGTGTCTCGTCCTATGGAAGAAATTCTGGACGAAGTGCGCTTGCTGGTTTCCGAAGGGGTGAAAGAATTTCAGGTCATTGCACAGGAACTGACCTATTACGGAGTGGATTTGTATAAAAAACAGATGTTGCCGGAGCTGATAGAGCAGATGGCACATATACCGGGTGTGGAATGGATTCGTCTGCATTATGCTTATCCCGCTCATTTCCCGGAAGATTTGTTCCGCGTGATGCGTGAAAACGATAATGTATGTAAGTACATGGACATTGCCTTGCAGCATATCAGCGATAACATGCTGCAAAAGATGCGTCGCCATGTGACGAAGGCAGAAACCTATCAGTTGATAGAGAAGTTCCGTAAGGAGGTGCCTGGCATTCATTTGCGTACTACATTGATGGTAGGTCATCCGGGTGAAACGGAACAGGATTTTGAGGAACTGATGGAATTTGTCCGTACGGCACGTTTCGACCGTATGGGTGCGTTTGCTTATTCGGAAGAAGAAGGAACTTATTCTGCCAAGCATTATAAGGATGAGATTCCGCAGGAAGTCAAGCAGCAGCGTTTGGATGCATTGATGGAATTGCAGCAGGAAATCTCTGCCGACTTGTCTCATCGCAAGATTAGACAGGAATTCAAGGTAATCATCGACCGCAAGGAAGGCGATTACTATATCGGCCGTACACAGTTTGATTCGCCGGAAGTCGATCCGGAGGTGTTGATAAACGTGGAAAATCACCGTTTGAGAATTGGCAGTTTCCATCGGGTAAAAGTGTACGATGCAGATGATTTTGATTTGTATGCTACAATCGTAAAATAAAATGACAAATAAGGAATTCATAGAAGAATTGTCCCGCCGTCTGGATAAAACCGAGAAAGATACAGCCTCCTTGGCTAGTTCTTTCACGGAGTGCTTGTCGCAGACATTGCAGGAAGATAAGATAGTGAATTTGCAAGGCTTCGGTTCCTTTGAGGTGAAAAAGAAAATGGAACGTATTTCTGTGAATCCTGTCACTAAGCAGCGCTTTTTGGTGCCTCCCAAATTGGCGTTAGCTTTTAAGCCAAGTGCTGTTTTGAAAGAAAAGTTTAAAAACATTTCATCGGATGAGTGATAAAATAACTTTACAGGAACTTGTGGAGTCGTTTGCCCGGAAATGCCAGTTGGACCCTGCAGAGGCTGCATTGTTTGTGAAGGAGTTCTTGAATTTGATTGAAGAAGCCTTGGCAAGAGACAAGTACGTAAAGGTTAAAGGATTAGGTACTTTTAAGCTTATAAACATTGAAGCTCGAAAAAGTGTAGATGTAAATACAGGGGAGTCGATAGAGATAAAGGAGCACACACGTGTGTCTTTTGTTCCGGAAACTGGATTGAGGGACTTGATAAATAAACCTTTTGCGCATTTTCAGTCTGTTTTGCTCAATGATGATGTGCATTTTGAAGACCTTCCTGATGAAGGTAGTGTATCGGAAGTAAACGAGGAAGGAGAAGAGATTTCAGAAGCCATTTCAGATGATGAAAAGGATGGCTTACCGGAAACGGAAGAGATGCTTTCGGAAGCTGAAACTGGTATTGCCGCTACTGTATTAGTAGAGGAAGAACAAAAGAATGAAGTGGTGGAGGATGCTGAACAAGTAACTGTAGTACAAGAGGATGTACCTTCGGATGAAACAACAGCTTCTACAGAAGCTGGTATTGGGATAAAAGAGCCGGCGGAAGAGAAAAAGAATATACCCTGGTGTATGATTGCTTCCATCTTGCTGGTGGGTATTTTCATAGGAGGAATCGTGACATGGGTATTGACCTCGGGCCGACGGTATATTCCGGAACAGGTGGTAGAGAAACTGATGAATGAAACGCAGAAAACGCCTGCACCTGTGGTTTCGGACTCCTTGCAGGTGGCTGATACTTTAGTTGTAAAAAAAGATTCTTCTTTGGTACAGAAGAAGGATACCTTGAAAACCGTCGCGAAGAAAGAAGAAAAAACTCCCGTAGTATCTACGCCTGTACCGAAAAGGGAAACCTTAGCCGATACGGTTGAATACCAGATAACTGGAAATCAGGGCTCATATACCCTTAAACCAGGGGAGAGCCTGGTACGTGTGGCCCTGAAATTCTACGGAAATAAAAAACTATGGCCTTATCTGGTGAAGCACAATAAGGCTATTATCAAAAATCCGGATAACGTGCCGGTGGGTACCACAATTCAGATTCCGCAACTTACTCCTAAAAAATAACGAGAGGCCTTGTTTCAATTCAAACAAGGCCTTTTTAATTTTCTTTAGTTCAATAAGCCTTAAAAGGCGAAACCCGTCTATATTTTTTTATCAAAATTTATTGTGCCTGTTAAGGGAATACCTTAATTTTGGGGTGTCTTTTTAGATATATGTTTTGAAAGGGCATTTTTTAATGAAAAAAAAGAGAACTAAAATAGAAGAAAATTATGGCTGAAGCTATTGACATTCGTGAATTGAATGAACGAATCGAACGCCAGAGCGCGTTTGTAACAAACCTGATGGAGGGAATGAATCAGGTAATCGTAGGTCAAAAACATCTTATCGAATCTTTATTGATTGGGTTGCTTTCTGACGGACATATTCTGCTGGAAGGTGTTCCGGGATTGGCAAAGACCTTGGCAATCAAAACCCTTGCTTCATTGATCGATTCAAAATACAGTCGTGTGCAGTTTACTCCTGACTTGCTGCCGGCCGATATTATCGGTACGATGATTTACAGTCAGAAGGATGAGCAGTTCGTTGCCAACAAAGGACCGGTTTTTGCCAACTTTGTACTGGCCGATGAAATTAACCGTGCGCCGGCTAAAGTACAGAGTGCCTTGCTCGAGGCCATGCAGGAACGTCAGGTGACACTGGGTAAGCAGACTTTTGCACTTCCGAAGCCTTTCCTGGTAATGGCTACGCAGAACCCGATTGAGCAGGAAGGTACTTATCCGTTGCCTGAAGCGCAGGTAGACCGTTTCATGCTGAAGGTGATTATTGATTATCCGAAGCTGGAAGAAGAAAAGAAGATTATCCGTCAGAACATCAACGGAGAACGTACGGAAGTTCGTCCTATTTTGAAGGCTGAAGACATTATTGCTGCCCGCGAAGTGGTTCGTCAGGTATATCTGGATGAAAAGATTGAACAGTACATTGCAGATATCGTATTTGCTACCCGTTATCCGGAAAAATACGACTTGAAAGAACTGAAGGGCTTGATTGGCTTTGGAGGTTCTCCTCGTGCTTCTATCAACCTGGCACTGGCTGCACGCAGTTACGCTTTCATCAAACGTCGTGGATACGTGATTCCGGAAGATGTGAGATTCGTGGCTCATGACGTGCTTCGTCACCGTATCGGACTGACTTATGAAGCAGAAGCTACCAACGTGACTTCTGATGAAATCGTCAGCAAGATTCTGAACAAGGTTGAAGTGCCCTGATGCGCTGATACCCGTAACGGTTACAGACGGGGAAGAGAGTCCCCGTCGGCTTTTATTCGCAGTCGGAAGGCTGCATGATTATAAATGACTAAGCTGTGTTCCTTTGGTTGCTCCAGGGGAACACGGTCAAATATTAAAGGAATGGAGACAAGTGAACTTTTAAAGCGTGTCCGTCAGATTGAAATCAAGACCCGGGGACTTTCGAGCAATATTTTTGCCGGTCAGTATCATTCGGCCTTCAAGGGGCGTGGTATGGCCTTTTCAGAGGTCCGCGAGTATCAGTATGGGGATGACGTGCGCGATATTGACTGGAATGTGACCGCTCGCTTCGACAAACCATTCGTGAAAGTCTTTGAGGAAGAACGTGAACTTACGGTCATGTTGCTGGTGGACGTGTCCAACAGTTTGGACTTTGGTACCATTCAGCAGCTGAAGAAAGAAATGGTGACGGAGATTGCGGCTACAATCGCCTTTTCCGCCATTCAGAACAATGATAAAATCGGCGTGATTTTCTTTTCCGACCGTATCGAGAAATTTATCCCTCCCAAGAAGGGTCGCAAGCATATTCTGTATATCATTCGTGAACTGCTTGATTTTAAGCCGGAAAGTCAGCGCACCAATTTGCAGTGTGCCATTGAGTACCTGACGAATGTGCTGAAGAAACGCTGTACGGCCTTTATGCTGAGCGACTTTATTGACGAACGTGATTTCCAGAATGCATTGACGATTGCCAACCGGAAACACGATGTGGTGGCTGTGCAGGTGTACGACCGTCGTATGGAAGAACTTCCGGACGTGGGACTGATGCACGTGCGTGATGCGGAAACCGGTCATGAGCAGTGGATTGATACTTCGTCGAAGGCATTGCGCAATGCACATCATGCCTGGTGGAAGGAAAAACAGCAGAAGCTGAATGACACATTTACTCACAGCAATGTGGATTCTGTATCTGTACGTACAGATCAGGATTATGTGAAGGCATTGCTGAATTTATTTGCAAAACGAAACTGACAGTTGACATGAGACATCTCTTATTATACTACTCAAAAATGATAAAGGCATGTTGCTGTGCTGTGTTGATTTTATGCTGTGCAACGGGCTTGAAAGCCCAGCAGGTGACGGTGGAAGCTACCATCGATTCCTTGCAGTTGCTCATTGGTGAGCAGGCGAAAATCAAATTGCAGGTCAGCATGGATGCCAACCAGAAATTGCGTCTGCCGTTGCTGCGTGATACGCTGGTCAGGGGAGTGGAGATTCTGGATGTGGCCAAGCCCGACACGCAGTTGCTGAACGACAACAAGCGCTGGCTGGTGTCACAAGAATATACAGTGACTTCTTTTGATTCGGCTCTGTATTATCTTCCGCCGTTTGAGGTGCTGGTCAATGACAAGGCTTACCGTTCAAAGGCCTTGGCATTGAAAGTGTATTCCATTCCGGTGGATACCTTGCACCCCGACCAGTTTTTTGGTCCGAAGTCCATTCAGGAAGTACCTCTTACCTGGGAAGACCTGGCACCGATGGTATATTCCATCCTGTTGCTGATTGCTTTGGGAGTGGTGACGGCCTTCTTTATCATTCGCTATCGTGACAATAAGCCTATCATCAAGATTATCAAGGTAGAACCTAAACTTCCGCCTCACCTGGCTGCCATGAAGAAGATTGAAACCATCAAGGCAGACAAGGTGGCCAAGCGTGAAGATCCGAAAGCTTATTATACGGAACTGACCGATGTCATCCGTATATATATAAAGGAGCGTTTCGGATTCAATGCCATGGAAATGACGTCTGCGGAAATTATCGAGCGTCTGTTGGAGGAGAAGGACAAAGAATCTATCCACGACCTGAAGGTGATGTTTGAAACAGCCGACCTGGTGAAGTTTGCGAAATATGCGCCGCTGATGAATGAAAACGACATGAACCTGGTGAATGCGGTAGATTTCATCAACCAGACTAAGATAGAGGAAGATCCGAACGCCAAGAAGGAGCCGACGGAAATCAAAGTGGAGGAGAAGCGTTCCAAACAGGGACGAATTGCCTTGCTGTGCAGCATTGCCATTACGGGTGTGGCCGCACTGATTGCTTTGTATTTGTCTGTGCGCCATATCATCGACCTCTTTTTCTAATTTAATAATGAATTGAGACTATGATTTTTGCGAATATAGAATATCTGTTTCTGCTCTTGCTGCTGATTCCGTATATCGTGTGGTACGTGATGCGCCGCAAGAAGACGGAACCGACCATGCAGGTATCTACCACACGGATGTACATGCAGGCTCCGCGCAGTTGGAAGATTTATTTGCTGCATGCGCCGTTTGTGCTTCGTATCCTGACGTTTGTGATGATTGTGCTGGTACTGGCACGCCCGCAAACTACCGATAACTGGCAGAACACGGAGATTGAAGGTATTGACATCATGCTGGCGGTCGACGTGTCGACCAGTATGCTGGCTGAAGATTTGAAGCCGAACCGTATTGAAGCGGCCAAGCAGGTAGCGGCAGAGTTTATCAACGGACGTCCGAATGATAATATCGGTCTGACTATCTTTGCGGGAGAAGCATTTACGCAGTGCCCGCTGACAGTAGACCACGGAGTACTGTTGAATTTGTTCCAAAGTGTGAGCTGCGACATGGTACAGCGCGGAATGATTGAAGACGGTACAGCACTGGGTATGGGACTGGCCAACGCGGTGAGTCGTCTGAAAGACAGCAAGGCCAAGTCGAAGGTAGTTATCCTGCTGACGGATGGTGTGAACAATCGGGGAGACATTTCTCCGCTTACTGCGGCCGAAATAGCCAAGCAGTTTGGTATCCGTGTGTATACCATCGGTGTAGGAACTAACGGTACGGCACCTTATCCGATGCAGACGTACGCTGGTGTGCAATATGTACAGATGCCGGTGGAAATCGACGAACAGACCATGAGCCAGATTGCCGGAACAACTAATGGAAATTATTTCCGTGCTACCAGCAATACGAAGCTGAAGGAAGTGTACCGTGAAATTGACAAACTGGAAAAAACGAAACTGAACGTGAAGGAATTCAGCAAACGTGAAGAAGCCTATGCGGTGTTTGCACTGATTGCATTCCTGAGCATCTTGCTTGAAATTCTTTTGCGGAATACAGTTTTGAAGAAAATACCTTAAAATAAGAAGTCATGTTTCGATTTGGAGAACCTCAATATTTGTATTTACTGATCGTGCTGCCCTTGCTGGCTGTGTTCTATTTTTATTCGAACTATCGCCGTCGCAAGAAGTTGCGCGAATATGGTAGTCCGGAGTTGCTGGCACATCTTATGCCGGATGTGTCGAAATATCGTCCGGACGTAAAATTTTGGCTGACGCTTTCTGCGCTGGCCATGGTTATTTTCATGCTGGCTCGTCCGCAGTTCGGTTCAAAGATGGAAACGGTGAAGCGTCAGGGTGTGGAAACGGTGGTGGCACTGGATATTTCAAACTCTATGCTGGCACAGGATGTCACTCCTAGCCGTCTGGAAAAATCGAAGAAGCTGATTTCCCGTCTGGTAGAGACCTTCAACAACGATAAAGTGGCCATGATTGTGTTTGCAGGTGAAGCTTTCACACAGCTCCCGATTACGAGCGACTATGTATCGGCCAAGATGTTTCTGGAGACGATTTCTCCTTCCTTGATTACCACACAGGGTACGGACATCCGCGGCGCCATCGACCTGGCTATGAAGAGTTTCACTCCGAATGAAGGGGTAGGACGTGCCATCGTGCTGATTACCGATGGTGAGAACCACGAAGGAGGAGCTATCGAGGCTGCTCAGGAGGCTGCCAAGAAGGGTATGCGTGTATTTGTATTAGGAGTAGGTTTACCCGACGGTTCACCTATTCCGGTGGAAGGTACCAATGAATTCCGTCGCGATAAGGATGGTAATGTGGTAGTGACCCGTCTGAACGAGCAGATGTGTCAGGAGATTGCTAAAGCCGGAAACGGTATTTACGTGCGTGTAGACAATACCAACAATGCCGAAAGGGCACTGAATGCGGAAATAAACAAACTGGCGAAGGCGGATGTAGAGACACAGGTCTTTACGGAGTTCGACGAGCAGTTCCAGGTGCTGGCCTGGCTGGCTATTCTTTTGCTGGCTGCCGACCTGATGATTCTGAACCGCAAGAATCCGCTCTTCAAGAATGTGAAACTCTTTAAATGAAACTGGAGATGAAAGTGAAAGGATATATTCTGTGTATGTGTCTGGCCCTGACTGCCGTGGCCGGATACGGACAGAAAACAGACCGTGATTATCTGCGAAGCGGCAACAAGCTTTACAAGGACAGTTTGTTTGTCAAGGCGGAAGTAGACTACCGGAAGGCGCTGGAGCTGAATCCCAAGTCGGCCGATGCCATGTACAATCTGGGAAATGCGCTGATGATGCAGGAAAAGGCCAAAGAGGCTATGGAGCAGTTTGATGCAGCGTCTCGTTTGGAAAAGGACAAGAAGAAGCTGGCACAGATTTACCACAATATGGGAGTCATTTTGCAGTCGTCCAAACAGTTGCCGCAGTGTATTGAAGCCTATAAGCAGTCCTTGCGCAACAATCCGAAGGATAATGAAACCCGCTACAACCTGGCACTGGCGCAGAAGCAGTTGAAAGATCAGCAGCAGAACCAGCAGAATCAGGACCAGCAGCAAAACAAGCAGGACCAGAAGCAGGATGACAAGCAGCAGAACAAGGACCAGCAAGACCAGAACAAGAAAGAACAGCAGCAGAATCCGCAGCAACAGCAGCAAAACCAGAACCAGATGTCGAAGGAAAATGCCCAGCAGTTGCTCAACGCCGTGATGCAGGACGAAAAGAACGTGCAGGATAAGGTGAAGAAGCAGATTCAGGTGCAGGGACGCAAGCTGGAAAAAGACTGGTAAGGCTGGAAGCAATGAAGAACAAATGAATAATTATAAATAACAGAATAATGCGAAAGATAATATTCTTACTTTTTACGATACTTGCGGCGTGGCAGGTGAAAGCTGCCGACAAGGTACGCTTTGTGGCAGAAGCTGCCGACGTGGTGGTAAGCGGTGACCAGGTGCGCCTGGTATTCACGGTCAATTCGCAAGACATCAAGGATTTCCGTGCTCCTTCCATCAAGGGCTTTGACGTGCTGATGGGACCGAGCCGCTCTCAGCAGAGCAGTATTCAGATTATCAACGGAAAGCGTACATCGAACAGTTCTACGGCGTTCACTTATATCCTCTTGGCAGGAAATCCTGGTACGTATACCATTCCGGCAGCCAGTGTAGAGGTAAATGGAGAGAAAGTCTTTTCCAATGCCATTTCCATCAAGGTGCTTCCGCAGGACCAGACCTCGGGGAATAGTGGCAACAACGGAGGAGGCAGTGCTTCTTCTTCACGCAGCCAGGCAGCAGGTAGCCGTATCTCAGCCAATGATTTGTTTATCACGGCTACAGCCAGCAAGACCACCGTACACGAGCAGGAAGCCATTCTGCTGACTTATAAGGTATATACCGTGGTGAATCTGCGTCAGTTGTATGGCAAGATGCCCGATCTGAAGGGTTTCCATACGCAGGAGGTAGAATTGCCGCAGCAGAAGACTTTCACACTGGAACATTATAAAGGACGGAACTACAATACGACTGTATGGAGTCAGTATGTGCTGTTCCCGCAACAGACGGGTAAACTGGAAATCCCTTCCATTACATTTGATGGGGTGGTTGCCCAGCAGACCATTTCGGACGACCCGTTTGATGCTTTCTTCAATGGCGGAGGATACGTGGAAGTGAAGAAGAAAATTACGACTCCGAAAGTAGTGATTAACGTGCAGCCGCTTCCTGCCAAACCGGCCGGATTCTCTGGAGCAGTGGGTGAGTTTAAACTGGCATCGTCTATCAATGCGACTGACGTAAAGACCAACGATGCTGTGACTATTAAACTGACACTGAGCGGTACAGGAAACATGAAGCTTATCGGTACACCGGAAGTAAAATTCCCGCAGGATTTCGAAATCTATGACCCGAAAGTGACCGATGATTATAAGCTGACCAACAGCGGACTGACGGGTACGAAGACATTCGAATATCTGGCGATTCCGCGTCATGCCGGCAACTTTACGATTCCGGCAATAGAATTTACCTACTTTGACCTGAAGAGCAACAGCTACAAGACCCTGAAAACAGGGGCTTACAACCTGAAGGTTGCCAAAGGACAGGGAAATGCCGATCAGGTGATTTCAGACTTCACCAACAAGGAGAGCGTGAAGATGCTGGGTAAGGATATCCGCTTCATTAAGTTGGGCGATTCTTCACTTCGTCCGAAGGGAGACTTTTTCTTCGGCACCGTGGGATATTACCTGTGCTACCTGATTCCGTTGCTGCTGTTCGTTGTCTTTGCAGTGATTTATCGCCAGAAAGCCCTTGAAAATGCCAACGTGGCGAAGGTGAAGACCAAGAAAGCCAACAAGGTGGCTACCCGCCGTATGAAACTGGCTGGTAAGTTGCTGGCAGAAAACAAGAAGAATGAGTTCTATGACGAAGTGCTGAAGGCTTTGTGGGGATACATCAGCGACAAGCTCAGTATTCCGGTATCTCAGCTGTCGAAAGACAACATTGAAGCCGAACTGACCAACTACGGTGTGCAGGAAGCCTTGATTGCCGAGTTCATCGGTGTGCTCAACGAATGTGAATATGCACGTTATGCTCCGGGCAACGAGAACGAGGCGATGGACAAGGTATATTCCGCTTCTGTGGAAGTCATCAGTAAAATGGAAAACAGTATCAAACATTAAAACGGATAGGAGAGCAGACTAAATATGAAGAAATTATCTTTATTATTGATAGGCCTGATTGGGTATATTCAGTTTGCCGTGGCAGCTACCACAAAAGCGGAAGCTGACGAAGCATACCAGAAGGAAAAGTTCAGCGAGGCAGCGTCCTTGTATGAAGAAATCCTGCAGACGCAGGGGGAATCGGCCGACATCTATTATAATCTTGGAAACGCGTACTTCAAGCTGAAGAATACGGCCAAGGCAGTGCTCAACTACGAACGGGCCCTTCTCCTGAATCCGGGAGATGCGGATATCCGTTTTAATCTGGACATGGCACGCAGCAAGACGGTGGACAAGATTACGCCTACTGCCGAGGTGTTCATCGTGACATGGTATAAATCGCTGGTCAACATGATGAGCGAACAGAGCTGGGGCTATGTGGGAATTTTCTCGTTCATCCTTTTGCTGATAGGAGTATCTTTTTATATCTTCGGCAACCGCCTTTGGATAAAGAAGGCCGGATTCATCGGAGCGGTGGTATTCCTGATTGTGACAGTGTGCAGCAATATTTTTGCCAGTGAGCAGAAAGCGGAGCTGGTAGACCGTACGGGAGCCATTGTGATGGAGCCGACAATCAATGTCAAGAGTACGCCGAACGAAAGCGGAACCGACTTGTTTGTGTTGCATGAAGGCACGAAAGTCTTCATCGAGGACAATTCGATGAAAGGCTGGAAGGAAATCCGTCTGGAAGACGGCAACAAAGGCTGGGTGAAGACGGAAGCAATTGAAATCATTTAATTCAGATAAGCATAAATGGCAGACATACAGCAACTCATAGAGGCCGACAAGGCTTTGCTACTTTCCCTTAACGGAAGCGCCTCCTTGTTCTGGGATGGATTCATGTGGACAGTGACAGACACCAAGACATGGATTCCGGCCGTACTGGTGTTGCTGTATGTCGTGTTCAAGAATAACCGTGTGCCGCAAGGAATAGTCATCACGCTGATGTTCGCTTTGTGCGTTACGCTGGCCGATCAGTTTGCGTCGGGACTCTGCAAGCCTTATTTTGCCCGTTTTCGACCCACTCAAGACCCTGAACTGATGTATCTGGTGCAGACGGTGAACGACTATCGGGGAGGCTTGTATGGATTTATCTCTAGCCATGCCGCCAATACCTTTGCCGTAGCGATGTTTGCTTCGTTGCTGGTGCGCTATCTGCCTTTCACCTGCATGATGTTTCTGTGGGCAATGATTCCCTCGTACTCACGCATGTACTTAGGTGTTCATTATCCCGGCGATATTCTGTGCGGGGCGGTGGCCGGATCGGTTGTCGGTGTGCTTGTGTACCTGTTGTATGCACGTCTGCGCAAGAAATTCTTCGATTGTCCGCAGTATATCTCCACCCAATACACCAAGGGCGGATATACCAAGGATGACATATCCATTCTGCATGCCACACTGCTACTGACTTATCTCTATTCGATAATCGGAGGAATGATAGTGGCAAAAGGTCTGCATTTCTGACCAGAAAGTAAGATATTTTCGAAAAAAACAGTTGGAAAGTTTGTGCTGTCACAATCTTTTGCTATATTTAAATCGATATTAAAAACAACATTTTGTCTAACACTTAATTATGACTACTATGAACAGAACAATAACCTTTAACGAACTTCGTAAAATCAAAGATTCTTTGCCCACGGGAAGCATGCATCGCATTGCGGATGAGTTGAATCTCAGCGTGGAAACGGTGCGTAATTTCTTTGGCGGACATAACTTCAAGGACGGAAAAAGCGTAGGTATCCATCTCGAACCAGGGCCTGACGGCGGACTGGTGATGCTTGACGATACTACGGTACTCGATAAGGCAATAGCCATTCTGAAGGAAGAACAACGCGCTTGATATAAGATAAGGGCTGTAACAAGAGAGTGGGAGAGTATCCGTTCCTGTTACGGCCCTTATTGTTTATTCGATAATATGATATTAACCTAAAAATGCAGAAGCCATGGAAGAAAAACTTGTAACACTGGCCATTCTTACTTATTCTAAAGCCCAGATTCTAAAGAATGTACTTGAAAATGAAGGAATTGAGGCTTGCATCCATAATGTCAACCTGATTCAGCCTGTCATTTCTTCGGGCGTGAGAATACGCATCCGCGAAAGTGATCTGCCCAGGGCATTGAAAATCATTGAAAGTTCTGCGTGGTTGGCCGAAGATGTGGTCAATGAGGAAAAAACGGAAGAAAAGCATGGTAAGCAGGTGCTGATACCGGTCGACTTTTCCGATTATTCGATGGCTGCCTGTGAATTCGGTTTCAATTTTGCAGCCAAGATACAGGCAGAAGTAGTGCTGATGCACGTGTATTTCAGTCCGGTATACATGCCGAGTTTGCAGTATGCGACAGAAAACTACGGGTTGCCGATGGAACATGAACTGGGCATCAAGAGCATGCTTGATAGTCTCCATGAACAACTTAACAATCTGATAAACAGTATTAAAGAACGAATTCAGAAAGGAGAACTTCCTGATGTGAAGTACACCTGCACTCTGAAAGAAGGCGTACCGGAAGAAGAAATCCTGCATTATGCCCGCGAGGAAAAGCCGCTCATAATCATTATGGGAACGCGCGGAAAAGGTGAGAAGGAAATGGATCTTATCGGTAGTGTAACGGCCGAAATCATCGACCGTAGTCCGGTATTTGTCTATGCCATCCCGAAAAATGCACAGAAGAAAAACTTCGATGAAATCCATAAGGTAGCATTCTTTACCAGCTTTGACCAGCGCGACTTGATTGCATTCGACTCACTGGTAACGACTTTCAAGGATTATCATTTTGAAGTATCGTTCATCCATCTGAGCGACAATGCGCAGAAGCGTACGTGGAATGAAATCAAGCTGGTGGGCATCCAGGAATATTTCAAGAAGCAATATCCGCAGCTGACAATTGATTACGACATGTTGGGCGGAGAAAGTCTGCTCAGCAATTTGGACGAATATGTCAAGGAGAAAGGCATTGACGTGCTGTGTCTGTCAAATTACAAGCGGAACGTCTTTGCACGTTTGTTTAATCCCAGCATTGCCCGTCGGATGATTTTCCATTCCAACACGCCGATTTTGGTGATTAAATAAAGTTTTGTCTTAGAAAAACGAATTCTCAGGGGGGCCGTTCCCATCTTGTATGGATTCGGCCCTTGTTCTTATGATTTGCAGAATCGGCAATATCAAGCCCTAAGAACGAATAAAAATGGTTTTTTTAGATCATCTGTTTATTGATGTATAGAATCGTGCGAATAAGGCCTCAAAAAACGCAAGTACATTCATATCAAAACGCCTTTGCGTTTCAAACGTCCTTGTGTTTTTAACTCAAACGCACTTGCGTTTAAATCAAAACGCTTAGGCGTTTTCCTTTAAATATACTTACGTTTTTTGATAAACGTATAATGAATATAATCCGTATAATGATTAATATAAATTATATCTACATAACTACATTTTTACACATTTTTTAAAACACTCCCCTACTCTAGGGGTAGGAGCGTTTCGAGCCGTCATTTTTCCAATATAGGACGAGAAAGGGGGATAGAGCCGTAGATTGAAGGCTCTACACGTCGTGAAAATGACATAGATTTCATGGTATCAAACCCCTGTGGCCCCCAACCTTTGGGGGCGATGAATGCAAACTTCAAAGTAAGTTACCGGACTTCAAAAGAGCACAAAACAAATGCAAAGTAAAAGGGGTAAACGTGAGGATTTCAAAGGCAGGAAAGACACATCACCGCCGTTGGTCACCAGCAAACCCTTTTCGCTCGACAAAGGTAGAGGCATTAGAATAATCCGAAAAACTAAATGAGGTTAACTCTGCGAACAAGTTCGCGCCATTAACATCATTTACTTTTAGTCTTGAATTATTCTAATGCCTCAAATTATCTATCGAGCGAAAAGGATATGCCGGAGACCAACTAAGGGGGAAGAAGCGCCTTTCCTTTAAAGAGGAATTTTTATTTTTTATATTTTGCCTCCGGCAGGAGCTCTTAGGAAGTCCGGTGACCTTTGATAGGTGATGTATTCACAAAAGGCATGCTGAGACCAAAAGACGCGAATGGTCAGAACATATTCGCCATTCACAAACACATCCTGACCATCAAACCAGCGGAGATACTTTCCACAATGCAACAGAAACTCAGACAATTCTTCCGTATCGTGGAAAATGTAAGGACAATTCGAAATAGTTACACTCATGAGAAGTAGAGGAAACTAAATACAACCAAAAACAATAAAAGAAGCGTGCAAAAAGCACACAATAAATAACCTAAATACCTTTTCATAACGCAAAGATATAAAATAAAATTACCACTTCAAAGGATTTAGAGAACGCATAAAGTTCCAGAAATCAACAGCATTTTCACTCTTATTAAATTGCATCCACTGGTCAAGATTATCAGAGCCTGAATTATTAATAGCATGAACTAAATCAGTTTCTATCTTCTTAATCTGCGTATTCAAAGTAGCATTCGAAACAGCCGCATTATCATGCGAAAGACGAGATTTATAGAACTCGGTCACAGCTTCATGAACTTTGACACGCGTTTCAGCTTCAGTAAGTTTACCCATCAGGCGAAGATTATTAATTTCCACAGCTTTCTGAGTAATAGTCTGCTGTATCTGAGTAGGCAACACCTTATACCATTCCATTGCAGAGAGGTTAGAAATCATCTGACCTTGCGCTTCCAAGTTCCGGAACATAGTATCCGTTTTCTTCTGGTTAAGTTCCGCAGACAACATTTCAGGCTGAAACTGGTTAACTATATCCTGACCAAAACGTTTTGAACGAGAAAGGCCTGCGTCCTGCATCTTCTTATACATATCAACCATAAACATATCGGCCTTATAATTATTCTCAATTTCCTTACCTTGGTTCTCCAGCTGCTTGCCTTTAATATCCTCTTTGGCCAGCATCAGTTCCACAAAACGGGAAGCAATACCACGAAGACCAGAAAGTCCTGACATATCAGCGGGCATCATAGTAGCACCTTGCATCTGAGGAACAGCAGCAGGCTGGGCAGAAGGCGAGGACATGGAAGAAGCAATACCAGAAGAAACATTACCGACAGCCATATAAGGATTTACTCCAGCATCAGCATAACGCTGCATCTGAGCAGTAGGGGAATTATACTCATTCTCAGCATTCCACATATCCCACTCTTGTTTAATCTGTTTATCCAACATAGCTTCATTATGTTCATTCGCCATCTGGGCAATATCCTTATTTGCCTGATTAGTCTGCTGTGAAATCTGTAAATTTGCCTTATTCGTATTATTGGTATTTATAATACTTGCCGAAGTCTGCATACCAGCCACAGCAGCATCAGAAGCCGCACCAATAGCGGCACCAGCAATTTGTCCCATAATAATAAAACTTAAAATGAATAAAAATTAGTCTCAAATAATAATCTGAGACTAATTCGCAATAATTTAAGACTACTCAGCAGCAGGAGCAGCAGGTTCAGCAGGAGCAACAGATCCAGCAGGTTGCTGAGACTTCTGTTCTTCCACTACTTTCTGATATTCCTTACTGAATTCTGACTGAATATACTCAGACCAAGCCATCAACTCAGAGGGTGACTGAATATACCTTGACTTGATGAAGGAATGTAACTGAGCATCCGACATCTTAGAACGCAACTCGGCAAGACCGCTAGTAGGCGTCTGATTATCCAGCCAATCAGATAACTGAGAAAGAGACATACGGTCGAGACGCTGCTGGTTAAACAACATATAGATGTCAGTCCGATAGGCAACAGCGTCACATGTACCGTTAGGGCAGGGGATTTCCTGCTTATAGAACGTTTCAACCGGAGAAGGAGCACGCAAACAAGTAACCTTGCGCATCATATCACACGTACCGCGTTCAGGTTTCTTCGAACGCTTGCAATGTACAACTTTAGTGGGTATCATAATCAATAGGGTAAACCGTTAGTATCAAGTGAACGAACTACTTTCACATCAAAGAATGTAGAGCAAAGCAAATGGTCAGCCTTATCAGCATCGACCGCAAACAAAGTATCGACGGTATGCGGATTAACCTTGAAGAATCCGGCTTTAATAGAATCAGCTTCTACATTCGGGTTATCAGGATAATCAACAGAATCAGCAGCAAACAAATCATCATCATTGAATTTCATGACAAATGATTCAAGCGTATTGGTAAACTCACCACGAGAAACATCTATGGCAGTTTTCCAATCAATATAACGCGGAGCATAACCAAAATAAGCATCAGCCTTAATAGGCGGAGCAGAAGAAGTTTCAAGAGCAGGATTCAGAGCACGACACACCGGAACAGATTCCATACCAATACGGTCAAACTCAGGAATAGGAAAGTCTGTAACATCAGTCAATGTACAACCAAAATAAACACCCGTAGTAGTATAGTCCAAAATCGGAAGAGCACGGAAAACGCACATTATGATTCCATACTGTCCAGCAGAATCGAACTTAATACCTCCGGCAGCGTTGAATGTTCCGGTAGCACGCTGCAAGGCAGCATTATCATCAGCAAGGTTAGTATTAGTAATGGTATTAATATCCAAGTTAGAAGTAATACCACCAAGATAACGACACATTCCAGACAAGAAGTCAGAAGGCTTTTCGCCCCAATGAGCTCCAATCTGGGCAGGGTAATCTTCTTCAGATGCTAATGATACTTCTTTCCACTTCTGAGCAGCTTCAGCACGACGAAGAGCAAGAATAGAAATACTACCAAATTGTGAAGGAGTTCCAGTCATAGTAACTTCATTACCACCAATAACACCAGGAGCACCAAAGCCAATAAAACCATTGCCATCAGTCGAAACAGATTGGTCACCAGCGTTAGAACCTTCATTAAATTGCATCTGAGCATCACGAATAACAAATGAATTATCACTCAAAGGCACAACAGAAGCCTCTCCATACTGAGCAACCGGAAGAACACCATGAAACAAGTCTTTATGCCAATTCGAATAACGCAAATCCAAGAAATTGAACGTATCAGTAAAACCTGATACCATCAAATCCAAATTCAAATCACCGTTTCCGCTAATATAATTCATATTAAAGGTAGACGGGTTAGTACGTTCCCACTGGGTATAACGGTTAAAATCGGCATAGATTTTTTGATAGACCATAAGTGGAAAAGGAGAAAGAGCCAAGTTATTCAGCATAGGATGTTCTTCCCATGTCCATTTGTGAGAGCCATTAGGGTCATAAGGATGAAAATTACCGTAACCAAGATATTCCAACAGACGACAAGTCATGGTAGAACGGAAAAAGCCAAAAGCATTCTTCTTCTGACCTAAAGAAACGAGATACTTTGCGACCTGCTCACACGTAAAATAGGGAAGCTGACCAGACAAGGCTTTATTATCTGAAATAATCGGACCGGAAGCATACAGTAAATTCGTGCTCATCTGAGTAACGGCAGTATTAAAATGCTGCCAAATCTGAGAAAAAGGCACAAAATAGAAATCAAAGTAACCACGCATACGCGCAAAGGCTGCGGAGTTCAATGACTGAGTACGTATAAAGTTATTGACCTTCACACGAAAGGAATCAGTAGGCAAAACCGGAGTCCACCAAACGGGCATCAGTTCACCGACCTTAGCGGTAAAGTTAATCTTCTGGGAAAGGTCAAAGCCGTTACGAGAAGGTTTGTTACGTACGGCCGTAAGGTTCATAATATTACCCATAAACAAACATGTTATTTTTATCGTTTTGAATCTTATGTTTCATAAATTGCTTAGCCAATGTTTTCACATTACAGTTAAAAACACGGTAGGCAAACGAATTTTTAAACTCTTCCACATCATAGTCAGAATTATTATAAAAGTAAACCAAATCACCTTCATCCGCAAAATCTTTGAGAAAATACTTAGACTGGGATTCGAAAAAATCCTTCAAATGTAAATAGTCCAACTGAGAATAAAACTCCTCAATCTTCTGCAAATACTGCCAAGGTGTCCACTTAAGGATACGGACATTATCACAAAATATACGCGAGACAAGAAGCTGGGTATAGATATTCATAGTAATCTTATCCCAGTCATCAGAAGTCAAAATCACATCATCCGGCAAATCACGATAAGGATACAGCAAATCAACAAGACTGATAAGTTCCTTCGGATATATCTGATAAAATGTGAGGCCAACTTCGGCACAATGCTTGGAAGAATTGAAATAGCGGTACATATACAGAACTTCCGAAAGTGAACGAGACAAATTCATCAATGAATCTACCTTAAAGAAAGATTTGGCCGTATCATAGCATTGATATGATTGCAAACGGCTATATGAATCTTTACCAGCAAAGCCTTTACATCTGGGATAATAGGCACGATAATTTTGGTACCGGAGAGAATAGTCTCTAACTCGAGAACCGAGTTCAAGGCTACCTTTAATAAACTTCTCAACGGGAGTTGAGAGTACCGATACAAGTTCCGCTCTAAAAATCTTTCCACCCAAAAATCTAGAGTGAACGGAGAAACATTTTGAGGCTGGTAACGTAAGAAAAGAGGGTAAAGGCTGAGAGCCGTTAACGTACGACGCAACATAGGAAGAAGGCGCACCGTCTGCGATGAGTTCCGTATCAACAATACCGTAGGACCAAGTTTTACGTATATAGTATTCCAATAGCGAGATTTTGTCGGTAGCTCGGATGACACGATTTTTACGTTTCGGCCAAGTCCATTGCGGAAACTCCGACATCGTGCAGTAGTCCGACGCCGTGCAGAGCTCGGAATCGTTGACGTAGAGTAAGATATGAAAATGCGGGCGGAACGTTTCCGGCCCGTATTCTCCGGAAGCAAAGTAACGTATTTCATATTCAGGCAAATAACTTCGTAGATTCTTAATAAATAACTGTAAATCCCTTTTACGCAAGTAGGGTATATCTCCAAACAGATGACATTTCTTCTGTAAAGCCTTATACAAATCAACTGAATAACGAGCACGGCCTATATAACTCATACAAGTATCATAACGGGAGCGAGGTGTCGTGACATCAAACAAGTCATAATACTTACCGAAACCATCAGGCGTAGAACCTTTCTCAAAGGCACGCATACGAGGTATATAAGTATTTGCATAGGTCAATGTAACAAAGATTACATACTTTGAAACCTTCGCTTCGCAATCACACTGAAAAGCAAGACGGACAGATTTATTCATAGAGCAGGCTGTACAGTGTCCGCAAGGAACTACCAGTTCTTCTCCGGTATAAGGATTCTTAATCCGCTGGGGATGCTGACAATACGTAAAAGGGTATTCCATTACTTCAAAGGACTCTGAATAGTAATACTTGCAGAATCAGCAGAAGCAGATGTAGGATTTTCTACTTTCTGCGTAGAATCTGTGTTATTTTTCTGAACATAGACAGCAAACGTACAAGACGCTGCAAGAATAACAACAAGCGACAAAAACACATAACTAATACTTTTTTTCATGATTAAAGAAATTTATGTTTAACAAACAACCAAAAAGCCAGGGCTGTCAAATCGACAAATTTTTCTTGTCAAATCGTAAGCCCTGGCTTTACCTGGCTAAATTCTATAATGGTCAACAAAATCAAACATATTAACTATACCAAAACGCATTGGTAATTTAGAACCATCAAGTGAAATACGATACAAACGCCAGCTCTTAAGAATAAAAGAAGACATCCAAGGACGATTCTTAAGATAACGCTTAAGTTCTTGTACTGAACAATACTCACGAGCAAGTTCCATTCTCTCATTAACAGCCAGGATTTTCATAAAAATACATTTTTTAAGTAGTAAATATTTAAGATAATTATTTGAAACTCAAACTAGGTGAACCTCAACACAGGCAAACTTAGTAAATAATTTAAATTATGCACATAATCCGTATTATGTTTAATTAGAAAAATAGCATTCGTAAGCATCCGGTAAGCATCCGCCTATTGGGTGTAAATATACAAAATATAATTTAGTCCCCCATTTTATTGGGGATTTTTTCGTATATTTGTATTGCCCATTATGAACCTACATTTCGCATCTTCATATCGTGTAATCCGTAAAGTCGGATTCAGAGTGGTTCTCTGTGGGCGCACGATATGAAGATGCGAACTATTTTTATGCATTCATCAACAAAAGAAAGATTTGAATTAATATCAGATATTGAAGTGATTTAAACTTTTCTTTTCCTTGCACATTTTCTCAATAGCATAACGGAAA
>OHAO01000831.1_pt1 | contig 22757 bp, 21 predicted proteins | sample 1577151 | NCBI WGS metagenome assembly OHAO01 (sample SAMEA3541585, study PRJEB24748) | human gut metagenome | biome: human gut; feature: human-associated habitat; material: faeces | place: China | collected 2012 | reverse complement strand
CGAGAACAAAAAAGGGGTTCGGGGAATTCTTCCCCGACTGCAATCCGCAGAGGGGGCTTCGCCCACTCGAGGAAAATAGTGAGTTTCAAGGTGCTTGCACCGCCGGAACTCATCTATTTAAACCGCAATTTCAAACCAGTTTAAAAACAAAGTTTTTAAACTGAATTAAAAAAAATACCCCTGAACGGTACTTCAGGGGGGAAGGTAAGTAAATTGTATATATGGAAGCTATTACTTTTAACGTCTACAAGTGTAACTAAAATATATTTTAGTGTCAACTAAATAAATGCACAAATTTTTATTGTTAAATAAACTATTTTTTATTGTCTGTCAACAACAAGACTGCCAAATCTTTCATTTTCCATAAAAAACAGTGAAAAACCGTTCATTTTTTGACAAAAAGCATCCGCTTTAATTCCTGATAGACTCTGCCAATCGGCAGACCCACCACATTATAGTAATCTCCTGCGATGCGCTTCACATAAATCGCGAAATCGCCCTGTATGCCATACGCACCTGCCTTATCCATCGGATCGCCGCTTGCAATATAGGCATCCAGCTCCGCATCGGAAATCGGATAGAGGCATACGTCTGTTTTTTCCTGAAAGGTGACGCTTTGGGGATGCGCACCCGTGCGGATCAGCGTGACACCCGTATAGACCTGATGGCAGTCATCGGCAATACTTCTGAGCATCTGCTTTGCATCCGCCGCGTCCTTCGGCTTGCCCATGATTTTCTCGCCTCTGGCAACCACCGTATCCGCCCCGATGATAATGCAATCCTCTGTCTGCGCTGCTGCGATTTCCTCTGCCTTCTGTCGGGATAATTCCATAACAACCGCCGCAGGGCTTTTCTGCGTGATGCGTTCCTCGCCCATTGCAGGCTGTACCGTAAAGGGCAGCCCGATTTTTTCCAGTAATTCCTTCCTGCGCGGTGAGGCCGAAGCCAATATCAGTTCCATAATATCCTCCTTTTTGCATTGTATCGTAAAGGAGAGAAACGGCTTAAGCCAAGGGGTAACAAATCAATTCCTCTCCGTCCAGATTTTCCTTGTGCAGTTCCACTGCCGTAATGCTGTGATTGTCATAGGTCTTATAATAATAAATCCCCTTCTCCAGATTACAGCAGGAGCTGTATATGGTAATCTCATATTTTCCATCGCCCAGATAGCAGCAACCTCTCTGCTGCTCCACTGCGCCGAGAATATGGAAAAACTGGCTGACACTCTCCTTTTCGCCCTCTGCGGAACGAGAGTTTAATTTCACAAAGGCCGCACGCACAAACCGAGAGGCAGAGCTAAGGTCGCCCGGCAGACCAAGCCCACCCATGCCGCGGCTGAAGGGGGAAAGCAGCTCCTGTCCGCTGAAGCGATCCTGCGCCGGCTCTGCGGTAACATTCAAATATTGCCTGATATTTTCTCTGTGAAAGGGAAAGGGCGGATTATTCGCCAAAACGCCAATCGGGTTATCATAAAGATGCAGTCCGTCTGCCATTTGTTCTATCACAAGGCATTGCGATGCATCCGCAAGCATCCAGTGCATCGGGCTGGGCTGTAAGGCCTCGCTGAACGGCGCATCTGTCACTGCAATCCGCTCCAAAAGCACCCTTGCCTCTGCTACGGTTTCGCATTGCCCCAAAATCCAAGGCAGCAACGCCCACGAGGGAATGTTGTCCTTCCCCTCCTGCCGCTTCTGATAGACTGCATTGCCCGCGAACAGCAGCCCTGCCATGGCAAGCCCCTTTTCGTTGACCACATCATAATATAACGGCGTTCCCTCGGCAACGTGCGCCATGCCAATCATGGCATACTCTGTCCGAAATTCCGTCCCTTCGGGAAGGCAGAACAAAAAACGTCTGGGGGTAATCGTCACACTCTCCCCATAGGAGCATTCAAAATCCAGATTTCTGCCGAAATAATGGTCTTTGGTGTGATAGCTCACTGCGGTACACATCCGCACTCCCTCCTTTTTTCTTTTATTTCTCTATTTTTCGTAAAAAATTCTATTTTATACCTTCTCTTTAAATATGTCCTCTCCTTAAATCTGATATGCAATTTCAAAGGACACCGCACCCGTTGCCGCAGGGGCAATGATGCCGGGGGAGAGATAGAAAACAATGCCGCTATCTGTCAGGTAGAACTGCACCTGATTCAGGCTTCTTGCCAATCTGCTTTCCGCATCGCTGTAGAACGCATCCTCGTCCGCTTCAATCAGCGCTGCAAAGGATGCCTTCCAGAGTGCCTGCAAATCTGCCTGACTATCGGAAACCAGCTCGCTCAGGGCGCACTCCCTGCCGCTGCTCATGGCATAGGTATGAGAGGTATACTGCGCCTGCTCTGTGCCGCCTGCGGAGGAGGAAACCGTTCCCAAGAAGGAAGCATAGCCGTTTGTGCTGCGTGTCACGTTGTACGCACCCACGCAGTAATAGGGCTGGAAGCCGTTGGGATCATTGGCGTATGCCTGCAGTGCCTGCGCCTTATAGGTCTGCAAAAAGGCTTTGCCTTCGTTGAAGGTTGCCTGTGCCATGGCAGTATTGACTGCCGCCTGCCCTGCAACCTCGTCACATTTCAGCTCTACATGCAGCACCTCTGTGCCGTCCGCCGCAAGGACAGAGGACGTATAGCCGCCAACCTGCGGTGCTTGCTGCTCACTGCCCGCAGGCTTTTCGGAGGTGCCGTCCGAATGAATATCAATGACATATTTCACGCCATCCCACGCAACGGATGCGCCAAGGCTTTCCGCAACGGCGCGCAGAGGCACCAGTGTGCGGTCATTGATAATCTGCGCAGGGACAGACATGGTATAAACCAATTCGCCGTTTTTATACAGACCTGCTTCGCCAATCTGCAGCATAATGATATCCTCATTGTGCATTGCCATAACCGTCTGGTCTGCTTCATCCCAAATCACCTGTGCATCCAGTGCCTCGAAGATTTTCCGCATGGGTACCAGTGTGCGGTCATCCTGAATGATGGGCGGCTGGTCGAAGCTTAACTGTTTTCCATCTACATAAACCGTAATCAACGGATGGGCAAAGGCAGGCACGGTAAGCATCAGTGCCGCCAGAAGCCCCAAAAATACTTTTTTCATCTCAATCACCAAATCTTATGTTCGTTATTACAATATTCCTTTTATAATTACGTTATAATTGCTTTTTATTTCTGCGCTTCTTCTGCATATTTCGCCGCCAGCTTTGCGCAGTGCATAATCATAGTCATGCAGTTTTTCTTTCTTTCCTTGCATGCGAAATCACCGAAGGGATTAGAAAGCTCAGAGCAGATCAGCGTGCCGTATTCATCCTTGATTTCATTTACCATTTTGCCAACAATGGGATAAATGCCCTGCTGCAATTCGGTAATTCGTTCGCCTACTGTTTCCTTTGCCGCAGGATTTTCTCTGCCCACAATGGCACTCAGCGCCATAACCGCGCCCGTAATCGCGCCGCAGGTATTTTTTGTATGCCCCATGCCGCCGCCGAAGCCGGTCGCGAGCTTTACAACCTCCTTGGGCAGCCCTGTGTCAAAATGATTCAGAAATGCCGTCATCACACATTCCGAACAGTTCAGACCCTGCTTGAAGCATTCCTTTGCATCCTGCTCCACAAGCTCCGCTCTTGTCAATTCTCTGTTTTCCTCCATTTAAAAAACCTCCTTAAAATTCCTAAAAACCCCATAACTCATTTTTCTCATCATACCACAAGCACCGAAAAAAAGAAAGAAATCGTGCAATTTGTCATAAATCTGTTGTAAATCTGTTAAGCATTTGTAACGGATATAACAGATTTGTTTCGTTGCTTTTCGGCATAGAGAAAGGGCACTCCAAACGGAGTGCCCTAACATGTGCAAAGCCAATGCTTAACTCAATTTATGTAGCTTGAATTATTTGCCGCCTTTTGCTTTGTATGCTTCAATACCTTTGCCCAGCAGTTCAATACCTCTAGCCATATCTTCAGCTTTCAGGATGTAAGCGATACGCAGTTCGTCTCTGCCCAGACCGGGTGTTGCGTAGAAGCCTTCAGCGGGAGCGTACATAACTGTTTCATTGTTTTCTCTGAATTCGTTCAGCAGGAACAGCAGCAGATCTTCTGTATTTTCAACAGGCAGTTTGCATGTGATGTAGAAAGCGCCGCCGGGTTTCTGGCAAACAACGCCGGGGATCTTCATCAGTGCATCATAAGCAACGTCTCTTCTGTGTTCATATTCTGCTCTTACGCTATTGAAGAAGTCAGCAGGCAGTTTGTACATTGCTGTTGCGCCAACCATGTCCAGTGTAGGAACACACAGACGGCCCATAGCAATCTTGAATACCTGTGCCATGAATTCTTTGTTTTTGCAAACCATGCAGCCGATACGAGCGCCGCAAGCGGAGAATCTCTTGGAAACGGAGTCGATGATGATAACTCTGTCTTCGATGTCAGCCAACTGACCGAAGGATGTCATTTCTCTGCCGTCGTAAGCGAATTCTCTGTAAACTTCGTCAGCCAGGATCCACAGATCATGTTCTTTAGCGAAGTCAGCGATTACTCTCATGTCTTCTCTGGACAGGATGCAGCCTGTAGGGTTACCGGGGTTAACGATGGAAATCATTTTTGTTTTATCTGTAACAACTGCTTCCAGTCTTTCCTTGATTGCATATTTGTAGCCTTCTTCAGCGTATGTTGTAACGGGTTTTACAACACCGTCAGCAGCCTGAATGAATGTCAGGTAGTTTGTGTAGTAGGGTTCAGCTACGATAACTTCATCACCGGGGTTGATGATGGACAGGAATGTCAGTGTCAGCGCTTCGGAACCACCTGCTGTGATCAGAACATCGTTTCTTTCCAGATTCATGTCGAATCTCTTGAAGTAATCAACGATAGCGTCCTGCAGTTCGGGCAGACCCCAAGAACCAGCGTAAGCCAGTACCTTCTGGTCAAAGCCTTTAACTGCTTCCCAGAATACGGAAGGTGTTTCGATATCGGGCTGACCGATGTTCAGGTGGTAAATCTTAACGCCTGCTGCTTCAGCTGCGTCAGCCATAGGGTTAAATTTTCTAATAGGGGAGTTCTGCATTGCCTGCACTCTGTCGGAAATTCTCATGTTTTTCACTTCTCCTTTTGATATAGATATTTTGTATTTGAAGAACTGCGTACTCTTCTCGGAGGATCTTCGGCTCATTCTGCCGATACGCGCAACCCACATCCTGAAAAAAAGTTCAGCGTGTATCCAATCGCACAATGAATTCCTGAAAATCCCTACCCGAATACAGTATCAGTATACCACTTTTCCGGAGAAAGGCAAGGGGTACTGTGAAATTTTCTACAAACTCAGGTATTTTTGTATAGTTTTTCGTACATTTTTTTGAACGATGCGAAAAAATGTCCAACCGCATTCTGTGAAAAAGAGGAAAATAGACTGAAAAATAGTTCATTTTCTCTTTTTTGGGTAAAGTAAAATACGCTTTTATTGGCAAAAATGAAAACTGAACAATATCAGATGAAAAATTTTCCTGCTCTTTGTTTCCTTCGCACAGGAAAAACAAAAAATCGTACTGTTATATTTTTATTCAATTAAACAAAAAATCCCTTTCATCTGAAAGGGATAAAAATATTGACAAAGTTATTTTGATGCCGCGGAAGGGTTCGGGAAACAAACTGTTCATTACTTTGCTACGCAAAGCAGGCTTTGCCTGCCGCCCCTTCTTGGGCGGTAAGTAGTTTCCCGAATAAAATCCGCAGGCGGCATGGCAGTTTGCTGACAAACCAGCCCAAAGGGCTGCTGCTACGCAGTGCCAGTAGTTCCGCTGAGGAAAACGGGAAGTTTCAAGGCTTTTAGCCGATGGAACTTATCCGTTTATTCTTCTGTTTCAACAAGTCGAAATCCTGATTTCGACTTAGGGGGCGACTGTGTCGACCCCAGTAGGCTTGTCTGCCAAGACCGGTGCCTTTCCCCTGTTGCCGGCCGCTAAGCCTAAAATCTCCGCAATATCTCTGGTCTTCAGGTATGTTACGCCGTCCTTGCGGATGAGGCTGACGGTATACGCCTTATCATTATAAAAAATCGTTTCCTTTGTAACCATTTCGTCCTCCTTTCTTTCATAGGCAATGTCCTTCAAGCGGAACCAATGTGTAAAGCCGCTGCCCGCAACAGCGCCGATTCGCACGCCATAGGCACTGCCGTCCGCCGCGATGTATTTTCCGCCGCCGATGTAAATGCCGATATGCCCCTTGCGCCAGACCGCCGCCCCAATGGGTGCCTGCCCGATGGTCGCGATGGGGAATACCGCATCCGCTGTGTCATGATAGCCCTGCGAATTGCGGAGGATGCCTGTCCCCCACGAAATCAGACCACTGCAATCTACACAAACCTGCCCGATTTTCGCCGCGTCGCTCTCCCAGACCAGAGGGCCAAAGAGGATTCTCAGTCGGTCATACGTCTTTTGTGTCAGCACCTCACCCTTCATGCCATAAACATAAGGCGTGCCAAGCTTTCCTCTCGCAAACGCAACCAATTCATGCCCCGTCATTCCGCATCCCCCTTTTCCTGTGTCACTTCCTGTGTCATGCTTTTCCTGTGCTGTGTGCCGAAATAAAATGCAATCACAATCGAAAAAATATTCAGAAACTGCCCGCCGTCAATGCGGCTTGTGACTGCCAGAACAGAAAATACCAGCGTCAGCACCAATGTTACAATACTTTTCACCGTCAGCAGATTTCCGACGGCTTCTCTCCGAAATTCCTTCATTTCATTTCCCCCTTTCATTCGTGCGCCGATTGATTCAGATGCTTTTCCAGTCTCTGATAGGCATCACTGACATTGCCGTTTGCGCCAAGCTGCTTGAGCCCGTCCAGTGTTGCCAAAAGCCCGTAGCATATAACGCACTGCTCCTTTTTGATGTTCTCGATTTCCGCCTGCTGCGCCTTCTGCTGCTCCATCCAGTGAAAGCTGCGGTAAAGCAGGGCTCCAAGTGTGCCTAATGCTCCCAGAACGGTCGCAAAGCGGATAATCGTGTCCCCTGTAACATACATTTTGCTCTCCTCCTTTCTGTCATGGAGAATAGCAGCTGCCAAGTCTCAGGGAGTCTCAAGGTATAAAAAAAGACGTTTCGGGGAATCGAAACGCCAAAAAGCTTCCTATTAAATTAAAATGGGATTTGCACTGCGCCACAAAAAAGGGTTCCGTTTTGCAAAATAAAAAAGACTATCCTTCGATAGTCTCTTTTCTACGGAGATGGAGGGATTTGAACCCTCGCGCCACGTTAATGACCTATACCCTTAGCAGGGGCACCTCTTCAGCCTCTTGAGTACATCTCCACAAAACGCCTACTGCAATAGTTAGTATATCAAAAACACCCCCTGTTGTCAAATACTTTTTCGCAAACGGGACAAAAAAATGGCGTTCACCATTTCTGATGAACGCCGAATTGCCTTATCGAGCGGTTTTGATTGTCACTGTTTTGGTTGCCTCATCCCAAGCAACCTCTGCGCCAAGCTCATCTGCCACGAAGCGCACGGGTACGAAGGTACGTCCGTCGATGATAACAGGTGCAACGCCGTATTTTTCAAGCGTCTTGCCGATGGTCATCTTGATTTCCTTATCGTTGATGGAGAGCGTAACCTCTTTGGTCGCGCCGTTCCAATCCACCTTGCCGCCCAGAGCCTCGGTGATAATTCTGATAGGCACCAGAGTTCTGTCATTGCGGATGACGGGTGCAGCATCGTAAATCACCGCTTCGTTATCCACGTTAACGATACGGCTGCCGATTTGCAGCTTAATGGTCTTGCCTGCTTCAGCCGCGTTGCTATCATCCGCCGCATCCTTCTGCACGAATGTCGCATCCACGGAAACCTTGCCGACGGGCATGGTAAATGTATATTCGTTATCGTCCACCTTTTTCAGCTTTACGGTGCTGTTGTTTTTGTCCTTTACCGTCATCTTGTCCAGCTGATAGCCGCTGTCGGGGGTTGCCTTGATGGTCACTGTTTCGCCGGCTTCTGCCTTCGCGGGGGTAACGGAGATTTCGCCGTTTTCCGTCTTGCCCGTGCTTACGCCGTAGGTCGGGGCAGAAGTGTCAGAGGAGGAAGACGAAGATTTTCTGCGTGTTACGGAAACAACACAGCTTGCAGGTTCATAATTGCCGCCCATGTCTGTTGTAAATGTATACTCCATGGTTGCATTCGGCAAAGAAGCCTTTAAGCCCTCTACCTTAATACTGTCAACGTTGCATACAACCTTTGCTGCATCTCCTTCACAAACGCCATCAACCGTAAATGTAACACTGCCTGCACCTTTCAATGTGCTATTATCTACAGTTAATTCTACTTTCTTGGGTGCAACTGTAAAAGAAATCGTTTTTGCAGCTTCTTCGCTGTCAGCCCACTTATAATTATCTGCATCCTTCAAGGTTAAAACAACATCATACGCACCGGCATTCTTTCCGCCGTCATTTTTTGTAACATCGTAATCAGCTGTTCCGGTTACATCTGCTGTCAATACCGTGCCGTTATAGGTCTTGCTTTCCACCGTAGGCACTGCCACTTCTTTCTTTGTAATGGAAATTGCTGTCGCACTGCTTACGGCTGTTTTACCTTCTGTATCCGTAATCTTAACGGTATAGCTTCCGCTGTCCGCAACATTTTTCACGGTATATGTGACATCTGTTGCACCATCAATAGCTACGCCGTCCTTCTGCCACTGATATGTAACACCGGAAACAGGCGTTGCCGCTGTGAGGGTAACATTCTCGCCGTCATACTGCTTTGTCGCATTGCCTGTTACGGAAACTGTAGGTGCATTCAGCTTCCACTGTGCATAAACGGTAATGCTTTTGGTGCTGGGAATCTTCTCACCAACCGCATAGGCTGTGCCTGTGCCATTTGCCGCGGTATTCCATCCGGTAAATGTATAGCCGGCACGGCTAAAGCTGCTTGCTTTTGCAGGATGCTCATTGCCTTTAATTTCAGCATACGTTTTTGCCGTTACGCCTCTGATATTCGCGTCATAAGTAACTTCAATCGTATTCGTAGAATTGATCAAAGTCCATTTTGCATAGTAGTTTTTGCCGTTCTGAGGTTCACCTGTATATGCCGTATCGGAAAAATTTGCTTTCTGGTGCCATTCCACAGTATAACCCGGACGAAAAACTGCATCAAAACCTGTTTTTGTCATATCAACTGTTCCGCCGTTTGTCACATAGCAGGTTTTAGTCACAGAACCGGCTTTCCTGTCAGCTAATAAGGCATTTAAGATGTCATTGTTATTTACATAAATATCCTTATGCTTATCTGCCCATTCAGGTTTCACTTCGCCGTTTTTAGTATCATACCAGTTGTTGATGCACCAATCCCCGATGGTAAAATCAGAAGAATAGACATCACTCATATCATAAATTTCCACAGGTGTTCTCTGAAAAGCACCGCTGCCAAGCGTTTTTACTCCGCCGGGAAGATACATTTTCAGCACTCTTGTATCATAAAATGCACCGTCTCCAATTGTTTCAAGTTTAGAATTCTTTGAAATATTTACCTCTGTAAGAGAAGTACATCTATTGAATGCCTGTTTCCCAATAACTGTTACGCTGTCCGGAATTGCAATGCTTGTAATGTTTGTCTGTTGAAAAGCACGATTCCCGATTGTTTCAAGTTTAGAATTCTTTGGAATATTTACCTCCGTAAGAGAAGTACATCCGTTAAATGCCTGTTCCCCGATAACTGTTACGCTGTCCGGAATTGCAATGCTTGTAATGTTTGTCTGTTGAAAAGCACGATTCCCGATTTTTGTAATGCCGTTCCCGATTTCAAGTGTTTCCAATTTGGTACATCCACTTAAAAAATAATCGGGAATATCCTTAACCCCGTCACCAAGCTTTACCTCTTTAAGAGTATCCTTTTTCCCGTTCAGGTTGAAATTGATTGTCCCTGCACCCAGTTCAAAGGTTTCCAAGGGTGCGGCACCGGGCCAGTTTGTTCCCCAGCTCGCTACGGTATTAGAAGAAAGAACCAAGTTCTCATCCCCTTCGATTTTAAGGGACTTCAGAGAAGGACAGTTGATAAATACACCATTCCCCATCGATTTCACTTTACCAAGCTCTACGGATTCCAGCTTTTCGCATCCGCCGAAGGCATTCGAGCCAATACTTTCTATTTCTCCCTCAAAGATAACTTCCTCTAACGCTTTCAGCTGATAAGCAAAAGCGTCAGGCAATTCCTTTACATCCTTCTGAATAATCAGTTTTTTTATGCTGCTTCCAGTTAATACAACACTGGACGTTTTGTTGCCGTTGGGACTCTCGCCGCTATAAAAGTCCACATTCCCCGGATAGGTAAATGTATCAATATTTGCCAGATTACTCATGCCATAGGGGCCTACTTCTTTTATATCCTTCAAGCCATTGTCAAAATTGATAGTGTCAAATCCTGTTCCGCGGAATGCCGCCGTACAGATGGTGTCAATCCGTTCCGGCAGGGCAAGCTCACCGGTGTAGGTTTTTCCGTCTACTATACAGGTATTCAGACTTTTATCTTTGTCAAAAAATCCGTAAGGAACGGCACTGCCTGTCAGCATTTCATGACCCGGTATCCAATAATCCGAAACATTTTTAGGCTTGAAATTTGTAAAATCAACCGTCGTAATCAAAGGGCAGTACGAATAAACACCGCTGCCGTAATAGGTTACGTTTTCATTAAATGTAATTGTCCCATTCAGCGCCAAATAAGAAAATGCATCTGTACCGATTCCTGTAATGCCATCTTCTACAATAACCTTTGTGATTGGAACAACCTCCTGTGTTGTTCTGTCAGCCTCGACATCGCTGAGTAAGGCTCTTCTCCAAGGAGCAATATCCCCCTCAAAGCTATCAATCGTAATATTTTTCCCGTAGTAATCTGCAATGTTGCCTTCGCCCGAAATGGTCAAGGTATAGCCATCCACCTTTTCGTATCCGTCTTCATCTGTTGTTGCGTAGGAATATCCGTTTTCTTCCGCCTTGCGGTATAATGTATCGTCTGTATCGTCATTCTTTACCAGTTTCCACGAAACCTCATCTTCTTCGGTTGCACCGCAGTCCCCTTTTGCAAAAACTTCCCCTTCTGCAACGGCAGTTTCTTGGTCATCATCAGAAGCTGCGGAAATTCCATCTTCTATCTTTTCTTCCTTTACGAGCTGCTCGGTCTTTTCCTGCTCTTCCTCCGCAGACTTTTCCCCTTTCTGCTCGTCCTGCTCCACCGTTTCCTCCTGTGCCTGAAGGTCGTCCGTCCCCTCCGCCGCGAATGCCGGCACAGAAACCATACTTGCCGCTACGGTCAGCGCAAGTGCCTTCGCATAATAATTTTTCTTCATATTTTTTCCTCCCTTTTATCCGTACTTTCTTTATACCCAATGCGAATAAATTCCTTTTTTCTTCACAAACAGAAAAAGCACCGCCCCTATCCGGCAATGCTCGTTTTTTTGCAGCTGGCTGCCAGTTGAAAGGCCCTGTAGCTTTGCGTCATAGGCTTTCGCCTACTTTGCCGAATTATGCTTGTTTTCTGCGGAATTTATTATTTTATGCAATTTGAATTATAGCAAAAAGGGATTTCTATTACAACCTTAATTTATAAAAAATATCCTAATTTGTAATATTTTTTCGTAAGAGGATGGTTTTGTTTCGTTTAAAGGCACTACAATAAAAAAAGGCAATCCAAGGGGACTGCCTTTTCATGAGAGATATCTTATTTTACTGCAGCAGCTGCTCCAAATCCTCCTCCGGAGTCGTGATTGGTGCAATCCCGAAATTCTCCACAAGGTACTGCAGCACATTGGGCGAAACAAATGCCGGCAGGGTAGGGCCAAGGCGAATATTCCTGATGCCCAAATACAGCAGGGTCAGCAGGATACACACCGCCTTCTGCTCATACCAGGAAAGCACCATAGACAGCGGCAAATCATTCACGCCGCAGCCGAATGCATCGGCAAGCGCAACGGCAATCTGAATCGCACTGTAAGCATCATTGCACTGCCCGATATCCATCAGACGGGGCAGACCGCCAATGGTGCCAAGGTCAAGGTCATTGAAGCGGTATTTGCCACAGGCAAGCGTCAGCACAACCGTATCCGCAGGGGTCTGTTTTACGAACTCCGTATAGTAATTGCGTCCGGGACGCGCCCCATCGCAGCCTGCAACAAGGAAGAAATGTCTGATTGCGCCGGCTTTCACAGCCTCGATGACTTTATCCGCCACCCCAAGCACAGTACCGCGGGCAAAGCCTGTCATCACTGTATTGCCGCCATTGATGCCTGTAAACATTCTATCCTCGGCATAACCGCCCAGCTCCAGTGCCTTTTCGATCACAGGGGTGAAGTCCTTATCCGCACCGATATGCGTCATTTCGGGATAGGATACCACCTCTGTGGTGAATACGCGGTCGGCATAGCTTGCCTTCGGCGGCATCAGGCAGTTGGTGGTAAACAGCACCGGCGCAGGCAGCTCTGCGAATTCCTTCTGCTGATTCTGCCATGCTGTGCCGAAGTTGCCCTTGAGATGCGCATACTTTTTCAATTCGGGATAACCATGTGCGGGCAGCATTTCGCCATGGGTATAAATATTGATGCCCCTGCCCTCGGTCTGCTCCAGCAGCAGCTTGAGATCATGCAGATCGTGACCGGAAATCACAATAAACGGCCCCTTTTCCACAGTCAGCGGAACGGTAACAGGTACAGGCGTGCCATAGCTTTCGGTATTTGCCTGATCCAGAAGCGCCATGCACTTGAGGTTTTTCTCACCAACCTCCATCACGATGGGCAGCAGCTCCTCCATGCCCCAATCCTCGCCAACAGCAAAAAGTGCCTTTGCAAAGAAATCGTTCACCGCATCATCGGTATAGCCCAGCACCAGAGCATGATGCGCATAGGCCGCCATGCCGCGCACCCCGAACAGAATCAGTGATTTCAGGCTGCGGATATCCTCCTGCGCATTCCAGAGCCTTGCCATATCGTAATCGGCAGCGCGACCGCACGGAGCAACGCAGTCCAAACAGTCAGGCACAAGCCTTGCCTTTTCCGCATGTACGCGGTCAATCAGCTCGCGCAATGTCTTTTCGTTGAAGCTTACATTTGTAACGGTGGTAAATAATCCCTCAATCATCAGCCGCCATGTGCCGTCATTCACATCGGGAGCATTGTCCGTTGCGCGCGCAAGCCCAATCAGCGCCCCTGTCAGTTCATCCTGCAGCTGTGCCACATCAGCGGTTTTGCCGCAAACGCCTGCATTTCCCGTACAGCCGGTACATCCTGCCGTCTGCTCACACTGAAAACAAAACATCCTGTTTTTCATACAATCGCCTCTCTTCCTTTTTTATCCTCTTTATTCTTCTTTTTTATCCTCTTTATTCTTCTTTTTTAATCCAGAATTCTGCCATCTGTGGAGATGGTCACAACCTGCCATGGAATAAATTTTCCACTCTGCTGTAATGCCGTTTTTGCCGCAAATTCCAGACCACCGCAGCAGGGAACCTCCATGCGGACAATGGTGACACTTTTGATATCATTCTCGCGAATGATTTCGGTCAGCTTCTCGGAATAATCCACACTGTCCAGCTTCGGACAGCCCACAAGGGTGATATGCCCCTTGATGAATTTTTCGTGGAAGGCAGCATAGGCATACGCGGTGCAGTCTGCGGCAATCAGCAGCTTTGCGCCGTCAAAATACGGTGCGCGTACGGGAACCAGCTTAATCTGCACAGGCCACTGGGACAGGCGGCTGACCGCCTCTGTATTGCAAGCCACGGCGGATTCTTCGTGTGCAATCGTTCTGGACTGACTTCCCGGACATCCGCAGGGGAGTGTCATCCCTTCTGTCTGCATTTTTTCCTGTAGCCTTCTGCGCTTATTTTCCTCCACTGCCTTTTCATCATACGCTGCCGCTTCGCGCTCCACAAAGGTAATCGCGGCAGTGGGGCAGGTAGGCAGACAATCGCCCAGACCATCGCAGTAGTCATCGCGCATCAGCTGCGCCTTCCCGTTTACCATAGCGATTGCGCCTTCGTGACAAGCGGCGGCACAGGCACCGCAGCCATTGCATTTATTCTGATCAATTTCAATGATTCTTCTTTTCACAATAAAAACCTCCTTGCTTTTTTGTTTTCATTATAGTATGCTAAATCCAACAAGTCTGTTGAATTTTCAACGAAAAGAGGGTTTTTATGAAAGAATTTTTTCCCATCATCCGTTCCTCTCAGCTTTTTTCGGGCGTTTCCGAGGAGGAACTGACCGCAATGCTCTCCTGTCTGGAAACAAGAAGGGAAAGCTTTCCCAAGGATGCCCTGCTGCTGCGCATTGGGGATACGGCAGATGCCATCGGTCTGGTGCTGTCCGGCAGTATTCTCATCATACAGGAGGACATCTGGGGCAACCGCAACATCATTTCCAAGGCAGGGGTGGGGCAAACCTTTGCCGCCGCCTATGCCTGCGCGCCCGGCTCTGTGCTGAATGTAAGCGTTGTGGCGGAAACGGCTGTTACGGTGCTGTATTTGAACATAAAGCGTGTGCTGCATGTGTGCTCCTCCGCCTGCACGCATCATAACCATATCATCCGAAATCTGCTTGGCGAGCTTGCGGAGAAAAACCTGCGCTTCAGCGAAAAGCTGACCCACATGGGGCAGCGCACAACGCGCGCAAAGCTGATGTCCTATTTTTCCGCAGAGGCACAGCGGCTCGGAAAATATGAATTCGATATTCCCTTTTCCAGACAGCAGCTTGCGGATTACCTCGCGGTGGAGCGCAGTGGACTTTCGCTGGAGCTTGGGAAAATGCGGGATGAGGGTCTGCTGGATTTTCATAAAAACCATTTCGTTTTGAAGGTATAACGCCAATAAAAAAGCAGAAACTCCTTTTTAGCAGGAGCTTCTGCTTTTTGTTTGCTTATTTCATTCCGTTTTCAACGAAGCGATGGAGCATCGCCGCAATCTCGGCACGCGTAGCAGTGCCATTCGGATAAAGGAGATTGCTGTCGCCCTTTACAAGGCCGATATTCACCGCCCACGCCATCGCGCTCATCGCATAATCGGAAATGCTCTCGTAATCGCCGAACTCCCGAATTGCCATGCCGCCCTGTGTGGTATCATAGCCCTTATACTGCGCGTAGCGATAGAAAATCGCCGCAAGCTGTTCACGGGTAATCGGATCATTCGGGGCAAAGCTGCTGTTGCCGTAGCCGCCCATAATGCCGTTTTGCTGTGCCCATGTCACCGCATCATAAAACCATGCCGTACCGGAGCCACGCACAACATCGGTAAAGCTGTTTTCTCCCTCGACAGCAGGGCTGCCCTCCATGCGGTAGAAAATTACCGCAATCTGCGCACGGGTGGTGTTCGCATAGGGCGCAAAGGCTGCCGCATCCATGCCGGACATCAGACCCTTTTCGTAGCTAAACAAAACATCCCGATAAAACCAATCGCCTGCATTGACATCCGCAAAGGGATTCTTCACTGCGTCCGGCTCTCTCTTTTTCCAGTCTGCATAAACCGTTTTGCTGCCGCTCAGCTTGATTTCCGTAATCCTCTGCGTCAAATCCTTGTCGGCATACCAGCCGCCGAAGTCATAGCCGTCACGCATCGGGGTATAGGCGGAAAGGTCAAGCGTTTTGCCGCGGGCGGCGCGGATTGCCTGCATGCTACCGCCGCCGTTGGTTTCAAAGGTCAGCGTGTAGTAGGTCGTACCGCCGCCACCACCGCCGCTGCCGCCGCTGCTTGCATTCCTTTCAAAGATTGCCTTTACGGTTACATCAGCCGCCGGCATGGTAAATTTGTTGTTCTCGATTTTCACCTTTTCGGGAACAACCTCCCACTTCTTAAAATGATAGCCGCTGTTCGGCGTAGCAGTCAGACTTACTTCCGCGCCCATACTTGCAGGAGCAGGGTCAGCCAATGCAGTGCCGTTTCCATCATTTTCCACCGTCACGGTGTATGTATTCGCTTTCCACTGCGCTTTAAGGGTCATGGTATATTTGGCTCTATCCGTTTCAAAATCCCATTTTGTATTTACGTCGTTGTTATCGTAATACCAGCCCTCAAACGTATGCCCCTCTTTGGTTGGCTCGGTGGTCGGAGCTGAAAGTGTTGCTCCGTCCTTACTCCAATCCACCTTCCGCTTGCTGCTCTTATCTCCATTGTTCGGGTCAAAGGTGATGGCAAGTTTACCGTTCAGGGTCGCTTGGCTGAAATCACCGCCTAAAATCGTCCCTAAGTTGTTCGTGACACTGCCCGTAAATACGCCGCCCCTGATTGTACCACCGCCATCATTCGTAACATCGCCTGTAAATTGACCCTTTTCGATAATGCCCTTGTTAGTAACCTTTCCCTTAAACTCAGTGCTGCCGGCACCTGCGATTACCGCACCATATTCACTATAAACAGCATTTGTCACATCACCGAAAATCTCACCGCCGTCAGCGTTCCATCTGCTATCATTGGCTACGTTTGCATAGATTGTTGCATCGTCTCTTATGGTAAATACAGCCGCTTCGGCAGCATCATTGTATACATGACTTTCGTCAGTCTCGCCTTCACCAATCATGCCGCCGCTCATGGTGAACTCCCTGCGGTTAAGCACCCCACCGGTCGGTCTCTCCTTTATGGCAGTGCAGCCTTTAATTGTACCACTCTTCATAATAAATGCGCCTAAATTATAAACGCCGCCACCCTGAGAGAACAGAAATCCTGACGTATCAGCCGTACACGAAAGGATAGCACCGTTACGCAGGGTAAATACACCTTTTCCATTTGCATCGCTGTTGTCAGTGTACACACCGCCGCCGAGTCGTGCAGTGCAGCTGCGAATCTCAGAGTCATTATCCATCGTGAATTTGCATGCCGGATTAACCGCTACACCGCCACCATGCCCGCTCGCCGTACAGCCGATAATGCGGCTGCTTGTCATGGTAAATTTGCTGGGTTCACCTGTTTGGTCGTTATTGTCAAGATACACACCACCACCATGCCCTGCCTGACAGCCGACAATGCTGCCCCCGGTCATATGCAGCTTTCCGCCGGGCGCGACATACACGCCGCCGCCGTTTTGTGCCTTGCCGCCGGTGATAATGCCGCCCTTGACGGTTTTGCTGGTGGTACTGTCATCACTGACCAGTTCCCACAAACCGTTGGTGTTCTGGGCAAATTTATGCGCTTTGTTTTTGTTACTGTCCGCAATCGTCAGTTCGCCGCCTTGCTCCACCTTGATTACACTGCCTTCACCCGTCCTTTGCAGCACAAAGCCGTTCAAATCCAGCGTCACAGCGCGGTTGACCGTCAGTGTATCACTGATAGGAATATCTTGCTCCAGTGTAATCTTGGAAATGTTGCTGTCTCCTAGCGCGGAAGTCAAATCCGCCGCCGTGGAAACCTCCGCCTCTCCGCTTCTGTTTGACAGGGTAGTCATTTCCTCCTGCTCCGTTTCTGCCGCCGATACCGGCACAGAAGCCGTAGAAAACAGGAAGCAGGTGCAAAGCAGTGCCGTGTAAATCCGTTTTCTTTGTTTTTTCATTCGTTTTTCCTCCCTCCATTGCTGTCATGTCATTTCCTTTTCCGTGTCCCGCTCCTTCCTTTTCATTCTGTGCCATGCAGACACCGCAGAAAGAGCCTTTCACTTATATAGGTACAAAAAAACAGAAAAACTCTCACCTAAAAATCAAATTTTTTTAAAAAAAATAAAAAAATCAGCTTGCCTGCCGCCAGAATCCCCACAGGCAAAAGATACGCAATATACTGCGCTGTGCCGCCGTAGGCAATCAGCAGGTTATAAATTGCATGAAAGGTAATCGCCGCCCCAAGCAGTCCGCAGGTTCCGGCAATTTTCAGCCACGTCCGCCGCCACACATACGCAAGCCCGCCGCCGACGATGGCTCCGCAAATGACATGCATTGCTCCCGTTCCGATGCCACGGAAGAAAATAAAGGAGAAATGCGCGGCTCCGTTTTGAATCAGATAGCAGATATTTTCAAAGGTAGCAAAGGAAAGCGCAGTAATCACTGCGGCAATCCCAATCTGCCGCGCCTTCGGCTCAAATATCAAAAGATAAAAGAGCAGCGGCAGCAGCTTCATCCCCTCCTCCACCACAGGCGCAATCTCCACAGTGGCGGCAAAGGCATCCGCCCCATACAGCGCGGCGAGAAAGGTATTGAGATATGCAGAAAGCAGGCACATCCCCATTCCCGCAAAGCAGAACAGAAAAGCCCCTGTATGCCGTTTTCCCATGCACAGGGCGGCAATCAGCAGAGGCGATGCCATGCAGATAAAAATATTTTCCATATATGTCATGCCTGCACCGCCCTTCCTGTGGCAGGCAGCAGCGCGAATATGCAGCCCGTCAGCAGAACATCAAACCCATAATAGAGGAAGAAAGCCGAATCCCCCTGCCGGAAGCAGCCGGAAGTCCAAAGGATATATTCCGCCGCCACATAGCACAGCACCCCGATATGGAAATATCGCAGCTGCCGTGCCGCTCCCGTCTGCGTTCGCGCGTAAGTAAGCCCCCGTATCGCATGATAGGAAACAGCAATCATCATGCCGCACCAAAGCAGATTCGAGAGAACATCCCCAAAGGTGCAGTAAAATATACATAAGGGAACGCCTATCAGGAAGGCAATCCGCGCCCTTCGGCACACAAAGCCTCTTTCCTTCGCAGAGGAAAGGGAGTATTGCAAAATAGAAAGAAAAATAACGCTTGCCACCCAGCCAAACTCCGATACATAAAAAACCTGCGGCGTTTTTGAGAACAAAAACAGATACAGCGTCCAGTACAGGGAGCCGAGCGCAAAACAGCCATAAAAGCAGGTCAGCAGAAAATACGCCTGCTTTCTGCCCTTCAGATATCGCATCCCGCTCAGGCAAAAGCCCAGCAGGGTAACAGAGAATTGCACAAAGTTATCGGCAAGTTCCATTCGTATTGTCCCCCTTTTGCTCCTCCGACTGTTCGTCCTTATGCAGCAGACAGATACGGAAGCACGCGATTGTCACACACACACCAAGGATAAAGGCGAGCAGTCCGGTCACGATATATCCAAGCGCAGCACTGCCGCCCAGCATTGTTGCCGCTGTTCCAAAGCCGGAGGATATGCCCGGCTCCATTCGATTGACCATATCTGGCATAAAAAGGGAAACCCCAACGATTACCGCAAGGCACGCCGCCACGCCGAAAAGGGCAGCGATCCGTTCCTGCCGCTGCCTCCTCCGACGCTCCTTTTCCGCAATCCGCCGTTTTACCTCTGCAATTCGTTCCTCATGACTCCGCATTTGTGATTCCCTCCCGTTCCAGTAGTCCGCGCAGACGGCCCTTGCCCCGATACACCATATTGGTAATCTGCTTCTCGCTTTTCCCCATGACATCAGCAGCCTGCAAATAGCTCATGCCCTCAAAATAGACCAGATAAAGCGCCTCTCGGTAATCCGGATTTAACGCAGCCATGCAGAAATGCAGAATCCGATCCCGCTCCTTTGTGCGGACAACCTCCTCCACCAGCGTCTGTCCGTCCGGCTCCTCGGTCAGGTTATCCAGGCTGAAGAAAAGCCGCCGTCTGCTTTTGCCGCGTAAAGCCATGTGCCGTGCCGCTTTATACAGATAGGCCTTTAAGCCGCCGTCTCGAATGTGTGGCTTTTTCGTAAATAAATAGGAAAAGACTTCGATCATCAAATCCTCCGCTTCGTGAACGTCATGCAGATAGCCGTTGATATATAAGGTCAGCGGATTGCCGTATTTTTTCATCAATGCCACAAGCCCCGCTTCATCGCCGCAAAGATATCGCCTGTAAAGCTCCTCATCCATCGCCATGCCGTTCACTTCCTTTCCACCGCATCCCCTCAGCACAGAAAGGCATTGCGCCGCAAAAGGATGTCCTCTGTCTGAAATACTATCTCCAGTATATGCGAACATCCGCATAAATTCAAGATTTTCGTCATCAATCGCCTCTGCATGCCGCCGGCAGAATTTTCCAAGCTGCTCCGATGCGGAAATCTGCATCTTCTCCCCCTGTCCCGTCAGAAATCCTTAAAACTGTGGGCTGACTGCAGCCAACTTGCTTTTCTCGCAAAAATCCTCTATGATAAGCTTAAATTAGTTATTTTTTCGCAAAGGAGGAGCCTTCTATGGATAAGGATTTTCTAAAATTTATGTCATTCGTCGCCTTTATGGAGGCAAAAAAAGAAGCAGAACGGGATTGCTCTGCCGAAGCTGCGGAATGGCAGGAGTCCATCCCTACCGTCAGAAGAAAGCCAGACCCTGCTACAGAAGCACTCCTTCTCAGCCGCATCCGGATGCCCGAAAAGCCGGTAAACAAAATGGGGTCCGGCGAAAAGGTTTACATGGGTATCGGCATCATTGGTCTGTTTGATGCCGCTTTCGGTCTCTTCCTGATGGACGCTTTTTATTTTTTTGTCGGGCTTGTTGTCGGTGTTTCCTTTATCATCATGGCAACCTCAAATGCAAAAAAGAGATATGATGAAAAGCTGGCAGAATATGAGCTGGCACAGAGGGACTTCCCTGCTTATCAGAGAAAAATGCTCGCCAAGCAGAGGCTCGGAAAATAAACGGAATGATTGGAGAGGAACAGATAATGTCACAAAAAAGGAGTACCATTCTTATCTGGGTCGCAGTCATTTTTATTCTCAGTATCGCATGCTTGATTACCGACCGCAACAATCTTGCAGAAAGAACGCTTTATTCCTCACAGGAGGAAATGCAGTCCGCCCTACAGGATACCTTTGTATATTACACCGCGAGAGGGGAACGGCAGGCGTGGAGCATCCATGGCGATACCGCAATACAAACCTATGAAAACGGCGCAGTATTTTCTTATACCATTACGAAATGGCATCCGCAGCGCGGTGCGCTGACACTTACACTGGACACCACGGCACAAAAGGAAACGCTGTTTGTTTCGCTTAATGGCTCTCTGTTTGATCAGCATAAGCATATCTTTCGTCGAGAAGAACAGCTTGCTTCCTCCGACAGAGGTGCGAAGCGCAAGCCTGTTTCCGGTCAGAATCAGCCTGCTGCGCAGAATAAACCCTCCGAACAGAGTAAATCTTCCGAGCAGAATCAGCCTGCCAAAACAACTCCCACCCCCGTATACACCGCCCCCAAATCGCAGAAGAAGCCCGAACTGCCCGATTGCGACGATTATGAAGGCTATGAGGATTTCATGGATGACTGGGACGGCTATATGCCGGATGGCAGTAATGCAGAGGATTACTGGGAGGATTGGTAAGAACGGTATGCAGAAAGGAGTATGCACATGAACGACAGAAAGATGGTCTTAGACGGCATGATGGGACTGGTGGTCGGAGACGCATTGGGGTGTCCCGTTCAGTTTCTCGGCAGAAAGGAGCTTCGGGAGCGTGGAGCCGTCACCGAAATGGAGGGCTACGGCACCTATAACATGCCCCCCGGCACATGGACGGATGACAGCAGTATGGCACTTGCAACCCTCGCGAGCATCAACGAAAGGAACGGCATCGACCTGCGCGATATCATGGAACGCTTTCTCGATTGGGAATTTCATGGCGCATATACCCCCTTCGGTAAGGCATTTGATGAGGGGAATACCTGCAGCAACGCCATCTATAAGTATCGCGACAGCCACGACCTCACAACCTGCGGCGAAACGGACGAATATTCCAACGGCAATGGCTGGATGCGATTCAGAAAAGGTATTGGATAAAAAGGCTGTGCCTGCAGGAGCTTTAGCATAAAAACAGGACTTCTTTTCAGAAGTCCTGTTTTTTGTAGCCTACTTATTTTCAATTTTTCATCCTCTGCACTCGACTCGCCCATTTCCTCCAGTGCAGCAAGGTACTGTCTGAAAATATTCTCTTTAGATTTTTCTATGCAGGATAAATATTGTGGCTCCTTCATCATTCTGAAAAGCTCCATTCTTGTCGGAACTTTTCCGTGCAAGGCTGCCTTTATTCGATAATACTCACTTCTTGTCCACGAATTTACTATCATTGCAATCACCCTTCATTTCGTTTTCTCAGAATCAGATTCAGCCACCGTTCGTCTTCTCTTTCCGGTCGAACATCGCCGGTAATCCATTTCTCCTCTATGTCAAAGCCGCCTGTTTCATTTAACAGTTCCGCAAATGCTTCTTCTGTCATATCAAGAAAATATCTTCCCCTTCGCTCTCCCTCAAAAGTCCCATATTTAAATGAAAGATAGGCAATCCCCTCTTTCTTGAGTGCAAGCAATATTTTTTTCAGCACCTCTTTTAATTCATTATGGGTTAAATGAAGAATGGACGCACACGCCCAAATCCCATCATACTTTTCATATTCCTCCAATTCCTGAAATAACATTTGCTTCACTTCAATACCCGTATATCGGCTTGCCGCCCGACACATCTCGGCAGAACCATCTGCCGCCTCAACGAGATAGCCTCTATCTGAAAAGTATTTCGTGTCACGCCCCGAACCACAGCCAAAATCTAAAATCAAAGCGTCCTTTTCCAGCTTGCTCAAAAAAAGCTCTTGTACCTCACTAAAATCGACATTTCTTGTTTCACGGATAAAATTTTCTGCATTTTGTTCATAATATAACAAGGTTTTTCTCATACTTTAACTCCCTCATATTCAATAGGCTCTTAAAGCATAATATCATCTTCACTGTCTCTCAGCAAGCCTTCTGCCGATACCCACATAAAAACAGGACTTCCCCTGCGGGAAGTCCTCATTTTTTCTCTCTATAAAATTAGTACAGCTTAGCCCCTGCCGGGATTCTGTCATCAACCATCAGAAGGTTCAGTCCCTCGTGACCGTCT
>OHAO01000830.1_pt1 | contig 22772 bp, 19 predicted proteins | sample 1577151 | NCBI WGS metagenome assembly OHAO01 (sample SAMEA3541585, study PRJEB24748) | human gut metagenome | biome: human gut; feature: human-associated habitat; material: faeces | place: China | collected 2012 | reverse complement strand
GAACTATCAGACCGTAAAGTTCCGGATCATTGTCTTTTATCTGCCTTATTTTCATTGTATAATTTTGAACATGGCAAAGTTATTAAAAATGAAAATAAGAATATCAGCAGGAAGAACAAAAAAACACCAACCTGCAAAATGAAACAGACTAGTGAAATGTTAAGAAATTAAAATAGAGATAAACAGACTTTTTATTCAATTCATCTCAATAAGAGTCCTGTTAACCGGTCTCCTATTTTGTCATCTTCAATTCAAAGTAAAATTATACAAAAGAGCTACTGTTAACAAAAGAAAAGCAGGCTATGGCACATCACAGCTTTTATGTCCGGAATGTTTTTCTTACTTTCCTCTAAAACAACAAAATTGAAACAACACTGAAGTAAAAATATATATGAGTTACATTGGGAAGATCGGATATTATTTCCGTAAATTCGACAATATGCATATTCTATCCGATATGTTGAGGAAGGATGACGATTTTATTCCGGTAATATTTGTCAGACTATTGCTTGGGAAGTTTTTTTATGAACAGGCATAATTGTTACTATATAGCTCTTTCTAAATATATATTTTCTTTTTAGTTGATAATATGCAGTTAAAAAGGTTAATAGCTAGATAAGAACATTGTTTTTCAACGAATTATCTATTGTTTCACAATGTGATGTCAAGTTGAAAATTATACAACTCCATCATGGGGGGATTGGCTATTTTGATTATTAATATTTTTCCCCGATTTCACAAAATATCAGCTTCAATTTTTCCATTATGTATTCCACAAGTAATGAAATGGAAACAGACAGCTTTTACACTATCATAAACATTTGCCTGATCCTGTCTGAAATGGCTGCGGCTGCCTGGCAAAAGTTAACGGTTATGCTCTGCGGATAATTCCCTTCAATCTTCAATCAGTGGGAGATGCAAATCCTATCGGGAACGTGAACCTTACTTTCACATTCACTCCGTGCTGGCTACCGGGTTTCCACTTAGGCATTATTGAAACGATACGTAATGCTTCTTCACAAAAAGCGGCATCAGCACTCAGAACAGGATTGATGCTACGGAGAATTCTGGGCCGTATCACACTTCCATCCTTGTCTATGACAACCTGTACAATAACCCTGCCTTCCAGTCTGCTTTGTCTTGCAGCTTGTGGATATCGGATATTCTGTCTTATAAACTCCATCAGTCCAGGCATACCACCGGGAAATTCAGGCATATTCCGAACAACATCAAATATATCATCCTCGTCTGAAAGTACCTTATAGTCCGAAGACCGTACAGGTCCTATAGGAATAGGTTTGTCCCTGGATGAAACCTGATGAGAGGTATAGGCTTCAAACCATTGACGGATTGTATAATAACATTCCTCGTTCTCATTATAGACCCTGATTTTCAAAAGATAATCACCCGGTTGGCAGCTATCAGGGAAATCAACACCTATCTCGGCGGTTTTCCCTTTTTCAAGATGCAGCGCGACAGACTCCTTATCCACGTCTTTACCGGGAATCTTATGTAATTTCTTCTGTTTGTCCTCCAGATAGAAATCAGCCTCACCTTTATATATCAGATTATAATTGGAACTGACAATGGAAATATAAACCTTGCTTTCGGAAATACTGATATCATTTACCATGATATCCTCACTTTTTTCACGGTTTATCCGGTTGTTATGCCTGTCAAAAGAAGCCTTGACCACTCCTTCCGTATCATCTATCAAATGTCCCCATTTTACAGACACCTCTTTCTTTACAGGAGAAGTAGCATCTGCGGGAGGAATATACTCAATTTCGATGGCTCCTGTATCTTTCGGATCTTGTCTGGGTTCCTCTTCAATTTCTATGGGTTGAATCCGGTTGTTTTCTTTAGGTAATACAGTATAGAGTCCCTGCTCATCTTTCAATATTTCATGACTGCCAGATTCCAGCCATTTATTCCATTCGTTGAACAAATCGGATATGAACAGATATAAATCTTCTGAAATATGAATTTCTTTACCGGATTTGACATTGAATTTCAGTCTGTCATCCGCTACAGTAAGAAACTTCCTGGCTCTATCCAACGCTTTCAGATAAACAATCCGGTTAAAGGCGTAGTTCTTGTTGAGACCTTCTCCTGTATACATATCTATTGCGGCATAGGACATTATCCCTCTTGTCCTAAGGAAAGTGGTATCGGTTATGGAAGCCTTATACCTGTTCGCCTCTTTCCATAAATTCTCTCCCTCAAGTTTTGTCAGACTGTCCGTTTCATTATCTACAGGAGATATTGCATCAAAGACCGTGCCAGTAACATCAGCGTGGTTCTCTTTATTACTTTTTCCATTGCAACCAACCAGAAAAAGACAACATACTAAAATATATAGCATCCCTGTTTTCATACACCTATAATACTTGTGATACCTGTTGATTCATGAAAACTTTCTCTAAAGATAAAGATATTATCCGAAATTTGAAGGGTATTTGATTCCTATTTCCCGATATCCTGTTCCAAAACACTTCTTTTCCTGACAGACCAAGTTATTATCAGGAGTTTGGCAGGGCCGGAAGTATGAAACGTAAGTGGAATGTATGACATAACTGAAAGACAAAGTGTTATAAAAAAGTGTGCAAATCAGGTACAAATGCTTAAAGAATAAGTGTTTTGTCAGTTTTTTTATAACATCCCTTCGGGTTATGTACTATACTCATACTTCGTATGAACTCCCGTCGCTGACTTACCCTTGAAAACGACATTATCCATTCATTACCAAATAAAAACAGAAGGAAACCGGAACATTTTACCAGCCCCAATTTCCCTCCATAATAATACATACACTTATCCAAAAGTAAAACCAAACTGGTTTTCATCACATACCTCTATCAGTCCGTTTACCCGGTGTATGCAAACCTTGTTCTCACGGGCCAGCCAGCCGACAGCCAATGCAGTGCTCTCAACACTAAGATTCAATTTTCTGGCCAGTTCGGGGATTGATATTCTTTTCACTTCATTAAGAACGTGCCATACATTACCTGCATTGACACCTACAATTCTTTTGTCCATACGTCTTACATTTAAATATTTATATTCAATTAATAATAACCCGACAGAAGTACCTTGATAAAAGGATATAAAAGACAACCGATCCCCAAAAAGGGAATCGTTATCCGATGATACATAGACAATGGTGGAAGCCTACATATCAGCCTTGTACTGGAAATTTCTTTTCGGTGGAGTTCCAATGTTTGATAATACCCTTCAGATAAGAACGGGATTTGCACTTGTTCATTTTTATCATATGTCTTTATATACAGGCTTGTGCCCTATGTGCAAACCCATCTGAATTAAAAGCGGAAGGGCATTAACCTCGTCTATAAGTGCGGGAGTCGAAACCCTTGGTACAACAAGAAACGCCCCTACTAAATATTGCAGACCAAACGTATGGCTATTCTTGGTACTTTCCAGGAAATTTCGACTTTTCACTTATACAGAACCAGCTAAACGCTTTTGTTTATAATTCCTTGTCCAGTTTGATGAACATTCCAAATATATATGTATTTTACCAAAAAAGCAACAATGTCAAGACCTTTTTCTATTTGTTTTTTTAACAACTCATAAACAAACCATACAAAACATTTCCACATAGAATATCACTAGTATCCCGTTAAAATTTAAAAATACCATTATATAAGACTGTTACTTAATCATTTACATTAAAACTTAAAGCAAACAGATTTGAAATGAGAAATCCCAAAAGTATGCATTTCTGAAAGAAAAATTTATATTCAATATCAGTTAATTATGAGTTTATTACTCTCTAAATTGATACATACAAGAATTTAACGGGACACTAGTGATAGAATATCATCTGTTTCATTCTTGATGAGCACCACAATGGAGGCGAAAGTCATAACTCGTTTCGCTGAATTGAAATTCATAGAACGCTTCAAGTACCAGATTGATGCCCTGATATACCACACGGTCGACTATCATAGAGATACCAAGTCCACGCTTCTTACCGTTCGCTTCGGGTATCTCTACCCTAAGGAAAGAATTCGGTTTGTATGTGCCTTCACGGATGGCCCCTACAAGTTCAGAACCATGCTCCTTTAGATAGGGCAAAGTCTTCTGTACTCATGCCGTTATTCCACCGATACCCGTGTTACTGTTCATCTTCTTGTAAGCAGCATTAAGGTTGGCGGATGAGAGAATAAACTCTAACAATCTGTACTTTGGGCGGGTAAAATCTGTAAATCCTGTTTCACTTATCCCCATACAGGTCTGCAAGCCAATCATACTCTTAGGTTTCACCCTACTCTCCGATTGGTCTAACCTCATCGGTTTATTCTGCTTTCTTCCCTTCATAAGGTAATCCTCATTGGAGTTACTAATAATGGTTGGTTCCTTCTCAATATTCACTCATCGGTACTATGGTCTCGGCTGACTTCTCACGACCAATCTTGTTTCAGCCACATGTCACATATCAAGTACCATACGTCCGTGAGACCTCTTCAGATAAGAGCGTACACTTTCAACTCATATGCCTTCTGCATTTACTTTACATGGATTCGGATAGTTATTGGACTTCGTCTTGTTTAACAGGACTTGTATGCAGTTCCTGTTCGCAAGGCTGAATACTTGCCACCAGCTTCCTTCAGATTGAGTCGCCACGGACACCCTTGTTATTGGCTAACGATTTCCACTATCAGAGCTCATTCAAAACTTACCCCCTATAACGTACACCACTACTGGGCATACTAAAAAAAATCCCCGACTTTCACAAGCCAGGGATTCATTTAAAGTTTTTCTATTATATAAAAATCTTTCTTACTAGAAAAATTCTCATTTCTTTTAATTATTCTTTCAAATAATTATTTCTGTTCTGTCTTGACAACATGGGCTTTTACAGTTGTTTCAATCTTACCCCAAGCATACTCAATAGTTACAGGAATAATCAAATTGAAATCCTTATCAAGTTTAGCACCATTGTTATAGTAAGTTACAAAACCGTATTTAGAAGTTTGAGCACGTTTTTCTGTTACATTTCCTTTATCATCTGTAACATCTTTACCATAAGTTACTTCATTACCATTTGTTGATTCCCAACCAAGTACTACAGTCGTAGGAACAGCAGTATTTTCACCATTCAAGTCACAAGTTACGTTCTTAAGATCAGGAATGATACTCTTAATTCCATAATAACCATAATAATATTCTTTATATTCCTTAGCAGAGAACTGACGTCCACGCCAATCATACAAGTCAACCAATTTTTCAATTGACATATATGTACCAACCTCAGCTTGAGTTTTGTCTGCCGGAATCTTATCCTTACCATCAATGAAGTTACCATTAGCCACTTCCTTAGCGTTTACAGGACGGATAATATTAGCTTTGAAATGATCTGCCCCCTTGAAGCTTACAGAAACACGCTTATTAAGGTCAGCACAAGGATATTGGTCTGCACAAATCAATGCATACATAGCACCAGTGTTCAGCAACTTCTTAGCAACCTCACCCTGTTTTGTTGCATTTGCCATACCCTCTCCTGCAACAGAATTACCATATTGCAAGAAACTATTCATCTTACCACCATCAAAGCTTTCATAAGGAGTTCCAACAGCAGCATCACCTTCAGCTGTATTGCTGAACTTATTTGTAATCTTGGCTACAATTTCACGATTTCCAAACGTCTTCTTAGACTCATCATAAATTTGAGCATATAATGACACACTGTCTTTTTCATTAAAGCTGAATTTTACTTTCAAGTTACCAATTGTTTCAATCTTCTTCATGTCATCCATGCAGAAATAGTATTTAGTAACAGCACCAGCAGACAATCCTTCAGAAAGTAACAGATTACCATTAACAGTCTTGAATGAAGCATTCGGGTCAGTTATTAATTCAAATTTGTCAACTTTGTTTTCACCAACAACAGGAGTTCTGAAGTTATAACTTGTGTAAGTCTTGGCTGCATCCCAATAGTTGTCCAACATCTTGGCAGCATCAATGTCAGCATTCTTAGCAATATCTTCAGCTGTAGCTTTCAATATAACAACCAATGAGTCAGTAGGAGCATTAGCATCATCATAGTATACAACTCTATGAGTCATAACCTTGCCTGCATTGTTCCACAATTCCATATCGGTAGCTGTCCAAATCAAGTTATAGCTTCTTCCACTGATAGCTTCTGTATCCTCTTTCTGTTCAACCTCACCAACATTAGCTTTGTTAATTCCTTCTGCCGGAGCATTGTAAGCTTTGAAGACATCGAAATGATTGTGGAAAGCATCCTTGCTCATACCAACAACATTATAAATCAACTGATTCATCATCTTCGTATCTACCGTACCTGTATAACCAGCACAAGAGAATTTAGCTCCACCCAAATCAATTTCAATCTGTTCTCTTGAAGGAACATCCTCTTTTACAATCTGAAGTTTGATATAAGCTCCTGATACAATCTTGCCAGCTTCATCAATCAAAGTAACACGGATAATCGGAGTACGACCAATAGCAGCACCCTGACTATCATCACCATAAACCGTAGTTTTCAAAGTATGTCCGTCAGCTTCCAAAGCAACAAATTTATCCTGCGGAGTTTTGTTTGCACCTAAGACATAACCTGTTACCACTTCAAATTTCCATGTCCAACCATATGTTTCGGTGTCAAGTTTTGCACAATCCTGATTTTCCATCAAACCATGAGCAGAAACAAGACTCATCAAATCTAATGAAGAGCCGTCAACCAAAGTTGTATCACAATCCTTATAATCTTGAGGAGTTTCATTCCATACAATCTTGTCTCCCAACACAACCTTGGAATCTTTAGATTTCAAAGTGTTATCATTGATTGCAAAACGGTAATGTTCTTCAGCTTTCGCATTCGGATTGGCGATTCTTACATTCTTCACAGCTGCTTTATAAAGAGTCGCATAGTCAGATGTAATAGTATCTTTGCCTTCACGGATTACCTGCAACGCAGCTACAGGAACGGAATCATTGGTATTTTGGTCCAACCAAGAAGAAACCCCTTTACCTAACTCTATACCAACAGTCAAAAGTCCGTCCTTAAAATCCTTATATGTTGCCTTAGCTTCAAAATCAGCCGAACGTGCTGTCAGATAAGGCACATTACGTGTAGCCAGATTCAAAACTTGTAATTCTGACTTGTTAACACAAGACGGATTGACATGATATTGTGCCAAAATTCCTCTGTTCAATTCAACCGCACCATCTTTTATATCTTTAAACGCTTCGTTTTTAGTATTTTTCTTATCCAAATCCTGACGTGTGTAAGCTACATTATAATAGCGCATACCGGGAATACCTTCTACATAAACTTCAGGAACAAAAACCAATGAACGAAGAACGTTATTACGTGGAATAACCACTTTTCCGTCAGGAATACCCGGAACACCTTGCAAAATAACATCTCCGTCTGTTACCACAGCTGTGATGTTGCTTCCGCCAACTTTCCATGCGATGCCGCTGTCTTTCACTGTTTCTTTTCCATCTTTATCCACTACAACATAATCAAAATTTCCTGTAGCAGTATTGGGACGGTAAAAGCCACCATTGACACCATCAGCACCGTTAGTTCCATTGGAACCTACAGCCTTATACTCTGTCTTTTGATCATTCTTGTACCAAAATCCATCTTCTCCAATAGTCCAAACATCAGCAGGCTTACCGTCATTACCATCTTTTCCGTTTTCAATAGTGTAAGACTTTCCATCACTCAGTTTAATAATGATGCCATTAGCAGTAGGCTCAACGCTGGAGATAACAGAGCCCTTAGCGACAAGGTCATTAATGGTCTTAATAGCTTCAGCATTAGCATTGATTTGATCTTGTAAATTTTCGATGTCGTCATCATAGTCTTTACAAGATACAAATGTTCCTGTTGACGAAACCATCAAAGCTCCGAACAGGATTGCACTTAAAAACTTTTTGTTCATAATTAAAACTTTAAATTTATAAATTTAAAAACTAAAATTGGTTATACATATTTTACAAAGGACTTAATTCCGTTGTCTGAATCTTGTCATATATTGTATGGGAGTTATCCCCGTTACTTTTTTGAAAGCTGTATAAAAGGGACTTTTTGAAGCGAAGCCACATTTATTCGGAAGATTTTCCAAAGTACTATAGCCAGTTTGCAACAACTCCTTCGCATATTCTATCCGATACCTGTTTAACAATCCTTTCAAGTTACATTCAAAATATCTATTCACTACATTGGAGAGGTAGGTCTGGTTTGTATCAATCATAGCACTCAACTTTGTTAAGGATAATTCCGAATCCAAAAACGCCATCCTTATTTCCAACTGGTAAAGCAACTTCTTGTAAATCAGGCAATCTATTTCCCTGTTGTTTCTCCCTCTCATGACAATTTCCTCCTTCCAGTGCTTTTCAGCAGCTTTGAAGAGCAAATCCTTCTGTCTTTGAGAAGTGGAGATGGTTTCCCTACGTCTTAGAAATAGATATTCCATACTTTTTTAATTTTCTCCACACACGCCATTATCAATATTGTCTGTGAATTTATTTTTTCCTGTTTTTTAATAGAATAAAACGTTATTTCGGTGCAAATATACATACTTTCTCGAAACTTTGTACATTTTTCCTATAAAAAAATATAGAATCTCGTAAAATAATCATTTCTCAAACTGTTATGTGAAACGAAGTTAAGCCAGATATACCTTATTTAATATGAATCGCATTTCATAAGCGGACGACAAGCGGATAAATTTAATGAGTTATATTCCTATAAAAACAAAAATCCACCAGTCTGTGAACAAAGCAGACTGATGGATAAATTAATAACAATAACAAAACTTCCATCAAACTTCATAGCCTGACGGATTGGTAAATATAGAAAAATCTGTACTATATTGCAAATATAACACAATCCGGTGAATCTCCGAAATCTCTCATCCACAAAAAAAGAGAAGCACCATACATTACGCACAATACTTCTCTGTGAAAATATGAATTCTTACTAATATACCAACTTCACCATCCTCTCATAATCAGCACCCACCGACATTCCCCAGATCCGGACAGCACCAGATTTCCTTGCCGATCCTAAATTTTCGGGAGAACAATGGAAGTTATGGCGTTTTCCCTAGATATCCCACAATTATATCATCAAAATATTCTCTATGCTGTTATAATCTTACTTCCCCATTGATCAGCCATCGCATCCGCTATTCCGGGAAAAGTCTTGCTTCTCAACTTTCTTCTTTCTTCAGGCGATACACCCGAGAAGAATATATCAGTGAACCACTTAGGGGATTTATTTCCGCTCTTTGAAACATAGACCTCACCTTTCCCTACTACATTTGTCGGAACCAGGAAAGGTAAGTTTTTCAACCATAGACAGGTCTTCTTACTAGCTTCATGACCAAACTGCCAAGGTTCTACGATCTGGTCGGGTTTTCTCCATCGGCTGCTCATGATACCAACCGGATTTTCTATAGCTAATTTATCTACTCCAACCCTTGAAACATCCATGAAGAACTGAACTGCCTCTTCACGGTCTTTGGCTCTGTCAGGGAATTTCGGATGTGGTCTTCTCTGTTCTATCGGAAGGTTCTTATCGTCAGGATGATAATACCACCTTGCACCCGAAACAGCAAGAAAAGTACAAGGTGGATGGGCTATAACCAAATCCCAATTACCGTCAAGAAAGTATTTAGTGCCATTCTCCAAAGTTCCACCTCTATTGGCTATTACATCAAACATATCCCCCTTAAAATGATACTCCGGATATCCACCACTGCATTCCTGAAGGTCACAACTGAAAGCCTTATGACCCAATCTTCTGAAAGCCAGACATACGGCCTGACTCTCTTCACATGCTATCAGAACATTCATAAGGATTAAAAGATTATCTGCATTAAGATCCGATCAGAATAGCATCTCAGGCCGATATGTTCCACCAGCTGCCCCGTCTCTTCAAACAACTGGAATTTATAAAACCTGATGAAGCTTGTGATTTCGGAATAGAAATTCTTTCCGGCAAAACTCAAGGGATGTATCATTGGGTATCCTCCAACTTGTTGTGGCTGGAAGGCTCCTATTCCCACTCCGGTTATCAAGGCCATGTCAGCGTCAAAAATGATAGGTTGGTTGGGATTATAGTCGAAGTCCCTGACAAAGAACATCCTGACCTCCTTCTCGCTGATTTCCTTTATTTTGAATTGCGCCATTCCAGAAGTGCTCTCATCTAATGATTCCTGTGCCCGTAATTCCATTTCTTCAATGCTCATATTTGTATTGAGCACTTCTCCGTTTGCTATAAAATAGTTTTTCATAGTTTAGTTTTTTGTGATTTAATGGTTAGTGTAATTCCCTGTTCTCTTTTTAGATAAGATATAAGTCCTGCATAAGAATCTACTCTCTTACGATCTCTCGGCATAATCGATAAAGCCTCCTGAAGCGTGAGGATAATGCAGAATCCGGTTTTTAAAGCATCCCCATACTTGCTTCGGAGTGATGCTACGTCTTTTTTGTATTTCTCAGGGATAGGTCTGTTGCTGTCTTTTGTCACGATAACACTTGGCCCAGCATTTTCCAAGCGATTAGAAACAGAAACTTTTTCAGCTCCTAATATCCTACTTATAAAATCGATAAACATTAAATGCGATTTATATTTCAGGAGTAAGGATTTGAGCTGGTGAGAATAGCGTTTTAGCGATTTGGAAAGGAAGAAAGAATAAAAGAAAAGTGTCCTCAAATCAGATTTATAACCATGAATATCAGACACTCTTCTTATGAGTATTGTTTCTTCATTGATAAGGCTTTCAGTGCTTTTTACAGAAAGGATTATATGACGCTGACATAATACTTAAAACAACTAAAAGGTCAGATCCCGTTATTTTCCATACCCTTTTCTTCATCAACCGGCATCCTGAGATAATCATCAATAACTTTCCCAAGCCTTTCTCTTTTACCATACCTATTATATATAAGGTGACAGAGCAAAAGAAAGACTTGATTACCACCATTTCCCGATCAATGAAGCCAAACATATAATTGCTTTTTCATGGGAACTGTTATAGCTTTGTCATGAAAAAACAAAACCAAAACATATTACAATGGCAACAACTAAAAAGACTACAACAAAGAAGACAGCCACAAAATCACCTGTAGAAATCATTACTCCTGATATTGTAGGAACCTGTGCGGGTAAGATTTGGAACACACTTAACGGATCAGAGAAAGCATTGACTGAAAAAGAGTTATTGAGCCTGACCAAACTTTCCGGACAATCATTATATCTCGGATTAGGATGGCTGGCACGTGAGGGAAAGCTGGAGTCTGATGGTAAGGAATTTAAACTGGCATAAAAGAAGTGGTTCATAGGGGTAAAAACAACTCCTAAACCACTTCAAACTCTCACCGTAAACCGATAATGCCCTGATCCCCAAGAGAACAAGCGGAATAACTTTTTTCTTCTATATATAAGATCTCAGATTTTTTGAAGGGGTTGATATGATGGATACTGAAATCATAATCCTGAGGTATATTGTTTTATTCATTCTCAAATCCATCAAGTAATATAAATTCTGGATTTCAAATATAGATATCAGACAGGTTAATCAAAAACCTCTTCATTTTTTCGTTTATCCTCCAACACTTTCCGATCATAAAGTTTTTTCCTCTCTCCATGATTTCCACTTCGTTCATTTCAATATATCTCTTGCCTTTTCTGGTGAGCATTGCGTTATGGTCATTATCAATTGTAACGATACCGTTGGCTTCAAGCATGACGATTGCGGTCTTGATGGAGGTATAATAGACATTCTCTTTTTTCAAACATGGACCTACAAACGGAATCTCATACTCAATATCAAATTGGTTAAAGGTTTCATCGACACACCGGTCCATTGAATGCGGTAATCCATCAGCCAATTCAAACAATACGGCAATGATATAGTCAGAAAAATCGGGTTTCATAAGCTATCAGTGTTTATTTTCCAATGGATGCAAATATATGAAAACATGTAACATAAACAACAATTTACTGAATATATTTCAACTTTTCATTTCAGATTCCAGCAATAATGAATTTGGATATTTGATTGTTTCCTTCTCTCTTCCCACCCTCAAGAGGAAAAGGAGCGGAAGCGGGGCGGGGAAATTATAAAACCTGTTTTTTGATTAATTTTTGATATGATAAAATTGAAATAGTTATATAAAAACACTATTTCCGACCTATTTTCCCGACATTACCGCTCTTCTTTTTCTTGAGGTGGGGAAAGAGAAGATAACAGAACAATAAAACATCCAATCTTCCGAACCATAACTGGGAAGAAGAAAGATACAAACCAATTCCCGACTAACCAACAGAAATCAATCAACGGCCGGAATGATATAAGAATCTCCAGTCGTTTTTGTTTTCCACCACAAGCCCGAATGAAATCAAAAATGTATATCATGTTTTCCCGGTGTAAAAAATGATATGATACTTAATATGATAACCGGGAAATAATAAAACCTCATCCAATCCATCATGACAAACTTGATCCGGGTTAAGTCGAAGACGGAGGTACAGACGAAGGATGAGTATGGTACATAACCGGAGGATGGAATAATTTAATCACATAAATGCTTATTCTTTAAGCTTTTGTAATAAATTTGCACACTTTTTTATTCCATCTTGTCTTTTAGTTATGTATTACATTCCACTTCGTTCCATACTCTTGTCTCCGACCAACCCCCAAAACCGATAATACCCTGATACCCAAGAGAACAAATAGAGTTACCTTTTTCTCTTCCAGGATCTCGGATTTTTTAGCAGTAGGAGTAGTTAATTGGATATCAGAATCATATCTATCCATTCTTATACGATGCCATATATACTCCCAGATACCAACTCAGCCGGTAATCATTCCATCACATCAATTGTAAAACCGGACTGAGGCATAATTATCATGAACTAAGATAACCGGGAAAAAACTCCCCCCATAATACAGGTTGATCTTTCTTTTCCCCACTTCCTCAATATCAAGTTCTATATTCCGTTTCTCCAGGCAGGAAAGTATACCAACCGTCTTTTCAGCAATCTCCCTATCCATATCTATCACAACACCTTCACCGACAGATACCCTACATATACCTTCTCCTGAAAGCTGGCATCAATTCATTCATATCTCCGGCTGTAATCATAACAGGAATAAAGATACCAATTATTCACATCACATCCTGTAAAAACATATGGTCATCCTGTAAAATACTGTTTCTGAAGTTGCCTGTTACATTTTAAATTCCTATCTTTGGAAAGGACCTTAAATACAAAAATATCATGATTACACAACCGACAACCAAAGACATTGAAAAGCTGCTTGACCTGTGGGAAATGGCAATCAGCGAGAACTATCCGTTGATCAGTCACGAGAAGATGTCACAAGCCGAAAACACCCTGAGGGAACAGGTTCAATTATTACCGACATTGCATGTGCTGAAAAATGAGAACGGAAGAATCGTCGCACTTGTTAAAGTGGATGAAGGAATCATTGGATTCCTGTACGTACACCCTTCAGAACGGGGGAAAGGTTATGCTTCAAAACTGATCAATCATGTTCTGGAACACATGGAAATCAAAGGGGTAGTATTACGGAGGACAAAACATGACATCATCTCGTTTTACGAAAAAAACGGGTTCAGACAGGAAAACACCACAAAATACGGAAGAAAAAACTATCTTGCTTACCGGCCCTGAAACAAGTTATGGGGAAAAGGCTGTTTTTTATCTCCGACAAATACAAACTTAAAAAATATCATCAACGGAAGGAGCATCATCTCTTCCCGAATATAAAAAAAGATTGTGAACCGGCGGGAAAAACAGCCCTCAACCAACAGTAGGAATGATAAAAGAATCTCCTGTCGCTTCTATTCACATCCGGATAAAATGATATGATACGACTGGGATATTAACGTGATGATCAGAAAATAAAAACTGCTTCACATTGTTTTCCTGTCATCCAACCTATCATAAGATCAGGGGTTAGTCAGAGACAGAAGTACAGACGAAGGATGAGTATGGTACATAACCGGAGGATGTTATAAAAAAACTATAAAAACGTTATTCTTTAAGCTTTTGTACATGATTTGCACACTTTTTTATTCCACCTTGTCTTACAGTTATGTATTACATTCCACTTGCGTTCCATACTTCCGCCTCCGGCAAACCCCTTAACCTGTTGTTCCAAGATTTTCCAAAAGACAATTACAGTTACTTTTTTTCTTCTTTTCTGTTATGCCTATATAGAGAGTACTAGATTTTTTTGGCAGTCAGAATAGGTAATCGAATATCGGAATCATATCTGGCCCAAACATCATACAAAACATAAAGGATCAATATTCACTTCAATAACTATACTCCGGCCGGTGATCATTCTATTCCCATCAACCTAAAATATTATCAGAAAATTGGCTTATAGATTTTTTCCCATCCAATACCAATAAAACATCATTCATTACTTCGGCCGATAATTATTCTATCTTCATCACCCTAAAAACAAAAATAATTGTAGACTAGACCTAATATTTGCCGGACATCAGGAAACATTTAAGATTGATTCTCAGCTATCTCTCTATCACAACATCCACTAACAGACACCTCAAACTCATAATATATTAACTATCGTCCCCAAAGCCGATATAAAATCATCACATTATCACTCTACTTATCCAATTATTATCAGAAATCAAACTATACCTATTTATCGACAAACAAAATATTAGCCGGCCATTAATATCATCAAACCAGAAGCAGGGTATAAATCTCATGTCAATCATCCCAAGGCTTATTTATGATTGAAAGAATTACTAGTATGTTCAGTTCTAGAAGATCATCAAGATTTATTGTAGATTTCAGTCCATTATTGTCTTCTTCCCATTCTCAAGAAAAAAATGTAGGAACTAGCTTTTGATTGATTTTTGGACAGCTAGGATTTGAAAAATTATATAGGCCATGAATGTTACGGCTATCACCCTAAATTATTTCAACATTTTACTATTATGAAGATATGTGATAATAGAATATCAGTGATTGTTTCCTCCTTATTCCTATCTTCAAAAGGAAAAAATATCCAATCAAGCTTCAGTTCACTGTACTTCCCGGTTATTCCCGAAAACAATCCGCTCCGTTCAAAACAATATCAACCACTTTACTTAATCAACCTTACAGATCGGCCTTATATATCAATTGGTTTGATTCACTCCGGAACTGCCTCTAACACTTACGTTTTAAGGCATAAAATTTTTATTTCCGTGAACAAATTACTATTTTTGAACCAGTCTTTAAATTCAAAAGAATATGAAAAAGTATTTGGCGGAAATGGTTGGTACAATGGTACTCGTATTGATGGGTTGTGGTAGTGCTGTGTTTAACGGTGGCTGTGGTACTCCCCAACAAGTGTTAATGGTAGCAATGGCATTTGGTTTTTCAGTCGTTGCTATGGCTTATACTATAGGTAGTATTTCCGGATGTCATATTAATCCGGCTATCACCTTGGGCTGTATGCTTTCAGGACGTATGAAAAGCAAAGAGGGATTAATGTATATGTTGTTTCAAGTTATAGGAGCGTTAATCGGTTCTTCAATCATAGCACTATTGACATCCAATATAGATATGGTATATGCAACCACTACCGGTGCCAATTCTTGTGCGTCCGGTGTAAGAGTCATTGGTGGGTTCATGGCAGAGGTTGTATTTACCTTTGTATTTGTATTGGTAGTCCTTGGTACTACAGACCCTAAAAAGGGGGCAGGTAATTTTGCCGGATTAGCAATTGGAATCTCTCTTGTACTTGTTCATATTTGTTGCATACCTATTACGGGAACTTCTGTCAATCCGGCTCGCAGCATTGCTCCGGCATTATTTGCAGGTGGTGAGGCACTCTCGCAATTATGGATATTCATTGTTGCTCCCTTTATTGGGGCTTTTCTTTCCTCATGTGTCTGGAAATTGATATGTGACAATAAATAGGCTTTACATATACGATATTTGTAAGTAATGGTAAAGGGTCAATTTGCCCGTAATGGGTAAGTTGACCTTTTACTTGTCATTTGGAAGGCCGAAAACCGAGAGAGACACTTCATAAGGGTAAGAACAAATCCGAAGCCCTTACCAATTCAATCCACTAACCGATAATGTCCTGATTTCAAACAGAACCAGCAAGGTAATCCTTCTTTTTTTCTATGTACAGGATATCAGGAATTCGGGTTGTAAGAAGAGATTATTAACATGAGTCTGAATACTAACCAAGGTATCAGGGACCATTCATGCAGTAGATTATTCCTTGTTTCTTCTTCCCGTCCTCAAGAGTGAAAAGGGGGAAAGGAAACAATCATATCCCACTTATCATCCGGGACACTCATCAAATCATACTATCCTATCTTCACAGACCGGACAGTATATAATAAACTTCAGCTTTAAACAAATATCGAATATCCTATGAATAAAAAAATCACGCCATTACAAATATATACGATCCGATACTCTTCTGCAAACTTTCAGACCAGGAAACATCAATCCAAAATCCAACCAAGCAGAAAATAATACCAGTTATAGTCCCAAACAGATTATAGGAGTTTAAAAACAACACCTTAAATTTGTGATTGTTGATAAGAAAACAGTTTTTAGTTTACACTCCCCGGGAATTAAAAGAACCAAAAGGTGATTGATATGCTATGATGGAGTTTAAACGAGTTCTTATTTCATTTTTAACCTGACCTGCCTTAGTTTCATAATGAGGGTGTTCGATAAAAGGCATCCTCTTTCTTTTTTATCACAGAAACTGAGATTTAAACCATTTTCAACTACAAACAGACAAAAGACATACCACAAATAACAGATAAATTTGCAACAGTTAGTATTATCATTGGCGTCATGATTGTCACCAGCCAATAATGACAAATTTTCTCGATTAGTTTGCAAGGTTGTTGTGAAATAACCCTTGTCGCCTAAAAGCAGATCAAGAACAATGGACTACCGGATTTGAAGGCTGGATTTTACTTGGGGCCCGATAGTTTTTTTGTTTAAGCAGCAGACATATCATAAAAAACAATTAATTTTGCGGCGGATATTGAATGGTATCCACATTTACCAATAATAATAGCTTTTTTTGTTTGCAAGGCTGTTGTGAAATACCCTTACGTTTTTGTGTTATAAGACACGACGGATTAGAGAGTCCGTTTGAAGCAGGTTAAACATTGGACAAGCCACCGGAGACATTCCTGTTATGGATCTCTGGTGGTTTGATTTTTATCCGATTATTAGAATTTTATACATCAATCCCGGCAATATATATTCCAAATCACTATCTTTGTCGGTATGGAAGACACAATGATCATACAGCCTGAAATCGAAGATATTGACGGGATACTGAACCTTTGGGAGACAATGGTGGACGAGAGCTATCCCCTGATGAGTTATGACGAGCGGATACTACAGGCCAGAAATGTGTTGAAAGGAAAACTGGAAATCTTACCCACAATCCGTATACTGAAAAACAGGAGAGGAGTCATTGTCGCATTCATCAGAGTGAGCGGGGGAGTGATCAGTCTTCTCTATGTACACCCTATGGAACGGAGAAAAGGATACGCCTCACGACTGGTAGGGCACGTATTGGAACATATGAGGATCAGAGGTGCAAGACTTCGTAATCCTGGGAACTGTATCATATCATTTTACAGAAAGTTCGGATTTAGACGGGAGGATAATATTACTGGTCATAACAGGAAGGTGTATCTTGTCCGTCAATCATAAAAAATACTACTATCCTATCTCTCACAGACCGAATAGTATATGCAATTCTATTAATTTAGTATTCATTTTTAGGCCAATAATCCCATCACAAATCCAGCAAATAGCCAGTATTAACCTAAAACGTTGGACAAAGATATACAATCTCCATTTTCTCCTGCCAATTATCCTGATATTTTTGTTTTGGTGAACAATTCCGGACTATCACTTATAAACAAAAGATAGCAGGCATATCACTACACCCGCTATCCACAATGAGACAACTATATATAATAAGAAATATCACGCCGATACTTCCTGATTATTACTCTTTCTTCATAAAGGTAACAGACATTTCACAACGTCCATTACCTCCAATATCAATCAAATAATATTCCGACTGACTCTTCGGCCGGATTGTGATACTATGTGGATGTAAAGATAGATATTTTACAGGAACGAAGCAAATTTATTCCCTGCCACTTGTCACAGGCTACAGGGAAGCAGATTGACTTATAAAAATGGATTCTATTATGAGAAATACAACTAATGTCGGCCGAAAAACAACCGATGCCATGTTTATTTAAGCCTCACAAAGATAGGTAATGATACTGGAGATTCTGAATGTCATGATACAATATATGTTAATACCGGGTTAAGTCGAAGACAGAAAGTGAGACGGGGTATTGATACATTACCCGGAAGGGATGGAATAATTTAATCACATAAAGGATTATTCTTTAAGCTTTTGTACATCATTTGCAGCTTTTTTTATTCCACTTACGGAGTGTCTTCCAGTTATGTTATACATTCACTCCGTTCCATGCTCCTGACCCCGTCCAAACCCGATTATCCGTATTTTTCCGATGGACAGGTTATAATATTACGGGTAGGGATAATAATAAACATGAGAGAGACCACTTCGCAACCTCCTGAAAATAAAGAGAAGAAAGAACTAATCTAACCTTCTCTCTCACTGTTATAAGGAACGAACGAAGTCACCTCTCTTCATTCCTTCATCAGACATAGCTCCTTCATCAAGTTACACCTTATTATATATATGGAACAACAGACATATCGGACGTACTTCAGAACCTTCCACTGTGAACTACAAAAATAAATATCCGTATACAACCGGCCGATAAATAAGATGAAAACATACCAGGAAGAACAAGAGAAATATTGGGATCATAAGATTTTTAAACTGTTATCGGGGCCTGAGAAATAAAACAAAAAATACTATCCTATCTCTCACAGACCGAATAGTATATGAATTTAGTAATTCTTCTAACTGGTCAATCAATAGATACCTTCATGAACCTAGCAAATAGCCTATATTAACCTAAAATGTTGGGCAAAGATATACAATTCTCCGTTTTCTCCTGTCAATTCTCCAGATATTTTTTGTATTGACGGGTTGGGATAAGGATAATAACAACCCATATTTCTTTAACAACACCCGGAGAATTTCATAAAAATGGAAGACAAATATTCCCCTCACCAAAATAAAGACGGCCTGAAACCACACCCTGATTGTCAACATTCTATCCGGACAATGGAGGGAATATCCTGTTTGAACGGAATGTTTATGATATATATATAACTTCATTATAAGATTTTCTTGTTACCATACTCGTTCCCGGTTGATATATATTTCCACAATAATAGTGAAAACTCCCAAGAAAGAATACACTACTACTTGTCACAAGCAACAGTGTGTGTCTCGTCAACTTAAAAATAAAAAAACATAAATGTGTACATCGCTATCTTCACAGACCATGATGTACCATGTAATTAAACATATCAATTAGTATGAAAAATACAATATGAATGGTACTGTTTATCACAAACCATACCATTCAGATCCTTTGTTTCAACAATATCAGTTGAATCGCCATTCAACTTCTTCACAACACAAACATCAAAGGGATATACATTACTATCCTCACAGACCATAATGTAAATAGTTCTACTTTTGTTTAATTATGAAAGATACATGTAGTAGCAATTCTACCACGTCCAAACATATATTGAATCTGACTGAATAATCAACATGAAAAAGTACACCCCCGCTTTCACAAGTAAGGATGTACAGACATTAACTATTTTACTAAAAATACGCTTTTGAATGTTGAATCGCCATTCAACTTAACGTATATTTTACTATGTTATGTTGTTAAACATTGTACCGTACTACTTCTCACAAGCAATACAAGTACTACACACAAAAATAAAAGACCTTGAAAATATGGCATATAACATCAAATATTATTACTTGCTTGTTTATGGTAACAAAGTTAAATAATGCATGTGATATTCACCAATTTTATTAAAGAAAATAACACTACCTAAATGGAATTTAATTATTCCGCTTCATTTCATACTCCTGACTCCGTCCAAAACCCGATCATCCGGAGTTTTTTGATGAACATATTATAATATATAGAGAGAGAAGTAAAATATTACGGGTAAGGATAATAACAAACATGAGAGACGACTTCGTAGCCTCCCGAAAGTGGAGGAAGAAAAAAATCCAGATAAAAAACGAATCTGAAGTTACCTCTCTTCATTCCTTCACCAAGTTACATCTTATCATATATGGGGCAACAGACACATCCCCCGGAGAGGGTTATTGATATAATTTATTTTACCGGTTTGATTGTCCGTCTTGATTTTATTACATATCTTCGTACCTGAACGTTTGTGTATTATGTTTTTGTCAGGGTCGGAGAAGATCCGGCCGACAAATAATCAGTATGTTTTCTGTTGCCGTGGTTTGGGATAAATAGCGGTGGCATCATCAAATCATTCTTTTAAATTCGGGAGAGGTCACTTTTTTTCAGGTGGCCTCTTCATTATATGACCATTTCCGTTGTTGATTTTATCCGGATACACTAACTTTGCAGCATTATATCATATACTATTCATAATAAAACTGGATTCAATGTGTGGGACGCTATTATCCGTGAGGGACAGTGGCGTTTTTTTATTTTGATATTCCGGAATTTATGATTAGTTTTGTCTATCTGTCAACATTTGTGTTTTAAGGCATAAAAGCTGGTTATTGACAAGTTAGTATTTCCATGTTACGGTTCGTTGAGAATAGTAACGGCATATTGATTTAAATCCCACAGGAGGTTGCTTGTTGCCATACGGGCAATCTCTTTTCTATTTGGATTTCATGGATTTATCAGTTATCTTTGCCGGAAATTTATCATACATATTATAAGACCCTATTAATGAGAAGACTGGATGGAGATTCAGTCAAGGTAAATAGAACAGATTCCTGGATACTACAGTTCGGGAGAATAGTGGTACCCTTATTTTTCGGGTTGGATCGGAGATGGAGGTAAGACGAAGGATGAGTATATGCATAATCCGAAGGGATGTTATAAAAAAACTACAGAAACGTTATTCTTTAAGCATTTGTAGTACCTGATTTGCAACATTTTTTATTACACCTATGTCTTCCAGCTATGTTATACATTCCACTTCGTTCCATACTTCAGGCTCTGCCAAACTCCGATTCTACAACAATATTCTCCCCATTTCATCGAAGTTTTAGATAATCCAGTCGGTCCGTTGAAGATATTGTGCTGTTTTTTTCTCTGGATGATCAATAAAAAGCATACTGAGGATATAACGAATGACAACCGGCCGGACTCCTATCCGTCACCATGACCTGAATTGCAAAGACTAGGGATTTACATAGTTTTTTACATTCCCATTCTGAGCTCTAAGATAAATGTTGACTTTCTCCCTTATCTCTTTGAACCGGCCGATAGTAAAGGGAGAGTGGATATAACCGAAAAACCATCTTCTGTCTGCTCTGAATAAAAAGGGCATTTCAAATCATGCTTGTACACTTTTTATTCCATCTTGTCTTTCAGCTATACTTCGTCTCATATTCCAGACTTACCCAAAACGTTTCTCTTATATACTTTACTGCAAGAAAGAGAAAAAAATAAAAAAAGAGACCTGTTTCAACCAAGTCTCTTCTCTTGTCCATTGTGTCAGAATCCACAGACTGTCTCCTGCAAACGTTCAACCGCCATCCAGCTACAGTCAGGAAGCCTGAATCCGTAACCATCCTCCAGAGTCATCAGATACTCCTCAAAATCATCATACTTCTCCGAGTCACGTTTCTGCTCTTCCGACAGTTTGATCCTTATGATCTCTCCGGTACTGTAATCCGGGAGAATAAGATAGTTGTACTCCATGATTTCAATCTTCTTTTAGGTTATACCTTTTAATCAGTTTATATACCGTTGATTTTGTGAAAGAACAGCCTTTGGAAGATACAAACCCTTCCTGATTCAGGATATTTGCCATTTCATTATAGCTATGGCTCTCTTTCACTAAAATCCGTAATATAGCAACAGCCCTTTTATTGTTCGGGTTGTTGTCAGCTTTATCCTTGCAGGTCTTTATGCTGTTTTGGATGGCCTGATTGTGTTTATCCATCAGGTGTTCAGGATTGCCAAGTTTGAATCCTCTGCTTTTCTTAGCCTGTAATGACGCTTTCGTTCTGGCTGCTATCAATTCTGCTTCGTACTGGGATATGGCCGAAATAATATGAAGCACCATTTTATTAGCCTGTGGAAAATCGCAAAAGACTATTTCCACATCAGATTCCAATAAACTGGACAAGAATGAAACCGACCTTGCCAGTCTATCCAGTTTTGCTACTATTAAAGTAGCACCGTCTTTTCTACATAGGGCCAACGCTTCCTTAAGTTTGGGTCTCTCTTTTTTCCGCCCCGATTCAATTTCAATATATTCAGCAACCGGAGTTTTATCACAAAGGTATTTCTGTATTATCTCCCTCTGTGCCTCAAGTCCCAATCCTGAGTATCCTTGTTTCTGAGTGCTTACCCGGAGATAAGCCACATATTGGTTTTCATTCTTCATTGTCATTCGTTTTTTAACAATAGTTCCACTGACAAGATGCTCGTCTAATCTATGGAACCATTTACGTTAATACATAAAAAAGGCTTTCCATGAGATTTCGAGTTCTTATAAATTCTACTCTCCCACA
>OHAO01000820.1_pt1 | contig 22905 bp, 23 predicted proteins | sample 1577151 | NCBI WGS metagenome assembly OHAO01 (sample SAMEA3541585, study PRJEB24748) | human gut metagenome | biome: human gut; feature: human-associated habitat; material: faeces | place: China | collected 2012 | reverse complement strand
GAAAACGATATCGTCGAATTTGCTAACCTATTACGTCAGGAATTGTGCTAATGATGCACCGTGAGATTATCACAACGGAAGACGGGAGTACCACGTTACACGTACCGGAACTGAATGAACACTACCATTCCGTCCACGGCGCGATACAAGAATCCCGCCATATTTTTATCCAAGCCGGAATCGAGTATTACGGGCAAAACAGCATCCACATCCTTGAAGCAGGGTTCGGTACCGGGTTAAATGCTTTTTTAACCCTGCTGAACGCAAAGGATAACCAACGGAATGTCGTGTTCCACAGCTTCGAAAAATACCCGCTAACCGAAGAAGAACTGGCTAATTTGAACTACACGACTTTTTTTCCCGCGGAAGATGCATCCTTATTCAAAGAGATACATAGCTCCCCTTGGGAAAAAGAAGTTGAAATCACCCCTTACTTCACGTTGCATAAACACGAGGCCGACTTTTCAGACGTCTGTTTCACCGAACAATTCGATATCGTATTTTTTGATGCTTTCGCGCCCCGCGGCCATCATGCCCGCAGCGCCCGCCCCGATGACGATCACGTCGAAAGGCTGTTTTTCTTCCAATTGTTCCATACGGGTGCAAAGATAGGCAAAAGCAAATTAAAAATTAAGAATTAAAAATTAAAAATCAGGATGCAAAGAGCCCCGCAGGCGGTCGGCAGAGTATATTTCTTTCGCAATTCAGTATATTTTTTTCTATTTATCCGTTCGCCTCTTTTATTTCAAAATCCAATGTCCTAAATTAAGACCAATATAAAACGCCATTGCTATTATTTCGGAGGCGAGGCCGAAGAGGGAATTTAAAATGAATCTGCCATGAACAAAACCGAGCTGAAAGTGTTTCTCAAAGGATTGGCTAATTTCTACGTCGTTCTGATGATTATAGCGTTTCTGCCCACACCCGGAAAAGATTGCTCTCCGGGACGCCTCGTGCGGTGCATCATCATTTATACGATCGTAAGCATCGTGATCTTTTCGGCCGTCTATTTTTGGAACCGAATCAGAAAGGGTCCGGATAAACGTCCCGATACGTGTCCGGTTCCCGATGCAAAAGAGACGAAAGACGACGATTTGAGTATTTCCCGGTTCCTCACCTTGCGAAACATGGGCGCCTGCTTCATCTATTTCCTTTGTGTCTTCGCGCTTCTCTATCCGGAAATGTCTCTCGAAAGCATGCTCAAAGCCAGCGCCCGAAGCACCGGCTATTGCATCCTTGTCCTGCTCGTGGCCGGAATCGTTTATTGTGTCTATCAAAGTCATGTAGGCAAGAAAAAGTCGATCCGGGAAAAGTAGTTGCAGCATCGGGAGGCCATCGCGCCTCCCGTTTTTTCGGATACGCCGGAATCCGCCGCGACGGCCGCGCGGAAATCGCCCGGAGAAAGAATTCTCCCGGCTTAATTTTTTATTCTTGATTTTTAGTTGTATTTTTGCGGCCGTTAAAAATCGTTCTAAAAAAATGTTGAGCAGAAGATTACTCCGTATAAAGGTCGTCAAGGCGCTGTTCGCCCATCTCAAATCGGGCGCGGATAACATGATGGCGTCGGAAAAAACGCTGATGGCGTCCGTCGACAAGGCCTATGACCTCTATTTCCAGATACTGATCCTCCCCGTGGAGATCGCGCGTTACGCCGAACAGCGTCAGGAGCTGGCCAAACAGAAGAAACTGCCGACATTCGAAGACCTCAACCCCAACACCAAGTTCGTGGACAACGCCGTGATCCGCACCATCGCCAACAGCGACGCGGTGAACGATCACGTGGCGGCCCGCAAACTGGGATGGGAACGCTATCCCGAACTGATCCGCACGCTCTACGCGCAGTTGACCGAGAGCGACTACTACAAGGACTACATGCAGCGCGAGGAGCGCTCGTTCGACGACGACAAAAAGCTGCTCGAGGACTTCTTCAAGGAGTTGCAGAGCTGCGAGGCGCTGGACGACGTGCTGGAGGAGATGTCGATCCTCTGGACCGACGACCTTCCCTACATCGTGATCATGGTCCTGCGCACGCTTTCGAACCTGCGCGTCTCGCACACCGAACTGAAGGTTCCCGCGAAGTTCAAAAGCAGCGAGGACCCCGAATTCGTCAAGACGCTGTTCGAAAAGTCGCTGGTCAACTACTCCGCCTTCCAGGACTACATCGAGAAGTTCACGGCCAACTGGGACGTGGAGCGCATCGTCTTCATGGACAACCTGATCATCGGCACGGCGATGGCCGAGCTGACTTCGTTCCCGTCGGTTCCCGTCAAGGTGACGCTCGACGAGTGGATCGAAATTTCGAAATACTACTCCACCCCGGGCAGCAGCACCTTCATCAACGGCGTGCTGGACAAGATCGTCGAGTCGCTGACCGCGGAAGGACGCATCAAAAAGGCCGGGCGCGGCCTGATCTGACCCCTGCCGGCCATGACCCGCATGCTCGCGATCCTCGCCCTGGCGGCACTCGCCGCTGGCTGCGGCACATCTCCCCGTGCGGTCGAACGCAAGGGCCGGATTATCTCGCTAACGGATTCGATTCTCACCACGGGAGGCACGGACACCGTGCGTTTCGGACGCCTCGGGTCCGGCGAAATCGCCGTGCTGCGCCTCTGGCTGGCCAACGACGCGAGCCGTCCCGTGGCCATCGCCTCCTACCGGCGCAGCTGCGGATGCACGACGCTCGAATTTGACGCACAACCGATTGCACCGGGCGACGCACGGCAGGTGACGCTCACCTTCGATTCGCGCGGCGAACGGGGCTGGCAACTCAAGGCGCTGGACATCACGCTGGCGGGAGGGCAGCGGCCCCTGCGGCTGTTCGTGGAAGCGGACATAAAATAAATCCTTGTTTATTCGGCAATAATTTGTACCTTTGCTTCGTTCAATGGAATAAACACTTAAAACGAATACAATTATGATTAATTTTCTTCAGACGGTCCCCATAGAGCCTCAACCGGGATTCATGCAGCGGTACAGTTTCATTATTATGATCGGCCTCATGGTGCTGGTTCTCTGGTTGTTCATGTGGCGTCCCGAGGCCAAGCGCCGCAAACAGATGCAGGAGTTCCGCAACGGTCTGAAAAAAGGCGACAAAGTCATCACCGCCGGCGGCATCTACGGCGTCGTGAAGGAGATCAAGGAGACCACCCTGCTGATCGAGGTCGACGGCAATGTGACGCTGCGCATCGACAAAAACATGGTCGTAGCCGACAATTCGGACCTCCAGCGTCAGTAGAGATAACCCGCGCATAAAAAAGAGCTGCAAAGATTTGCAGCTCTTTTTTCACACACCTATCCGAACAGGTGCAAGGCCCCGACGTCGATGATCCGCTGGTTGGAACTCCCCCGGAAATCGAGCGACAGATCGCGCAGCGCCTCGACGTAGCGTCCGTCGACCAGCGTGTCGATCCACCGCAAGCACTCCCGGCGGGCCGGGTCGGCGAGACACTCTTCGAGCGTATAGCCCGTATAGCACCAGACGTTCTGTCCGGTGCGCTCCTTCACCAGCCGCAGAAAGGCCGCCATGGCTTCGGGCTGCAACAGCGGATCGCCGCCGCTGAGCGTCACCCCGTCGAGAATCGGATTCGCGGCGATTGCAGCGCAGATGGTTTCGGCACGCTCCACGGTCAGCGGCTCGCCCCGCCGGGGATCGTGGCTCTCGGGGTTGTGGCAGCCGGGACAACGGTGCGCGCACCCCGCGAAATAGATCGCATAGCGCAGCCCGTAACCGTCGGAGATGGTTTCGGGATAGATGCCGATGATTCTTAATAATTCCATTGCGTTTTCATAACATGAATACAACACCGTCGGTCTCGATTCACGGCGGAACGCCGTGTTTACAAATCTGATCCACCTCTAAACTTTAGGCGGGGACTTGCCGCACGCGACCGGAGACGGCGGCAAAAAGGAATTCTTCCGCCGGGTGAATTTTGATTTTAGGCGGGCGGACAGGGGGGCCGCCAATTTCGATTATCGCAAAGCGGTTTTCGGGCTTCGTGAAGTGGGGCGAAGCAGGAGCATACGAACGTATGTAACTGTTTCGCCCCGCAAGGGAAGTGCAAAAGATGCCGGTGAGAATCGAAATTACCGGTGCTTTACCCGATCGCGCTCCTCGGCCTGCTTGGCCGAGTTCCACGATTCGAGGCTGCCTGTCAGGTAACCCGTGATGCGGCGCATGCGCAGGATGTCGTCCGAACCGCAGACGGGACATTTCGAGTAGATCACCCCGCGGTGGCCGCACTTGCGGCAGGTGTCGATCGGATGGTTGATCGAGCCGTAGCCGATCCCCTCGTCCTGCATCACCTTGACGATCTTGAGGATCGCCACGGGATTCTTCCGGGCCTCGCCGTCGAGTTCGACGTAGGTGATGTGCCCGCCGCGCGTGATGGCGTGGAACGGCGCTTCGAGGCGGATTTTCTCGACGATGGAAACCGGCTCGCGCACGTCGACGTGGAACGAGTTGACGTAGTAGTCGCGGTCGGTGACGCCCGGAATCTCCCCGTAACGCTTGCGGTCCATGCGCGTGAAGCGTCCGCTCAACCCCTCGGCCGGGGTCGCCAGCACCGAATAGTTCAGCCCGTATTTGGCCTTGTACTCCTCGACCACGCGGTTCATCACCGTCACGGCGTCGTAGAGCGTCTGCCACGCCTCCTTCGAGGTCGCATGGCCTTCGCCGTAAATCGCCACCATCGCGTTGTGTCCGCCGATGAAGCCGATGCCCAGCGTGCCGTGCTTGAGCACGTCGCCCACCTCGTCGTTGGGCTGCAACCGGCCGCCGCCCTTCCAGACATCGTTCGACATCATAAACGGGAACTGCCGCGCGAGGGCCGTGCGCTGGAAGCAGTAACGTTCGTAGAGCTGCTCGGCCATCATCGTGGCGGTCTTGCGCACCGATTCGAGGAAAATTTCGCGCGCCTCCTTGCGGATCGCGTGTTTGTTGCCGTCGGGAATCATGTCCCCGGCCTCGCGCATCGCCTCGATGGCCAGCCGCGGCAGGTTCATCGACGTGAAGGAGAGGTTGCCGCGCCCCCACGACGACTTTTCGCCGTGCAGATTCTCGAAGACGCGCGTACGGCACCCCATCGTCGCCACCTCGTAGCGGAAGCGGTCGGGGTCGTCGATGCGCCACTTCTCGTGGCGGTTGAACGGTGCGTCGAGAAACATGAAGTTGGGGAACAGCGCCACCGACGTGGTGCGGCACGCCTCGATCAGCAGGTCAAAGTTCGGAGTTTTGAACTTGATCTCCCCGGCCAGCGCCTTGTCGAAGTCCTTCACCGCTGCGGCATAGTCCTCTTCGGACCACGAAACGCCCTCCTTGACCTTGAAAATCTGGATCGGGAAGACCGGCACTTCGCCGTGCCCCAGCCCCTCGATCGTGGCGGAAAGCAGTTCGCGGATGACCATGCGGCCCTCGGGCGAAAAGTCCGTGCCGTAGTTCACCGAGCTGAACACCACCTGGTTGCCGCCGCGCGAGTGCATCGTATTGAGGTTGTGGATGAATCCCTCCATCGCCTGATGGGTCTCGCGGCGTGTCGTGTCGTAGGCCTGCCGCCAGATGCGTCGGATGTCCTCATCGGCGACCTCCACGCCCGACTGGCGCAGGGCGGCGAACAGACGCCCCACCGCCGTCTCGCAGGGTTCGATCGTCGGCACGTGTTCGGCGACCAGGGCCTTCAGCTCGGCGCGCTCCAGCGTCACGCCGCCCCGCACGCCGCACAGGAACAGCGTCATGTCGGTCAGGTGACGGCGGAAGGTTTTCAGCACGCCCGGAGCCATGAAATGGTCGAACGCCGGGATCGACTGCCCGCCGTGCTGCTCGTTCTGGTTGGTCTGGAAGACGATCGTGGCCAGCGTGGCGTAGCTCTGGATCGACTGCGGCGTGCGCACCGAGCCGTTCTTCGTCGAGAATCCCCGTTCGTAGATGTCACCCAGATCGTACTGAATGCACGTCGTGGTCTTGGTGGGATAGTAGTCCAGGTCGTGAATGTGGATGTCCCCGTCGCGGTGGGCGCGGCCGTGGCGCACGCCCACCAGATATTTCAGGGCGTAGTCCTTGGTGATCTCCGAGGCGAAGGTCATCATCTGCCCCGCGGGCGTGTGCGACGACATGTTGGCGTTCGAAAGGTTGATGTCGTTCTTCTCGACGGTCACGATGCCGTCCATGACGCTCTTGATCGACGAGCGGCGGTCGCGTTCGACGTTGCGCCACTCGCGGTAGATGATATAACGTTTGGCGATCGAGGGGTTGCGTTTCATCAGCCGCTCCTCGACCATGTCCTGAATCTCCTCGACCGAAATCTCGGCCTTCGTAATTGCCGCCGCCACGTCGGATGCGATCTGCTCGATGGCCTGCCCCTCGTCCGTTATGCCGCCCGCGCGAAAGGCCTTCGTGATGGCGCGGACGATTTTATCCAGAGAAAAAGGCTCGGTTTTACCATCACGTTTGATGATGGAAATCTGCGTGTAATCCATTGTAATATGAGTATATACGTTTCACAACAGGCCCCGTTTCCCCGCAGGGCCGACATTGCATGCGCAAAGGCAGGTCTTCTGACTCGCACCGACCCGCAGGCGGCCTTCCCATCCCCCGCGGGACAGTGGCTCGACGATTCGCCTGCGGCATAAAGCGCATACAGCAGCGGGAACTGTCCGGGATTCGCACCCGATTCCCTCTTATCCTCCGCCCCGGCGGGACGAAGGATACCTTTGCGGGTCACAAAAGTCTCCATTATTCCCCGACTTTCAAAATTCCGGAGCAGGAAGTTTTCAACATTTTGTGAAAGGCTCCGAATTTCGTATCTTCGCCCCCGCAAACCGGAAAATCGTAACTCCATGACACAGAAAATAACACACGTCTGCCAGGGAACCTGCTCCCGGCAAATCGACGTCGAACTCGAAAACGGCGTCGTCCGAAGCGTCTCCTTCACGGGCGGCTGCCACGGCAACCAGCAGGGAATCGCGGCGCTCGTGCGCGGGATGACGGCAGCGGAAGCCGTCGCCCGGCTCGAAGGCATCGACTGCCGGGGCCGCGGCACGTCGTGTCCCGATCAGCTGGCAAAAGCGCTGAAAAAGGCGTTATAAAATGCCCCGGCCCGGCCGGGTACGGATTTTGCACTCCGAAAAGCGTTCCAAAATGCAAGACTATGTATTTTCTATGGTATCTGCTGATCGGACTGGCCGCCGGATGGATCGCCAACCTGATCGTCAAGGGAGGAGGTTCGGGACTCTTCGTCAACCTGATCGTCGGGCTTATCGGAGGCGTACTGGGCGGCTGGCTCTTTTCGCTCTTCGGATGGGTTCCCGTCGGCACGCTGGGCAGTCTGGCGACGGCCGTCATCGGCTCGGTCATCCTGCTGTGGATCGCCGCGCTCATCTCACACCGCAAGATCCGCTAAACGAACGTATGCACGAAAAAGGCGGTCGCATGACCGCCTTTTCGTGTTGAGCTGCCGGGATTCGAACCCAGAACGACAGAACCAAAATCTGCTGTGTTACCATTACACCACAGCTCAAACATTCGCTCGAAAGCGACTGCAAAGATAAACAAAAAATCGCAAAAACCAACCCCCGGATGCAAAATTGGCAGAGACAAAACCGGACCTCTGCCGGATTTTTCGTATCTTTGCTTCAGTTACCCTGTAAATAAACGCAAACGATATGATTCCGACAATGATTCTGCTCTTCGTGGTGGGCTATCTGTTCATCGCGCTGGAGCACAAAACCAGGATCGACAAATCGGCCGTCGCCCTGCTGATGGCCGGAGCGATCTGGACCGTGTTCAGCCTCCTGGGCAACGACCCGCACATTCAGCACGAGCTGGTGGACCAGCTGGGCGACACGTGCGAAATCCTGGTCTTCCTGATCGGGGCCATGACCATCGTGGACCTGATCGACAGCTACGGCGGCTTCAACGTCATCACCGACCACATCACCACGCGCAACAAGCGCAAACTGATGTGGCTGCTGGCGATCATCACCTTCTTCATGTCGGCCGCACTGGACAACATGACCACCACGATCATCATGGTCATGCTGCTGCGGCGGTTGATCGCCAACAAGAAGGAACGGTGGATTTTCGCCAGCGTGATCGTCATCGCCGCGAACAGCGGCGGCGCCTGGTCGCCCATCGGCGACGTGACGACCATCATGCTGTGGATGCGCGGCAACGTCACGGCCGCCAACCTGATCGCCAACCTCTTCCTGCCGTGCCTCGTGTCGGTCGTGATCCCTGCGGCCATCGCCAGCCGCTACGTCGCCGACCGCCCCGCCGCCGCGGTCAGCGCCAAGGCCCTCGCATCGGGATGCCCCGAATGCATCGGTCCGCGCCTGCGTCTATTCATCCTTATTGTGGGCGTCGTAAGTCTGCTGTTCGTGCCGGTGTTCAAAAGCCTCACCGGACTGCCGCCCTACATGGGCATGATGGTGTCGCTGGGATTCATGTGGATTCTGACCGAAATCATCTACGACCGCAAACGCAGCATCCGCAACATGGAGGAGTCGATCCAGCCGCGCGTATCCAAAGTCCTCAAGCACATCGACATGCCGACGATTCTCTTTTTCCTCGGCATCCTGATGGCCGTGGGCGCGTTGCAGACCGGCGGCGTGCTGACCGACATGGCCGACTGGCTGGACAAGAATGTCCACGAAGTGTTCACCATCGCGGGCGCCATCGGCATCCTCTCGTCGGTGGTCGACAACGTGCCGCTGGTGGCGGCCTGCATGGGCATGTACCCGGTGGCCGACGTCGCAACGGCTGCGGCGAGCGTCGACCCGGCTTTCGCACAGAGTTTCGTGGCGGACGGGCTGTTCTGGCACCTGCTGACCTACTGCGCCGGCGTGGGCGGCAGTCTGCTGATCATCGGCTCGGCGGCCGGCGTCGTGGCGATGGGACTCGAAAAGATCAATTTCGGCTGGTACCTCAAACGCATCTCGCTGCTGGCCCTGTCCGGCTATCTGGCGGGCATCGCGGTGATCTGGCTCGAACACGTCCTGATCGGGCTTTGACCGAAAAGTTCCGGATGCGTCGTGCGCCCAGAATATTGCCGATCACGGGTTTGCCCCATAACAGTATAATCAGAGGTTGGATAAAATATTTTTATCCAACCTCTGATTTACAGCCAAATTATCAGCAGTTTGTAAGTCAGGAACTCCAATATCAATTTAGTAAGAGTACCCTTGCGGAATCAATGCCAGATGTACCCCGGAAGATGTGGATAGACCATTTTTCAACACCCGACATTCGATATCGTGAAGTACGGGTTCATCGGTATCCGACGCAAAATCAACGGTAAATGTGAAGCCCTCACCCGTGTACGGAGGCAGGGTGCTGCTCCATACATAAGTGACAGAAGAATCGTAATTTTCAATAGAACACGTTGCTTGCCCTTCTCCACGGGCCAAATACGCTATATTCCATTTATCATACCCCAAACCCATCATCGAAAGATCGCCGGGTTCCACCTCCGACAATGAAGTCCCGATGTTTGGAGCGGTGGGAGCGGGCCCCGAAACCGCTGATACAGCTGCATAGGCATTTACCAGACCATAACCCACAAATTGGTTCCATAATCCGTTCAATCGAAGCGGATCGACACCATAAGTGTTGCCGCCGATCTTTCGGGTAGTTTGTTCGATAATATTGCGTACCCGCCATACCGAAAGATCGGGATCCGTTGCCCATATCAAAGCCACGATGCCGGAAACATGGGGAGCAGCAAAAGATGTGCCCGACACACAAGTATATCCACCGGTCACATCTGTTGTCCAGATTTCACGCCCGGGAGCGACAACATCCAATGAAGAACCATAACCGGAGAAATCCGATTTGTACCCATTCCGATCTATTGCACCTACTACTAACGTTGCAGAAGGTGCTCCCGCTGCCGGCTGTGATACAGCACTGCCTTTATTGCCCGATGAAAAAACAACGATGCATCCTTTACCATGAGCATATGTTATAGCATTATTGATTTCGGATATTGGAGAAGATGTATCAAATGACCATGAATTATTAATTACGCGCGCACCATTATTTGCGGCAAACCGAATTGCATTCGCAAAATTGGTCGTGGTGGAGGCAGCTATGCCAAGCTCGTTATCAGTATAACAAATACTGATGGGCATGATTTTCACTCCGGATGCAACGCCTGCAATGCCTTTGCCATTATTAGCCGTGGCTCCGATAACACCGGCAACCTTTGTGCCGTGATCTCCGTATAGCCCACTTGGAATTCCTCCCGTGTGAGCGTTGTAACTGACATTATACAAATGTAAATCATCATGGTTATTATAAACACCGTTATCGACAACCGCAACGATAATATCGTTGATATATGGAAAAGCAAAGGCATTCCTTGCGTTCACATAATTGATATCGATCCCCGAATAAGAGACGTTTTTCAGATTCCATTGATAGCTGAAATAGGTATCGTTCGGAGCGGCGTCGGGCATCGACTCAACGATAAACTCGGGTGTTGCATACTCAAACGCGCCCGATTCATACATAAAATTCGCCATTTCGAGCGCATTCCCTTTCGACTCCTTTGTACACGAAAGATAATAGATACTCGGGTCGAATTCGTTTTCTCCCAATATCTCCAGATTATACTCTTCCGCGATTTTTTGAAGTTTGGCAAGGTCTTGCTCTCCTGTCAGTTGTACGCTGAATACATTCGTTATGCCGAGATCGGCGCCATCGCTTGTTTTAAAATAGGGAGCCTCATACACTACATCCTGCGGGTTAATCGATTTTTGTTGGGCGTTATCCAGCGTAAACGACGTAAGACTTTTTTGCATGCGGAACTCTTTTGACGATCTTATGCCCAGCGCAGCATAGTTATCAATAGTTCTGGTATTTCCCCTACGGATATTTACGGCCGATTTGCGAACACTTTCAAATTTTGCGGTTTCAACCAAAACATACGACTTGTTCTCGTTGACCGTTAGTGGGATTTTCACACCGTCACACCAAATAATAATAATCAGACGAACCCACAGACGCACGGGTCGCGGGAACGTTTTCTTGATATTCCTCTGACAAAATGACATTCTGGCAACCATAAAATGTTATGACTGCAATGATAAGAGAAAGCAGCTTTTTCATGATATTAAGAATATCTAAATTATGATTTTGTTGACAGTAAGCGTTTTTTCGGGAAGTTTGTCGTATAGTCCCCAGAAATAAAAAATAGTCATAATCGCCGGAGTACCACCCTTCAGTTGCTTATACACCAAATTCAATGTCATCTTATCGGATTCGGTATCGACGACCTGCTTCTCGAAAGAGTATCCGGGATGCCCCATCCAATGCTGTCCAATAATAAGGGTATATTTGTCAAAGTCGATTACTGGCAGCTCGACCGAAGGAGGTGCAACGGCCTCGAACTCTTCCATGCTGTTGATCACAAAACATTCGATGTCGCGATCATCGATCTCGCTGAAATTGAATTCCGGCTCGGGATGCGAACTGGAACTCGAAGGCAGATAGGTCTTGAAAAAAGCCGATACGTCCGCGGAGGCTGTGACGGGAGGAGTGCCGATATATTCGGATTCTTCCGAGTCGTTGCATGCGACAAACCCACCCAGTAGAAGCAGGGCTGCTGTCAAAGTCAAAATGCGAGTTTTCATAGTTTGAAGTTTAAGGATGAAACATTGAAGGCAGGTTCGCGAGAGTCTTACGGATAATTACAATATGTAGTTGTAATGGATGTAGGGCAAAAATAACGAAAAAAAAAATCAATTATGCAAATTCAACCGCCAATAATTCAGCAAGATTAAGTAGTATAAGCACAGAAATTTACAGGCATCGGGCGACTTGAACAGAATTGTACACAAACGAAAAGGATCGAGCCCTGTCCAAACACGGAGCCCAATCCTTCGATCCGGCATAAATAACTACAAATCAAGCTGTACGTCTTTTCGCAGACGCAGAAGATCCGGAGCTTTTCCGTTACTTCACCTTGGCCATGAATTTTTCCCGGTCGACGATGTAGCGGACATGGATGCCCTCGCCGATCAGCCCCTCGGCGTCGCGGGCCCCGACGTTGAAGGTCAGTTTGCGCCCCTCGACTTCAGCAAGCACGGCCGTGGCGGTGATTTCGGCGCCAAGTCCCGACGGCTTGATGTGCGTGACGTTCATCTCGGAGCCGACGGTGGTCGCGCCTTCGGGAAGTTCGCCGGCAACGGCCGTCATGGCGGCGTTCTCCATCAGCGCCACCATCGCGGGGGTGGCGAAAACCGCAAGGTCGCCCGAACCCATCGCGGCGGCCGTGTTGCCGGCGGCGACGGTTGCGGCGCTGCGGGCGGAAAGTCCTTTTTCAAGCATAATATTCGCTGTTCGTAATTCGTTTATCGCGGTGAATCGTTATCTTTGCCGGAGACACCCCGGCAAACCGGATGCAAAACCGCACGGGTTTTCATCCGGACTCCGCCGCAAAGGTACAAAAAATTCGCCGCCGTTGAAAAAGTGGATACTCCTCATCGCCCTGCTCGCCGCCGCGCTTTCCCAAGCGCAGGCGCAGGGAGGCCGTGGCTTCTGGCATCAGGAGTGGACGGTCGAGAAGGGCGATTCGATCCCGCTGGTCCACGTCCTGCCGGTCTACGTCTTCAGCCGCCCGGTCGACCTGCGCCGCTACCGCCGGCTGGTGGACGCCGTGAAAAAGGTCTACCCCATCGCGCAGATCGCCAAGGCCAAGATGGCGACGATGGAGGAGGAGTTGTGCCGCCTGCCGACCAAAAAGGCCCAGAAGGAGTATATCAAACAAATCTACCACGAGATCAAGGACGAATACACCCCCGTGCTGAAACACATGACCCGCACGCAGGGCCGCGTGCTGCTGAAACTCATCGACCGCGAAACCGAATACACCGCCTACGAGGTGTTGAAGGAGTTCCGCGGCGGTTTCGTGGCGGGATTCTGGCAGGGCGTCTCGAAAATCTTCGGTCAGAACCTCAAGTCGGAATACGACAGGGAGGGCGAGGACCGGATGATCGAGCAAATCGTGATTTATTACGAAGCCGGACTGCTCCGGTAGCGACGGACGGACCGGGTAACGGAGGGACCGGGTAACGGAGGGACCGTTCCGGAATCCCGCTCCTAAAAATTGAACGACAGCCCCACACCCAGCCCCATATAGGAGCGCGAAGGCCGAAACTCCCCGGCCCGGAAATTATCGGTCAGGTAGCAGTGATAGGTGAAGTCGCCGAAGAGGTTGAACCGCCAGATCGGGATGATCAGCCGCGCACCCGCGTCGAACGTACAGGAGAAACGCTGCCGGACGGTATAGGGCCGCCACGAAGGGTCGGTCGTCGAATAGCCTTCGGTCGTGAACGGCCCGCACATCAGCCCCGGGGTAAAGCCCGCATGGACCTCGAACCCCGAGGGCAGGATCGCAAGCAGCACGTTGAGAAACGTACTGCCCACGTCCGCCCCTCCGCCGGAATAAGCGCCGTAAGGATCTGCATAAGAGCCGTTGTAGTAATTATTCTGCACGCTCCGCTCCCGGCTCTCCCGGCGCCAGGACGAGGCGATACGTCCGGTCCGCCAGGTGAATTGCAGCGGCACGGAGAAATAGTTCTCGGCATCCTCGTCGACGAAGACGTTCAGCCCCGTTCGAAAACCGATATTGTAAAAATTATAACGGGCATAGTCGATCGAAAAGGCCTGCAATTCGGGTCCCCGCCCGTCGCCCACGTAAAGCTGCGCTCCGTAGCGCACGCCCAGTTCGTTGTCGAAGGTCTTCGGGACGGGTGGCATTTCGTGCTCGCCGGGATAGACGAGGGTTTGCGCCGGAGCGGTCCCGGCCGTGACGGCAAGCAGCAGGAAAAGAAATTTCTTCATTGCATGACGGTTAGGTTCAGTTGTAAACATAACTATTTTTCACGGCATAACAAAATTTCCACGGCGGATTGTGCTTTGTGAATTATTGATTATCTTTGCGCTCGGATAATTTCAGAAGTCATGTTTGAAAATTTAACAGATAAACTCGAACGGTCGTTCAAAATTCTCAAAGGCGAGGGGCGCATCACCGAGATCAACGTCGCGGAGACGCTCAAGGAGATCCGCCGCGCGCTGATCGACGCCGACGTCAACTACAAGGTTGCCAAGACCTTCACCGACGAAGTGAAGCAGAAAGCCCTGGGCCAGGACGTGCTCAAAGCCGTCAAGCCGGGACAGATGATGACCAAGATCGTCCGCGACGAGCTGGCCGAACTGATGGGCGGCACGGCCACGGACATCCGGCTGGAGGGCACGCCTGCGGTGATTCTGATCGCGGGTCTGCAAGGTTCGGGTAAGACGACCTTCTCGGGCAAGCTGGCTTCGCTGCTCAAGTCGAAGAAGGGCCGCCAGGTGCTGCTGGTGGCAGGCGACGTTTACCGTCCCGCAGCCATCGACCAGCTGAAAGTGCTCGGCGGACAGATCGGCGTGGAGGTCTACACCGAGGAGGGTAACAGGAATCCTGTCGAGATCGCCGAGAACGGTATCAAGTACGCCCGGCAGAAGAATTACAACGTGGTGATCGTCGACACCGCGGGCCGTCTGGCCGTGGACGAGGCGATGATGCAGGAGATCACGGCCATCAAGGCCGCCGTGAAACCTTCGGAGACGCTGTTCGTCGTCGACGCCATGACGGGTCAGGACGCCGTGAACACCGCCCGGGAGTTCAACGAACGGCTGGACTTCGACGGCGTGGTCCTCACCAAGCTCGACGGCGACACCCGCGGCGGTGCGGCCATTTCGATCCGTTCGGTGGTCAACAAGCCCCTCAAGTTCATTTCGAGCGGCGAGAAGATGGACGCCTTGCAGGTGTTCCACCCCGAGCGCATGGCCGACAGAATCCTGGGCATGGGCGACGTGGTGTCGCTCGTGGAACGCGCACAGGAGCAGTTCGACGAGGAGGAGGCCCGCAAGCTCAAAAAGAAACTGGTCAAAAACCAGTTCAACTTCAACGACTTCATCTCGCAGATTCAGCAGATCAAGAAGATGGGCAACCTCAAGGACCTCGCGTCGATGCTCCCCGGCATGGGCAAGATGCTCAAGAACGTGGACATTCCGGACGATGTGTTCAAGCAGACCGAGGCGATCATCTCGTCGATGACCCCCGCCGAGCGCGAGCATCCCGAGATCATCAACGCCCGCCGGCGCGAACGCATCGCCAAAGGTTCGGGTACGACGATGGCCGACGTCAACCGCCTGATGAAGCAGTTCGACGACACGCGCAAGATGATGAAGGCCGTGGCCGGCGGCGGCATGAAGATGCCCAAGATGCCGGGCGGGATGATGCGGCGATAGTATTATATAAGGATCGGGCAGGCTCCAAGGCTTGCCTGATTTGTTTACATGCGGACGTCTCAAATAGCACATTACGCAAGATCACAGAAAAATCGTCACCTTCACCGAAAGAAAACGTATAAACCATGAAGAAACTCCTCTTGCTGTTGCTCTGCACGTGCATGCAGGCGGCATTTGCACAATCGGGGAAAATCGACTGGAAAGCCGATCTGGAATTTCTGACCAAGGAGCTGCCCGAAAAGCATTGCAACTTTTTTACGGCCCACAGCAAAGGGGAGTTTGTATCGGGAATCGAGGCTATTAAAGCAGAGTCGGAGCGACTGACTGATTTTCAGGTCGCCCTCAAAACGCAACAGCTGATCGCCCGCTTCGGCGACTCACACACCATGCTGCAATTCTTTCAGTTGATTGACCAGACACAGATTCTTCCGCTCGGCACATTATGGGTCAGCGACGGGCTCTACATTACGAAAACGACCCCGGAAAACAAAGAAATTTTGGGACTGCGGATTGTAGCGATCAACGACACGCCCATCGCGACGGTCATCGACAGTTTGAGCACTCTTTTCACCATCGACAACCAGGCGATCGTGAAGTCAATCGTCCCGGAAACGGTGATGAGCCTTCAAGCTCTCGAACACTTCGGATTTGCCGACTCCCGGCAAGTCAAGCTTATGCTGTCGGACGGAAAGACGCAGGTGGTAAAGCCGATACATCCCGACAATGCATTCGTAAATTTCAGACCCGACTCCCTCGCTTTCGCAACCGCCAACCGCAAAGTCCTCTTCACCAGCCGTTATTTCCCCGAAGATCGGATCTATTACATGCTTTACAACAAATGTCACAGCCGTGAGCTGGCGGCTGAACGGGGCGACGCGGAAGCTGCGCAAAAGCTGCCGTCGTTCGAGGCGTTTACCCGGAAAGCATTCGAAACGCTGAATGATAAACCGGTGGACAAACTCATTTTCGACATGCGTTACAACGGAGGCGGCAACTCATCACAGGGAACCGAATTTGTCGAACGACTCGCACAAGCCCTCAAACAACACCCGCAAGTTGCGGTATATGTGGTGCTGGGACGCGATACATTCTCCTCGGCGATTCTGAACGCCATGGATTTCAAACAGCTGACCAATGCCGTTTTCGTCGGAGAAGAGACGGCCGGAAAGCCCAACCATTTCGGGGAGGTCCGCAGCTTTCAGCTTCCGAGTTCGAAGGTTTTGGTCAATTATTCAACAAAATACTTCAAACGCTCGGAAAAAGAGATCGAGACCATCGAACCCGACATGTCGATCGAGATGAGTTTCGCAGATTTCAAAAAGGGAGTCGACCCCGTTTTCGAATGGATAAAAGCTCAATAGCAAAGAATCCCTGCGGTTTGCACAGGGATTCCGTTTACTCGGCCCAGCCGTTGCAGCGGACCTTTGCAGGGTCCCACTTCTGCTTGAGAGCGGGATTTTCGGCTGGATAACCGATCGGTATCACGTTGAGCGGCACGACGCGGCGGGGAAGCCCCAGCACGTTGCGGACGGCACGCACGCGATCCTCGGAGGAATACACGCCCGTCCAGACAGCCTCCCCAGCCCGACGGCATGGGCCGCCAGCAGCAAGTTCTCCGAAGCGGCCGCCGCATCCTGTACCCACCACCCGGCATTGGTCGCACCCTGCGACTCGGTCAGCACACCGCACACCACGACAGCCATCGGAGCCGCAGCGGCACTCTGCGCATAAGGCAGCGAGTCGGCCAGTTGCCGTAGCAAGGCCTTGTTATCCACCACGATAAAGGCCCACGGCCGGCGGTTGCGAGCCGAAGGGGCCGACATCGCGGCGCGCAGCAACAGTTCGACGACACGCGCAAGATGATGAAGGCCGTGGCCGGCGGCGGCATGAAGATGCCCAAGATGCCGGGCGGAATGATGCGGCGATAGGCTACATTTTACAAGACTTCATTGCAAAAAGGCTCTCGGAAACGAGAGCCTTTTTGCAGTCATGTGAAACCCGGTGAGGAATGCTACTTTTCGGAGAACGTCCTGCCGTTATCGTTGGTTTCATAGGATTTTCCGCTCCGGCCTTCATAATATTTTTCGCCGAACAATCCCGATTTTTCGGTCACCTTATCGCCATTGTCGAGCGAAAACCGCCTCTTTTTCGAACCTCCTCCGTCAAACAAGGCAATGATCGTCATCACGACACTCAACAGGAACAAAGCGATCGAAATGGCAATAGACAGCAAAACAAGAGCTATAAGCAGCGGGAAAATAGACGGTCCCAGAATAGCAAGCATCACACAAGTGAACAGTCCATATCCGATTTTTCTGACCGGTCGTCGAGAACAAATACAAATGCCGTTTCAAATAATAGATCCAGTAGGCGACACAACACAGAAAAGGAGTCGTTGAAAGAAAAAACAGACCTATGCCCATGCCAACCGACAAATTAGGAGAGAAATTTCCGTGCTGCATGCTCATAACTACACCCCCAGCAGCGAGGTAATTAATGTCGCTCCGATAAATACACCCGTCACGATCAGGATATGCTTACTCAAATCGGATGTGTAATCGGGATGGTTCTTCCGGGTGAATTTTTCTTCCAGCGTGTTTATGCCCCGGTAAACATACACAAGCAAATTAAAGCGTTTCATCATTCAAGGAGTTAGAGTTTTACATCGAGCAAATGTCAAAACACAAAAAACGCGGACAAACTCTGTTCATCCACATTCAAGGCCTTGGACTGCCTGCACAGAAAGATGAAAGGAATGCCCGCGCCGTAAAACAGCGCGAGCATCAACTTTAATTCCTCTCTGTGATTCAAAAGTGTCCAAGTTCTGAATGTAAGAAGAAAAGCCGATGCGCTTTTATATGTCGTGTGCCGCCGTAGCGGCATTAAGAATCAAAAGTTCTCATTTTTTCATAGGCAGTGCGATTTTAGCATATTGTAAAACAAATATAGGATAAATTCGAATAAATCCCTACCTTTGTCTGCGAATAAAGCAAAAAAAATGCACCGTTCCGGCTTCGTAAATATCATCGGCAATCCCAACGTGGGCAAATCGACGCTGATGAACGCCCTCGTGGGCGAAAAACTCTCGATCATCACCTCCAAGGCGCAGACCACACGCCACCGCATCATGGGCATCGTCTCGGGCGAGGATTTCCAGATCGTCTACTCCGACACGCCCGGCATCCTGAAGCCCTCGTACAAGTTACAGGAGTCGATGATGAAGTTCGTGACGGGCGCCCTGACCGACGCCGATGTGATCCTCTACGTCACGGACACCGTGGAGCAGAGCGAACGCTCGGCCGAAATCGTCGACAGCATCCGCCGGAGCGGCATTCCGACCGTCGTGGTCATCAACAAGATCGACCTCTCGACGCCCGAAGCGCTCGAAGCGCTGGTCGACAAATGGCAGGCCGAAATCCCCGGGGCGCAGGTCGTCCCCACGTCGGCCAAGGAGAATTTCAACATCGAAGGGCTGTTCCGGACCATCCTCTCGCTGCTGCCCGAAGGCCCGGCGTTCTACCCCAAGGATACGCTCACGGACAAGACGCTGCGCTTCTTCGCCTCGGAGATCATCCGCGAGAAGATCCTCAAATTCTACGACAAGGAGATCCCCTACTGCTGCGAAATCGAGATCGAAAGTTACAAGGAGGAGCCGACGATCGACCGCATCTCGGCGACGATCTACGTGGCCCGCGACTCGCAGAAGGGCATCCTGATCGGCCACAAGGGCGAGAAGCTGAAGAGAGTCGGACAGACGGCGCGCGAAGACATGGAACAGTTCCTCGGCAAGAAGGTTTTCCTCCAGCTGTTCGTCAAGGTCAGCGACGACTGGCGCAACAACGAACGGCAATTACGCAGGTTCGGATACGAACAAGAATAATAAATTGCTCGGAAAGACCGTTTAAAGAGCAAAATCAGTCAGCATGCGGAAACTCATCGCCGGAATCATATTGGGAACCGCCCTGCTGTGCGGCACGAAAACCCACGCACAGTACAACCGGGAATATTTTTTCTGGGTCGGACGTTCGTGCATGATGAACAACGACTACCAGGAGGCCATCCGCACGCTGAACACCCTGCTGCGCTTCGACGAGGACGCTTTCGAAGGCTACTTCCTGCGCGGCATCGCCAAATACAACCTCGACGACCTGCTGGGCGCCGAGGACGATTTCTCGACGGCCATCCGGCTCAATCCCGTCTACACGCAGGCCTACACCTACCGCGCCATCACGCGCTCGCGCCTGGGCAACTACGACGACGCTTTGCAGGACTTCCGCGAGGCGATCGAGCTGCGCCCCGACCTGCCTGGCCCCTATTACAGCCGCGGCGTGACGCGCCTGCTGAACCAGCAGTTCAAGGAGGCCATCGACGATTTCGACAAGTTCATCCGCCAGGAGAACAAGGTGGCCGACGCCTTCATCTGCCGGGGATTGAGCTACCTCCACCTGAAAGACACCACGCGCGCCTACGAGAATTTCAACACCGCGATACGCACCAACCGCGAGAATCCCAACGGCTATAACCGCCGCGGCGGGCTGCACCTCCAGCAGGAACAGTACAAGGAGGCCGAGGCGGATTTCAACAAGGCCATCGAGTGCGATTCGGCCTACCTGCTCTCCTACTTCAACCGCGCGCTGGTCTACAACGCCACCAACCGCCCGATGCAGGCGCTGGCCGATTTCGACAAGGTGATCCAGCTCGATTCGACCAACTCGCTGACCTATTTCAACCGCGCGATGCTGCGCACGCAGATCGGCGACTACAACCACGCGCTGGAGGATTACGACAAAGTGGCGCTCTACTCGCCCAACAACGTGCTGGTCTACTACAACCGCGCAGGCGTCTACGCCCAGCTGGGCGAGATCGAGCGCGCCGTGGAGGACTACACCTCGGCCATCAAGCTATACCCCGACTTCGCCAACGCCTACATCTACCGCGGCCGGCTGCGCGAACTGCTCCGCGACCCGCAGGGCGCCAAAGAGGACCGCTCGATCGCCCAGCGGAAAATCGCCGAATACCGTTCGCGCCTGAACGACAGCACCTATTCGATCTACGCCGACACCACGCAGCGCTTCGACCGCCTGCTGTCGTTCGACAGCAAGTTCGCCGGAGGCAGCTTCGACCGCATCACGGGCCACAACGGCGGACACGAGGAGATGCGCCTGCTGCCGCTGTTCAAGTTCACGCTCATGCGCCCCGACTCGGTTCCCGCAGCCAAACCCTATCACCTGCAACGCGTCGACGATTTCAAGAAGCGCATCGGCAACGAATACCTCACCCTCTCGTGCCGCGAGAGCAACATCGCGCCCGACACGCTGGTGATGCTCGACAAGCAGTATGTGCAGGAGCTTAACGCAAGCAACCCCGCATGGACCGTGCTCTTCGAACGCGCCGTCACGCAGTCGCTCATCAAGCAGTACACCAATTCGGTGAGCACCTATTCGTCGGCCATCGAGTTGAACCCGTCGAACCCGTTCCTCTACCTGAACCGCTCGACGACGCGCGCCGAGATGATCGACTTCATCTCGTCGATCGACAACTCCTACCAGCGGATCACGATCGACTCGGACCCCGCCAACCGACTGAACAACAATTCGAAACGCACGTACAGCTACGACGAGGCGGTGGCCGACCTGAACAAGGCCGTGAAGCTCTTCCCCGACTTCGCCTACGCCTACTACAACCGCGCCAACCTGCTGGCCCTCTCGGGCAGCCTGCCCGAGGCGTTCGAGGACTACACCAAAGCCATCTCACTCAACCCCGCATTCGCCGAGGCCTACTACAACCGCGGCATCATCCAGCTGTTTATGAAAGACACCCGCAAGGGCTGCCTCGACCTCTCGAAAGCCGGCGAACTGGGAATCACCGAAGCCTACGAGGTGCTGAAACGCTACGCATCACTGGATAACTAACTCAACACAAAAAAATATGGCAGAAACTATCCAACGTAAACTCAACGACTCGCCCGCAGCCCGATGGACGGCGTTGTTGCTCATCGCGTCCACGATGTTTTTCGGTTACATGTTCGTCGACCTGATGTCGCCGCTGCAAAGCATGATCGAGGCACAGCGCGGATGGACCCCCGACGTATTCGGCATGTACGGCAGTTCGGAGTTCATACTCAACGTCTTCGGATTTCTGATCCTCGCAGGCATCATCCTCGACAAGATGGGCGTGCGGTTCACCGGCCAACTGTCGGCTTCGCTGATGTTCATCGGCGCCTGTCTGAAATACTACGCCGTGAGCGACTCGTTCGCGGGTTCGGGCATCGAAACGTGGCTCGGCTCGTGGTGGACCTCGTTCCCCGCCTCGGCCAAACTGGCGTCGCTGGGCTTTATGATCTTCGGCTGCGGCATGGAGATGGCCGGCATCACCGTATCAAAAGCCATAGCCAAGTGGTTCGAAGGCAAGGAGATGGCTCTGGCCATGGGGCTTGAGATGGCCATTGCCCGCGTCGGCGTTTTCGCCATCTTCTCCATTTCGCCGTGGCTCGCCGACATGGCTCCCGCAACGGTCGTACGACCGGTGGCATTCTGCACCGTGCTGCTGCTGATCGGCCTGCTGACGTTCGTGATCTTCTCCTTCATGGACCGCAAACTGGACAAACAACTGGGTCTCGACAGCCGGGGCGGAGGCGGCAGCGAGGAGGAGTTCAAGGTCAGCGACCTGAAATACATCTTGAGCAGCAAGGTGTTCTGGATCATCGCGTTCCTCTGCGTGCTCTACTATTCGGCCATCTTCCCCTTCCAGCGCTTCGCCACCAACATGCTGGAGAGCAACCTCGGCGTATCGGCCCAGACCGCAGCCGACATTTTCCGCTGGTTCCCGATGGGCGCGGCGGCCATCACCCCCTTCCTGGGCCGATACCTCGACCACAAGGGCAAGGGTGCCACGATGCTCATTTTAGGCGCCATTCTGATGATCGTCTGCCACCTGACCTTCGCCTTCGTGCTCCCGGAGTTCCCGAGCAAGCCCGTCGCCTACGGCTCGATCGTCCTGCTCGGCATCTCGTTCTCGCTGGTTCCGGCCGCACTCTGGCCCTCGGTTCCGAAGATCGTGGAGACGCGCTATCTGGGTTCCGCCTATTCGCTGATATTCTGGATTCAGAACATCGGACTGTGCCTTTTCCCGATGCTCTTCGGCTTCGCACTCAAATATTTCAACGCCGGACGGACCGAGGGAATGCCCTACGACTACACCCGTCCGATGCTGATTTTCGTCGCGTGCGGCGTGCTGGCGATGCTGCTGGGACTGTGGCTCAAGGCGGAAGACCGGAAAAAGAAATACGGGCTGGAACTGCCCAATATCAAGAAGTAGCCCAAGCTACACCCGAATAAATGAAGAAGGAGACCCTGCCGCGCATCGCACGGCAGGGTCCGTTTTTTCAGGATTTCAAACGCCCGCGCAGGGCGAAGCGCACCATCAGGAAATTGACCGGAAAGGCGACCAGAAAAACGCACAGCGGCGCATAGAGTTTCGGAACGCCCGCCCACAGCCAGATTTCGAGCAGTACGAGTTCGTTCACAAGGTTGATGAGGTGGGCCGTCAGGAACCGCACGGCCGACAATATCGTGAGCGACTTCCTTTTTACTTTTCAGTTCATATTGCCATTGCAC
>OHAO01000794.1_pt1 | contig 23203 bp, 21 predicted proteins | sample 1577151 | NCBI WGS metagenome assembly OHAO01 (sample SAMEA3541585, study PRJEB24748) | human gut metagenome | biome: human gut; feature: human-associated habitat; material: faeces | place: China | collected 2012 | reverse complement strand
AAGCCCGATCCGTCAACGGTATTGTACGATAGCTGTGCTGCGTTTTGGGAGGACCCGCACGCCAATACTGTTCACCGTGTCGAAACTCCAACGTTTTATTGACCGTGAGCGTGCGCTTTTCAAAGTCAATCGCGTCCCAAGTCAACCCGATCATCTCGCCGGTGCGCAAACCGGTTTCAAGAATCAGTGCGTATTGGTTGTAGCTGCGGGAGCGTTTCGCTGTTTCAAGAAACACACGCTGCTCGTCACGGGTGAGGAACTTAATATCGTCTGTTGCGCGAACCGGCTTTGTAAACCGCACACCGTCCATTGGGTGCTTGGCAATCAGGTCATTCATCTTCGCAGCCTTGAACATCGTACCCATTGTGATATAAGCTTGACGGATGGTGGACCCCGCATAATCAGCATCCATCTGAATGAACACTTTTTTGCAGTGCATCGGCTTGACATTGGCAATCATCATTTTGCCCATAACAGGCTGAATATTGTGGACATACCGCTCCCGATAATTGCGGAGCGTATTAGGGGCTAAATCGCCTACAATATTCTCAATCCAGAAGTCAAACCATTGATCCACCGTCGTATCGGTGGCTACGAAAACATCCTCGTGCGCATCGGCGTATTTTGATTCTTCAATCCAGTTGCGAGCTTCGGGGAGCGTCGGAAGATACTTCTCATGCCGCCTTCCTGTTTTATCTACGAACCGTGCGTAATATAAACCGTCCTTTCTCTGGCAGATACCCTTACCACATTCTTTGCCTCGTAAACTTTTACCCATTCGGAAACTCCTTTCTCACTATGAGAAGAAGCCCCTATGCATTTTATAATTGTAGCACAAGGACTTTCTTTTCTCAATAGTGAACTTACCGTCAAGTCATCAACTTATGGCTGATATATTGCTCGAACTCCCTGCGTTTGACCAGCTTTTTGGACCCAACATAGAGAACAAACGGGCAATTCGGACTGCGCAGCGTACTCTCGATCTTGTTGATCCCAATGTTGCCGTATGCTGCGGCTTCCTTAATCGTCAGCGTCATTTTGAGATGAATCGGCACTTGCAATTCCTCGACCATACTGTTACCACCTGTGTGTTACATTCCGGACTGTTGACTTAGAAACGTAGCATTTGGGGAAAGTAAGAGTTCGTCTGAGCTATCATCTCTTTCCGTATCCAAGTCCAGCAGCCATTTGTCTGGGATCGCGATCAGATTGGGTCCTGTGTTGCAGATCCGTTTTACAACATCTGCCTGGCACGAAAACAATGCGCCTCTATCCAGCTCTGCCCGCATTTGCTTCCCCTTTTTCAAGGCATACGCCTCCGAAAGCAGCTCCAGACTGAACAGATACAGCGGAAGCATAGATGCTTTGCAAATGCCGTTTTGCTGCAAGTACCGCTGAAACCGATACAGCGCCATTTCATCCAGCGCCAGCTTCATCAGCCGCAGGCCCATCTCATCGACGGTGAAATAATGAAAGCTGCTGTTCTTGCTGAAATGGATCAGACGGCTACGCGGGTTTACCCCCTGAGCCATCAGATTTTCGATCAGGTCCCACTTGTCACCAAGAAGGATCGAGCTTCCGCATGTCCGGCCATATCCTAACGGCGAGGAAGCAACCCGGTCGAGAAACATCCGCTCTGCTTCCTCCGACCAAAGCAAGTTGCTGTCGCCAAGATAATAAACCGACATTTCGGCTGGTTCATTTTTGCGCAAGAGAAATGCCAATCTTGTATCAAAACAGCACAAGTAACCTCCGTTCTGTCAGCCGGCACTCATTCTAAAAGACATAACCAGTGAGATTTTTTACGGCCCGCCCTTGTTTCCATCCGAGACAGATTTACTACATATAGCCATGGGGGTATGCGAACGAAGGGGTGACGGCGGCAGCTTCCAGCCCTGACAAAACTCATATCGGTTTGGTTCGCGTGTTGGCTTTCCGGAATAGACTCTGATAAAACGAGCGGCTTCCAGCTCGTTGATGTGCTTCCGCAGGCTGGAAGGCGCGATCCCGTACTTTTTTGCGTCCTTTTGTGGAAGAATGAAATTCTTCCTTCCGCCGCTCTCCATGGCCATGCAGAAATAGAGAAACCGGCTGCCGGTGCTGAGTGCGTGGAACTGCTTGGAGAGGAGCTGTGAGTTTCCAACCTGAATGAATCGTTTTTCTTTGTTATCCACCTTGGCGGATAAGGCCGGTACAATCGTAGGTCCGTGTTTTCGTTTGCTCAAATCAAACTCCTTCTTTCGTGTGAGAATAGGGGGGTGGATGTCTCATCCCTTCGTAATAAATGCAGAAAACCGGCCCTGTTTGACCACCCATTCAAGGCAAAAAAATTACACTCAATGTAAACTTTCGTAAACACAGAATGATCTGAATTTACGTTAGGTCTACACTGAGTGTAATGCTTGTGAGTATGTTTACTTATTCCAACGTTAAGCGTAGTGTGACATCGAATGGGTATCTTCCGGTACACAGCCGAGAAAGGCGACTCTTTTTGCGAATCGGTCGCGGAACACTTCTCCGGCAGGATCTGCGCCGCATGCTCAGCTGCCAATATCCAGCTCGTAGGTGCAGAGGTAGAACAGGAACGACGTCATCTGGTAGCGGCTGATGCGGGTGCCAGCGGATGCCAGCAGCTCGTCAAGGCTGCTGTCCCGGGTAGTGATGTCCTTTTCATCGCACCAGAGCATCGCTTTGGCTGCCTCTCTGTTGAGATTGGGGTTATCTCGAAGGAGCTGCCTGAGCTGCGTCTGATCCACGCCGGTATCAACGCCTGCCATGATCGCGTAGCGGCGAATCAGTACGCATGCCGTCTGATAGTCCACCTTGTCATCGTATTCGGCATTGGGATCATTTTGCCGGAGCAGCCTTGTCTGATAGGCCCAGCACACGGCATTATAATAGGGATGGGTCGCGTTGAATTCCTCGTTTTCGTAGTCAGCCGGAAGGGCGGTGTTGTCCGTTTCCGGTCGACCTGCGATGCGGTAGAGCACATCGACAAACTCGCCCAGCCTTGCCGTGGCCTTGCCGCCGAAGGTATCCGGTGTCTCCGGCTCCACATAGCCCTTGCGGTACATGTAGAGAACGCTGGCCTGATTGAAAATGCTCTTGATGTCCGTGAATACCACCGTGTCCGCAAGGCTTCCGCCGCTGGACTCCCTGGCAAAGACGTGGGCGTAGTAATCGCTGTTGAGGATGTTGCCGGAGAGCTGGAACCGGCTGTCCACATAGAGCCGGTAGGCTTCCGCCAGCTCGTCGGAGACTGTGGTATTCTCGTCGGCGGGGATCACGGTTTCCGTACCGGCGTCATAGCGGAAGGTCTTCGTCAGAAAGGACTTATCCGACAGCACCGCTACATGGAGGCCGCTGGAGAGCACATCGGTGCCCGCCAGCAGACGGGAATCATAGTCCACACCGAAGAGGTTCAGCAGCGTCGGCAGAATGTCTGCCGTGGAGCAGTATTCATCCACCACGATGTTCTCCGAAAGACCGGGGACATAGCAGATAAAACTGTTGCGGTACTTTTCAAAGGTCGTGTCCAACGTCTGCCCTGCCAGCTCGTTGTACTCGTCTTCGGTCAGGCCGTAGGGGTAGTGGTCGTTGGTCAGGACGATGCAGGTCTTGTCGGCAACGCCAGCTTCCTCCAGCCGCTGCATCAGGTACTCCAGCGCATACTCCAGCTCCAGATTGCAGGCAATGTACGCCTTCACCGGCTCAGAATAGGGCAGATCTTTCACCGCGTCGCGGTTTTTGGCGCTCATGGCGTTGTCCCAGTTGTACTGGTAGTGACCGCTGAAGGTCATGTAATAAGCGTGGAAGGGTTCTCCGCTGTTGATGTAGTCGTCTACGGAGGCCTCCATCATCTCCAGATCGGAGGAGGGCCAGTTGATCTTCATGGCCAGACCAGAATCCGCCGCCTTGAACGTGTAGCCCATGTTGGCGTGGGTGATGTTCCGGTTGTAGAAATCCCCGATGTAGTCGTGATAGGCCCAGGTCTGATAGCCCATGCCCTTGAGCGCATTGCCCAGGCAGAACGGCAGATAGTTGGTGCCCGCCACATTGAAGCTGGAATCCGTCTTCGTGCGGGACATATCCGGATAAAGCCCCATGCACATGGTGTATTCGCCGTTGGTGGTGACGGACTGAAACGTGCCGTAGTAATTTTCAAAGAGAATACCCGTATGGCTCAGCTTGTAGAGCGTCGGCGTCAGCTCCTCGCTGATAAACCACGGGCAGAAGCTCTCGGCGCAGAGGGTGATGAGGTTATAGTCCTTAAGAAGTCCTGTGTAGTTGTTTTTGCGGGTGGGCGTTGCATTTGCCAGATACTCGTCTGTGGCCTTGAGGATATCGCTGCCGGCGCTGCCTGCCAGAGCCGTAAAATCGATGCTTTCGATCACGTTATAGGAGTTGCTGCTGTATGTCCGCGGAACATCGCTTATATTCAAGGACGACGGCGTGATCATAATGCTGCCGCTGCCGCCGAAGAGCATGTATCGAAGCTCCTGCGCCGTGGTGGCCAGCATGCCGATTTTTTTATAACTGCTGTCGGTGGAGGTGTTCACATTGGTGAAGGTACGATAGGCGGAAAAGGCGTTGTCCCGTCCAACATACATGAGTCCCGTGACCGTCAGCAGCAGTGCGAGGAGCACGGCAAAGGAGGCCATAGTCTGTTTCCAGCGCAGCCGGAACCTCATAGCCTGTACCCTCCGCAGGGCAAGGCAGAGGATCACGGCAATCAGCGGCAGCAGGAGGAGCAGGATCTTCAGCAGATTTTGGCGGATCCCATAGAGAAGCTGCGAGTTGAAATTGACGATCACATTTCCGCCCATGCCGATCTGGCTGACGGGCATGAAATCTCCGAAGATGCAGTGATAGACCAGCTGCACCTCGGCCAGCATCACCTGTGCTGCCACCAGTAGAAGCCCTGTGATCTGGCGCAGAACCTTTGGCAGGCTTGAGACTACCAGCGTGCAGAGTGCGCCACCCAGCAGGCCAAACAGGACAGGATATCCCACGTACCGGTCCATCGAGCCGAATACGCACAGATGCAGGCACAGCTCCACATAAACGCCGGTCAGGCAGAACAGCAGGAGATTTTTGCGCCACGTATTCCAAAGGCCATGGCTCATGGACACTGCCGCTTCAGCAGCAGTGCCAGAGCCTTGATTTGTATTTGTCATGGATACATCGGATGTTTTTTCTTTGAGCATATTAGTTCTCCCGTTGGGGCTTTTTTAAAAAGCTTCGTAGAATTTCAGCTGAATATGACAGATAGAGAGCTTATCTTAGAACAAATATTAAAAAAAGGCAAGGGTTCCTGTAAAAAATCAGGAAAGATTTACAGGTCACGCGGAGAATTCTATGCACCAAAGTCTGTCAACCGCAGCTTTGCAGCCCGCCTCTGGGCTGCAAATAAGAACTCTGCACCTGAAAATTGTACAAGATACATACAGACACATTGCAAAAGCCGTGTTATACTGTACGGAAAATTGAGAGTACCATCGTTTCAAGGAGGTGTGTGATGTGACGGAGACTGTGTTTCGCTTAAAGCGGCATTTGACTTCTTTTCAAATTATGATCCTCGGCTTTGCGGGCGTGATTCTGTTGGGGGCGCTGGTGCTGATGCTGCCTATCGCCACAGTACAGCGGGTCTGGACGCCGTTTCATGAGGCACTGTTCACCTCCACTTCCGCTGTCTGCGTGACGGGGCTGGTGGTGCAGGATACCGGCAGTTATTGGTCCGCCTTCGGTCAAACAGTCATATTGTTGCTGATCCAGATTGGCGGGCTTGGGGTGATCACCGGTGCGGTGACCTTCCTGATGCTCGCCGGACGGAACATCACGCTCAAGGAGCGCAGCGCCATGCAGGACGCCATCTCCGCCCCTGCGGTGGGCGGCATCGTGCGCCTGACGAGATTTATCCTCAAGGGGACCTTTCTGGTCGAGCTGCTGGGCGCGCTGGCGCTGCTGCCGGTGTTCTGCCGGGACTATGGGCTGCGGGGCGTATGGATGTCCGTTTTCCATTCCGTTTCCGCATTCTGCAATGCGGGCTTCGATATTCTGGGGCGGACGGATTCCCTCTACCCCTCGCTGACGGCCTATGCCGCAGACCCGCTGGTCAACATTGTGATCATGCTGCTGATCATCGTGGGTGGTATTGGCTTTTTGACCTGGGATGATATCTGCACGCACCGGCTACACCTGCGGCAGTACCGGATGCAGAGCAAGGTCATTCTGAGCGCGACGGCGCTGCTAATCGTGCTCCCAGCAGTCCTCTTTTTTGTGACGGACTTTGCGAACCTCCCCGTGGGAGAGCGGATATTGGCCTCCCTTTTTCAGTCGGTCACGCCGCGGACGGCCGGCTATAACACAGTGGATCTGACGGAGATGACGGATGCCTCTCAGGCGGTCACCATTCTGCTGATGCTCACCGGCGGGGCCCCCGGCTCCACGGCGGGCGGCATGAAGGTCACGACGCTGGCAGTTCTCATTGCCAACGCCATTGCCGCCTTCCGCAGGCGAGAGGATCTGCAGCTCTTCCACCGCAGATTGGAGACATCCACTGTCCGCAACGCCGCCGCCATTCTGCTGCTGTATCTGGGGCTGACCTTTGCGGGGGCGGCGGTCATCAGCACAGCGGAGGAGTTTCCCCTCGGTGCCTGTCTCTATGAAACAGCGTCCGCCGCCGGTACGGTGGGCCTGACGCTGGGGCTGACGCCGCAGCTGGGAGTCCTGTCGCAGAGCATTCTCATCCTGCTGATGTATTTCGGGCGCGTCGGCGGATTGACCTTGATCTACGCCGCATTCTCCGGGCATGATCTGACTTACGCCCGCTATCCGCAGGAGAAAATTACCGTAGGCTGAAAGGAGCACACGATGAAAACGGTATTATTGATCGGACTGGGCCGCTTCGGGCGGCATCTTGCCATGCAGCTCAACGAGTTGGGCCATCAAGTGATGGCAGTAGACAGGGACGAGGAGCGCGTCAACGAGTGCATGTCCTTTGTCACCAACGCGCAGATCGGCGACAGCACCCGTGTGGACTTTCTGCGCTCATTGGGTGTGAGCAACTACGATGTCTGCTATGTCACCATCAGCGGGGATTTTCAGAATTCGCTGGAGACGACATCGCTGCTCAAGGAACTGGGGGCAAAGTATGTGGTATCCCGCGCTGAGCGGGATGTGCAGGCGAAATTTCTGCTGCGCAACGGCGCGGACGCGGTCGCCTACCCGGAAAAGCAACTGGCGAAGTGGGCGGCCATCCGCTATACCGCCAACCATATTTTCAGCTACATTGAGCTGGACGAGCAGCACGCCATTATTGAGGTCGCCGTGCCGGAGGATTGGCAGGGACACAGCATCGGCGAGCTGGAAATCCGCAGGCGCTATGGTGTCAATATTCTCGGCGTGAAGCGGAACGGCAAAACCGATGTGAACATCTCGCCCGAAACTGTGCTGGACGCTGATATGACGCTGCTGGTGCTGGGGGAAAACCAAGAACTTAAGAAGCACTTCCGGCTGTAAAGCAACATAGAGTCTTGCACGTATAAGGGCTTTACGCGCCGGAGAGGCATCTCAACAAAAGCGCGCAGGTTTGCGGAGGAGGATTCCGCGTTGCGCAAAAACAGCAAAAAATGAGGGAGGACGGCTCTGTCCTCCCTCATTTTTGCCCTGCGCTTTCGCCCTTCTCCGTCAGCTGTTTTTCCAGTGCGGTCTGTCTGGTCAGGATGGCATTGACCTTGTCGTAAAGATCCTCGATCATGATCTCTGTCTTGAGGTTGACCTTATAATCGTTCTCTGCACGGCGGCGGTCCTTTTCCTCCTGCCGGTTCTGGCTCATCATGATGAGCGGCGCTTGAATGGCCGCCACGCAAGAGAGCACCAGATTGAGCTGGATGAAGGGGTACGGGTCGAACGCCTTTGCCGCCAGCAGCGTGTTGACGAGCATCCAGAGGATCAGTACGCCGGTGAAGGCGAAGATGAACGCCCAGCTGCCCGCAAATTTCGCGATGGCGTCTGCCGCGCGCTGGCCAATGGTGTATTTTTCCTTTTCGCCTGCGAGATTTTCGGAAATCTTACTGTCCGCCAGCAGGTTCAGGACCTCTTCATCCGTCATATCGTGGCGGATGTCCTTGAGGACTTCTCTCAAAAGCTTTCTGTTTTCCTTCATGATATCATCCTTTTCTATCTGACCGGCGCGTGATCGCGACGGTTTTATGCTTCATTTTTCGGCGCGCGCAGAAAAAAGTCTGGCCCCTTGATCTCAAACAAAATGAGCGACACGCCCAACAGCAGGTCAGCGTGCTGGGACGGCTCCTCCAGCGGGATCGCGAAATTCTCCTGCAATCTGCGGATGCGGTAAAGCACGGTGTTGCGGTGGGTATAGAGCGCGTCGCTGGTCTTTTTCAGTGAGTGGCAGCAGGTGAGGTAATGGTAAAGCGTTTCGCAGTACTGGGTGTCCTTTTCGCGGTTGTGGGCGGCAAGGCGGCGCAGCGCGATCGGGATCAGGTCGCCGCGCCCCTCCAGATTTTTCAGCAGCAGCGGGGTGCGCAGCTGCGCCACGGAACAGACCGGCTCCCCGTGAAAGCGCTCGTCCGTCATCAGCTCCAGCGCCTCACGAGCCGTGCGGTAAAGCCCCGGAAGATCGAATAGCTCATCCAGCGGCTCGGACACGAGGATCTTGAGCTGAAACTCCTTTGCCAGCGCGGAAAGCGTGTCCGCATCCCCCTCTCTGTGCAGAAAGAGGAAAACGTCCCCCTGATACAAAAACGGGTGGGAATCCGCAATCTGCGCTTCCAGTTCCTCTTTCAGATGCCGCTTTCCCATGTAAGCGCTGTGGTAGGTCTCAAGGTCGATGAGGGCGAAGGCGCGCGGATGAAAGTCCGCGAGGTAGATGCCGGAGGCCTGAAGCTGAAAATGCGCGGCGGAGGAAAACCCGCCGTCCAGCAGGTGCATGAGGATGTCCTCCACCGTCTCGGAAGGCTTGTCCTGACGGCTCACCTCCATGAACAGCTGCTTGGAGAGGATGTGCTCCACCAGCTCCCAGGTCTGCGGCGGGATTTTTTCAAATGTCCGTCCGTATCCACGCAGATGAGGCAGCCGAGGCGCACGCCCGCGCTGATGAGAGGTGCAAAACGCCGCCGATAGGGGCTATCAGCCAGCTGGACATAGTCCGCCCAACCAGCTGTGAGCATCGCATTTTTGCTGATGATTGCGCCGGCCTCGTAGGTGATCTCGCCGCAGCGTACGGCGGTTTCAAAGAGCGCATCGGAAAAGCCGAGCGGCAGGTGGTGCGCCGTGCCATGAAAGGTGTCATCCAGCACCAGAAGCGGGCAGCCCAGCAGCTCCCCCGTGCTCAGAGCCAGCTGCCGGAGATTGTCCTGCGAAAAGAACTCATCCAGTAGCGCCTCTGCATTGCACGATTCCCAGCGTTTTTCCTCCACGGTCTGCCTCCTTCTTCGGCTTGTGCATTCGGTACAAGTCGTTTTTTCTTTGTTGTATCGGCAGCTTCTTGTTTTTGCAAGAGGAAAAGCTAAACTGTGTGTCAGAAAGGAAAGTTTGAACGATTTATATACAGATTCACGGAGGGATGATTATGAAATGTGAAAATTGCGGCAGAAATGAAGCCAACTTCATCTATCGCAGCAGCATCAACGGCAGAACGGAGGAGCATCACCTCTGCCAGACCTGTGCGGAGAAGCTGGGCTATACCCAGAGATTTTTCTCCAAGCGGCCGTCCATGCTGGACAGTTTCTTTGGCAATGATGCGTTCTTCGGCTCCACGCCGTCCCTGATGGGAGGATGTTGGAGAGTCCTTTCGACGATTTCTTCGATACCATGCCCGCCATCGGCGCAGCACCGATGCAGGAGGATGAGGAGGAGAAAAAGGACAACCTCATGAGTCATGAGGATCAGAGCCGCTTTTCCTATCTGCGCCAGAAGAATGCGCTGAAGCAGGCGCAGGAAAAGGCCATTGCGGAAGAGGACTTCGAGCGCGCCGCCGAGCTGCGGGACGAGATCCATAAACTGGAGGAAGCTCACAAGAACGCTGAGAAGTCCCGGAAGAACGATCAGGAAACCGCTTAAAGCACAGACGAAAGGATAAAACACACCCCAAAATAAAAGAGGTATTGAACAATGGATGAAAATAAATTCACTCCTACTGCGGAGGAAGTCCTGCAGCTGGCTCAAGAGGCTGCGGGCGAGCTGGGTCACGGCTACATGGGCACGGAGCACCTGCTGCTTGGCCTGATGCGGGAGGACGAGGGCCCTGCCCACACCGTACTGACCGAAGCAGGTCTGACTGACGATCTGCTGACGGAGATGACTCGCAAGAGCGCCGGTACCGGACTTTCCGGCAGCAATTCCGCGCAAAGCCTGAGCCCCCGCGCCAAGCACGTATTGGAGATCGCCATGGAGGACGCCGCCCGCGGCGGCTACGCCTGTATCGGCACAGAGCATCTGCTGGCCGGTATCCTCCGCGAGGGCAACAACATGGCAGTCCGTATCCTGCGCTCTGCCGGTGTGGATGCCCGCCAGCTCTACACCGCGCTGATGGAGAAGCTCAGCGCCGCGGCCAGAGCGGCCCAGAGCGGCGACAGCCGTACCCCGGCTGCCGGTTCCGCCAAGGAGGACGGCAAGGGCAGCAAGATACTGGCAGAGTTCACCCGTGATCTGACGGCGGACGCCCGGATGGGCAAGCTGGATCCTGTCATCGGCCGCGATGAGGAGATCCAGCGCGTGATTCAGATCCTGTCCCGCCGCACGAAGAACAACCCCTGCCTGATCGGCGAGCCGGGCGTCGACAAGACCGCTATCGCGGAGGGCCTGGCGCGGAAGATCGCCGCAGGCGATGTGCCGGAAAACCTGCTGGATAAGAAGCTTCTGTCGCTGGATCTTACCGGCATGGTGGCCGGCGCCAAGTACCGCGGCGAATTTGAAGAGCGCATCAAGAAGGTGATGCAGGAGGCCAGGAAGGACGGCAACATCATCCTCTTTATCGACGAGCTGCACACCATTGTGGGCGCAGGCTCCGCCGAGGGCTCTGTGGACACCGCCAACATCCTCAAGCCCGCCCTTAGCCGCGGCGAGATCCAGATCATCGGCGCAACGACCTTGAACGAATACCGCAAGTATATTGAAAAGGACGTCGCACTGGAGCGCCGTTTCCAGCCGGTCACCGTGGGTGAACCCAGTCAGGAGGCCACACTGGAGATCCTAAAGGGTCTACGGGAGAAGTATGAGCAGCACCACAAGCTGCATATCACCGATGAAGCTCTGAAAGCCGCCGTGGAGCTGTCCGCTTGATATATCAACGGCCGTTTCCTCCCCGACAAGACCATCGACCTGATGGACGAGGCCGCCAGCCGCGTGCGGATGGAGCAAGAAGAGCCTTCGGAAGAACTCAAGAGCCTCGAAGAAAAGCTCAACGCTCTCGCCGAGGACAAGGAAGGCACCGTCGCCGCGCAGGATTTTGAGAAAGCTGCCAAGCTGCGGGATGCCGAGAAGGACTGTCAGAAGCAGTTGGAGGCTGAGCGCGACAAGCGCCGCAGGAGCAATCAGGAGCACCGCGACGTTAACGCCGAGGACATCGCCGCCGTGGTGTCCGGCTGGACCGGCGTCCCCGTCACCCGCCTGACCGAGGACGAGGGGCAGCGCCTGCTGCACATGGAGGATATCCTCCACAAGCGTGTCGTGGGACAGGACGAAGCGGTAAAGGCGGGCGCCCGGGCCATCCGCCGTGGCCGCGTGGGTCTGAAGGACCCCAAGCGCCCTATCGGTAGCTTCCTGTTCCTCGGTCCCACCGGCGTGGGCAAGACGGAGCTGTGCAAGTCTCTGGCCGAAGCCATGTTCGGCGATGAGAACACCATGATCCGCATTGATATGTCCAAGTACATGGAGCGTCATACGGTGTCCCGTCTGGTGGGTTCGCCTCCGGGCTATGTGGGCCACGATGAGGGTGGCCAGCTCACCGAAAAGGTGCGCCGTAAGCCCTACTCCGTGGTGCTGTTCGACGAGATCGAAAAGGCCCACGAGGACGTCTGAAACATCATGCTCCAGATTTTGGACGATGGCCGCATCACGGATTCTCAGGGCCGCACGGTGGACTTCAAGAACACCGTCATCGTCATGACCAGCAACATTGGTGCCAAGGTGCTGACCGCAGCGGGAGCCAAGCTGGGCTTTGACGCAAGCGACAAGAAGGCCGAAGAAGACGCCGACAAGGCATCAATAACAAATGCGTAAAACTCCCGGCATCCGCTGTGAATGCTGGGAGTTTTTACGTAATAGTGCCGCTTTAGCTATCGTCCTTTCGTCACGATTGCCGGCATGAGCCATAAGCGCCCTTACCGTACAGAAATGACCGCCGCCCCGGCGAGCAACAGCTCTTTGAGATGGCGGTCACTATTTTTGATGTGTGCAGATCAGGGACGATCACTGCGCAGTGCATCGTGTATCCGCTCGACCAGCGCCCGTGCCGTAAAAGGCTTTGGGAGCACAAAGCTTGCGCCCAGACGGTATGCCTCCTCTATGACTTTGTGCGTCGGCAGAGATGGCACTCCCTTAGTGCGTGTCACACTCCTGTTGGAGCGGGCAATGAACAGGCCGTTGCATAGAGCCTTTCTCAAATAACAAATCGACTGTACCACTACTGTACTGTGCCACTACTGTACCAAACCGGAATGGAGCCTTATGGTGCGGCATTGAGTTTTATGACGCTCAACCCCCAAAGCGCCTTGAAGCTGTGGACTTTTATGGACCTTTGCCGATTTTTGAAGACTTATGAAATCAGGTCCATTTCTTTCGATACCTAATTTCATAAAAAGCAAACTCCTTTGCTGTATTTTCGGCATGATATTGTACCCATTGCCGCGCAGAAAGTGCAAGCGCGATTCGCAAAAAGGGTAAGAGGCGGGAAATTTCCGTCGCGCGCCGTGATTTTTCGGAAAAACTTTGCCCGCCGTATCCCCTACCCGGCTTGTGGCGGGTGAGAATTTCCCCTATACTACAAATGGTTGCATTTTTCGCCGCGCCCGGCGGTGCGGCGTTTCCACATTTTCCCCAAAGGAGTTTCCCATGAAAAAAGCATTATCCCTGCTTCTATCCCTCACAATCCTATTCTCCCTCGCCGCTTGCGGCCGGAGCGGCTGCGACTCGACGGCCGGCGCGCCGTCCACGCTCGTCTACGGCTCTGCCGACTACACGCGCATCGATCCCGCGATGGACGAGCACTGCGAGATCAACCTGCTGCTCTTCAACGGCCTGACCGCGCACGACGGCAATGACCAGATCGTTCCCGCCCTCGCCGAGCGCTGGGACTATGACGAGGCAAACTGCACCTACACCTTCTATCTGCGCGAGGGGGTGAAGTGGCACGACGGCGAGCCGTTCACGGCGCAGGACGTCAAATTCACGATCGAAGCCATCATGGACCCCGACAACGGCTCGGAAAACGCGCCGAATTACGAGGACGTGCAGGAGATCACCGTGCTCGACGACCACACCGTCTCGTTCCGCCTCGCTGAGCCGAACGCCGCATTTCTGGAGTACATGACGATGGCGATCCTGCCGCAGCATTTGCTCGAGGGTGAGGATATGCAGGAATCCGCCTTTTTCCATGCCCCCGTCGGCACGGGGCCCTACAAGCTCGAAAGCTGGGACGCCGGGCAGTCCATCGTGCTCGTGCGCAACGAGGACTATTTCCTGGGCGCGCCGAACATCGAGCGCGTCATCTTCAAGATCGTGCCTGACGACAACGCGCAGGCCATGCAGCTTGAGTCCGGCGAAATCGACCTTGCGCTGCTTGACCCGAAAAACGCGCAGAACTTCGCGGGCAAGGACGGCTACACCTGCTACGACATGACCACCGCGGACTACCGCGGCATTCTCTTCAACTTCAACAACCCCTACTGGACGGAAAACCGCGACATCATCCCCGCCGTCTGCTACGCCATCGACCGTCAGGCCATTGTCGATTCGGTGCTGCTCGGGCAGGGCATGGCGGCGTACAGCCCGCTCCAGCGCAATGTCTACAACGACGAGACCGTGAACCACTACGACTACGATCCCGCAAAAGCAAAAGAAATTCTCGAATCCGTCGGCTGCACGATGGGCGAAAGCGGCTACTACGAGCGAAACGGCGAGGAGATCAGCTTTGTCATCAGCGTCATGTCCGGCGAGCAGGACCGCATCGACATCGCGCAGGCCGCGGCGCAGCAGCTTAGAGAAGTTGGCATCCACTGCACGGTGGACATCCCCGCGCAGATGGACTGGAGCGGCCAGATGGCATGTCTCATCGGCTGGGGCAGCCCGTTTGACGCCGACGACCACACCTACAAGGTCTTCGGCACGGATAAGGGCGCGAACTACTCGGGCTACTCAAACGCGCTGGTGGACGAATATCTGACGCTCGCGCGCCAGAGCAGCGACGACACCGTCCGCAAAGAGTATTACAGCAAATTTCTGCACGCGCTCGCGGGCAATCCGGCCTACGCCTTCATCTGCTATATCGACGCGAACTATGTTGCCAAATCCACCATCCACGGCATCGACGCGGACACGGTGCTTGGGCATCACGGCGTCGGCATTTTCTGGAACATTCAGGACTGGACGATCGGCGAGTAAACGCCGTTGACATCTTTGACGAGGGGCTGGCTTCAGCCCCTTTGTCTTGCATAAAGAGGACATTTTTCATGGCAGATCTATTGAACGTCGAGCACCTTTCCGTCAGCTTTTTCACCCCCGCGGGCGAGGTGCAGGCGGTGCGCGACGTGAGCTTTTCGCTGAAAGCGGGCGAGGTGCTCGCCATCGTCGGCGAATCGGGCTGCGGCAAGAGCGTACTGTGCAAGAGCATCCTGCGTCTTCTGCCGCAGACGGCAAAAATCAAGTCCGGCAAGATCATCGTAGACGGCACGGACATTACGGCTTATCGCGAGCGCGAGATGACGGCGCTGCGCGGTTCGCTCTTTTCCATGGTGTTCCAGGACCCGATGACCGCGCTTGATCCGACGATGACGATCGGCGCGCAGATCGCCGAGGCGGTGCTCGCGCACAGGCCAAAGCTCGAAAAAAGCGCCGTAAGAGCGCGCGTGATCGAACTGCTTGAGCTTGTCGGCATCGACCGCGCGCAAGAGCGCATGGCACTCTATCCCCACAACTTTTCCGGTGGGATGCGCCAGCGCGTGGTGCTGGCCATTGCGCTCGCGGGGAACCCGCGCATTTTATTTGCCGACGAGCCGACGACTGCGCTGGATGTGACCATTCAAGCGCAGATCTTAGATCTGCTGCGCGACGTGCAGCGAAAGCTCGGCACGGCGACGGTGTTTGTCACGCACGACCTCGGCGTCGTCGCGCGCGTCGCCGACCGCGTGGCCGTGATGTACGCGGGCAAAATCGTCGAGACTGGCACGGCGGAGGAAATCTTCTACGACCCGCGCCACCCCTATACGTGGGGGCTGCTGCGCTCGCTGCCCGCGCTCTCGCGCGGAAAGGAGACGCTGCCGAGCATCTCCGGCATGCCGCCGACGCTCATTGACCCGCCGCAAGGCGACGCCTTCGCCAGCCGCAATGAGTACGCCCTCGCCATCGACTACGAGGAAGCGCCGCCGATGTTCCGCGCCAGCGACACGCACTATGCCGCGACGTGGCTGCTCGACGAGCGTGCGCCGAAGATCACGCCGCCGGTGGGAGGTGCGCGATGACAAAACATGACATTCTGCTCGATGTGCAGCACGTGAGCCATGTCTTTCCGCTGACAAAGCAAGTCTCCGTCAAGGCAATGGACGATGTTTCGTTTCAGATTCGCCGCGGGGAGATTTTCGGCCTCGTCGGTGAGTCCGGCTCGGGCAAGTCGACGGCCGCGCGCTGCGCGATGGGCATCTTGCAGCCGAGCGGCGGGCATATCTTTTACAACGGCGTCGACCTCTGCGACAAGGCCGCCTGCCGCGCGAACAAAAAAATGCTGCAAACCACGCGTCAAATGATCTTTCAGGACTCTGCCTCGAGCCTCGACCCGCGCATGACAGTCTGCGATAGTATCGCCGAGCCCATGCGCATCCACCACATCGTCCCGCCGCGCGGCACATACCGCAAGGAGGCCGAGTTCCAGATGTATTATGTCGGCCTTGACAAAACCTATCTCGACAAGTACCCGTCTGAGCTCTCCGGTGGGCAGCGCCAGCGCGTCGCCATTGCGCGGGCGCTGTGCATGGAGCCGGAGCTTCTGGTGGCGGACGAACCGATCGCGTCGCTGGATGTCTCGATTCAGGCACAGATCGTCAACCTGTTTCGCCATTTGCAGCGCGAGCACGGCTTTTCGTTTCTCTTCATCGCGCATGACCTTGCGATGGTGGAATTCCTCTGTGACCGCGTGGGCGTGCTGTACCACGGCAAACTTGTCGAGGTCGCGCCCGTGCGCGCGCTTTACGACCATCCGCTCCACCCCTACACCAAGGCGCTGCTCGCGGCCATGCCGGTTCCTGACCCGCGTATCGAGAGAAAACGCGTATTGCCGGACTTCTCGCCCGGGCAGTTTCCGCTGACCGGCGAGCTTGTCGAGGTCGAGCCGGAGCATTTCGTCTTGCGGGAAGGGGGCGCGCAATGAAAAAGCCATCGAAAATCCTGTATTTCGGCAAAAAGGTGCTGGCGTTTCTTCTGAACGTTCTTGTTCTGTCGCTCGCGGTGTTCTATGTCTCACGCCTGGCCCCTGGCGACCCGCTCGTCTCCTACTACGGCGACCGCGCGGAGAAGCTGACGCCGCAGGAGCGCGCGCAGGCGGAGGAAAAGCTCGGCCTCGACGAGCCCATCTTCACGCAGTATGTCCGCTGGGCGCAGAACGCCCTGCACGGGGATTTCGGCATCTCGTATAAGTACAAAATGCCCGCGGCAGAGGTCATCGCAAGCCGCGCGGGCAATACGCTTCTTCTCGGCGGCGTCGGCTTTGTGCTCATTTTCACGCTCTCGCTGCTGCTCGGGATGCTCTGCGCGCAGCGGGAGGGAACGCTTTTCGACCGCGCGGTCTGCAAGCTCGGCACCATCACGAGCTGCATTCCGGAATTCTGGCTGTCGCTGCTGCTCATTCTGATCTTCGCCATCGAGCTGCGCGTGCTGCCGAGCTCGGGGGCCTACTCCATCGGGCAGCAAAATAACATCGCCGACCGCGCCGCGCACCTCATCCTGCCGCTCGCGGTCGTGGTGCTCGGGCACCTGTGGTACTACGCCTACATGATCCGAAACAAGCTCCTCGACGAGATGCGCGCGGACTATGTGCTGCTTGCCAAGGCCAAGGGGCTAACGCGCCGCGCCGTGATGCTGCGCCACTGCCTGCGAAACACGATGCCAACGTACTTAAGCATCATGGCCATCTCCGTTTCCCATGTGCTGGGTGGGACGTACATCGTCGAGACTGTTTTTTCCTACCCCGGCCTCGGCACGCTGGCCTATGAAAGCGCGCGATACAAGGACTACAACCTGCTGATGCTGCCGAGCCTGCTCTCCGGTGCGCTCGTCATTCTGTGCAGCATCATCGCCCAGACGATCAACGAACAGATCGACCCGCGCATCCGCGCCGAGCAGGCCGTGCGGGAAACGGAGGCGCAGCCATGAACGACCGCTTCCAAATCGTCGGCGCGCGGGAACTGCCGGAGGCCGCACCCACGAAAAACAGACATTCCCTGCGCGGCAAGCCTGTCGCCTCCGCTGTGATTTTATCGCTCATCGTGCTCGGGTGTCTTTTCTGCGAGCTTATCATGACGAAGGACCCGACGTATCTCGACCTTGCTCACTGCTCGGCCGTGCCGTGCCGCGAGTTCCTGTTCGGCACGGACACGATGGGGCGCGACATCTTCTCGATGATCTGGTACGGCGGGCGGCTGTCGCTGTTCATCGGCGTCGGCTCGACTGTCATTTCGACGCTGCTCGCGATTCTATTCGGCGCAGTCAGCGGGCTTGCGCCCAAATGGCTCGACACGATGCTGATGCGTTTGACCGAAATTCTCCTCAGCGTGCCGAACCTGCTGCTCGTCATTTTCTTGCAGGCGATCATCGGCACGCCGAGCGCGTGGAGCATTGCGCTCGTCATCGGCCTCACGAGCTGGACGAGCATCGCCAAGGTTGTGCGCACCGAGGTCAGGCAGCTGCGCGCGAGCGAGTATGTCATCGCGGCCAAGTGCATGGGCGGCAGCTTTTTCCACATTCTGCGGTGTCACCTTGCGCCGAATTTCTTCTCGTCCATCCTCTTCATGGTGGTGATGAATGTGCGCAGCGCCATCATCGCCGAATCGACGCTCAGCTTCATGGGCCTCGGCCTGCCCATCGAGGTCGTGACCTGGGGCAGCATGCTCTCGCTCGCGGAAAAGGCGCTGATGACCGACGCGTGGTGGATCTTGCTCATCCCGGGCGCATTTTTAGTCGTGACGCTCCTTTGCATCACAAACCTTGGCGACTACCTGCGCAGCCGCACGGGTCGAAAAGAAAGCAACCTGTAAGCAAAAAGAAGGCACGGCCGTTTGGCTGTGCCTTCTTTCTATTTATGGAGTTTACTTCGCGTTCAGGATGTGCATGAACTCTTCGCCTGTGATCGTCTCTTTCTCGTAGAGGTACTGCGCCAGCTCATCGAGCTTCGCGCGGTTCTCGGTGAGGATGTTCACAGCCTTCTCGTGCTGCGCTTTCACCAGCTCCACGACGCGCTGGTCGATCTTCGTCTGCGTTTCGGCAGAGCAGGCGAGCGACGCATCGCCGCCGAGGTACTGATTGTTGACCGTCTCAAGCGCGACCATGTCGAAATCATCGCTCATGCCGTAGCGCGTGATCATCGCGCGGGCGAGCTTGGTCGCCTGCTCAATATCGTTCGACGCGCCGGTCGTGACGGAGTGGAACACGACCTCTTCGGCGGCGCGGCCGCCGGTGAGCGTTGCGATCTTGTTCTCCATTTCGGCCTTGCTCATCAGGTAATGGTTGCCCTCTTCGACCTGCATCGTGTAGCCGAGCGCGCCGGAGGTGCGCGGCACAATGGTGATCTTCTGCACGGGGGCGGAGTGCGTCTGCATCGCCGCAACGAGCGCGTGGCCGATCTCGTGGTAGGAGACGATCTTCTTCTCCTCGTCGGTCATGATGGCGTTCTTCTTCTGGTAGCCCGCGATGACGACCTCGATGCTTTCCTCAAGGTCTGCCTGCGTGGCAAAGCGGCGGCCGTCGCGCACGGCGCGCAGCGCCGCTTCGTTCACAATGTTGGCAAGCTCCGCGCCGGAAGCGCCGGAGGCCATGCGCGCGATCTTGTTGAAGTCGACGTCCTCGGCGACCTTGATCTTCTTCGCGTGGACCTGCAAGATAGCCTCGCGTCCCTTGAGGTCGGGCAGCTCCACCGGCACGCGGCGGTCGAAGCGGCCCGGGCGCGTGAGCGCGGGGTCGAGGGATTCGGGGCGGTTCGTGGCGGCGAGAATGATGACGCCGTTGTTGCCCTCAAAGCCGTCCATTTCGGTGAGCAGTTGGTTTAAGGTCTGCTCGCGCTCGTCGTTGCCGCCGTACTGGCCGCCGCTGCGCTTCTGGCCGATGGCGTCGATCTCGTCGATGAAGACGATGCAGGGAGCCTTCTCCTTGGCCTGCTTGAAGAGGTCACGCACCTTGCTCGCGCCCATGCCGACGAACATTTCGACAAATTCAGAGCCCGACATCGAGAAGAACGGCACATTCGCCTCGCCGGCGACCGCCTTGGCGAGCATCGTTTTACCGGTTCCCGGAGGGCCGACGAGCAGAATGCCCTTGGGCATCGACGCGCCGATCTCCTGATACTTGCTGGGGTCGTGCAGATAGTTGACGACCTCGGCAAGATTTTCCTTGGCCTCATCCTCACCCGCCACATCGCTGAAGCGGATGCCTTCGGCGGATTTGACATACACCTTGGCGTTGGATTTCCCCATGTTGAACATCATGGAATTTCCGCCGCCCATCTTCTCCATCATCTTGCGCGACATAAATTGTCCCAGTGCGACAAAGATGACGATGGGCAGCACCCACGCAAGAATACTGACGAGCGTGGACGTCTGCTCGATCTCCTCACCCGTGGTGGAGACGCCCGCGTCGAGAAGACGCTGCACGAGGCCGTCATCCGGCACCATGGCCGTTTTGTAAACCGTTTTTTCATCTGCGCTTGTGAAGAGAATGCGATTGTCCTGCTGCTGGATCTCCACCTTGCCGACCTCACCCTGCTCGGTCATGGTGACAAAAGTGTTGTAGTCCACTTCTTTGATCTGATGCTCGGCCATCCACGGCATGGCGATGAAGTTGAAGAGCATCACAAGCAGCATCGCCACAAAGTAGTAGTACAGCAGCGGCTTTTTCGGGGACTTGACTTCGTTCATGAAAATGCGTTCCTCCGATCATTGAAATTTCCGGCAGGAAGTGCATACAAACGGGAAAAACTGAACGTAGCAAAAAGCCGGAGTTTTTGCTACGCTGAAAGAAGAGACGGGCGGTCGAAACCGCCCGGAACTTAGATTAGTTTGGAGTATAACACGGGAAAATATCCCTGTCCAGTACCCAAGATAAGAGTTTACAGTTTGGATACAAGGAGGTTACAGTTATGAAAAAAACGACAAAGGCGGCTATATTCGTCACGGCTGCGGCGGCACTCTACGGCGCGGCGGCCTACGGCGTGACGAGAACGCTGATGGACGTCGCGATGAAGCGCGAAGCGCCCAAGGCGCTCAAAAATAAGGGCAGCGCCCAGCTCACGGGCGAAAAGCGCGACGAGCCCTACCGTGAGGCGCAGCGCGCCGCCGCGAAAAAGCTTGCGTCTTCGGAAACGGAGACAGTGCTGCTCGAAAACCGCGAGGGCTTGACGCTCGTGGGACATCTTCGTGAATGCGAAAAGGCCAAGCGCCTTGTAATCGCGTTTCACGGCTGGCGCTCAGCGTGGTACCGCGATTTCGGCTTGCTCGCGGACTTTTTAAGCCGCGAGCAGTGCAGCGTGCTCTATGTGGAGCAGCGCGCGCAGAACGAGAGCGAGGGCGACTACATCGGCTTCGGCCTGACCGAGCGCTACGACTGCGTCGACTGGGCAAACTGGGCAGCCGAACGCTTCCCCGGCCTGCCCGTTTACCTTATGGGCGTGTCGCTCGGCGGGGCGACGGTGCTCATGGCCGCAGGCGATATTCTCCCCGCCGCGGTGCACGGCGTGATCGCCGACTCGGCCTACACCTCGCCGCGTGCGATCTGGCAGCACGTGATGGGGAAGAACCTGCATCTTCCTGTCCGCGCAGCAACCGTCATCGCCGATCTTCTGTGCCAGAAGAGACTGAACGCCTCGTCCGGCAGCTACTCCACCGTCGAGGCGCTCAAAAATACCGATGTTCCGATCCTGCTCATTCACGGCGAGGACGACCACTTCGTCCCGCTCAAGATGGCGTTTGAAAACCGCGACGCCTGCGCCGCGCCCTGCAAGCTGCTCGTCGTGCCCGGCGCGGACCACGCGATGAGCTACTATATGGGCCGCGGAGCATACGAGGCCGCCGTGCGCGCCTTCTGGAAGCATTTTGACAAGTGAGGGGCCACCCTCACTTGTTTTCGCTTTCCTGCTCAAGGCGGGCAAAGCGCCTCGAGGGGCGGTAGAAGAGCACCGCGCCGCAGATCAGCATCGCCGTCGCGCCAAGGCTGATGGGATAGACCCACATGACGGTCTGGAACGTCATGCTCGTCGGGAAGACGAACTTGACCCACGCGATGCGGATACCACACACGCCGAGCATCGTCAAAAGCGCGGGCGCGAGCGAAATGCCGAAGCCGCGCAGATACCCGGAAAGTATTTCGTAGATCAGGCAGAAAACATACGCCGGCAGGATCGTCGCAAGGCGAATATAGCCGATGGCAATGACCTCGGGATCGCTGTTGAAAATGGCGAGCAGCGACCTTGCGCTCAGCAGCAGGACAACGACCGAGACAAATGTCGCGATGGCTCCCTCCAAAAAGCTGAGCTGCATCGTCTTCTTGCAGCGCTTGATCTGCCCTGCGCCGTAGTTCTGGCCGACAAAGGTCGTGCAGGCCTGCGAAAACGAGTTGAGCACGTCGTAGGCGAGAATTTCCACATTGAACGCCGCGCTCGACGCCGCGATCGCCGCCGTGCCGAGGGTGTTGATGGCCGACTGGATGACGATGTTGGCGAATGAGAACACCGCGCTCTGCACGCCCGCGGGAAGGCCGATGCTCAAAATGCGCTTCAAGCTCGCGCCGTCGATGCGCAGCGCTTTCCGCTCCACGCGCACGCATTTATCCGTGCGCGTCAGGCGGACGTAGAGCAGTGCCGCGCTCACGGCATTGGCCGCCACCGTGGCGATGGCGACGCCGTTGACCGTCATATGCAGCACAATGACGAAAAAGAGGTTCAGCAGCACGTTCAGCACACCGGAGACCGCGAGCGCCGCGAGCGGCACTTTCGTGTCGCCGATGCTGCGGAAGATCGCGGCCTCAAAGTTGTAGAGCAATATCACCGGCATGCCGAGAAGGTAAATGCGCAGATACAAAAGCGCATAGGGGAACACGTCCTCCGGCACATTGAGAATACTCAAAAGCGGCGAGGCGATGAGCTGACCAAGCAGCGCGACCGCTGCGCCGCCGCACACAGCGAACACAATGGCCGTGTGCACCGCGCGCTTGACGGCATTGTCGTCGCGGCAGCCGATGGCGTTCGCGATGACGACGTTCGCGCCGAGCGCGATGCCGATGAAAAGATTGACGATGAGGCCGATGATCGGGCCGTTTGCGCCCACCGCCGCGACGGCGACTGTGCGCGCATCGCCCGTGAAGTTGCCGACGATGGCAACGTCCGAGGCGTGGAAGAGCTGCTCCAAGATCGCTGTGGCCGCGACCGGCAGGGCAAAGAGCGGCAGCTTATTCCAGATGGAGCCGTGCAGCATGTCGATCTCATGCTTTTTGACTGTAGTTCCCATGATCTCTCTCATTTCTTTCTGTTTTCCGCTTGACCGAGCACCAGTATAGTGCCGCCGCGGCAAAATGGCAAATGTTTTTTGCGTGACCGCCCTGTCAGCATTGACAGGACGGTCGTTTCGCTGTAATATAAGGCCCGCTGACGGCAAATTTCCCAAAAATATGAGGACTTTTTATGGATTATTACCTTTTGACCGATCTGGCCGCGCGCGTCGGCTATCATCTGGCGCTCAGCGGGGCGGAGACGTTCCGCGTCGAAGAGACGATA
>OHAO01000778.1_pt1 | contig 23437 bp, 18 predicted proteins | sample 1577151 | NCBI WGS metagenome assembly OHAO01 (sample SAMEA3541585, study PRJEB24748) | human gut metagenome | biome: human gut; feature: human-associated habitat; material: faeces | place: China | collected 2012 | reverse complement strand
GGAGGGTAATCATTGTTTTCATTGTTCTTTCGTTTATTAATATAAATAAAAAAGGATGTCGCAAAAGTACGACATCCTTTTCATAAATCCTTAATTTGGACAGATTAAATTTAATATTGATAGATTAAATTTTTGTAATCCGCCTTTTTGTCAAATGGTACGATGGAGAAGCCGTATTCAATGGCATTTTCTACGCCGGGCCGAATCAGATACGGTTCGTGTGCTATAGCTCCCCAACTATTATCACCACCTACACCCATCATACGATAGTCGATAAACATATCTACCTGTTTTACAGGTTGTGGGTCGGTAAGATGACGATGATTCGTTTCGTTGGTACGTGGAGCACCATTGTCGATGGTTTCACCGCTATCCAGACTTCCAAGCAGATAGTTGGAAGCATTCAGTTCAAACGTACGGTCGGCAATGAAGAGTAAACCGGCTTTTTGTTTAGTGGTGAGTGCACACCAGTAAATATCCGTACGATGCTCATTTTCTTGCGGACGGATGTACGGTTCGTACAAGTCCTTTATCGGAGTAGTATATTCTCCGATAAACTGGGAAGTGCGACGGTCACGGTAGTTCTCTTCCGGACCACGGCCGTAGTAAGTAAGGTCGTTTAATATTTCCGATAATTGCATACGCAAACCTACACGGGGTATCATCGGAGTTTCCGTACCTTCTGCTACAAAGCGATTATCCACTTTGATAATACCATTGGCAAATACCTTATAGGTAATTTCCCACTGCGCATCTACCTGTGGAAAACGATAGGTAACTTTTACAATGGACTTGTCACCATCTTTAGAAACATTGAACGATTCTGCCTTAGGTGTCTGGTAACTGGCCTCGCGCCATGCTTTCAGGCGAGTGGGAAGTTTTGCTCCGTAATCATTATCGGTAGGTGCACGCCAGAAGAAAGGTTGCGGGCCCTGGCCGTTATGGATATACTCTTGTTTCTTATAGATATAAGAGGTCAGCAAGCCGCTTTGTTTATCAAATGTAGCCTTGAAATCATCACCGCTGAAAACAACCTGTGAAAAGACTTCATCTACTTTAGCGGGATCCATGCGTACCACTTCTTTCTTAAAGAACGGATGAACATAAGTTTGTTCACGTGCGATTACCGTACCAACCGGTAAGAAAGGTTCTGCATTACGTATGGTTGCATAGAATTCGATGCGTACATCTCCCGTAGTATTCTTTTCTTTAGGAATACCTTGCAAGAATGCACTGGTAGCTGTCTTACCCGGAGCAGCATTGATATTATCCATCTGACCTTTATAAATCTCTTTTCCATGATCGCGAACGACATAATGGAAATCATATTTATTCAGATCAGTAAATGAGAAGTCATTGCGTATCTGCACCGTGCAGGTTTGCGGATCGAACTTAATGAATTTAATGTTCTGATAAACCTTACCCATTTCAATAGTCTGGGGCTTTATACTGCGGTCGGGATAAACTACACCATTGATGCAGAAGTTGCCATCGGAAGGAGTTCCGGTATCGCCGTAGTCACCACCATAATTCCAGTATTTGCGTCCGTCGCTGGTTTTGGCGGCAAAGCCTTGATCTACCCAGTCCCAGATGCAACCACCCTGCAATATCGGATATTTCTCAATCACATCCCAATAATCCTGGAAGTTTCCAAGACTGTTACCCATAGCATGAGCATATTCACACAGGATAAGCGGACGAGTCATTTCCTTATTCTGGGCATACTTTTCAATAGATTGGGGAGAAGAGTACATCGGACAGTAAATATCCGTATTCCATTCTAATCCGGCACGTTCGTACTGAATAGGACGGCTATCGAGCATCTTCAGAGTATTATAAGTAACGTAGAAGTTTAGTCCGTTTCCGGCTTCGTTACCCAGTGACCAGATGATTACAGACGGATGATTCTTATCGCGTTCGTACATGTTCATGGTACGGTCGAGGTGAGCATTCATGAATAACGGATTGTTACCCAAAGTACCACCTACATTGAGGTTATAACCCATACCGTGGCTTTCAATATTTGCTTCATCAATTACGTACATGCCATATTGGTCGCAAAGTTCGTAGAAGCGTTCCTGTTGCGGGTAGTGGCAAGTGCGTACGGTGTTCACATTATACTTTTTCCAGAGTTCGAAATCCTTAATCATAAGATCTTCCGGAACGTAATGGCCCGTGTATTCATTATGCTCGTGTACATTCACACCTTTTATAAGGATAGGCACGCCATTCACAAGCAGTTGCTTATCCTTAATCTCTATCGTACGAAAACCTACCTTGCAACTGGTAGCTTCTATTACTTCGCCATTGGTGCGCTTCAGGCTGATGACGAGTGTATAAAGATTAGGCGTTTCAGCTGTCCAATGCTTTACACCACGGAGGGTTTTCTTCGTGAATTCTACTTCATTCTGATCACCTTCCACACGGGTAGAGGATTGGGTCACTTGCTGATCCTGATCATCGAGTAAACGATAGGAAACTACATAAGGAGACTTTATATCACTTTCGTTCGTAAGCTTCACTTTCAGTTGCAGGATACCATCCTTGTAATAAGGATCCAGCGGAGTCTCTACCTTGAAGTCTGCAATATGGATTTTTGGCGTGGCATAGAGTTAGATATCACGCTCTATACCGCTGATGCGCCAGAAGTCCTGACATTCCAGATAATTGGCATCCGAGAAACGGTGTACCTGAATGGCAATCATATTCTTGCCTTTTTTTACCATGGCGGTAACGTTGAAGCGGGCAGGAGTTTTGGCATCCTTGCTCATACCTACAAACTTGCCATTCATGTAATAGAAAGCAGCACCGCGCACACCGTCTGCACTGAGGAAGATTTCTTTTCCATCCCAGTCATTACCTACAACGAAATCACGGCGGTACGTGCCTGTCGGATTCCAATCTTTGGGTACATAAGGCGGATTAGGCTTGTCCCAATAAGGTTCGTAACCCTTAGAACAGAACTCGTAAGGCTGGTTGACGTAGATCGGAGTGCCGAAGCCTTGCAATTCCCAGTTACCCGGCACATTGATGTCCGGCCAACGGTTCACCTCAGTACGCACGTTCATGAAGTCTGTGGGACGGTCGGCAAAGTTTTCCACATAGTTGAACTTCCATTTCCCGTTGAGGGATAGGCGGCTGGCTCCGTTCGTCCGGTCGTTGACGATAGCATCTTCTTCGGTGGCATAAGAAGTGAATGTACTCCGGGGAGCCTCTTTGTTGATACTGGTCAACTTCGGATTGGTCAACTGGTCGTAACGGTCTTCCTGTGCCTGAAGGGCGAGGGGTAGTAATACGAGACAGGTGATAAAAGTCAATTTTTTCATGAGTTGATATATTAATTATTTTTTCTCGAATTTCACCCCGTCACGCAACCACTTCTCCAGTTCTTCTGTCCACTGGCGTTTGTAAGTGAAGTTATCACGGAAGCCCCAGCCATGTCCGCCAATGGGGTAGATGTGCATAGATACGGGAACTTTCTGTTGATTGAGAGCAAGGAAGTAGCCGATACTATTCATGGGCGGCACAGCGCCATCATCAGCAGAAAGTACGATGAAAGCTTGTGGAGAGCGGGGAGATACACGACGTTCCAGAGAATACGCATCTTCCAGTTCTTTGGTCGGATTATCACCAAGAAGGTTCTTGCGCGAACCTCCATGAGTAATGCCCGGTACCATCGAGATTACCGGATAAAGCAATATCTGAAAATCCGGACGCGTTTCATCACTACTGTAAAGTGTAGAGAGAGAAGCAGCCAGGTGTCCTCCTGCCGATGCACCCATAACGCCTACCTGATTCGGATTGATACCCCATTCTTTTGCATGCTGGCGAATCATGCGGATAGCCTGTTCTGCATCTGAGAGGGGCACTTCGCGATTCCCGTTCGGCATACGATATTTCAGAACGGCATACGTGATTCCCTGTGTGTTGAACCAGGATGCCATATCATGGCCTTCGTGATTCATGGCCAGGCGGGCATATCCGCCGCCCGGACACATCAAGATAGTCATGCCGTTCGGCTTTGCCGGACGATAAACCGTGATGGTGGGATTAACGACATTGGCCACACGGCCGCCGTTCAAATCTTCCTGATCTCCTGTCAGGCCATTCGTATTAGGAGCACCGTTGGGCCACAAGGGTATCTCAACGGGCTTCTGAGCAGATAGCAGAGTTGACATAAACAGTGCTGTAATGAATAAAATTGTTCTCATTGTATTTTTATTATTTGGTTTTCATCGAAGCCTTGATAAAGTAAATTATCAGCAATGCATAAGCACCCAATGCCAGTACTTCGGACCACGTATTGTTTACCCAGGCATCATTCACCAGGTTGATACCTCCGAAACGCATTGCTGCACTGACTACGCCCATAAGCGCACCACCGGCAATGAAACCGGATGCCAGCAACGTACCTTTTTCGCCACGTTCTGCATTGAGAGCAGCATCTTTACTACGGCTGGTTACGTACCAGTTCACAGCACCACCCACAACGAGAGGAATGTTCAGTTGTAATGGAATGAACATACCCAATGCAAATGCCAATGCGGGAATTTTGAATGCATTCAGTACGATAGCAAGTACTGCACCAATGCCGTAAAGCAACCAGGGAGCACCCACGCCATTCATTAACGGTTCAATAACTGCCGCCATCGCATTAGCTTGCGGAGCAGCCAGTTGTCCGCTGGTAAATCCGTATGTCTTATTCAGGATAATCATTACACCACCTACGGTTGCAGCTGAAACAATCGTTCCGAGGAACTTCCAGGCTTCCTGTTTGGCGGGTGTACTACCCAACCAATAACCGATTTTCAAGTCAGTAATGAAACCACCTGCCATAGACAGTGCCGTACACACAACGCCACCCATTACCAATGCAGCTACCATTCCTTCAGGACCTTTCAAACCAACAGATACCATCACTACCGATGCCAAAATCAATGTCATCAGCGTCATGCCGGAAACCGGGTTCGTACCTACGATTGCAATGGCATTGGCAGCCACAGTCGTAAACAGGAAAGCGATACCTGCCACCAACAGAATAGCTACCACAGTATGCAGCAAACTGCCTTGCATCACATCGAAGTAGAAGAATAAGAATACCAGTAACAGCGTTATAATAGAACCGATAGCAATAATCTTCATAGAAATATCGCGCTGAGTACGCTTCATGCTGGCTTCTACATTGGATTTTCCACCCATCTCCTTAGCTGCCAGTCCTACAGCACTCTTAATAATGCCCCATGACTTGATGATACCGATCACACCTGCCATAGCGATACCGCCGATACCGATGCTCTTGGCATAATAATTGAAAATTTCTTCGGGAGCCATGCTGCCTACGGTAGCTACAATTGACGGATTCCACTGGTTCAACACACTGTCACCCCAGATCATGGACATTCCCGGAATGATAATCCACCATACAGCCAGTGAACCGGCACAGATGATAGAAGCATATTTCAGACCTACAATATAGCCCAAACCAAGTACGGCCGCACCTGTATTCACTTTGAATACCAGTTTTGCTTTATCAGCCAACATCTCACCAAAGCCGCATACACGTGTGGTGAAATTTTCGTTCCACCAGCCGAATGTGGCAACGATGAAGTCATATAAACCTCCGATAATACCTGCCAGCAGCAACGGTTTGGCCTGGCTTCCGCCTTTCTCACCCGATACCAGTACCTGTGTGGTAGCTGTTGCTTCGGGGAAAGGATACTTGCCATGCATATCACTTACAAAATATTTACGGAATGGAATGAGGAAGAGAATACCCAACACACCTCCCAGCAGAGAGCTGATGAATACTTGGGTGAAAGTAACTGTGATTTCTTCCGGATAAGTTTCTTGTAGAATGTATAAGGCGGGCAGGGTAAAGATGGCACCTGCCACGATAACGCCGGAACTGGCGCCGATGGATTGGATAATGACATTTTCACCTAACGCATTCTTACGTTTGGCTGCGCCTGATACGCCCACGGCAATAATTGCAATAGGAATGGCTGCTTCGAACACTTGTCCTACTTTCAATCCCAGATAGGCTGCCGCAGCCGAAAAGAGGATAGCCATAGCGATACCCCATAATACAGACCAGAGGTTAACTTCCGGGTACTTCTTGTCAGGGCTCATCAACGGGTTGTAGACTTCGCCCGGTTTCAGTTCACGGAATGCATTTTCCGGCAGACCGGTCAATTTCTCTTCTTCTTGTTTCATAGTTTCTTAATTGCTTTTATGTTTTATAGTTATTATGTCGTCAATTAATTGTTTATTTTATCCAAATCAGCTTCAAAGAAAGCAAAAAAAAAGGAGAATTGAAAAATTCTCCTTTATTCTTATATATAAAGATGCTTATTTTGCATCTTTCGGTGTCATATCTCCTTCTACAAAGAGTCGCATCATTTCTGTTTTGGCATTCGTGCGCAAAGTGATGGACTTTTTGAAGTGTCCCGGATACTTGCCTGTTCCGTTGTAAGTAATCTTAACGGTTCCGGTTTTGCCCGGCAATACGGGTTCCTGGGTATATTCGGGAACTGTACATCCACAGGAAGCTACGGCTTGATGTATAACCAGCGGAGCATCGCCCACATTGGTGAATGTGAATACACAACTTACTACCGGATCATTTTCAGAAAACGTACCGAAGTTATGTGAGGTCTTATCAAACTTAATATCAGCTTTCCCCTGTGCCGAAACGTAACCAATGCTCAGTACGAGCATAAACATATACAATGTAAGTCTTTTCATGTCTATAAATCTTTTGTATTACACAGTGGGCAAAGGTAAGGCATTTTTGTGAAAATTAATCCAATGATGTGCGAAATAGTATTAAATGCGCCTCAGAAGGTGCTGTGGCGTATGATTAATAGTGAAAAATAAGGGAAAGAGAGTGCCGAAATCAACTCTGTATCATGCAGGTATTTCTCTTTTTCCGTGCCTGTATTCTCGAAATAATGATAGTTATATTCGGGATGGAGATGGATGCAACGGTGAATTTCTTCGGTACATTGAGAAAGTTTCATGATGACAATGGTAGTCTTTTCCTCCATATATTTCTCTATTTCTTCGGCGGTAATGATACCGGGAATAACGGTCAGGCGTTCCTCCTGGCTGGCAATGTGGAGTCCTGCACAAGCACCTGCTGCAATGAAGGCGCTGACAAAGTCTGTCTGGCTAATCTGGTGGACGATGTCTACAATGTGTTGCACAGGAATATTGTCGGCTTGCAGTTTCTCAAAGATATAGTGTATGGAAGAATAGAAACCTGCGTCTCCTTCGGCAACGATACAGACTTTTTTATTTTCTTTATGAAGAAGGGAAGCTTCGCTATACACTTTATCGTAAGCTGCGAAAGCCTGTTCCCGGTTCTTACTCATAGGCAATGCAAAGCGGGAGAGGGTGGTATTTGGAATATCCAGTGCATGCAGTATGTCGGCAGCACGCGAGAGTATCCGTCCGCTTGTGGTGCGAGTTTCAGGACAAAAGATACAATCGGCATTTTGCAGGGCTTTCAAGCCTTTCAGGGTGATAAGGTCCGGTTCGCCGGGACCGAGGGATACGAATATGACGGGGTTGGACATTTTGTTAGTGATTAATGGTTAGTGTTTAGTGATAAGCACCTCCCCATAATAACTTTTATGGGGAGTGCAAAATTGGGGATTTTCTGAATATAAAACAAAATAAAACCCGATTTCTTGTTTATCTATCTTTTCTTGCTTACTAAAGTCAAACGCTCTGGTGCAACGGTACTTTTTAATGAACCGAATGCAATAATAGCTTGCTTGCCAACTTGATGCTATCAATATACTTGTCTGCCGTTCAATGAAGTAAAGGCCTGTACGAGAAAAGGTTAGCGTGTAAAGTCTGAAAACTGTTGGAAAAAACGGTTGAAAGACTTGATTTCGCCTTCCTGATGTAGTATATTTGTAGGGCTTTGGAGAGAACATAACTTTAATAGTAAACCTAAAAAACTTAGCAAATGACAAAATCTAATCTTTCTTTTCCGGACTTTGGCGGATATGTATTATTACTGCCGGTTTTCTTGTTTTTAGTAATATAATTTTATTGTTTAGAATTGGGATATCCGTTCTTGGAATAATTACATACGAAAAACGATAAAGGCGATACTTCCTCATAAGGATTATCGCCTTTTTTGTTTGTATTTATCGCTTTTTGCTTTTAAGTACCCCTTTTACGTTTTTAATAAACGTTGGGTACATTCTTTAAAAACGTTCCTGTTATTCTTTAAAAACGCTGTTTATTGTTATTAATAGGGTTGTTAACTTTGTTGTGATTTATTTTTGATGATTACAATTTGTTCATCTCTTCTGTTTTCACGGGAATGGTAAATAAAAAACGACGAAAAAAAAGAGAATAATAAGCTGTTTTTGTATACAATTCCTGTGATTTTACAATAGAGTGTTTTTAAATTAATGCGGATCAAAGGCAGTTGCGCGGTTTCCCTGTTTCCGTGAAATGCTGTACATGGAAAACCTTTGCCGATTTGTCGGGTTCAGCGCCGGGCAGACCGTCTTATTTCACTGAAAAACAATAAAAAGTGGGCTCATCATCTCCCATGAATGGCACTTTTTGTATATTTGCAAACTGTTACAAATGTATATGAATAAAAAACAAATACGAAGTTATAGATACGATATATATGCTGAATAATAAAAATCAAGATTTTCATAATGCACGTAAACTGGCACTGACAAAAGCATTTCCGGTAATGCTTGGTATAGCTTTTCTTGGTGTCGGATATGGGGTGTATATGCGTTCCTGCGGTTTTGACATGATATGGCCTATCTGCATGGCGGCTACTATATTTGCCGGTTCAATGGAGTTTGTTACCGTCAGCTTATTGCTTAGTACGTTCAATCCCGGTTATGCCCTGTTGCTGACACTGATAGTGAACGGAAGACATCTGTTTTATGGAATATCCATGTTGGAAAAGTATAGGGGAATGGGAAGAAAGAAACTATGGGCTGTTTCCGGATTGATAGACGAAGCGTTTTCGTTAAACTATATGACAGATGTGCCTCCGGGAACAGACCGGAATTGGTTCATGTTATTTGTTTCGTTGTATCTTTATATATCATGGATAGGGGGTACTGTTGTTGGTGCAGTTTCTGCTTGTAAAGCCGTTGTGGACATCAAGGGAGTGGGCTTTGTAATGACAGCCCTGTTTATCGTGATATTTATTAGCCAGTGGCAAAAAGAACGCACACACGGCAGTTCCATATTAGGATTAGTGGTTGCGGGGGGATGTCTTCTACTTTTTGGCAAGACATATTTCATGCTTCCTACCATTTTGATTATCACTACTATTTTTACGGTGCGTTGGTTGACTACAAAGGATAAGGAGAAATTGGTATGACGGTCACAGAACAAATTGTTACTATATTCATCGTGGCGCTTGTCACACAGCTTACCCGTTGGATTCCTTTCTGGGTTTTCAGGTCTTCTGCGCACACTCCCCAATATGTAAACTATTTAGGTAGAGTACTACCTCCAGCCATATTCGGTATGTTGGTAGTCTATTGCTATAAAGATATAGATTTTCTATCACCTTCATACGGCACTCCGGAAATACTATCGGGTATCTGTGTAGTCGTTATTCAAATGCTTTTTAAGAATATGGCTTGCTCTATTTTATTAGGGACGGGATTGTATATTCTACTCATAAACTGAAATATAGTTATAACGAAATATGACCTTACATGGGGTAGGGCGTTACGAAAAGCGGAGATGATGAAATAGATTGCTTCTTTTTATTTGCATTAGCTTCCGGAATAGCGTATATTTGTACTTCGGCATACGACAAAGAACTCTAACTTTTTAATATCATGATAGATTATCAATTAAATACCCGCCTGAACGGGAACTTGGCAATGACCTTTTGTTTCCACGAAAATAAAGCACTGCAACAGGATACTACTTTATATAAGTTCATTTGGGTACGGAGTGGAAACTTGACTCTGGAGATAGACCATATTCCCATACAGTTGGAACAGGACGAAATCATAAGTCTTACTCCTTTGCAACATATTGAAATTAAATCGGTGGAGGGAGAGTACCTCACTTTCCTGTTCAACAGCAATTTCTACTGTATATTCGGTCATGATGACGAAGTATCCTGTAACGGTTTCCTTTTTCATGGTTCTTCCCGGGTGATGAAACTGAAACTTTCGCCGGAACAATCCGCCAACCTGAATGACATTATTCGTATTTTCCGGCAGGAGTCCGCTGTTCGCGATAATCTGCAAGAGGAAATGTTACGTATCATTCTCAAACGTTTTATCATCACCTGTACCCGCATTGCCCGTGAAAAGTGTGGCGTCACGCCGGAACAGGAAAAAGCCTTTGATATCGTCCGCCGTTTTTATATTCTGGTTGACCAGCACTTCCGCGAAAAGAAGCAGGTGCAGGATTATGCCGACCTGTTATTCCGTTCCCCAAAGACACTCTCCAATCTGTTTGCCTCCTGCGGAGTACCTTCCCCGTTGCGCATTATTCATGAACGGGTAGAGGCGGAAGCCAAGAGATTACTGCTCTATACCCCTAAAAGTGCCAAGGAAATCAGCGAACTGCTGGGCTTTGAAGATTTGTCCACTTTTAGCCGTTTTTTCAAGAAAATGACCGGTGAAAGTGTATCCGATTTCCGTAAATCGAACACAACGGGAAATATTGCCAACTGATACGGTGGAATTGCCATTTCACACCCCGACATAAACCCCGATTTTTGCATCAGAAAAACAAAACAATTCATTAATGCAATAATCGTATGGAAACAAAATTAAAATCTATGTTCGTAGCAGCCCTGACACTGGCTGCATCTACTCAGAAATTAGGTATCAATCTTATCCGTGTGGCAATTCTTATTATTTTCGTTTGGATCGGCGGGTTGAAGTTCTGGAATTATGAAGCGGAAGGCATCGTACCTTTTGTGGCAAACAGCCCTTTTATGAGCTTCTTCTATACACACGATGCTCCCGATTATAAAGAGTATAAGCTGAAAGAAGGAGAATTTGATGCTGTGAAGCATGAGTGGCACAAAGAGAATAACACATATGGCTTTTCTCATGGACTGGGTATTCTTATCATGAGCATCGGTATCCTTACATTCCTCGGCATATTTTGGCCGAAAGTAGGACTGGTAGGTGCGGGACTTGCTATTATCATGACTCTCGGAACGCTTTCTTTCCTTGTCACCACGCCCGAAGTATGGGTGCCCAACCTGGGCAGTGGCGAGTTCGGTTTCCCTTTATTGACCGGTGCAGGAAGATTAGTTATAAAAGATACAGCCATTTTGGCCGGCGCAATTGTTGTATTAGCAGACAGTGCCAGGAGCGTACTGGAACAATTAAAAAAATAGAGATATGAAAAAGTATGATGCCATTATCATTGGTTTCGGCAAGGGTGGGAAGACTCTGGCTGCCGAATTTGCAAAACGTCAGAAGACGGTTGCCATAGTAGAACGTTCGGATCGTATGTATGGAGGCACATGTATCAATATCGGCTGTATTCCTACAAAGACGTTGGTACATCTGGCTAAGGAAACTCCGGTAAAGGCTACGTGGGAAGAGAAGAAGGATTATTATCGTCAGGCCATTGGTCGTAAAGAAGAGGTGACTTCCTTCCTGCGGAATAAGAATTATCATAATCTGGCTGATAATCCTAATGTGACGGTGTATACAGGTGTCGGATCGTTTGCCGGTCCTGATGTGGTAGAAGTGCGGACGGAGACGGAAGTCATAGAATTGCAGTCATCTCAGATATTTATAAATACCGGTGCGGAAACCATCGTACCGTCTATTGATGGAATAAAAGAGAATCCCCGCGTATACACCAGCACTTCCATCATGGAACTGGAAGAACTTCCCGAACGGCTGGTGATTGTGGGTGGGGGCTATATCGGCTTGGAATTTGCTTCTATGTATGCCTCTTTCGGTTCGAAGGTGACGGTACTCGAAGGGTATCCGGAACTGATTGGCCGCGAAGACAGGGATATTGCCGCCAGCGTACAGACCGTATTGGAAAAGAAAGGTATTGTATTCCATCTCAACGCAAAGGTACAATCCGTGGATGGTGCAACGGTGATCTATGAGGATGCTGTAACTCATGAAATCCATCATCTGGAAGGAGATGCTATCTTATTGGCAACAGGGCGTCGTCCGAATACTTCGGGGTTGAATCTGGAAGTTGCCGGCGTGAAAGTGAATGAACGGGGAGCCATTATTGTAGATGAATGGTTGCGTACTACTAATCCGGCCATCCGTGCCATTGGTGACGTAAAAGGCGGATTACAATTTACCTATATTTCATTGGACGATTACCGCATTATCCGCGAGGATTTATTCGGTGCAGGAGAACGACGTACGGACGACCGTGAGCCTGTGAGTTATTCGGTATTTATGGATCCTCCTCTGGCACGTGTAGGACTGAGTGAAATGGAGGCCCGTAAGAAAGGACTGAACATAAAGGTGAATACACTTCCCGTAGCAGCCATTCCGCGGGCACGTACTTTAGGTGAGACTGACGGGTTGTTTAAGGTAGTAGTGGATGCTGATACAAATAAGATTCTGGGCTGTTCCCTGTTCGGACCGGAAACAAGTGAGATTATTAATATCGTATCTATTGTAATGAAAACGGGACAGGAATATACTTTCTTGCGTGATTATATATTTACACATCCCAGCATGAGCGAAGCATTGAATGATCTGATGAATTTTTAGACGTTCTTATATAAGAGGTGTTCGGGCACAAATTCGGTTAAATTATAGGACGGGTATTTGCGTATCTCCCCAAAAATGACGAATATTGTGCTCGAATTCTATACCTTTTTATTGTCATGAAACGAACTACTGCAATAACTGTCTTCCTTTTAAGTATTTTATGTGTGGCTTGTGGCCCGAAAAACAAACAAAATTCTACTGATCTACAGGCTACCACAGCTTCTGCATCAGCCACAGACTCTATTTATCCGGTCTATGCCCAAGGGTTTGAAGTGAAATATCTTCCCAATCATGTCCGCTTGGTGGACTTGCGCGATCCTCAAAATGAAAGTAGTAATACTTTCCATTATGCATTGGTGCCCCGGGGGATGAAACCCGAAGCAATTCCTTCTGATTATACGGTGATCGAAACACCTGTGCGCAGTGCCATTTGCATGACTTCTTTACAATTATCCAATTTCATCAAACTGGAAGCCTGCGATAAGGTGGTGGGTATAACCAGTACACGACATTTGTTCAACAAAGAAATGAATGAGCGCTTGAAATCTGGTAAAACAGCTAAAATAGGAATTGAAGGTAACTTTGATAATGAAGTGATCATGAGTGTGAATCCGGATGTCATCTTTATCTCCCCTTTCAAGCGCGGTGGATATGATACGATGCGTGAAATCGGAATACCTTTGGTTCCGCACCTGGGATATAAGGAAATGACTCCGCTGGGACAGGCGGAATGGATTAAATTCATCGGCTTGTTTATTGGACAGGAAGAGGAGGCAAATGAAAAATTTGCTGCTATAGAGAAGCATTATAACGACCTGAAACAACTGGCTGCTGATGTGAAGAAGCGTCCGGTAGTCTTCAGCGGTGAGATACGTGGAGGAAACTGGTATGCAGTAGGCGGTAAGAGCTTCCTGGCCGAACTGTTCCGTGATGCGGGAGCCGATTACTTCTTGAAGGACGATCCCCGTTCCGGTGGCGTTACACTGGATTTTGAAACAGTATACAGCCAGGCGGAGAGTGCCGATTACTGGCGTATTGTGAATAGTTACGACGGTACATTCTCTTATGACGCTTTGAAGTCTCTTGATCCCCGTTATGCCGACTTCCGTGCATTCCGTGACAAAGGCGTTATTTATTGCAATATGCGCGAGCAACCTTTCTACGAAAGTATGCCTATGGAACCGGAAATAGTGTTGGAAGATCTGATCCATGCGTTCCACCCCGATTTATTACCTGATTACCAACCGAAATACTACGCACGTTTGCAATGAAAAGACCGACACTGCTCCTGATGCTGGTGATACTGGCATCCATATTCCTGTTTTTCTTGCTGAACCTGCTGTTAGGCTCTGTCCATATTCCTTTTCGTTCCGTCTGGAACATCTTATGGGGGAATACGGATGAGTCCATTATCTGGCAGAACATCATTTGGAAATCCCGTGTGCCGCAGGCATTGACGGCATTGGTGGCGGGAGCGGGGCTATCGGTGAGTGGTTTGCAGATGCAGACGGTTTTCCGGAATCCGCTGGCAGGACCGTCAGTGTTGGGTATCAGTTCGGGTGCCAGCCTGGGAGTAGCCTGTGTGGTATTGCTATCGGGAGCGATGGGCGGTGTGGCATTGAGCAAGCTCGGATATATGGGAGAAGTGGCGTTGTCCATTGCAGCGATTATCGGAGCACTGTCCGTAATGGCACTTATCGTATACGTTTCACAGAAAGTAAAGGGAAATGTGACGCTGCTGATTATTGGTGTGATGATTGGTTATGTGGCAAGTGCCATTATCGGCGTATTGAAATATTTCAGTGTGGAGGAAGATATTCGTGCATACGTCATTTGGGGACTGGGTAGCTTTGCCCGTGTGTCGGGGGATCAGATGATACTGTTTGTCTGTATCATGGCGGTCTTGTTGCCACTCTCGTTTTTGCTGATAAAGACAATGAACTTGTTGCTGCTGGGCGATGGGTATGCACGGAATCTGGGGTTGAACATCAAGCGGGCACGCCTGTTGGTGATCTCCTGTTCAGGTGTACTGGTAGCAATTGTGACGGCATATTGCGGTCCGATTATGTTTATCGGTCTGGCTGTTCCCCATCTTTGCCGGGCTATATTCCATACATCTGACCATCGGATACTGATGCCTGCCACATTGCTGGTAGGGGCTTCGTTGGCGTTGGTGTGCAACCTCATAGCCCGCATGCCGGGATTTGAAGGAGCTTTGCCGGTGAACTCGGTGACAGCTTTGGTAGGTGCTCCGGTGGTGGCATCCGTGCTCTTCAGGAAGCGTAAAGGGGAACTGGAAGAATAATTGAGAATTGAAAATAAAGAGGTCTTGAAACAGGAAACTATACATATTGAGAAACTATCCATTGGCTACCCCGGTAAAGGAGATGTGAAAGTCGTGGCAAGCGATATTTGTGCCGGAATCAATAGCGGGGAGTTGACTTGTCTGCTGGGTGCCAATGGGGTGGGGAAGTCTACATTGTTGCGTACACTTTCTGCATTTCAACCGAAGTTATCCGGTGAAATACGTATACAGGGAAAAGAGATTGGCTCTTATACGGATAAACAGCTTTCAAAAGTAATCAGTGTGGTCCTGACTGAGAAGTGCGATATCCGCAATATGACTTCTGTGGAACTTATCGGTCTGGGACGCAGTCCATATACCGGTTTCTGGGGAACACTCTCCAAAGAAGATAAAGAGGTAGTGGATCATGCTATCAACCTGGTCGGAATATCTCATCTGGCACATCGCATGGTACATACACTGAGTGATGGCGAACGACAAAAAGTGATGATTGCCAAGGCACTGGCTCAGGAAACTCCGGTGATTTTCCTGGACGAACCTACTGCCTTCCTTGATTTCCCGAGTAAAGTGGAAATGATGCAATTGCTCCATCAGCTGAGCCGGCAGACGGATAAGACTATTTTCCTGTCTACCCATGACCTGGAACTTGCCTTGCAGATTGCGGATAAAATCTGGTTGATGGATAAGGTGAACGGGGTGACTATCGGAACTCCCGAAGACCTTTCACTGGATGGAACCCTCAGTAGTTTCTTTGCCCGTAAAGGAATTGTGTTTGATCTGGAGACAGGATTATTCCGGGTGAACAATGAGTATACTTCCCAGATCCGTATTGTCGGGCATGGACAAAAATACGCTATGGTGCGGAAAGCTTTGCAAAGAAATGGTATTCTGGCAAACCGAAACGTGGAGTCGGACGTTTATATTGAAACGGGAGATTTGAAAGGGGACGGTACTTTTGTACTGCACCCCGTAAACGGCGAAGCGGTGACTGTGCAAACCATTGATGAACTGCTTGCAGAGATTGTGAAAATTCTATGAGACATTCGACAAAAGATAATTATCTCTATCTGACTACCACCCCGGTGCCCCGTCTGATAGTATCATTGGCTGTACCTACGATTATCAGTATGTTGGTTACGTCATTCTATAATATGGCGGATACGTACTTTGTGGGAAAGATCAATACCCAGTCGACGGCGGCTGTAGGTATTGTGTTCTCGGTCATGTCCATTATTCAGGCGGTGGGCTTTTTCTTCGGGCATGGTTCGGGGAACTATATTTCGCGGAAACTCGGTGCGCAGGAGACTGGGAATGCAGAGAAGATGGCGGCTACCGGTTTCTTCTGGGCGTTGTTTATGGGTATATTTCTGGCAGTGGTGGGACTTATCTTCCTTACCCCGTTGTCGCTTGCATTGGGTTCTACACCTACTATCCTGCCTTATACGGAAAAATATCTGGGCATCATATTGCTGGGTGCCCCTTTCATGACTGCTTCGTTAGTACTGAATAATCAGATTCGTTTCCAGGGAAATGCAGCGTATGCGATGGTAGGAATCGTATCGGGTGCGGTGATTAATGTGATACTGGACCCTATTCTGATTTTTGTCTTCGATATGGGGATATCGGGTGCTGCGTTGGCTACAGTCATCAGTCAGATCTGTAGTTTCTCCCTGTTGTTGTATATGTGCAGAAAGGGGGGCAATATCCGTATCCGTTTCAGGAACTTCACACCTTCACTGGCTTTCATAAAGGAAATTATTGGTGGTGGTACTCCTTCGCTTGCCCGTCAGGGGCTGGCGAGTGTAGCTACTATCTTGCTGAATGTGGCTGCCGGGGCTTATGGAGATGCGGCTATTGCAGGCATGTCTATTGTCACCCGTATCGCAATGTTCATTAATGCATTTTTGATAGGTTTTGGACAAGGTTTCCAGCCGGTATGCGGTTTCAATTACGGTGCAGGATTGTATGCGCGTGTCCGTCAAGGATTCTGGTTTTGTGTAAAGGTGGGATTCATTTTCTTGTTGGTGTGTGCGTTGGCAGGCATGGGATTTGCAGAAGAGATTGTTTCTTTGTTCCGTAAAGGAGACCCGGATGTAATTGCAGTAGGTGCTGCTGCCTTGCGTTGGCAGTTCATTACTTTTCCGTTGGGTTCATGGATTGTGATGAGTAATATGATGTTGCAGACGATTCGTAAACCGGTAAAGGCTACCATTATTTCTTCTGCCCGCCAAGGTTTATTCTTTATTCCACTGATTTTTATTCTGCCTCACTATCTGGGGTTGCAGGGTGTGGAAATGTGCCAGGCCGTTGCTGATCTTCTGACTTTCATTCTTGCCATACCGTTGACATGCAGTGTACTGAATGAAATGAAACGAAAGCAGGCGGAGCAGTTGTAAATCAGAACCGGTATCCTACGGTGAAGAACGAAGCGAGATTCTTGGGAGAGAATTTCTCAATGCCGGATGATTGCAATAGGTTATCCAGTTGGTCGTTTACCTTGATCATTCCTAATTGAAGTTCTGCTCCGAATATGAATTTGTGATATTCGATGTTGAGGCCGAACATAAGGCCGGCGTCAAAGCGTTTGTTTCCCATTTTGTCATCTATCCGGTTACCGAAAGTATCTATGCGGAATCTGTAGCTTCTGTTAGGATTGTATTCACTACTGTAATTATATTCCTCCATCTCGCCGGATGTCTTTCCGCCTACGCCATAGGCAATATACGGGCCGGCACTCAGGGAAGCACTGTAATTCTTTCCAAGGTTGAGGCGGGCGGCCATCATGATGGGGAGCTGGATATACAACTCGTTCATGTTCACTTTGCCCACGTATTCCACTTCTTCACGGGCACCTATCGATATGAAGTTCAGTGATGGTTGAAACACCCATGTGCGGTTGAGTTCATAGTCCATGCCGACACCTACTTTGTAGGCGATGCGTGTGTCACTTTCTACATTTTCTCCATAGAAGTTGGAGGTACCGACTCCGGCTTTTACCTGAAAGGAGATAGGGGATTGGGCATTTGCTCCCAATGCTATGATTGCAAAGAAAATAGTGAGAATAGTCTGTTTCATTACTTGAACCTTGTAAGGGGTTGATGTTTATTTGCTCGCAAAGATATAAATTATATGATTACATACAATTATGTAGTCGGATTATCATTTAATAGAATTTCCTGATCAGCCAATCTACCAGACTAAACGGCAGCATAGGCTTGATGCGTGCAAAGAATACTTGTTCCCATGGACCGACCTTTGTGCGGAAAGCAGGGCGGCGGCTATTTACCAGTTTGCAGATTGCTTTGCCTAACTTTTCCGGTCGGCAACCATTGTTTTCAGACAACTCTACATTTCGCATGGCTTTTGCAAAACTCTCCCCATATTGCGCATGGGAGAGGGAAGTCTGGCTCACTTGCCGCTGCGCTGTGAAACCTGTCTGGAAATCTCCCGGTTCGACTACGCAAACTTGTATACCCAGTGGCTTAACTTCCTGATAAAGCGCTTCACTATACCCTTCAATCGCAAACTTGGATGCACTGTAAAAAGCCTGAAAGGGAACGGCAAGGACGCCTGCGATGGAACTGATATTTATGATTCGTCCGTGTCCGGCTTCGCGCATGAAAGGCAGTACTGCTGCACACATACGGACGGCACCTGTGAAATTCGTATTCATCTGACGTTGTATCTCTTCCTCGGTAGTGAGTTCGATAGCTCCGCTGATACCCATCCCGGCATTGTTGACAAGTACATCAATGCTACCTTGCTCTTTCAGAATTGTCGATATGGCATTGGATACTGATGCAGGATCAGTAATATCCAATTGCAACATTTTGAAGCCGGGGTTATCGGATACTGCTTTCCGACTGGAGCCATAAACGATATGTCCTTGTGCAGCCAACTGTGTAGCAATGACTCTTCCAAAACCGGAAGAAGCGCCGGTGACGAGGATTATTTGAGGGTGTTTCATATTTGAGGTTTTTAATTTAAGTTTCGCATATAGCCTGAAGGGCTTTCATTATATAGCGTAGGGCTTTCAGTCTGACAGGCTACATGTAAAACTTGTTTTTTATTCTATGTAATTATTTTCCCTTCTTCGCTAATGAGCAGAATCGTCAGTTCTCCTTCCGGTAGCAACGGGTCACAATATTGATGGCACAGTTCGAGCAAACGGGAGCAAAAAGCTTGCAAATCTTCAGCAGAGAGCAATGTCCATAACTCACGGGCTAATGTTATCTTTTCGATAACAGCAAGTGTTTCTCCGCTGCATCCGGCAGAAAGGGCCACTTCACGTAGGAAATCCTTATTCATCGTCACCTGTTTGCTGTGCGTATCCAGATTGCCTTCTGCCAGCTTCACTGCTTTTCCTATCATGATACCCAAAGTCACCGCTTTGATTTCCAAATCTGCGGCAATCTTTATCGTATCTCCAATGAAGTTTCCGTAATGAATAAATGCCTGTGAAGGCAGTTCGGGATAGTATCCCCGGACATACTTTTCACTCTTTGCACCCGAATTAAGGACGATGCGCGGACTTCCTGTTGCCCGACCTACTTCCATAGATTTGCGGATGGAATCTACAAATGCTTCGGAAGAGAAAGGCTTCACAATGCCCGAAGTTCCGATGATAGAAATACCGCCCTCTATACCCAGACGGGGATTAAAAGTCCGCCGGGCTATCTCTTCGCCACCCGGCACGGAAATAGTGACGGCAAATGGATTGGGTTGTTTGGAAATGCCAAGTCGTTGAAGGCATGCCTTTACATTATTTTCAATCATTTTGCGGGGAGTAACGTTGATGGCAGGTCCTCCCACTTCCAGTCCTAAACCCGATAAGGTAACAATGCCTACACCTTCGCCTCCACAGACGATAACGGTATAATCATCAGCACCAAGTTCTGCGGGTGTTGGATCGTCAAAACGGAAAGGCACGGCAACATTGGCCTTGATCTGCATGCCATTTGTTACATCGGGGTCATCACCTGCATCTTTGATGACAGTGGCATCTGCTTCCAGCATCCAGTCATCGTTCACACAGCTGGGATGCGGGTAGAGTTCTTGCTCTTCGACGGGAACATAAATGGTTTCTCCGTTAGGGAGAATAACGGGGAATTCTGCGGGTCGGGGCTGGCGTTGAACGTTGAAAATATCCCAGGTTGCAGCTACAGCGGCTGCGGCTGCACAAGTACCCGTAGTCAGACCACTACGCAAAGGATAAAAATCTGGAAAATGTTTTTCAATCATCCGGCGCAAACCATGCTCACCGTTCACTATCATAAAACTTCCGGGCATTGGCGGACGACGGATTGCAAAAATGCGGATACCTTCCTGAAGGGCAGCTTCCACTTTTTCATTGAATCCTCCGGAAAGTCCGCTTTCCTTTATTAATATGGCTTCGGGGTGAAGTCGCTGTAACAGGATGCGTTCGTCTTCGCCTGCATGGTAGTAATGCAGATATTTTTCGGGAAAACCTTCACGTTTGGCCAGGCGGCGGGAGCTCTCACGGTTAAGGATACGGAAGTAGCAACAGGTACTTTCCTGCCAGAGGGGCTTTAGCTTGGCAATGCTTTGTACGCCTGTCAGTGCCAGGAGGGTGAAGATATCTTCTTTCCTGATTTGCCGGATGGCATCTTCAAAATCATCGCACCAGGTGATGTGTTCTTCATCGCGTGGCGGATAAATACGTTCGAATCGGATGACAAGCAGGTTCAGGGTATGAGCTACTTTCTCTACGGTCTGGTGCAGTTGTATGGCAAAGGGGTGGGCGGCATCTACCAGTAATTGAATGTTATGTTCCCGGCAACAGTGTTCCAAGTCCAGTTCGTCCATGGCACCATACAGGCGGATACCGTGGTGCATGGTTACTTCCTGCTCGTCTCCTTTGGTAGAGTAGTAAAATGGTTTTCCAGATTCTTCAAGGGTACGGGCAGCGATACGTCCTTCGGTGGTTCCGCCTAATATTAATATCATTGTTTTTAGGTTTTAGTTGAACAAAAAGTGATAATGTGATAGGGTGATAAAGTGATAAGTAGCTGTATTATATATCACGGAGTGTTATCCCATTATCACCTTATCACTCCCTTCTTATTTACGGAAGAGATGTTTGAACTCATGGGCGTAGAGCCGGGAAAGGCCTTCGCGGTTGTCGATGGCTTCACCTACGACAATCATGGTGGTGAGCGTTAGGTTGTTCTCTTTCACAATCTTTGCAAGGTTCTTCAACTCTCCGCGATAGATGCGCTCGTCTTTCCAGGTAAGGTGGTAGCAAACGGCAACGGGAGTGGTTTCGGGATATTCCTGTAAGAGCTCTTCCTGCACCTGTTCGGCAATGCCGGCACTGAGGAAGATACACATGGTGCTTTGTGAGCGTGCCAGCAGGTGGAGTTGTTCGCGTTCCGGCATGGGGGTACGTCCTTCACCGCGGGTAAGGATAATACTCTGCACCTTCTCAGGAATGGTAAACTGAGACTTCAGCGCAGCGGCAGCAGCCTGGAAGGAAGAAATGCCCGGGGTAATGTGATAACTCATGTGATGCTGGTCGAAATAGTTCATCTGTTCCTGAATGGCACCGTAGATACAGGGATCGCCCGTATGCAGGCGGACGATGAATTTGCCTTCATCATAGAATTTCTTCATCAGTGCAAACTGTTCTTCCAAGTCCATAGAGGCTGAGTTGCGGACGGTAGCACCCGGTTTGGCACAGAATGTCAGTTCGCGGGGGACGAGACTGCCGGCGTAGAGGATAAGATCTGCCTTCTCCAGCATTTGCCTTCCACGCACAGAGATAAGGTCGGGATTACCCGGACCGGCGCCGACGATTTCGATGTGTCCTTGACGCAGGTATCCGTTCTCGATGGCGATGGCAAAGGTGGATTTATTGCTGAGACCTTTGAATTTCTCGGCATATAGCACACCGTGATGCGATGAGAGTATGGCTGCTGCTTCGCATACACTGGGTGTGCCCATGTACTTTTGTACGGTGGTGCTGGGATTGGGAACTTCTACCTGGCTCAGTTCTTCGGCCGTATAGAAGCGTACGTCGACCAGTTTCTGTAATTTTTTTATCACTTCTACGTTGCGTTTCACATCGATGGTGGCTACTTCTTTGATGGCTTGCCCGCAGATGTTTTTACCGGGTGCGCCTACAACGAGATTGACGAATAGTTCTTCGAATTCGGGGGGATCGAGTGCGAGCCCGAGGCCGACATGCAATATTTTAGGAATAAACTGTATGTGGGCTATTGCGGGGTCGAAGAACATAAAGGGACTGACGATAATCAGCAGTTTGTACTGGCTGAGATCCATGTCGCTGCGATGGTAATAGACGTCGACGTGTTGGGGGCGGGTACGTTCCAGGTAGTCAGTACCTTCATCGCGGATTTCGAGTAACAGGGCGGTACGGTATTTGTTGACGAAGAGGTTAATGATGACGTTGAATTCCTTGGTTCTCTCGTTGTAATTGGTACCGTCCCTCATTTGAAGTATGATACTGTTATCATCCTCAATTTCCTCCTCATCTTCATCGTACTCTTCCTCCTCATCCTCGTCGTACTCTTCCTCCTCATCCTCGTCGTACTCTTCCTCCTCGTCCTCATCGTACTCTTCCTCCTCGTCCTCGTCGTACTCTTCATCCTCATCTTCGCCGTACTCTTCTTCTTCATTGTAATCTTCCCCCTCATCGCTTTCTTCTTCTTCGTCGTCGTCGAGGAGTTCTATATTTTTATAGTATGCGTGCGACATACCTACCAAAACCTCCCAACCGAACTCTTGTCCGAGGGTGTCAAGAGCCCATAATCCACTATTGTCGCTCAAGGTACTGATGACGGGATTCGCCCCTAAGATGTGGGCGACATCTTGGGTGATTTTATTGGCTTGCCCGATGTGACCGGACAATACGGATATGGCATTGCGCCCCATACTGTCCACGCAGATCACGGCCGGGTCGGTGTGCTTATCTTTTACATGGGGGGCAATGGTGCGGACACAAATGCCCATGGCACAAATGAAGATGAATGCATCATATTCGTCGAAATTCTCTTCTATGAAATCGGAAAGGGATGAGATATAAGTGCAACCGGGAAAATGTTCGAGTGTGAATATTTCGGAGTCGTTCATTTCTTGGTGCAGTGTCTCGGCCAGGCTGAGGCTGTTGCCTGTTACTAAAAGGATAGCTGTTTTCATATCGTTGCTTTCATTATTTCTATAGGGTTAAAATTGTTGATGATGATACGCAGGGAGGAATGTAAGGTCATTCCTGCAGCATGAACTCCTTGACGAAATAGCTCCTTACTACTTTCGGACACGGAGTTGAAGACGATGCAACCGTTGGGCTGCAATACTTCTTTCAGGCGTACCAGTATATTTTCTAATTTTCCACCGTGTCCGCCGATAAAGACAGCGTCGG
>OHAO01000769.1_pt1 | contig 23491 bp, 19 predicted proteins | sample 1577151 | NCBI WGS metagenome assembly OHAO01 (sample SAMEA3541585, study PRJEB24748) | human gut metagenome | biome: human gut; feature: human-associated habitat; material: faeces | place: China | collected 2012 | reverse complement strand
CCGCACCCGATACCATTCCAAGCAAAGAAGGCTTACCGCGCAAAATCCATTCGCATTTTCTTTGCAAAAAATATCCACAGTTTCAATATTCTCTTTTTCATCAGTAATTATTATCTTTACTGCAAATCCTGATTACCATCGGACTGGACATTGCAGACATCGGGAAAGGTACCGGAATGATGCTGGTTACCACCGTTTTTCTGGCTTACAGTACGACGCTGTCCTCTGGATTTTCCTCGTTTGATGTATTGAAGCGCTTTTAATTATTAAACTAACAGCATATCTATGAAAAATATTCTGAAGAAGTCCGGTTACCGGCCCGTTTTAAAACGATTCAGCCTCGTTTCCCTATATGCCCTTCCATTATTAATGGCAGGTGCATGCCAACAACCTAAATCACAGACTACCATCCAGGATAAAGATTCCTGTGTAGTACAGAATCCTGTCATCACCGTACGATACAGCGCAGACCCGTCTGCCCGTGTCTTCGGAGATACGCTCTACATCTATCCCAGCCACGACCGTGACCAGGCACAATGGTGGGATATGGAAGATTATTATGCTTACTCTACCACTGATTTATGCCATTATAAAGATGAGGGTCTGATCTTTGAACCATTCAAGCAAACTACATGGGCAAAGAAATACGCCTGGGCTCCCGACTGTATAGAGAAAAACGGCAAATATTACTTTTATTTCCCTACCGATCAGGATCATATAGGAGTTGCTGTCGGAAACACACCTGTCGGACCATTTAAAGACCCTTTAGGTAAACCTCTTGTATCAAGGAACAGTCCGGGAATAGCAGCTCCACGTGACTTTATCGATCCGGCAGTCTTCATTGACGATGATGGCACAGGATATCTGCTTGTCGGACAAAATGCGCTGAACATCATCAGGCTGAATGATGACATGATTTCCTATAGTTCTAAGCCCGTAGTTCTGGATAAAGTCAAAGACCTCCCCCATTTCTTTGAAGCAATCTGGATTCACAAAAAAGATAAAAAATATTATTTGTCTTATTCCGATGGGGTCGGTATCTCCTACTGCATGGCTGATTCCATCTATGGTCCTTATGAGTACAAAGGCAGAATTCTGGATGAAGTAAACAGTGGAACCAATCATTCCTCAATTGTTGAATATAAAGGCCAGTGGTATCTGTTTTACCATACGGCAGACCTGGCACTGGCTACAATCACGGCAGATTCTCCAGACCGGAAATATATACAATGGAGAAGATCCGTCTGTATGGCTCCTTTGTTTTATAACGAGGATGGGACCATACAGCCCGTCAAGCAGTCTTCATCTATAAAGATTCCTAAAATCAACTGACTCAAACTAATATGAAAAAGATCAAACTAGGACTTCTGCCACAAATCCTGATTGCCATCGGACTGGGCATTGCTGCCGGAACTGTTTCACCGGCACTTCCTGTACGCATTTTCGTGACATTCAATGCCCTCTTCAGCCAGTTCCTGAACTTTATTATTCCACTGATCATTGTGGGACTGGTCACTCCGGCCATTGCAGACATCGGGAAAGGTGCCGGAAAGATGCTGGTCGCCACCGTTCTTCTGGCTTACAGTGCGACACTGTTCTCCGGATTTCTTTCGTTTGGTGTAGGAGAAACCTTCTTCCCCAGCCTCATCACACAAAATATTCCTTTATCGGAAATCAGTGAAGCCAAAGGTGTTGAACCGTTCTTTACCATATCGATTCCGGAGCCGCTCAATGTCATGACAGCACTTGTCATGGCCTTCACTGTCGGACTCGGGCTGGCTCATCTGGATACCGGTTTCCTGAAAAATGTCTGCAACGATTTCAAGGAAATCATTGTCAAAACCATACAGGCTGTCATCCTTCCTTTGCTCCCGATTTATATCTTTGGCATCTTCTTCAACATGACCCATTCCGGACAAGTGTTTCACGTCCTGGCGGTCTTTGTCAAGATCATCGGAATCATCTTCCTCATGCATATCTTTCTGCTGATATTCCAGTACTGCATCGCAGGACTGCTGGTACGCAAGAATCCGTTCCGTCTGCTGGGAACTATGATGCCGGCTTATTTCACTGCTTTAGGTACACAGTCTTCAGCGGCCACCATTCCTGTCACACTGAAACAGACGATCCGGAACGGAGTACACGAAGGGATTGCGGGATTTGTCATTCCCCTGTGTGCCACCATTCATCTTTCAGGAAGCACCCTGAAGATCGTAGCCTGCGCACTGGCACTGATGATGATGCAAAACATTCCTTATGACCTCCAGATGTTTGCCGGATTCATATTCATGCTGGGGGTAACCATGGTAGCAGCTCCGGGAGTTCCGGGTGGAGCCATTATGGCTTCTCTCGGTATCCTGTCGTCCATGCTGGGGTTTGACGAAAACGCACAGGCACTGATGATCGCGCTGTATATTGCTATGGACAGTTTCGGTACGGCATGTAATGTTACCGGCGACGGAGCCCTGGCTCTTATCATCGACAAATGGTTTGGAACGCCAAAGGCCTGAAACATTTCTTCCGCAATATGGCAACCTGCTTTTTATCTAACCTTGTCAGGCAGTTGAAAACAACCCATAACAGCTGTAAACAGTTTCATTTATTTACTTTTATCTTTAATCTCATGAAAAAAGAAATATGCCTGTCCTGCCTGACAGTTTGCACTATTTTGCTGGCCTGTTCTACACCGTCAGAAAAATCCGTCCGGTCTGCTGCCAGCGTCATACCAGTAGATCTGGAACATGCCGGAGCCTTACAAGCCTCCCAGTGGTTTGATACAATCATGTATGTCCCTCTGGAAACGAGTGACTCATTCCTGTTTTCCAATATCAGTCATCTGAAGGTCAGCCACGACCAGAATATCTATTTTATATCCGACAAGTCATTTTTCCTGTTTGACGGACATACCGGAAAAGGCAAACTGAAAATATCCAGATTAGGAACAGGCCCAGACGGATATGCTTCCCTGTTCGACTCTTACATAGATCCCGAAACGCAGGAAATTGAATTGCTTGACAACAACGGAAAGAAAATTGTGGTTTATGACAAAGAGGGTAATCACCTGCGTTCCTTTGCCATTCCGTTCATGTCATTCACGCTGACCAAAACAGATCAGCATAATTATTGGTTCTACAACAACAATCTTCCTTCAGAAGCCTGCAACTATAAAGTGACACACTATAATCGTATAACGGAAAAATCAGAAGAAGCATACGATTCAATTGATCCTCATCTGGCCGAATACTTCTTTATCGAAGACGAAAAGAACCTGGTTACACAGGGTAATAGCATGCTCTATCATGCTTCGCCAACGGATACTGTTTACCGGATTCAGCCAGGGAAAGGTATGGAAGCAGCCTATATACTCGACATGGGAAAGAACAAGGCTCCCCAGACATTTTATTCCAATCACTTCAAGGATATCATGGAATTTGTGGAAACAGCCAACAAGCATGATTATGTCTTCGAGCTTCCTACCCTGGCTGCCAATGACAGTCTGATCGCCATAGGTTGCATGAAGCAAGGACAACTCTACATCACCCTTCATGCTTCCCGAAGCGAAAAGACCGTCACATTCTCAGCCTTCCAGGATGATTTCCATTTCTCTGCACCTCTCCCTCTGGATAATCAAAATATCCCTTTCTGCCTGGACAATGAATTTCTATATCTGATCATAACCGCAGAACAGCTTACAGACTGGCAAAAAGAAGGCGACCGGAAGGAGCTGATGAATGAATGGATGAAACAACAGCATATCAATGAGTATTCAAATCCAATTCTCATGAAATGCAGACTAAAATAAAGAAGACTTATTCTTCTTTTGACGCTTCCGCCAGCTGGGACGCAAGCTCTTCCATGTTTTCAGGAGAAGCAGCCCATGCGAACTTTACCTTTCCATCCTTGCCGATAATCACACAGCGAGGAATGGAAAGTGCGCCACGTTCGTTGCCGAAGGTATCGTAGATTTCTTTTTTGAAAGCTTCCTGCGCACGCACATGCTCTCCCATCAGATCATAATGAGTTGCCATCTTGCGCCATTTGGCATCATCATCCGGACGGTCAATGGAAAGATACAGCAATACAATATCGTTCTTTTTGGCATACTCCTGCAAGGGCTTTACATGAGCGAATGATTCCCGGCAGGGACCACACCAGGTAGCCCATATATCCATAAAGATGACCTTTCCTTTATATAAGTCAGTAACCTCCTTCAACGTCTTGGCCTTGTCTACATTCGGGAAATGGATATAATCGGGAATTTCAGCCTGATTGAAAGCCTTGTTTTTGGCGATGGCCTTATCTATTAGCGGCTGCCATTTGCTTTGCGGATGCATTTGTCTGAATCGTTCCTCCAACGGAAGTATCTCCGGATCGTATTTCTCCTCGTTTGCATCCATCAGGAAGAGTAATGCCATGGCCGTTTCCTGCGCCTGACCTGTAAGGTTCTTTTCAATATAGTGGAAAATCAATTTATAGGGATTGTTCTTCAGATCTTCGTCTATCGGTTCTCCTTTGATATAGTAGGTAATACCGGCATTGTTATAGACTACTTCATGGAAAGCGGGCGAGAACGTGCTGGCCGGATGATTTACCTGACAGAATTCCATCATCTTTTCCCATTCCTTGAGCCAGCTTTGCCTGGTGGCTTCGGAATGACGGTTGGCAATACCGAACAGCTGGTTCTGAAAAGCCCACATCACCTGCATGCGCGCATTTTGCCGTGCTTTTTCATACAAGTCTTTGTCTACTCCCTGCATCTTTTCATCCAGGGCAAGAACCTGATCCTGCAGTTTCCTGCTTACAGAGCTGGCAACAGTATCCCGGGTAATATTCCATTTGTCTCCTTGTCTTGAAAGTACGTCAAACACATCCTTTCCCAGTTCGTCCATCAGTTCAGACACTTCCATATTTTTTTCATTCTTGCCTTCCTGTATCGAAACAGACTTTGCTGCTGCGGCATCAATCTGCAAACGATACTTTCCTCCCTCTGCAATAAAAGAACCCAGATAACGCTTTCCCCACAAGAACAGACGTATCTGTTCGTACCCGTTACCGGGAAGTGTGAGACTGAACGTGCTGTCCGCATTCAGCCACAAGGTGTCCTGTGCCTGCGAATTAAACATTCCGTCAATGGATTTCTGATACACAATGGTTCCACCGGCCAGATTCTTTACAGAACCAGTAATCTGAATTTCATTTGAATGACTGCATGAAGCCAGGACGCCCCCAAAAAGACTCAATGACAAAAATAAAATGTGTTTGGTTTTCATGAATATAGTGTTTAAGTTTTAGTACATATTTTATGCATTTCAAAGATAGAAAAATTTTACCTTTGTGAATATGGAAGGAGATTATTTTATGTGGAGAAGATGGATGACAGGATTCCTGATATGGATATCGGTTTCCCTGACAATAAAAGCACAGATTCCTGATAGTATCGCACTGACGCTGGAAGAATTTGCCCGACGTGCAGAGCTATTCGGTAAAACCCTGCCTCAGGAAAAAGTAGCCTTACATTTCGACAACACCAGTTATTATCAGGGTGATGACATCTGGTTTCAGTGTTATGTAGTCACTTCTGATCTGCATACTCCTGCAGAGTGGAGCAAGACGTTGTATGTGGAGCTGTTGAATCCCGGAGGTGAAACAGTATCCAGACAGATTCTGCCAATAAGAAACGGGCGCTGTCATGGCCACTTCGCTTTGACACAACTTCCTTTCTATTCAGGGTTTTACGAAGTGCGTGCTTACACCAAATACATGTTGAACTTTGATGAAGCCTCAGTCTTTTCACGCATCATCCCTGTCTTCAATAAGCCGGAAGAAGCAGGAAATTATGTGGAAAAGAAAATCAGACCGCGTGTAGGGAAATATCCACAGGCACGTAAATGGCCACGGAAAGAGAAGAAACTCAATCTCAGGTTCTATCCTGAAGGCGGATATCTAGTGAAAGACATACCGGTACGTGTCGCTTTCGAAGCCACGGATGCATATGGTAATCCGGTAGAAATATCTGGCCGGATAATCAGCAGAAAAGGAGATGAACGCCTGACTTTTGCCACAGAGCATGAAGGAAAAGGAAGCTTTACTTATAGGGCAGGTACGGAAGAAGACCGTGTAGAAGTTATCTGGAACGAGAAGAAGTTCCGCTTTGACCTGCCGGAAGCAAGAGAACAGGGCTTTGTCTGTTCCGTTGATAACCTCAGTTCACCAGACAGTCTGCTCGTGACGGTACAGAAGAACAGCCGGACGCCAGGGAATGTATTGGGAATGGGAGTGCTCAGTGGCGGAAAACTATATCATTTCTGTATGCTGACGGTCACCCGTAACCGTCCTGTACGCTTCAAACTGGACAAACAGGCCTTACCCGCCGGAGTGGCACAAGCCGTCTGGTTCGATCACTCGGGAAGTATTATAGCCGACCGTCTGATGTTTATAGGCCAGCCCGACACTTTATCTGTCGCAGTTCAGTCAGATAAAAGTTCTTATCAGCCCTATGATTCGATCCGACTGGATTTTGAAGTAAAGGATGCCAAAGGCCATCCCATACAAGCTCCCCTGTCAGTTTCCGTACGTGACGGATGGCAGGAAGTCGAGAACCGTCATTCTCTGCTGACCGATCTTCTGCTGATGTCAGATATCAAAGGATATGTCCATCAGCCCTCATGGTACTTCGAGTCTGACGATCTGAACCATCGGCGTGCACTGGATGATCTGCTTATGGTGCAAGGGTGGAGACGCTACGACTGGGAACATATGGCCGGAAGAAGTCCTTTTGAACTGAAGTATATGCCGGAACAGGGTATTGAACTGCACGGAAAAGTCGTGTCAATGGTACGCAGCAAGCCACGCGCCAATGTGGAAGTTACGGCATTTCTGGCTTCTCCCGGAGATGATCCGGAAAGCAAGAATCAAAAATTCTTTGATCTTTTTACCACAGACAGTCTGGGACGTTTCTCGTTTGTTTCTCAGATAGAAGGGAAATGGAATCTGATTCTGGCCGCAACCGAGAAAGGAAAGAAGAAAGATTACCGCATTGTACTGGATCGTGTATTTGCTCCATCTCCCCGCATGTATCCGCTGGCTGAAATGCAGGTTAGAGTTGCCGGAGAGGAGGAAGGATCCAGCTTATCTGTCAGTGAACCAGCTGACACGCTGGAAACCGAAGAAGACTACAAACTGCTGCTCAAGGCATACGAAGATTCATTAAAGCGGTCGGGTATCAATGAAAAAATACATCACCTTGATGAAGTAGTGATCAAAGCCCGCAAACGCGACAAGGCCCATGATGTATATCAGGCGCGCACCAAATCCATTGCTTACTATGATGTCGCTTCTGAAATGGATGACATCCAGGACCGGGACATATATATTGGTAATGATATCCACGACCTGATGATGAATATGAATCCAAGCTTCTATCCGGAATCCACCCCCTCTGGAAGAGAGTACTTATTGTACAAAGGACGTCTGGTTCTTTTCGTCATCAACTATGAACGCACCTTCCATGAAGAAATGGATTTCAATAAATACCGGAATCTAAGTCTGGAATCCATCAAATCTGTTTATATCAGTGAGGATCTCGGAACCATGTGCCGCTATGCCGATCCGATGTTTACTCCTATGAACATTGACAAGATTTATGGCTGTGTCGTATTAATAGAAACATTGCCGGAAGAAGAAGTTTCGGTCAAAGGAGCCAAAGGAGTTCGCAAAACCTGGCTCGAAGGATATAGCAAGGTTAAGGAGTTTTATTTACCTGATTACCGGATATTGCCCCGCGAGGGAGATTACCGACGGACATTATACTGGAATCCGGAACTGATGCCTGACAAAGAAGGACATGCTACCATCCAGTTCTACAACAACAGCCGCTGCCGCCGCCCACGTATTTCGGTAAATGTACTGGATGCCGACGGACGTATAGGAGTATTCGAACACTGATCATAAAAAGAGAGGCCATCCCCAATCATGCAGGGACGGCCTCTGATCTTTGTATTTACAATCCAAAATTACTTGTTTAATTTCCAGGTAAACCCATCCTTGGTGTCTTTTACTTCAAAACCCAAGGCAGCCAGGTTGTCACGGATCTTGTCACTGGTTGCCCAGTCCTTATTGGCTTTTGCCTGCATACGCTGTTCCAGCAACATATCGACCACCTTGCCGTATGCTTCCTCACGGGCTGCGTTATTCTCGGCTTCTGCCTTCAATCCCAGAAGATCGAATACAAACAGATGGAATACGCTCTTCAGTTCTTCCAGATCTTCAGCACTGATGGTTGCCTTCTTGTCGATCACTGTATTGATCATGCGGGTAGCGTCAAACAGATGAGAAATAACAATCGGAGTATTCAAGTCATCATTCATGGCTTCGTAGCATTTCTCACGCAAGCCCTGTGGTTCGATACCTGATGTAGCCTTCGCCGGAGTAATGCGTTCCAGATTCTTCACACCTTCCAGCAAACGTTCCAATCCCTTCTCGGCAGCCTGCAATGCTTCATTGCTGAAGTCTACGGTGCTGCGGTAATGAGCCTGAAGGATAAAGAAACGGATAGTCATCGGTGAATAAGCCTGAGTCAGCAGCTTATTGGAACCGGTAAAGAACTCATCCAGCGTTATGAAATTACCCAATGATTTACCCATCTTCTGTCCGTTGATGGTAATCATGTTGTTATGCATCCAGTAGTGTACCATCTGATGTCCTTCTGATGCAACGGCCTGTGCAATTTCACATTCATGGTGCGGGAACACAAGATCCATACCTCCTCCGTGAATATCGAAAGTTTCCCCCAGGTATTTCCGTCCCATTGCCGTACATTCACAGTGCCATCCGGGGAAACCGTTGCTCCACGGTGACGGCCAGCGCATGATATGTTCCGGCTGTGCACACTTCCACAAAGCGAAGTCTGCCGGATTATGTTTCTCTTCCTGTCCGTCAAGTTCACGGGTTGTATTCAGAACGTCGTCCAGATTGCGACCGGACAATACTCCATAATGATGATCCTTGTTATATTTAGCAACATCGAAATATACAGAACCTTTGCTTTCATAAGCATATCCGTTCTTCAGGATTTCCTCTACCAGCTGAATCTGTTCGATGATGTGTCCGGAGGCATGCGGTTCAATGCTGGGCGGCAGTACATTCAGCGCTTCCATAGCCTTATGATAACGGTTCAGATAATACTGCACCACTTCCATCGGCTCCAATTGTTCCAGACGAGCTTTCTTTGCAATCTTGTCTTCACCATCATCCGCATCATGCTCCAGATGACCTACATCCGTAATATTGCGTACATAACGCACCTTATATCCCAGATGAGTCAGGTAACGGTACAAAATATCGAAAGTAATGGCAGGACGTGCATGTCCCAGGTGGCCGTCACCGTATACGGTAGGACCACATACATACATGCCCACATGAGGAGCATGCAAAGGCACGAACAGTTCCTTCCTGCGGGTCAGTGTATTGTAAATAATCAGTTTATTTTCCATAATTTGAATGTGTTAGACTGCAAAGTTATAACTTTTTTCATATCCACCGGCAATGAGGCAATGAATTTACACCGGTAAAATCAATGAAGATATCTCCGAGGAAGGATGGGGAATGCTCTATATTATAAAAAATGTTATAAAGCAGAGATTTTTAAAGTAATTCCTTGCAGATTTCGGAAAAGTCCGTACCTTTGCAACGTGTTTTTCATAGTATTAGATTTAAGGTTAACAAAGGTTGGAGTACAGCGGTACTCCTTTTTTTTTATCCTTATATGAACAGATATCAGACAAACGGTCCCATGGAAAAAAACAACAAGGTTTTATTAGGTATGAGCGGAGGCACGGACAGTTCCGTAGCGGCCATGCTGTTGCAGGATGCCGGCTATGAAGTAACCGGTATTACATTCCGTTTTTACGAAAAAGATTTTCAGACCGAATATCTGGAAGATGCCCGCCACTTATGCGAACAACTGGGTATCCGTCATCTGACCTATGATGCACGGAAAGTGTTCGAAGAACAAATCATTCATTATTTTATTCAGGAATACATGAACGGACGGACTCCCGTTCCCTGTACCTTATGCAACAACCAGCTGAAATGGCCATTACTCAAAGAAATTGCTGACCGGGAAGGTATTTATCATCTGGCTACAGGCCATTATGTCCGGAAACAAACAGTAAACGACCGCTGGTTCATCCGTTCCGGAGCCGACCCGGATAAAGATCAGTCGTTTTTCCTTTGGGGACTTCCACAGGATTTGCTGGAACGCGCTTTGTTTCCTATGGGAGAACTGACCAAAGTACGTGTCCGGGAAATAGCGGCCGAACGGGGACAACTGAAAGCTGCCCGCAAACGTGACAGCCTGGGCGTCTGTTTTTGTCCGATGGATTACCGCACTTTCCTGAAAAGTCATGTACCGGAAGGACAGATATCTCCGGGAGAGTTCCTGGATGAAGAAGGACGAAAGCTGGGACAACATGAAGGATATCCGTTCTATACCATCGGACAGCGAAGGGGACTGGGTATCTGGCTGAACAAGACACTGTTTGTCAAAGAGACCTTACCAGAACAAAACCGAGTTATTGTATGTGACAACCTTCGAGCTCTGGAAAAACAGGAAATGCTGCTCACAGACTGGAATCTGATCGATCCCGAAACTGCCCTGAATCATCCTGATGTTATCGTTAAGATCCGTTACCGGAAACAAGCCAACCGGTGTACGGTTACCTGCACAGGTGACGGTTGCCTGCATGTGAATCTGCACGAACCGCTTGCCTCTGTTGCCCCGGGACAAGCCGCCGTATTTTATCGTGACGACCTTGTGCTGGGAGGAGGAATTATTGCAACTTCCCGATAACAACAACCAAAGTTTATCGCAGGTCCAGCTCATGGAACAGAAGTTTTATCAACTGTTCATTCCCTATTTTTCCACAAGATACAAACAAGACTAAATCATTGTTATACAAATACTTCCTTCCTAATATCAACCAACCCGTTTTAAACTATCAACAGGGTGAGAACAAATTATTAACACGCGGTTAACATTCCACACATCTCTTTTGCAGATATTTTTCACTACATTTGCCGCCATCAGAAAAACGCTATGTACCAGTCTGCTTTCACATACCGTCCCCGTACTGTACGATTCTGTCAATGGAGTCGTAAGGCCTATGCTGCCTTTGCCAGCCTGAAGATTCAGGTAACGATGGGATGTGTCAGCAAAGGAATCACGGAGGTAGCGTTAAGCAAAAACGGATATACAGCCGAGAAACAGTCTTCCCTGCAGGGAAACACCGGCTTCATGCCACCGGAAGAAGCCTCACGGGCTTCAGGAACGGAAATGCCCCCGCTTCCTGTCGGCTTCTGCCTTCCGGAACGGGAAATTCATACTCCTGCGGCCGCTCCCTGTCCCGGATTTCCGGGATTTATTCCTCTCTTTTGTTTTGCTTTACTGTCCGTGATATTCATCCGTCACGGATAGACTTCCTTTTTATCCGGCGGAATACTAACCTTATCTCTTAACCAATTAACAAACCGAATGATCAAAATGGAAGAAATCAAGCAACGCATCATAGCAGGCGGAAGCCTGACAGCCGAAGAGGCTCTCTCCCTCCTGACAGAAGCCCCTTTCGAAGCCTTGTGCCAGGCGGCTCACGAAATCACCGAACAGTGCGCTCCCCGGGTATTCGATATGTGTTCCATCATCAATGCCAAATCAGGACGCTGCCCGGAAAACTGCAAATGGTGTGCCCAGTCGGCTCACCACAATACCCGCGCCGAAATATATGGCATCGTTCCGGCAGAGGAATGTCTCCGCCATGCCCGCCTCAACGAAAGCCAGGGAGTAAAACGTTTCTCTCTCGTTACCAGCGGTCGCCGGCCGACAGAAAAAGAGACAGAAGTCCTGTGTGAACACTTTGCAAAACTGCACCGGCAATGTGGTATCTCGCTTTGTGCTTCTCTGGGACTGGCAACCGCAGACCAGCTGAAACGGCTCAAGGAAGCAGGAGTGACACGCTATCACTGCAATCTGGAAACTGCACCTTCTTATTTCGGACACCTGTGTTCCACTCATACACAGGCACAGAAAATAGAAACTCTGAAAGCAGCCCGCGAAGCAGGAATGGATATCTGCAGCGGTGGAATTATCGGCATGGGTGAAACCCCGGCCCAGCGTGTGGAACTGGCCTTTGCCCTCAAGGAACTGGAAGTTCAGTCCATTCCGCTTAATTTGCTGCATCCCATTCCGGGAACTCCACTGGAACATGCTGTACCACTGACATCAGAAGAGATCATCCGCACTGTTGCCATGTTCCGTTTTGTTCATCCTCATGCATACCTGCGCTTTGCAGGAGGACGTTCACAAATGGACGAAAGAACTCTCGCGCTGGCACTTCATGTGGGAATCAATTCGGCCATCGTAGGCGATCTGCTTACGACGCTGGGATCGAATGTAAAAGAAGATATTGAACGTATTAAAAAAGCAGGCTATGAACTTTGAAGCTATGACAGACAGTTTCGACCGGGACCATCTCTGGCATCCGTATACTTCAGCCACCCGGCCGCTTCCGACTTATAAAGTCAAACGGGCTGAAGGATGTGTCATCACACTGGAAGACGGCACCGAACTCATCGAAGGCATGTCATCGTGGTGGTGTGCCGTTCACGGATATAATCATCCCGTACTGAATGCAGCCATCGAGAAACAGTTGAAAAGCATGGCACACGTCATGTTCGGCGGACTGACTCACGAGCCGGCCATCGCGCTGGGTAAACGACTTCTGCAACTGGCTCCTCCTTCCATGAGCCGGATCTTTTACGCAGACAGCGGTTCGGTAGCTGTGGAAGTAGCTCTCAAAATGGCAGTACAGTATCAGTTTGCCAAAGGCTGCCCACAACGGAACAACTTCGTAACCATCCGTTCCGGTTACCACGGAGATACATGGAATGCCATGTCAGTATGTGATCCCGTAACCGGCATGCACAGTCTGTTCGGGAATGCTCTGCCTGTCCGGCATTTTGTTCCGTCCCCGAAATCGCGTTTCGGGGGAGAATGGGATGAAACCGATATCCTTCCTTTGAAAGAAACCATAGAAGCTCACGAAAATGAACTGGCCGGTCTGATTCTGGAACCAATTGTCCAGGGAGCCGGAGGCATGCGTTTTTATCACCCCCAATACTTACGGGAAGCTGCACGCCTGTGCCGCGAACATGGAATGCTGCTTCTTTTTGATGAAATTGCAACCGGATTCGGACGGACCGGCAAACTGTTTGCCTGGGAACATGCGGGGGTCGAACCGGATATCATGTGCATCGGCAAAGCCCTGACTGGAGGATACATGACCTTCTCGGCTGTGCTGATCACAGATGCGGTTGCCGAATGCATTTCCGACCATTATCCGCATGCTTTCATGCACGGTCCCACCTTCATGGGAAACCCGCTGGCATGTGCCGTGGCCTGCGCTTCCATTGATTTGCTGTTGTCTTCCGGCTGGCAGGAAAACGTGAAGCGGATCGAAACCCAGCTCAAGGAAGAACTGGCTCCGGCAGCTTCTCTTCCCGGAGTTGCCGACGTACGGGTACTGGGAGCCATCGGAGTCATTGAGACACGCCAGGAAGTTGACATGGCCCGGATACAACGACGTTTCGTAGAAGAAGGTGTCTGGGTACGTCCATTCGGAAAACTGGTCTATATCATGCCGCCTTTCATCATACAACCTGAACAATTAAGCAAACTGACCGCCGCACTGGTGAAAATCGTAGGAGAAGAATCTTTATGAAACTATCAAAAACCTCAAGCAATACCCAGCACTTCTATCAGGAAGAACTGAAGAAACTGAAAGAAGCAGGCAACCTGCGCACACTCCCTGAAGTGATACATGACGGGAAATGGGTTCTATCCGGAGAACAACGGATGCTGAACCTTTCTTCCAACGACTATCTGGGACTGGCCACAGACACGGCGCTGCGTGATGAATTTCTGGGAAGTGCAGATAACCGCGACCTGCTCTTTTCATCCTCTTCCTCACGCCTGCTGACCGGAAACTTCCATATTTACACACAACTGGAAAAGCTTCTGGCTGATCTGTTCGGCACGGAAAGTGCACTGACCTTCGGAAGCGGCTATCACATGAACTCAGGCATTCTGCCCGCCATCACGGACAGCCGGACACTCATTCTGGCCGACAAGCTCGTTCATGCCAGTATCATCGACGGTATCCTGTTATCCAGTGGATACAGCATCCGCTACCGTCATCACGATTACCGCATTCTGGAAACGCTGATCCAGAAATATCACAAAAATTACAGCCGGATCATCATTGTGACGGAAAGCGTCTTCAGCATGGACGGAGATGTAACTCCGCTCCAGACACTCGTGGAACTGAAAAACAAATATCCCAATGTTTATCTTTATGTAGACGAGGCACACGGTATCGGCGTCCGGGGAGCTCACGGACTGGGCGTTGCCGAAGAACAGGGATGTATCAAGGATATCGATTTCCTGTGCGGCACATTCGGCAAGGCACTGGGATCAATCGGTGCCTATGTGGTCTGCCGTGAAAGAATCCGGAATTACCTGGTCAATAAGGTACGTCCGTTTATTTTCACAACTGCCCTGCCTCCTGTCAACATTGCCTGGACCAAATTTCTGCTGGAACGACTCTCGCAATGGGACGACCGCCGGCAATGGCTGGCCGAGGCCTCCAGCCGGCTGCGCACCTGCATCCGGGAAATGGGATGCGAATGTACATCTGAAAGCCAGATTGTTCCGCTGACACTGGGAGCCAGCGAGAAGGCCATCGAGAAAGCTGCGGAAATGCAGCGGAAAGGATTCTATGTTCTTCCCGTACGTCCGCCTACGGTACCGGAAGGCACCTCGCGACTGAGATTCTCCCTGACCGCCGCCATCACCCCGGAAGAAATCAGCCGACTGATTCAGACTCTGAAAGAAACTCAAAACAAATAAACCCATACACACATGGAACAACGATTCATTCTCCGAGAAGGGAATTCATCCCTGTTGCTTTTCTTTGCAGGATGGGGCAGTGACGAATGCCTGTTCACACGTCCGGCAGCGGAAGGGTATGACTACCTGTTGTGTTTTGACTACCGAAATCCAGATTTCGACTACAGCCAGCTGGAAGGCTATCAGTCCATCCGTCTGCTGGGTTGGTCTATGGGTGTATGGGCTGCCTCACAAACCTTTTCCGGGAAAGATCTTCCCTGGGAAATGAAACTGGCCGTCAACGGGACACTCACTCCCATTCACGATACGACAGGCATACCGGAAGCTGTATTCAACGGAACACTTGATACTTTTTCTCCGGCTACACTGGCCAAGTTCCGTCGCCGGATGTGCGGCGGTACGGAAGAAGTAAAGCACTTTCTTGACCGCCAGCCCCGCCGCAGCGTCGAAGAACTGCACGAAGAGTTGAAAACCCTCCGACAGGAAGTTCTCCGCCTACCGGTACCCGCTTTTCAGTGGGACAAAGCAATCATCGGCACGGAAGACCGGATCTTCCCCTCACAAAACCAGCTGGAAGCCTGGCAGGGAACTCCTGTTCTCTCCATGAATATAGCGCATTATGCAGACCTGTTTTTCACGGAATGCCTGAAAGGAAAGGAGCAGCTATGGACAAAGGACTGATCAGAAGACGATTCGCCAGGGCCGCCTCAACCTATCCGGAGCAAGCAAACATCCAACGGCAGATCGCCGAAAAGATGACCAGACTTATCCGGCGTTACCTTCCCGCATCAGCTCATCGCAGCGTATTGGAGGTGGGATGCGGAACAGGCCTCTTCACACGTTCCTACCTGCATGACGTCAAACCCGGACAACTCTGCCTGAACGACATCTGTCCCGAAGTGGCAGGTTGCTTCAAAGATTTGCTGGGCGACCGGATCCGTTTCTTTGCCGGAGACGCAGAACGCCTGAACTTTCCGGCCGGACAAAGCCTCATCGCCTCCTGTTCGGCCTTACAATGGTTTGAATCGCCCCAGCGTTTCTTCCACCGTTGCAGTCATCTGCTGACGAACGACGGCTATTTCACGTTCAGTACCTTCGGCAAGGAGAACCTGACAGAAGTCGCCTCACTCACCGGAGCTACCTTGCCTTATCTTTCACTTGAGGAACTGAAAGAGGCTTTACGTTCCGACTATGAACTGCTCTACTGCCACGAAGAGAAGCTAAGCCTTTCCTTCCAGTCGCCCATGGACGTACTCAAACACTTGAAAGCTACGGGAGTGACCGGCATCCGTCAAAGCCAGTGGACCAAAGGAAGCCTCGCCACTTTCTGTAACCGATATCAGGAAATATACAGCCAGCCGGATCATACGGTACGGCTGACCTATCATCCGATTTACATCATTGCTAAAAAAATCGCATCATGAAAAAAGAAATTATTTTTGTCAGCGGCATTGATACCGCCATCGGAAAAAGTTATGCCACCGGATTTCTGGCCCGGGAATGGAACCGGGAAGGCATCAAGACCATTACCCAGAAGTTTATCCAGACCGGCAATACCGAAATCTCAGAAGATATTGAAGTCCACCGCCAGATCATGGGAACGGGACTGGTGGAAGCCGACCGCGAACGCCTGACCATGCCGGAAATCTTTACTTACCCCTGTTCGCCCCATCTGGCTGCGGAAATAGATCACCGGGACATTGATTTCGACAAGATCGAACAAGCCTCACAGGCCCTGCTGCAATCTTACGACCGCGTGCTGCTGGAAGGAGCCGGCGGTCTGATGGTCCCCCTGACCCGCGACCTGCTGACGATCGACTATGTAGCACAAAAGAATTATCCGCTGATCCTCGTCACCTCCGGACGTCTGGGAAGCATCAACCACACCCTGCTCAGCCTGGAAGCCATCGAAAAACGAGGTATCCGCCTTCACAGCGTACTGTATAACCTGTATCCTGAAAATGAAGACAAAATCATCCAGCATGATACGGAAGAATACATCCGCACCTGGCTGGAACGGCATTTCCCGGAAACGGAATTTATCCGTGTTCCCTGCCTCTAAAGACAACCTCAAAAAGCCCGCCAGCTTTTTTTAAAACGTCGAATCGTTTTCATGAAAAGACTTCGGCCTTTCAATGAAAACGATTCGACGTTTTTCTGACAGTTCTTTATCCCTGGAAATCAGACAAGAACGGTATTTCGGATTTTATTGCTTGTTCTTCAGTTCTTCTGCCGGTACAACCCGATACAACTTATCACTTGGACGTACACGATCAGGAACCTTAAACGAAACATGAACGCCTTTCTTCACCACGTCCACAGGTTTCAGATCCACACGTGCTTCCTCCAGAGTGACATACATGGCACCAGTTGTAGGACCGGTAATCAATAGTTTGTCACCGACCTTGATCTCTGCAGCTTCAATCAGGAATTCAGCAACTCCCAAATTGGAGAAATATTTAATACCGCGTCCGGCATATACTTTACGTTCCGTAGCTTCCGATCCATAGTTTCGGCTCCATTCACCCAAACGCTGGCCCAGATAATAGCCGTTCCAGAATCCCCGGTTGAAAACCGTCTTCAGGCGTTCATCCCAGGCAGCTTTCTTTTCTTCGGTAAATGTTCCGTCCAGATAGGACTGGATGGCTTCCTTATAACATTCCACAACGGTCTTCACATACTCAGGACCGCGGGCACGTCCTTCAATCTTGAACACCCGTACTCCGGCTTCAATCATCTCATCCATGAAATGAATAGTCTTCAGATCCTTGGGAGACATAATGTATTTGTTATCCACTTCCAGTTCTATATCACTCTCCTTGTCCCGCACCAGATAAGACCGGCGGCATACCTGCATGCAGGCACCACGGTTAGCAGAAGCATTCAGCTCATGCAAGCTGAGATAACATTTTCCTGAAACAGCCATACAAAGCGCTCCATGGCAGAACATCTCAATACGAACAGGCTCACCCATCGGACCTTTAATGCCTTCCTGCTGGATTGCATCATAGATCTTGCGCACCTGCTTCAGATTCAGCTCACGCGCCAGTACTACCACATCGGCAAATTGTGCATAAAACTTCAGGGCTTCAGCATTGCTGATATTCAACTGAGTAGACAAATGTACCTCTTGTCCCACCTTGTTACAGTAAGCCATCACAGCCACATCGGCAGCAATCACGGCACTGATGCCAGCTTCCTTGGCTGCATCCACAATCTTGCGCATCAGTTCGATGTCCTCATCATAGATAATCGTATTGATGGTCAGGTAACTCTTTACCCCATGTTCATCACACACCTTTGCGATCTCACGCAAATCATCAATAGTAAACGTGCTGGCCGAACGGGCGCGCATATTCAGACTCTCAATGCCAAAATAGATGGAATCTGCTCCCGCATGAAGAGCTGCCGCCAGTGATTCACGAGAACCCACCGGGGCCATAATCTCAAAGTCTTTTATCGAGTAATTCATTATTTTACGGATTGATTCGATGTGCAAAGGTAATGCTTTTTTCATGAACTACCTTGAAAACAACACTCTTTCACTGACTATAAGACAAAACAAAGGGGTATACCTTGCGGCATACCCCATCCTGATGGTATCAGAAACCAAATTCATTATTTCAGCACTTCTCCATTTTCAGATAACAGAACAGTCTGTTCAGTATCGTCCTGTGCCGTCAACGTAACCTTGTACGTCTGGGTTCCATCTTCATTTGCTTCTACTGCGGCTTCCTTCACCATATAATCTGCATAATCTTTTGCCAAGGTATCTTTTACAGCCTGAGGAAGATCATCTACTTCAACAGGAACAAAATCATTCACTGCAACTGCTACAGATGCTGCTGTTGTCTGGTTGTCTGCTGCGAAAGCTACTGTTGTTCCTACTCCCATTACCAATGCTACTGCTACAAATAATTTCTTCATAATCGTAAAGTTTTAAGTTATTAAGTTTTAGTTTCGTGTCACTAAATTACAGACAAGCGTCATGCCAAAGAAATAATCGTTATATGCCAACATTGATTTTCAAATAGTTACGCATGCCAGTCAGAAACCCGAAACAAAAATTTGCGGAAGTTTTACCCAACAGTGCGGAACAGGGAATGTGAAAATCACAGAAAATCCACATAACGAATCTTAAAGCTACGCCCTGTGGTTTCCGTTTTTTCACAGGCAACGCTCCAGAAGCGATGTAAGTTTACTATCTTTGCACCATAAACAAGTAACATGAAAATAAGAAATATAGACCTGGGAGAAAAACCCGTCCTGCTCGCTCCGATGGAGGACGTTACAGATCCGGCTTTTCGTCTGATGTGCAAAAAGTTCGGAGCCGATATGGTATATACCGAGTTTGTTTCAGCGGATGCTTTGATACGTTCTGTAAGCAAGACCCTGCTTAAACTGAACATCAGTGATGAAGAACGTCCCGTAGCAATTCAGATCTATGGTAAGGATACCGAAACAATGGTGGAAGCAGCCCGTATTGTAGAACAGGCCAAACCGGATATTCTCGATCTGAATTTCGGCTGCCCCGTCAAGCGGGTTGCCGGAAAAGGAGCCGGTTCAGGCCTTCTTCAGAACATTCCGAAAATGCTTGAAATCACGCGTGCCGTAGTAAATGCCGTACGCATTCCTGTAACGGTGAAAACCCGTCTGGGTTGGGATGCCGAACACAAAATCATCGTTCCTCTGGCCGAACAGCTTCAGGACTGTGGAATCGAAGCACTCACCATTCATGGACGTACACGGGCACAGATGTACACCGGCGAAGCCGACTGGACACTGATCGGTGAAGTGAAGAACAATCCCCGCATGCGTATTCCCATCATCGGAAACGGAGATGTCACTACCCCTCAGCGTGCACAGGAATGCTTCGACCGCTATGGTGTAGACGCCATCATGGTGGGCCGTGCCAGCTTCGGACGTCCCTGGATTTTCAAGGAAATCAAACATTTCCTGCAGACCGGTGAAGAACTTCCTCCCCTGAGTTTCCAGTGGAGAATGGACGTTCTCCGACAGGAAGTAAAAGACAGTGTGGCCCTGCTTGACGAACGGCGAGGCATCCTCCACGTAAGACGACACCTGGCTGCCTCTCCCCTGTTCAAGGGAATTCCTAACTTCAGAGATACACGTATCGCAATGTTGCGCGCAGAAACTCTTGAGGAACTGAACGCAATCCTGAATCATATTGAAGAGAATTTCGGAAACTAACCTTTATAACTATGAGTGATTCTGTATATCAAGCAGCCAATAACCGGTATACCTGTGGAATGGATTACCGGCGTGCCGGAAAAAGCGGTATCCTGTTGCCCGCCATTTCACTGGGATTATGGCATAACTTCGGTGATGTAGACAGTCTGGCCCGAAGCAAAGACAAACTGCATTATGCCTTCGATCACGGCATTACGCATTTTGACCTGGCCAACAATTACGGCCCCTCAGCAGGAAGTGCAGAAGAAACTTTCGGCAAGATCATGAAAACATCATTTGCTCCTTACCGGGACGAACTGTTTGTTTCTACCAAGGCCGGTCACGACATGTGGCCCGGACCATACGGCACATGGGGATCACGGAAGCATCTGACAGCAAGCCTCAACCAAAGTCTGAAACGGATGAACCTGGATTATGTGGATATCTTTTATTCGCACCGCTATGATCCGGAAACACCGCTGGAAGAAACCCTGCAGACACTGGTAGACATCGTACGTCAGGGAAAGGCTCTTTACGTGGGTATTTCCAAATATCCTCCTGAAGCTGCCCGGAAAGCGTATGCTTACCTGAAAGACCACGACGTCATCTGCCTGCTTTATCAGGGACGCTACAACTTGTTGAACCGCGAACCGGAGGAACAGGGAATTCTGCAACAGGCAGCTGAAAATGGAAGCGGATTCGTTGCTTTCTCTCCGCTTGCACAGGGGCTGCTCACCAACCGCTATCTGAAAGGAATCCCTGAAGACTCACGTATCGCACGGGGAGGATTCCTGAAAAAAGAAGCATTGACCGAAGATCTTCTGCAAAAGATCATCCGTCTGGACCGTCTGGCCTGTGAACGGGGACAGTCACTCGCAGAAATGTCTCTGGCCTGGCTGCTGGCTCATCCGCTCGTTACATCAGTAATCGTAGGTGCCAGTTCTGTGGAACAGCTTGCAGATAATCTGAAAGCTTTGGAAAACATTTCCTTTTCTCAAGAAGAACAGCAGACCATCCAGGCCATCCTGCAATAAAAATAAAATTCCGGAAAAAACGTCTCTCCTTTTCAAAGGATTCCGCTTTTTCCGGAATTATCTAATTACCTCTTTCTATCTTACATCCGATAAACTCCTTTTTTGGAAGTTTCCACTTTGGACGGATTACCGGAATAACCGATATTTCCACTGCTGTAACAATAAGCAGAAACAGACTGGCTGGCATGACAGGTAATATCACCACTGGAATTACTTACTGCACTAACCTTGGCAGCTTTCAGACCGGAAGCATTAATATCACCACTTGAATTAGCTGAAAACGCAGCCTGCCGGCAACTTCCGCTTACAAAGATATCACCCGAACTGTTAGCCGTTGCATCTACATTATTCTGGCAGACAAGTGTACTCACCTTGCAGTCACCACTGGAATTAGTTGAAAGGAAGGCCTTGTCACAATTTGCCTTTTCCAACGACACATCACCGCTAGAATTGGTACACATCACCAACTTGGAACATTCCACATTACCGGCTTCAATGTCCCCACTGCTGTTTGTTTGTATATTCAAAGTGGCACAACGAAGATCACGCGCATCGATGTCACCGCTGGAATTTGTCTGAAGAGAAATATCCTTCCGCGTATTCAGATCTCCATCAATCTTGATATCACCTGAAGACAAAGTACAGAAACTCGTTACAGAAGGAGCATACACCCTTACTTCACAGGTATATTTTCCATTGATTGAATAGGAGTTGGTTCCGGGAACCTTGAATATAACCTTCAATTCACCTCCCTTTTCCTCCAGCTTCACATATTTCGCTATATTATCGGGCGCATAAACTTCCGCATACGCCGGACCGGAGGACGGTTTATAAATGATATCCACAAAGGAATAAGTAGTCAATGAAGACACATTGCCTAAATTCACGCGCTGAGTTACATAGTTCTTACTGGGAACGACTTTGTAAGTTTGTGCCTGACATCCTGTAAAAACCATAGCCAGCACCATCAGAAGAGTTAGAAATCCTGTTTTCATAATTTTTCGTTTTTTAAGTGTTTGCTTTATACACTTAGACGCTAAGTGTCCCGAAAAGTAACACTATTTTTTCAAAAAACTTCAAATAATCTTCATTTTCACCAAAATCTCCCCATTTTTTCCTTGAAGCACCGGTCGTTTCGTTGATAAAATCCAGGCATTCATCGACAGTCCCTGCTTTTGCCTCCAGATCCATCGATAAAACCCCGTCACCAGTCTAGTTTCCTGTTTAAATCCTTTCACATTCCCTACTTTTGCTTTACGAAATTTCGCTGAGAAAGCTTTTCAAGAATGGTACCAGCTTGAAAAATTAATCAATAATTCGTTAAAAATTCGCCAAGCCTAAGCGGCTCTGGCAGTAAATAAAATGAGTTCTTTGAAAAGTTTGTCAATAACTTGCATGTCTGGGTTAATCCCGAACACGCAAATAAATCGTTCAAGCATATAAGCATTGTGTATGAAAGACTTGCAGGAGGATATGGAATAGGTTATTCCGAGCCTCTTACATGCCGCTTTGGCCAAGTTGACAGCAGCAAGCGATGCATTGAAGTGAAAATCCAATTTCCTGAAGTCGGTAGACTGGCAGTTGGTGATTCCTGCATGCTGCTTGCCATCTCTAAAGCAAAATTCCAACTGGAACCTGGTTCTGTAATAATCCAGCACCTCGCGTCCATCCATGGAATCGTCTGTAGAGAAATAAAGTTGCCACTTGTCTGTTCTTCCGTCCATCGGATACCAGATGGCTAAGGAAACATACCTTTTGAGAGCTTTTGCATATACCCTCAATCCGTATAGCTTTCCTTTGTTCACCTCGTATTCCTTGCACCGGGTCAAATCCAATTTGGCAAAGTCAATTCTTCCATCAAACCACTTGGGATGACCCCGTTTTCCTGTTTTCTTTTCCAATGTCGGATAGTACAGGACCACGTCATTCCGAAAGCGGCTGATGACATGGAAATCGTTCTCACACATAGGCGTTATGAATGTTTCCTTGGAAAAGAATGCGTCTGCAACCACCGTTCCGGAAATGCTCTGTATCTTGTCTTTTCTACTGATAAGATAGCTGCTGTACCAGTCAACGAGGTTTTTGTCCATATTATCCAAGGTTTTACAATCCGGCATCTGAATGGAACCTAAAGTCATGCATTCATGGTTGTCGATGTCAATGACACCGATGCCCATGATTTCCAATCCTCGCTTGTACTCTCCTGCACAACCAGACCAGAAGTAACCTATCCAAGGTGTCTTCTTGCCTGATTTGGGGATATAGGAAGGATCGATGGCGATGGCTTTTCTTTTGCCTGTGAGATGCT
>OHAO01000766.1_pt1 | contig 23516 bp, 20 predicted proteins | sample 1577151 | NCBI WGS metagenome assembly OHAO01 (sample SAMEA3541585, study PRJEB24748) | human gut metagenome | biome: human gut; feature: human-associated habitat; material: faeces | place: China | collected 2012 | reverse complement strand
CTTGATCTCTCTTGAGCGGATTTTTCTTCGCTCTGATAACGAATTTAATCATTGTAGGTATAGATTTAATAGATGAATAATTGAACCAAGAGCGCTCCTCGCCCTTGCGCATGCAAAGGTAAGCATTTCCGCCGAATCTGCCAAAGGATCTTGATAGCGTTGCTGTTGCAGCGTAGTGTTGCTATCAAGTCTATAGAGAAGCGCTTCCTTTTCAACAAATATTGTTTGGGATTTTTCGCGTGTAAGTTCTTTAACTACTTGATGCTGATTGTTGGCTAGTCGGAAAGTTGAAAAGAAGAATTTTGTTGTAAGTAAATATTTTCTCCTCATGTCTTAAATGATGATAAGTGCTTTGGGATAGTTGGCCTTCGCGTACAATGACTACTTTGTATTATTTGTGATTGCTCAGGGAATCGCTTGTCAAGGTGGGAGTTTATAAACAGTTTTTCATGCAATCGTTTGAAAAATTAAATACGCTTAAAGTAGCTTAATCATAATGCTTGTTGTGTACTGAATATGAACACTATTTCGTACTATTTGTTTCCTGCTTTATTTCAATTAAAAGTATATTTATGAAAATATTGGTATCGAAACACGCAGAATATATTTGCGTTTTTAATATATTTAGAAAGGTTGGGGTTCCGGTGGTGTCTTTTCTAATTGTCTATATCTGTAAATATACTTTTGGCGGCACGAAGACTTTCTTGTATTTTCGCGCCCGAACATTGTATTGCCGCATAGCTTGCAGCGATCAGAGATTATTGAAGTGTTTTATATAGCATAATGAAGAAGTTTTACAATTCAACGTTTTCAACCCTGTTACTCTTGTGTGGATTGATGGTAAGCTTTATTGCTTGTAGCAATGACGGGGGCGACGATCCTGATGACCCTCAGTTGAAAGGTGATTCAATCTTGGTGAGTCTGACGCAGGCATCTCGAGCCAAAGTGGGGCAGGACCTGAATGGTCTGTTGGTGGGTGATACCATCTTTTATAATCTTGTAATAGAGGATCCCAAAGCTCCTGCCGGGGCTGATTATACGATTGACCTCGTTGGGGTGGGAAGCTCAAGCCATCATAGGAGACTTAACCAAGATTTTAAGCTCTTGATAGGTAAGGTAGAGGAAGGCGATACTGTCAAGGATTGGCAGCAAATCAATGAATTCCCTTATACGATACCTACCCGGGGAAAATATCTGCTGAAGTATGTAACAAAAATGCACGGGACGTTTATTCATGACTACAATTTTCAACGCCGAGTAAATAAAAAACCGAATAGTAAGATTACACACCAATCCATAGGGTTTAATGTTTTGTTTATAGAAATGTGGTATGAGGATTGTACGGTTCGAAAGCCGGGCGGAGGCCACCATTCGGTCCATCGAAATGATTTCTATTTCAGAATAAAATGCGGTGATTTCGCTACAGATAAGTTGTTTGAGAAGCCTAATGGACCTGATTCACCTAACGGCCGAACTTACTCTTTTGAGATATACTATAATAACAATCCTTGCTTTGGAACATTTCAAGGTGGAGAACCGCGCTGCTTCTTTGAAGGCCCGCAAGAAAAGATAAAGGCACCTGAGGTGGAGAACTTGACCGTGTCTAGTCTTGTTATTAATATCAATACTGGAGATAACACTGCGCCAACGATATTCCATTACAAAAATTTGAAGTTGGAAAATCGGAGACCGGATGCACCCAAAAAGAAACAACAAAACAAAGAAAAGTATGAAATTATTCGGTAATGCAGCCTGCGCTCTGTTCTTAGGGCCTTTGAGCTGCAAGTTGTAGCAACACTCCCGGCGGGCCTAAAAAAGGTGATATGAAACTATCGGCTATACGCTTCGTTCTGCAATAGATGGACGTAAAATAGAAATAAAGACAACTTACACTGAATCCAATAAAATTTTTAAATGATGAAAAAGTTAATAAACAAAGTGGCAGGCTATTGCAGCCTTGCTCTGCTCTTTCCGCTTCTAGCGGCTTGTAGTAGCGATTCTCCTTCAGGACCGTATAAGGATCTCAAACAGGTGAATTTCCCGCAAGAGAAAAGCGAGGTCTTGGAAACGATCCCTACAGATCAAATTGTTGATGGCTACAATCAGTTGCTCGAAGTCTATACTGTGCAGGAAACGCTTGACCCCATTTCAACAGTAGAGCGCGAAACGGCTAATTCCATCTTCCCGGGTGTGCTGCTTTATGGTGAGTTCTTTATGCAAGGCGAGCTGAAGTCGTTTGCGCCGGTTAAGCCGGTAAAGCGTCCGCTGACTTTGCAGGTTTCTGCAGATAAATCTTTTAATCTGCAGTCGCTTCCGTTTAAGGAAGAGGTGACAGCTTGCATCAAACAGACGTTGCCTGATGCGTATCAAGACGTTTACAGTCAAAAGAAAGCGTGGGATTATATCGACATCTCGGCAGTAGATATGACTACGGCTGAGAGTTGCAATAAAATCTTCCACAACTTCCGTTTGAAGGCTGCTTTGGATAACTGGTTGGAGCGCGCCTTCGGATTGTATGAAAAAGAGTATCGTGCAAAGGGTCCGCATTATGTAGCTCTCAAAGTGCGTCAAAAGTTCTTCAGCGTGTCACTTCCGGCTGTTCGTCCGGCAGATTGGGGCGAGCTGACCGACGTAGGAACTTACGAGCCTATTTACGTGAGCGATGTAGACTACGGGCGAGAAATCAATCTCGTTGTTCGCACAGAAATGCGCGGAAAGGAGTTTGAAGAGCTCTTCCGTAAGGCGCTCCAGACGCGTATGGATCCTAAGTCGCACGGCTTATACGATCAAGAAAAGGAAAAGCTCGACAAGATGTTGCAGTCCGGCGAGATATCGGTAGCTATCAACCAAGGCCCCAAAAGTGATTACGTTAGCATTTCTCGTTATCAAACGCTTTGGGACTTCTTGGATATGCCTTCGGCAGCTGAATTCTTGGACTATTGCACGCCGATTGCTTACAAAGTGAAGGCCGTGCGCGATAATCGTCCTATCGTCGTGCGTGCTTCTCACACTGAGCAGCGATTGATCAAGGGCGAAAAAGCAAAATAAAAAGCTGTTTCAAAGTTTTTGTGTAATAGGAGTGATACAGGCAAGAATTTCCTCGCCTGTATCACTCTTTTTAGTAAAGACGCTCCGATCGTTAGGACAATGTCAACTTATTCAAAGACAACCTGCCCGCGCCCGACAGGTTGTCTGCTTATAGTTCTGTGAAAAAAGGCGCGTTCTAATTCCTTTCTGATCGAGCGTCTTTATTTTTTATGAATCTCTTGCCTCCGGTGAGTCGTTGCTCTTGCTAAGTCTTTAGTCTCTGTTTTCACTTTGTCGTTATCGAGTTGTAGGCTGATGCGATGTGCGATTCTATGAAATGTGAAGTGAAAGACTGTAAGGCTGCTATCGTTCTATTAGGTCTTTTGGCAAAAATATAGAGATTAAATATGAATCGCAACTAATTGGATAATTATTTCGTGTAAAATTGATGCTTTTCAATCTTTGATAGTCTTTAAGACTAAAAGTAGGGCATTCTGATTGAGTCGCAAGTAAATCAGTAGACAACTTTACGAGCGCATAGCCTTTCGCACGTTTTACGAAGAGACGTTAAAGGCTGTATTTTACAATTCGCCCTTCGATTATTTCATTCATCACTTTTGAATTCTCCACGTTTCAAGCCTTCATTTAGGTCGCTTCTGTAAAGACTTTTACCGCATCCTATCCCCCTTAAAATTTGCTTAGGAGCAAGTTAAAACTTTCTCCTAAGAAAGTTTTAACTTTCACCTAAGATAATTTTTGGTTGCTTAGGTCGATTGATAATCAGGTGTTTACAAAATCAATTATATCCCTTATGGGTGCTCAGACTGTCTGCGTTGTGTGTTTTGTGAGTAAATATTTTTCATCTTTAAGCGTTAAGCGCCGATAGCGCCTTGCATAGAGTTTTATGCCAAGCAAGCGAGTGCACTTTATGCGATGAGCAGCTTGAAAATAGTTTTAGCTCAGCAAAGGTGTCTGCTTTGTGGTAGTTTTAGGCGCTAAAAACGTATTGTCGTGCATCTTTCCGCAAGTTGCGACTGATACTTGTGGCGGTCGATTCGCAGATGCAGATGTATGATAAGCTTTGGTAATGAACCCGTTGCAATATGATCATTTCCGGTGACTTCAGCATAGGCGTGCGATTGCAGTTGTAGGGGATTGTCCTCGGTTGAGGATAGGGGAATTTATTCTTTATATTTTGCCTTTTGCGGTTTTCGGCGTACATTTGCATGTTAAATAACGAATTGATGTCTATCCAACTTAAGAAAGTTACTACTAAAAAAGAATTAAAGCAATTTATCCGCTTTAATTACGAACTTTATAAAGACAATCCTTATTCCGTCCCCGACCTCTACGAGGATATGCTGAAGACCTTCTCGTCGAAGAAGAATGCGGCTTTCGATTTCTGCGAAGCCGATTATTTTTTGGCTTATCAAGATGGAAAACTCGTAGGACGCGTGGCGGCCATCATCAATCATCGCTCCAACGAAACTTGGCAGTCGAAGACCGTGCGCTTTGGCTGGATAGATTTTATCGACGATAAAGCCGTTAGCCGCGCTTTGATCGATGCCGTAATTGCCTGGGGGCGCGAGCGGGGAATGACTACGCTGGAGGGACCTTTGGGATTTACCGATATGGATGCCGAAGGTATGCTGATCGAAGGCTTCGACCAACTCTCTACGATGGCGACCATTTACAACTATCCTTATTATCCGGAACATATAGAGGCTTTAGGGATGGAGAAAAGCGCCGACTGGGTGGAGCGCAAACTGTTTGTTCCCGATGAAGTGCCTGAGAAGCACCTGCGCATTGCAAATATTGTCAAAGAGAAATATCATCTGCAGGTACGCAAATTGCACTCCGGCAAGGATGCTTATGCGGACGACACGGCACGGCGGATTTTTCAATTGATCAACGAGGCTTATGCGCCCCTCTTCAATTATTCGCAGATGACGGAGCGACAGATTGATCAATATGTTAAGATGTATATCCCGCTGCTCGATTTCCGCATGGTGACACTTGTAGAGAATGAAGCCAAAGAGCTCGTGGCTGTCGGCATCTCTATGCCCTCTATTGCCCGCGCATTGCAAAAGGCGCACGGCAAATTATTCCCCTTCGGCTGGTATCACCTTTTGCGCGCTTTGAAATGGAAGCACAACGAGATTCTCGACTTGCTGCTCATCGCTGTGCGGCCGGACTATCAGGGGAAAGGCGTCAACGCTTTGCTCTTTACGGATCTTATCCCCATTTATCAAAAGATGGGCTTCAAATATGCGGAGAGCAATCCTGAACTCGAACTGAACGAGAAGGTACAAAACCAGTGGCAATACTTTGATCACGAGATTCATAAACGTCGCCGCTGCTTCAAAATGAACATTGCCGACAAGTAGGCCTTAATAAATATGGCAGAAGAACTCAAGCAAACGATGCATAAGCGGGGGACGTATGACGAAAGCAAAATACGCCACCTTGATGATACGGAACATATTCGCACGCGGCCCGGCATGTATATCGGGCGCTTAGGTGATGGCTCGCACGCAGAAGATGGTATTTACGTCTTGCTCAAAGAATCGATAGACAATAGTATCGACGAGTTTAACGAAGGCTTTGGCAAGCGGATTGAAGTGAGCATCGACAACGATCGCGCTGCCACGATCCGCGACTATGGCCGCGGCATCCCTTTGGGCTCATTGGTTGATGCCGTCTCAAAGTTGAACACCGGAGCGAAATACGATACTTCGGTCTTCACGGCCAGCGTGGGACTTAACGGCGTCGGCCTGAAAGCCGTCAATGCATTGAGCTTGAAGTTTGTCGTGCGCAGTTATCGCGAAGGGCGGATGCACGAGGCAACGTTTGAACGCGGGCGTTTGCAAGAAGATCATTACGAAGATACGCACGAAGAGGACGGCACCTATGTTTACTTTGAACCCGACCCCGAACTCTTCCTCCACTTCCACTTTGAAGATGAGACGGTCGACACGATGCTGCGCAACTATACCTACCTCAACACCGGCTTGGCAATCTTCCTCAACGGCCGACGCATTATCAGCAGGAACGGTTTGGAAGATCTGCTCAATGACAATATGACGGCTCCCGGACTCTATCCGATTATCCATCTGAAGGGAGACAATATAGATATAGCCTTTACGCATACCTCACAATATGGTGAAGAGTATTACTCTTTCGTCAACGGGCAGCACACGACCTTAGGCGGCACGCATCAAAGCGCCTTTAAGGAGCACATTGCGCGTACGATTAAGGAGCATTTTGGCAAGAACTTCGACGTGCAAGACGTTAGAAACGGACTCGTTGCCGCCATCTCCGTGCGCGTCATTGAGCCTATGTTTGAAAGTCAGACGAAGATCAAACTCGGCTCGCTGATGATGGCGCCGACCAAGGATAAAGACGGCCATCCTTTCCCGCTGAGCGGCGTAAGCGTAAATAAGTTTGTCGGCGACTTCATCAAAGAACAGGTCGACAACTACCTGCATAAGAATCTTGATACGGCAGAAGTGATGCTGCAAAAGATTCAAGAGAGCGAGCGCGACCGCAAAGCGATGGCCGGCGTCACGAAGTTGGCCCGCGAAAGAGCAAAAAAGGCCAGCCTGCACAACGCTAAGTTGCGCGACTGCCGCATTCATCTCAACGAGGCGCCCAAGAAAGGCTACAATAAAGACAACGACCCGCGCTTCGACTCCTCACTCTTCATCACCGAGGGCAACTCTGCCAGCGGATCTATCACGAAGAGTCGCGACGCCAACACACAAGCCGTCTTTTCGCTTCGCGGAAAGCCGCTCAATTGCTTTGGCAAGACCAAGGAAGTCGTTTACAAGAACGAGGAATTTTCGCTCTTGCAGTCTGCGCTCAACATAGAAGACGGCTTGGATGGCCTGCGCTACAATAAAGTGATCGTAGCGACCGACGCCGACGTAGACGGGATGCACATCCGCCTGCTAATGATCACCTTCTTCTTGCAATTCTTCCCCGAACTCATTAAAAAAGGCCACGTCTACATACTGCAAACGCCGTTGTTCCGCGTTAGAAACAAGGTGAAACCGGCCGGGCGTCGGAAGCAACAGAAGCAAGTCAGCGACGACGCGGCCGGAGCTGCTATCCTCAAGAAGCAGAAAAGCGATAGTCGCTCCGATTACGAGACCATCTATTGTTATACCGAAGAGGAGCGCCTGCGCGCTATCGAGCGTTTAGGCCCTGATCCGGAGATTACTCGTTTCAAAGGCTTGGGTGAGATTTCGCCCGACGAGTTCAAGCATTTTATCGGTCCGGAGATCCGTTTAGAGCAAGTGACGTTGCATAAAAGCGATCAAGTCGGTGATTTGCTCGAATATTATATGGGTAAAAATACGATGGAGCGTCAAGAGTTTATTATCGACAACCTCGTTGTCGAAGAAGACTTGCCCGATGAGGCCGACGAAACGGTGAGCAGCGAAGAATAAATCTCCATTTCCCCGCTTAGCATTCAGCATGAGCCTCCAAAGCTCTCTCTCTTGCAAACCATCAACGCTTATATTTAACACACCAAGGCTATGCCGACCGACAATAACGCAATAGCAACAAGCAGCAAGGCGAACGAGACGGAGAAGATCGCCATCTTCCCCGGTTCTTTCGACCCTTTCACCAAGGGCCACGCAAGCATCGTGGAGCGCGCCCTGCCTATGTTCGATCATATTGTGATAGGCGTAGGCGTCAACGAACGCAAGAAGCCGCTCTACCCACCTGCGGAGCGCGTCGCCTACATTCGCACGCTCTATGCCGAAGAACCGAAAATCAGTGTCGAGAGTTATACCGACCTGACGATTGATTTAGCCCGCCGCGTAGGCGCCCGCTTTATCGTACGCGGCTTGCGCAGTGTAAAAGATTTTGAGTACGAGCGCGATACGGCTGCAATGAATCAGCTTTTGGGTAACATCGAGACCGTTATGCTCTTCTGCGAGGCCCGCTTTGCCTCGCTTTCGTCGAGCGTTGTTCGCGAACTGATCGCCTTCGGCAAGGATGTTACCGAGTTTTTACCTGAAAAGAAGCAAACACAATGAAACGATTACTGACTTTACTCGCGCTATCGTTCGCTTTAGCGCTGACTGCCACGGCACAACTTCGGCAGGAGTTTCAAGATATAGACGTAAACCAATTGCGCAAACTGCAAATGGTGCATGTGGCCGTCACAGAATTGTACGTAGATACGGTTAATCAAGGCAAACTGACTGAAGCGGGCATACGCGGAATACTGAATAGCCTCGATCCGCACTCAAGTTATTCGGACGCCAAAGAGACGAAGGCGATCAACGAACCCCTGCAGGGCAACTTCGAGGGGATCGGCGTGCAGTTTAATATGCTTGAGGATACGCTGGTCGTGATTCAGACGATCCGCAAAGGGCCCAGCGAAAAGGTCGGCATACTGGCCGGCGACCGCATCGTAAAAGTCAACGAACAAGTTATTGCCGGCGTCAAAATGGAGCGCGATAGCATTATGCGAGTCCTCCGCGGACCGAAGGGAACAGTTGTAAAACTGGGCATTATCCGTCGCGGCGTGCCCGATATGATCTGGTTCAACGTCACGCGAGACAAAATTCCGATGAACACGCTCGATGCGGCTTACATCATTCGTCCGGGTGTGGGCTACATCCACTTGGATCGCTTCGGTGCAACGAGTGGTGCGGAGGTGAAAGAAGCCATTGAAAAGCTGAAAGGGCAGGGTATGAAAGACCTTATCTTCGACTTAGAGTCCAACGGCGGTGGCTATTTGGGCGCCGCAGTCGAAGTGGCCAATCAGTTTCTCAATGCCGGCGACCTGATTGTCTATACTGAGGGGCGCGCAACGCCTAAAGAGCAACTTAAAGCTGAGGGCGGCGGACTCTTCCGCAAAGGAAAACTCATCGTTTTGGTTGACGAATTTACGGCCTCGGCTGCAGAAATTGTTTCCGGCGCTGTGCAAGATTACGATCGCGGTACGATCGTCGGCCGACGCACCTTTGGTAAGGGACTCGTACAACGCCCCATTCCGCTTCTTGATGGCTCTATGATCCGCCTAACCGTGGCCCATTATTATACGCCCTCCGGACGCTGCATTCAGAAACCTTATACGAAGGGCCGCAAGTCGGAATATGAAGAAGACTTTGAGAATCGCTTTAAGCACGGAGAGTTGATTTCGATCGACAGCATCCGTCTCGATTCGACGAAGGTCTATCATACGCTCAACAAGCGCCGTCCTGTCTATGGCGGCGGTGGGATTATGCCTGACGTATTCGTGCCGTTGGACACGACAACCTATACAAAATATTATATGGCTTTGCGCCGCGGCAACTATATCAACGATCAGTCGCTGCGCTACATAGACCGCCACCGCGCCGACTTGAAAGCGAAGTATAAGGATATTAAAGCGTTTATCAAAAACTATGAAGTGCCGACCGAACTTACGGATACGATCGTGGCCGTCGCCGGGCGCAAAGGCGTAAAACCCAAGGATGACGCCGAACTTCAGAAGACGCTCAAAGATCTGCGCTTTACGCTCAAATCGCTTATTATTTATGATATTTGGGATCGCAATGAATACTTCCAATTCATCAATTCGCGCAGCGACATCGTCAAGAAAGCGCTCGAGATCTTAGGAACAAGCTGATCGCCGATTGCCGTGCGCACGCTGCTCGCGTAAAAGTTGCCGGCCCGCTCTGAAAAAATGGGGAAGGAAGTGTGATGTACTTCGCCCAACTACTTGTTTATGTTCTCAAATCAATGATAACATCCAAGCGACAACGCTCCCTTGAGCCTCTTGCTGCTTGGATGTTTTCTCACATCTGCGGCTTGCGAAGAGCCGCGCTCCGATTGCGACCCGCGATGGCTATGCTGCGCCTGCGGCGCATCGTATGACCCCCTTTCTTTGCTCTTTTTTTTATAGAATATGCTGCACTTGCGCGTTGCCGCAAGAGTACTATTTCGCATCTTCATTGCGCTCGCTTATGGTTTGCTGCCGCCAAACGATGGTTTGCCTGGAACAAACGATAGTTTGGTGGGAGCAAACGATGGTTTGGCGGCAGCAAACGACCATAATGCCGTATGCCGGTTGCGGCGAAGCAACTGTATGCGTCGATCCGTCAGGCGATCATTTCTTGCCGGCCTATGAGATGCATCGCAGAATGTGCTTTACGCTTGTCAACGAATGGGCTTGATCAGACAATCCTTAAGGTCGGCGCGTAGATTTTGCAAGGAATATTTGGAAGAAAAGAAAAAAAACGCTACTTTTGCAGCGTTCTTTTCACGAAGAGCAATGAGTTTGTTCCATGGTGTAATGGTTAGCACTAGAGTTTTTGGTTCTCTCAGTCCCCGTTCGAGTCGGAGTGGAACAACGATGTAAGTCCTGTGTTATTGAAAAACATAGGACTTTTTTGTACATAAATATCTCGGCCGCGCCGTTAGCTGCTTTTGCCCCGATGGCTGCCGTCCTGATTTAAAGCATAGATGTATGCGGCTAAACGCCGAATGTCGGGCGCAACAGACTTATATTTGCCGGTCGAGAACCGACTACAGATACTTTCGGGTTGCTTCAAAAGACGCATCACAGGACACATTATATAAAGTTAAGACCCGGCAAAAACTTAGCAGCCGTTATTGGCGCAGTCGCAGAACAGAACTTTTCGCCCCAAGAATAAGCCGCGCATAACTTGCAGGCTGCTTAAGATTTGAAAAAACGTATTGTATTTATTTTTAATTTCGATTGCTTATGCGCATCGCAGGACTCCCTCTAAAAATAACGCCCGACTTCAGGATCGCGACCGACGTTTGGCAGTTTCAATTTGAGCGCCACGAACTGCCGCAAGCGCGCTTGCGGCGTGCAGATAAGCAGGTCACCGTCTTTTTGCCTAACGACGAAGGCTACACTTCGCTCGAAGGGCAAATGTGGCTGCGAAAAGTAGTCGTCGAAACCTTACGTAGGCAGGCGCATGCCTACCTTGCGCCGCGCTTGGCCTACCTCGCGCAGACTTATGGCTTTACGTATCATCGCCTAACCATTAAGAATCTTGGGGGACGCTGGGGGAGTTGCTCATCGCTGGGCAATATTAACCTCTCGCTTTGGCTTATGCTCGCGCCATCACATTTGATTGATTATGTCATCAAACACGAATTAGCCCATTTGCGAGAAATGAACCACGGGCCACGCTTTTGGCAGGAAGTAGACCGACTCACTGATGGCCGCGGCCATCAGTTGGAATTGGAAATGAAAGCTTTCGCGCGTTCGTTAGGTGCGCCGAGTGAAAACGCCGCGCTTCCCCTTGCCGACTATTAGACCGGCCTATTCTCGAAATGCGTTGTTAGAAAGTGCGTGTTAAGTGTTGTCGGCTACGTCTTCAGCCTCTTGCGTCTGCTCGATGGTGCGCTGAATCTCCATCTGCATCGTTGGCGTAACGCTGCGCCCCTTGCTGATCTTCTGCTGCATATCTTTGATGCGAAATGCCAGATATTCTTCTAATTCGGGCGAATCGAAGACGTCGATATCATCATATAGTCCTAACACAAAGCGTCCAACGCCTTTCAAGCTACAGACCTCAGTCTCCAGAAAGTAGCGCCCATCATCTAATACCACCATCAAGTCTTTCGCTTTTGGTGCCGACTGCACTAATAAGTCGGCCGCCAAGGGACCGAGAATCAACTTGACGCGCCACAGACGCTCTCCTGAAAAGTGGAAGAGGTCGGTATAGAAAGCGGTATGCCGATCTTTGTGAGACCATTGCAAGTCGAGCAGCTCCACACTGCGTGCGCGGCTGATCTTAAACGTCTTGTTCGTGCCCGTAGCCAGTTCGTAGCATCTCACTTCGTTGTTGCCATTCAAGAAAAGAAAGGGCTCGACGATGCGGTCGCTCGTCTGCTTACTATTAGGCGAATAATAATCATGTAAAATACAGACGCGCTCGGTCTGTACGCCCTCATAAAGGACGCTCAAATTCTTAGCTAATAATTCGTCGGTTTCAACGCGTGCGATGAAGTTCACATCGTGGTAGCGCGCCAACTTCTCTCGCAGATGCCGAATGCGCGGCGAATCGTCGTAGATCGTATTGAGGATTTGGTTCATCGTGACTGCTTCGTCGTCGGTGAAGTGTACGAATTGCGTCACTTGGGTAAAAAAGGGCGAATGATGGTCGATGAAATAGCGCGTGCCTGATTTTTTCAATATAAATCCGGCTTTGCGCAATTCTTCTATGTATCTGTAAGTCGAACGGCGGCTCATATGCAGCTGCCGACTGATTTCGTCGACCGAGAGTGGGGCGTTGGTGGTTAAGAGTACAATTAAGCGCAACTGTTTCTTAAACTTCTCGGCATCTGAAAGGGTTTCTGTCATTGTTTATTTGATCTCTTTGGGGGACAATAAAGACGTAGGCAAAGTTACACCATTCCACGCGCTTTTAGATTTTGATCCTCTTTTTCTTTGTTAAAAGCGTGATGAATTAAAACGATTTTTCTTTCGTTTGGAGCAAGATCTGCTTTCCGTTTTTCCTCTTATCGCTCAATAAAAATGCGTCTGCCGGCGCCGAGTATTTGTTAAAGTTTTCCGACCTTCAGTATAGTCGAGAAGCCCTGCTTTTATCGTGGAAATGAGACCAAAACAAGGCCCTTCCGGAAAGGTTAAAAGGGGAAAAAGGACAAAGAAAGGTTTGGCTAAACACAATAAAAGCCTTACCTTTGCGCCCATAAACATCACGCAGACCCGGCTCTCGTAGCCTGCTACGGCTTTCTCGCTGTAGGAAAACCTATAGTCTGTAAGTGCTCCAATTGCTTTAGGAGTGCTCATTTGAAAGAACAGCAGTCGACATCCTTTTTTGATATCCTCGTTCTTCTCTCTGTAGGCAGCGTCTCGTGAGAAATAATAAAGCATGTATATAAAAAAAGTAACAAAATTCACAATCGGCCTGCTCTTAGCCTTGACTGCTTTTACGCAAATCAACGCACAGAAGAGAGGCATTGCAAGTTATTACAGTAACAACGCGCACGGTCATCGCACAAGCGATGGATCGCGCTATCACAAAGACAGTTTGACGTGTGCACACCGCACGCTCCCTTTCGGAACGCTGCTTAAAGTGCGCAACCTTAACAACGATCGCGAGGTGGTTGTCCGTGTGACGGACCGTGGACCTTTCCGCCGTGGCGGTATCGTCGACCTTTCGATGGCAGCAGCCAAAGAGATTGGTATGGTGGCCTCAGGTTTGGCGCAGGTAGAGGTTACGAATGTAGGCTTTTCCGCCGGTCCTAACGGTGATGGCAATGGCAAGCTTACGCTGCCTGAACTTCAGTTGATTGACCCTGCATCCGGCGAATACTATTCCGTCTCTGAGTGGGCTGAAATCAGCCGTCAGAATCGTGAGCAGTTGCGAAAGAAAGAGGCAGATCGCCGCCGCGAAGCGCAGTTGGCTAAAGCGAAGCAGAATAAGCCCCGTTGGCGTATTCTTAACGACCGCTTAACGGCTAAGGTAAGCAAGAAATAAGAGTAATCTCTTCTTTATTTATAGAACACACCCGTTGAAATCTTCACGTTTCAACGGGTGTGTTGCTTTGTTTTGGGTAGTGTGAATTCTCACAATCGATTTGCCGAAAGATACGCGGAGTGTATGTTAAGCGCTAAGGCCGACAGAAACCATAGAATCTATTATGCTTGCGTACAAGAGTCACTTCGGGCATCTTGGACGCATTATATATGTCTATGCGACGAACCGGCCAATTCTAAGGGAAAACCGTTTGCAGCAACTATTTGCTGAGAGCCTAACAAATCCCGAAAGGCACAGAAAAGATAAGCGGGGCGAACGAATGCTGCGGCGTTTGCTGACCGATAATACTTAAGCATCCGTTCGCCCCGCAAAGGGGGAGGGGCGGTTAGAAGTTGATAACGCCGCCCGGTTCAGTGGTGGCCGACTCCGGCACGATGGCAACATTGCCCAGCGCCTTTGTCTTGATCTCGTTTAAGACCTCTTTGCTGCGCTTAAACGTCGGCGTGATCTCTACCATAGAGATAATTTCTTCATTGTCTAAATCGTCGGCACTAAAACAGAAAATTTTGGGACGCCGGCGCAGGCCACCTTTCTTCTCATCAGAGCCATAGAAGGCGTTGCGGCGCTCTTCGTTTTCTTCTTGCTTGTCGGCCTCGCGTTGGCGGCGAATTTCTTCTTCTGCATCCAGTTTTTGCTTGACCTCTGTCACGTCTTTTACGCCAAAGCCTGTGGCAAGAATCGTGATTTTTACGCGCTTATCGAGCGAAGGATCGGTGGAGAGTCCCCACTTTGTCTCTACGTCACTGCCGAATTTAGACATAAATTCGTGTACCTCGTTCATCTCTTCCATCATCAGCGTGTCGCCTTCTTTTTCTGCACAGAAAGAGATGGCTAACAATACCTTTTTGCTGCGGAAAATGTCGGTGTTGTTCAGCAGCGGACTGTTGAGCGCATCGTTGATGGCTTTCGTAACGCGGCCTTCGCCTTCTCCGAAGCCGGTAGACATAATGGCTACACCGCCATTGCGCAAGACAGTGCAAACATCGCGGAAGTCGAGGTTGATAATGCCGTGCATCGTGATAATTTCAGCAATGCTACGTGCCGCCACACTCAGCGTATTGTCAGCCTTTTCAAAGGCACTCAGGACATTGAGGTCAGGATAGATCTCACGGAGGCGCTCGTTGTTGATCACGAGGAGCGCATCAACGTGGCGCGACATCTCATCTACGCCGTCGAGGGCTTGATCTATCTTTCTATTGCCCTCAAATTTGAACGGGATCGTTACGATGCCGACGGTGAGGATTCCCATATTCTTCGCTTCACGAGCGATGACGGGCGCTGCACCTGTACCCGTCCCGCCACCCATACCGGCGGTAATGAAAGCCATCTTGGTGCCGTCTTGCAGCATACCGCGAATATCATCTACGCTTTCTTCGGCTGCTTCGCGCGCTCTTTCGGGGCGATTGCCTGCACCGAGGCCTTCTTTTCCTAATTGAAGACGATGAGGAACGGGCGAGTCGCAAAGCGCTTTGCTATCCGTATTGCAAAGTACGAAATTGACGTCGTGAATACCTTCACGATACATATGATTGACCGCATTGCCGCCGCCACCGCCCACGCCGATGACTTTAATGATGGAGGGTGTCGTCTGCGGAGTGCCCATACCGACGTCGATTAGTAGGCCGTTGTTCGTATTGTTGTCTTCGTTCATTGTCTTTGTTTTGTTAGCAGGGCTTTTGCCTTGTAGTTGAACCTTGTTTTTCTATAGCTTATTCTTCTTCGCGATCGTCGTTGACCAAACTGCCGATCATATTCTTTATTTTACCAAAGAATCGGCTGCGTTTTTCGCGCGCTTCACGCTTCTTGCGCTCACGCTCTTCTTGTTTACGCTGCCGTTCAGCTTCTTCTGCCTCTTGCTGCTTACGTTCTTCTTCAAGACGAAGTTTTTCCTCTTCCTGTCTTTGTTTTTCAGCAGCATCAGCTGCAGTGCGCGTCTCCTGTTCGCGGCGGCGTTTCTCTTCCTCTTCTCTATTAAAGATTGTCGGTGCTTCCGCCCCAAGTTCCCCGCCGCAGCAGTTTATTTCACCCTTGTCTATGAGCGCAATAGTCGCATTGTAGTCACCTTCCTTGTTGAAGTTTTGCAAATGCTGAGCTAAGCGGAGTTGCGTACTGACACGCTTGATGAAACTAATCTTTTCAATGTTCGTCACCTTCCGGAAGGCTTCCTCCATACCTTTTAGGCGAGAAGCGCCCCCCGTAATGATGAGGCCACCGATGAGTTGCGACTTGTCGAGTTTTGAACATTTGATTTGCTCGTTGACGTTTTCAATGATTTCCTCCAAGCGAGCTTGCACGAGACCACTAAAGTCGTCGTATTTAACGCTACGGCCGTCTTCCAAACTAATCGGTGCGTGGTTCTCATCGTCAGCTTCGTAGTAAGCTTTGCCATATTCGCGTTTTAACTGCTCTGCTTCGCGGTGCTCAATTTGGAGAGAGGCAATGTCACGCGTGATGTTTTCGCCACCGAGCGGAATAACGGCGAGATGGCGCAATAGATTATTCTTAAATACCGCCACAGAAGTTGTTTCAGCACCCATATCGACAAATACGCAACCTGAGCGCTTTTCCGGGCCTGTCAGCATCTGATCTGCCAATGCCAAGAAGGTGATCGGGAGGTCAATAACCTGCAGACCGGCTTCTCTAAAGCAAGTGTAGATATCTTCGCGTACGCGGCGATTGGTCACGATGTTGAGGAAATGTCCCTCTATCCCTTCAGCCTGAATGCCTACCGGATCGAGTTGCGTTTGTGCGCCGAGTTTGTATTCTTGCTGTACGGCTTCGAGAATCTCGCGCTCGCCGGGTTGCGACTGTAAGTTGTTGTCGCGAATCCCATCTACGACCTCGTTGGTGATTAGCATTTTGTCGGGGAAATGGCGCACAACAGTGTTTTCTACCGTGTGCATTCCCATACCGCCAACCCCAACGTAGCAGCCGCTGATGGTTTTCTTCAGCATCTTTTCTAATTTTTCTTTGATGAGCGTTGCACAAGACGTCATCTTATTGAGATTATTGATGCGTCCTTTGCGAATAAAGCTGGCCGAAGGCTCCTGTATGCTGGCTAAAATCTGAATGGCGCCGTCGGGTTGCTTGCGCCCGACGAGCCCGGTCACTTTGGAAGAGCCCAACTCTATCGCTACGATGAAATTGTCTTCTGTTGCCATATCGTTTATCTTTTATTGTGCGTGTGAATGTCAGTCGTTCTTGTGCCTCGAAGCGCTTATTTCTTATTTGCTGTTCGCTTCGTGCAGACAATCTGATTCGTATTCTCAAGATTGATCCGACTATATTTATTCCAACCGACCTTAGGCATTACCTTCTCATAGAAAGCCCGAAGGTTATTGAATTTTTGTGCTATGTTGTCAGGCGAGCCAAAGAGGATAACTTGATCGCCGAGGCGTGGGATGAGCGTCAGTTTATGATCTTCACTCACGTTGATTTGTTCTATTTGTTTATCCCAAAGCTCATTGTCGCGCAAGAATATACCGAGCGGAATCAAATGCTTTCTTATGAAGGCAGGATCTGTAAAACCCGTGACGACAACTAAGTCGGCCGCGTAGCCCATAGGTTTCATCATAAAACCGTGTTCATCGACGTAGCAGTTCATTCCATTGTTGCTTATGACCCGCATTAGCGGCAGGCGTTGTGCGATGAGAATATTGAGGCGCCCGTCAGGTGTTTTGTAGCAGGTAGCCTCTTTGATGAAAGGATTCTTTATCAAGAGCGTCTCAATTTTCCTGCTGTTGATAGCGTTCATCTCTTGTCCGATGGGATAATATCGAGCTTTGCGCAAGATATGTTCGACATCGGCTGAGGTCATAAAGGCTGCACGCGCACTGTCTGTGACTGCGATGTTCATTCCGACGCACTTCGTTCCGTAGCTCTCGCCCGTAAAGTGGGTGAAAGCAAAGACGAGGTAAACGATCAGCCCTATTAGTAGGAGCAACTTAAACAGCGTTTTCACCAGAGCAGTGGTTTTGTTCTCCTTTGCGCGGCGCACCGCACAGTGGATTGTGTCAGTCTTCTTATATAATATTGTATTTCTCTTTCAGCATTTGTGCTATCTGAGGCACCATTGCATCCACATCGCCTGCACCTAAGACCATTACGACGTCTGTTTCCTCCTGCTTGAGCAAAGGTAGAAGCGCCGACTTATCACATAAGTGCTTCTTCATATCCGCCCGGAGATGATCATAGATGAGTTTCGAACTGACGCCTTCAATAGGGAGTTCGCGCGCCGGATAGATGTTGAGCAAGATTACTTCGTCCAGCAGCGACAGACTTTCGGCAAACTCACGATAGAAGTCGCGCGTTCGCGTATATAAGTGGGGTTGGAATATGCCTGTGATGCGGCGGCCGTCAAAGACTTCGCGCACAGAGAGAATGCTTTGGCGCACCTCTGCGGGGTGGTGCGCATAATCGCTGAGCAGCACAACCTTGTCCGATTTCATCTTAAAGTCGAAGCGTCGATCTACGCCTTGAAAGGTCTTCATCCCTTCGCGTATCTCGTCAGGTGTGGCGCCGGCAATTTGTGCTAAGGCAATGGCTGCAATGCCATTCTCTATATTGATGCTGACAGGCACACCAAGCTCTATCTCACTGATGTTGCCAAGCGGTGAGATTAAGTCAAAGTAAACCCTGCCTCCACCGATGCGAATGTTTTCGGCGTGGAAGTCGCCCGCATCTCTACCATAATCAAAGCGGCGCGTGCCGGCCGGAAGAGCCTCTTTAAACTTCAAATCTTTGTGCACGATCAGAGCACCGTCGGGGTGGATAAGGCTGGTGTAGTGTGTGAAACTCTCAAGGTAAGCCTCTTTCGTGCCATAAATGTCCAAATGGTCAGGGTCCGTAGACGTAATGATCGAAGCATAGGGCTGCAAATGGTGGAAAGAACGATCAAACTCGTCGGCCTCTATGACGACGAAGTCGCTATCATTGTCGAGCAAGTAATTTGTTGCATAATTCTTTGCAATGCCGCCCAAAAAGGCGTTGCAGCCTACGTGGCTTTCGTGGAGCAGATGCGCCGCCATAGCCGTTGTTGTCGTCTTGCCGTGCGTACCGGCCACGCAGAGACCTTTCATTTGGCGCGTTAAATAACCTAAGACTTCTGCGCGCTTCTTTACTTCAAAGCCCGCTTGACGGAACCAAGTCAGTTCGCGATGATCTTTCGGGACGGCCGGCGTATAGACCACAAGCGTCGTCTGCGGATCGCGGCACGCTTGCGGAATAGCGTCCACATCGTCGGTATAATGAATGTCAGCACCTTCGCGTATAAGTTCTTTTATCAGGGGCGTTTCCGTGCGGTCGTAGCCGCCGACAAAGAGCGATTGCGAGAGGAAATAGCGCTCCAAAGCGCTCATTCCTATGCCGCCTGCACCTATGAAATAGACTGATTTAATCGTCTGCATCTTAATGTCCTATATCGGTCCTGTACGGCCTGCCTGCGTGAGGCCGGCGCGTATGCATTATTGTCGTGTGTGTTGTTCTGCTAAGCGTATGACCTCATCGGCAATGTCTGACGCCGCATTGGGGCGTGCCAGTTGGCGGATGTTGTCGCTGAGTTGCGCTAAGCGTTGCCTCTCTTTGACCGTATTGATGGCCAGCGGCAGGAGCGTTCGGCTCACTTCTTCGTCTTTAACGTAGAGTGCAGCATCTTTCTGCACGAGAGCCAAGGCGTTTTTCGTTTGATGATCTTCGGCCACATTGGGCGAGGGCACGAGGATAACCGGCTTGCCCAGCAGGCAAAATTCGGAGATGCTGCCGGCACCGGCGCGCGAGATGATCAGATCGGCGGCCGCATAAGCGTGGGCCATATCCGAGATAAAGTCCGTTACCTTCAGGTTGTCGGGACATTTACGGCGCGATAGTTCGGCTTGGATGGCCGCACTGTAATAATTGCCCGTCTGCCAGATGAATTGCACCTCTTGCTGTTGGCGGATGAGCGGCAGGTTGCCCAGAATCGTATCGTTCAAACTGCGTGCGCCGAGCGAACCGCCTACAATCAGCACCGTTCGCTTTCCGGGAGCCAAACCAAACTGCTTGATGGCTTCCTCTTTCGTGCAATCAACGTAGAGCAATTGTTTGCGCACAGGATTACCTGTGAAGATGATTTTGTCAGCCGGAAAGAAGCGCTCCATACCGTCGTAGGCTACGCAGATGCTTGAGGCTTTTTTGGCTAGCAACTTATTCGTAACCCCGGCGTAAGAGTTCTGCTCTTGCAGCAAGGTCGGTATGTGCATTTTCTCGCATTCGCGGAGCGTAGGCCCACTGGCATAGCCTCCGACGCCGACACCTACCATCGGGCGAAACTCGCGGATGATTTGCTTGGCCAGTTTGCTGCTTTTCCAAATCTTTAGCAGTACGCCGGCGTTGCGCCAAAGGCGTTTGCGGTCAAACCCTGCAATAGGCAGGCCCTTAATCTCATAGCCTGCAGCCGGGACGCGTTGCATTTCCATACGTCCCTCTGCTCCTACGAAGAGAATTTCGGCATCGGGCCGCTTCTCGCGCAGTGCATTGGCAATCGATATAGCCGGGAAAATATGTCCTCCCGTACCGCCGCCGCTGATAATCACCCTAAGTCTTTCGCTCATCTTTTTATATGTGCATACAATCAAGGCAAAAGTAATAAATAATTTTCTTAGAGACTAACAATAGGTTGTAAAATGTGAAAAGAGACATTTAGCTTTTGCTTTTGTTGTCGAAGTAGGGCTAATAAAAGCATTCGATATAATAAAAGTCGAAAGATGTGAAAAGGCGTCGTTTTACGTGGGAAACTCCCCTTCCGGTGTGCATTCTCGCGCTATACTCACTTGCTTGCGAGGTGAAAAGCAAACAAGCGGGGCGAAAAGTGCACCTCCTTCAGCGTACCATTGCCATAAGCCATCATAGCTCTTGAGACCTCTGCAAAACCTACCATCCTCTCAATTCTCACCTATACACTCTTAGGAGAATGAATATTTTTGACCAAAAGATGCTGTTGGAGGTTACTTTTTGAGTAGATAATAATCTTTTACTGGTGTATTTTCATATTATCTGATACAATTTGATACAATAATCCCTGGTGTTCGGTATAAGTTGTAGGCAATGGATTCCATAATATGATGCACAAGTGTTTTTGAAAGTCCAACGTATCTTGCTATTCCGGCACCAAACCATCTATGCATAGAGCCAAAGGTACGTTCTACTTTGTAGCGTATCTTACTTATCGCAACGTTGATAGGCTGCTGCCTTTCCGTAATTTCATGTCCTCTTGTTCCCTTATACATGATACGACTTTTAAGTTTCATACGTTTGAGGGTTTCTTTGTTCTCCGTCGAGTCATATCCTTTATCAGCATAGACAGGTGCCTTCCGTGGCAATTTAGCTTTCTTTAGGGGTATTTCCAAGTGTTTCATATCACTTTCATTGGCAGCTGTCGTTTCCTCGGCAAGCACCATTCCGTTTTCATCCGTTACCGTGTGAGGCTTGTAACCGAAATGGAGCTTTCCCATCTTCTTTACCCAACGGGCTTCTGTATCTACATTAGGCTTGGCAACTTCTTTGAGCATGGCTTTCTCAGAAGCCTCCATGTTCTCATACTCTTTTCTATCTTCGACGACCTCATGGCTCTTACGTCCGCGGGGGCGACGGGGAGTATTCGTAATGCCGGCATCAATGATGGCACCACGCTTTACAATGATTCCTTTAGCTTCCAATTGCCGATTAAACTCCGCAAGAAGCGTATCATACAAATCCGCTTCAACAAGAATGTTGCGAAAACGGCACACAGTAGTACCATCAGGAACAATATCTTCCAAGCCAAGACCTGCAAAACGGCTAAAAGACAAGCGGTCGTTAACCTGATCTTCAACTTCTCCGTCACCCGACCATACCAAGTACGGAGTAATTCAATCTTGAATAAAACAAGGCTGTCATAGATTGGCCGGCCGGTAGACTTATAGCCTTTCGTATAAGCCTCCTCTATTATAGCACGAATAGGTGCCCAATCAATGACTGTGTTTATTTGTGAAAAGAATGTCTACTTGACCTTTCTTTGACCAAGGAATAGGTCAGCAAAACCGGGAGAGGATAACTTCTGTTTTATACCATAAAGGTACAAAGAATATTTAGGAAAGACAAATTATGGGAGGAGTTTTTGCAGAGGTCTCACTTGTTCTTGTTCTGCATGACGGTATTACCCGACGAGATGAGCATCACCTCTTGCAAACATTCGTGCTGCGTGTTGTAAGTGTAATTGCTTTCCATCCCATTGCCGAACTTAGTAGAAACGGTATGTTCATAACCTAACTTCTCGATAATAGTCCATTCTTACCCGAATTTATTGCTCATGAGACAGTCTTTCTTATTATCTTAAACTCGCATATGTTATTCTAATCTCATTTTTTTCTTTCCCTAAAGTTGTTATATATATAATTCTACCATAATTATCATATTTGTACTGACATCTGTAAATAACGGTCTCGTCAGAAAAATCTGGCATGTATTCATATCGGAACTCTTTAAGTAAGCCTTTTTCTATAACTATTGTGAGCGTTAAAACATAATCGACTCTTGCATTAATATATGTGTAGTATTTGTTGATTTTTAATATGTTAATTGTTTTACAATCGCCTTTTGTTTGAATAAAAGATTGAATTTCCGACTTATCATAATTGGATAATATATCAGAGATAATACAAAGGTCTTCGAAAATAACCTCCGGATATTTTATAATCACCCCCCACGATTCCAAGTATTTTAATTGTTCGAAAAAGATATTTTGCATATCTTTCTCTACTTTTGTGAGCCTTATAGGTTTCTTGCTTTTATAGACAGCTTCTTTCTTTCCATTTATATATAGACTCTTGGAAATATACCCGGATTCATACGATAAGGTAACATCCACCTGATGATCTTCCGCTACTTTACTATTAAGAGGAAAATATAATAATAAAAGAAGTAAAAACATTTTCATAATTAATATCTTGAGACCTCCGCAAAACCTACCATCCTCTCAATTCTCACCTATACACTCTTAGGAAAATGAATATTTTTGACCAAATATGCTGTTGGAGGTTACTTTTTGAGTGGATAATAATCTTTTATTGGTGTATTTTCATATTATCTGATACAATTTGACACAATAATCCGTGGTGTTCGGCATAAGTTGTAGGCAATGGATTCCATAATATGCTGCGCATGTGTTTTTGAAAGTCCAACGTATCTTGCTATTCCGGCACACAGTAGTACTATCAGGAACAATATCTCCCATGCCAAGACCTGCAAAACGGCTAAAAGACAGGCGGTCGTTAACCTGATCTTCAACTTCTCCGCCACTCAGACCATACCAAGTACGGAGTAATTCAATCTTGAATGAAACAAGGCTGTTATAGCTTGGCCGGCCGGTCGACTTATAGCCTTTCGTATAAGCCACCTCTATTATAGCACGAATAGGTGCCCAATCAATGACTATGTTTATTTGTGTAAAGAATGTCTGCTTGACCTTTCTTTGACCAAGGAATAGGTCAGCAAAACCGGGAGAGGATAACTTCTGTTTCATACCATAAAGGTACAAAGAATATTTAAGAAAGACAAATTATGGGAGGAGTTTTGCAGAGGTCTCTAATCTTGAATTTTAAAATTGACGCTATCCATTATCTTACTTATCTTTTTATATGTTCATTCTGTGAACCTGTTGTTTTTTTTGTTTCAATTGGAGCAGGTTTGCCAATAACACACTGATAATGCTGTAACGCCTGTCACCAATTTACTATCTGTAAATGAAATCATCGTTTTATCTTTATTATTTATATCCACTTTTTGTCCTTTGTTGTGTTACTTCATCTATTGCTTCTTGCGTATTGTACTTAATGCCTGCAATCGTCTTTAAAGTCCTTTTTGTACCTCCCACAAGCTGTCTTGTTTTAAATAAGGTTGACACCTAAAGTGTCATTAAGATGAATAAGCAAG
>OHAO01000756.1_pt1 | contig 23663 bp, 37 predicted proteins | sample 1577151 | NCBI WGS metagenome assembly OHAO01 (sample SAMEA3541585, study PRJEB24748) | human gut metagenome | biome: human gut; feature: human-associated habitat; material: faeces | place: China | collected 2012 | reverse complement strand
TTTAAAACCTTCGAAATAATTGGGCTCAGTTCTTTCTCCTTCACAAAAAATGTAAAAGTTATGAAGTTTAGGTTCAAGATAATCCTGACGCCGCTTTTTCTTCCAATCATCACGCTTGTTCTTATTCGGCATTGACATTCCCCCAGTCTATAATCTTTTTAAGGTAAGGATCCGCACCGTATTTTCCCTCCAGATATTGCTTGTCGAATTTTGCATCCTTACGGATTGATTCACCTTTATTATTTTTGAATTCAACCAAAGAATAAAGCTTGGAATTTTGATCCTTGCCTTTAGCGACGAACCAAATTTCATCACGGCGAAAAATTTCACTACTCATCGTAGATAAGTCATGGGATGTAAAAATCAATTGCGCATTTTGGCGATTGATTTCCATATCGCTAAAAAGCATAATCAGGTAACGCAGTAAAAGCGGATGAAGTTTAGCATCCAGTTCATCGATAACCAATGTCGTTCCATTCAATAAACTGCGGGCAATAAAAGGAAGCAATGCAAATAATTTTTGTGTTCCGCTTGATTCCTCTGCAAGGTTTAATTCTGTTTCCTGATCCTCGACCCGATGGGTAGTAAAGACTTCTATATGGTTATTCTCTTTTTTTAACCTAGAATAGAAAACTCTAACCTAGCTTACTTTGTTCATATTTTCCGTACTCGGGTGACCGGAAGCGATGCTATATTTCGTATTGCAAAAAATCCCCGGGTGGAATTTTTGAAAAATCATTTTAGAAAGGAGGCATCAAGCATGATCTATTTGGTTTATTTCTTTCTCGGTTTGATGGTCGGCGTAATAATTATGATTATGGCTGGAGTTCAGTCAACAGTTGGCGTTTTAAGAATCGATCATTCTAATCCAGAGAAGGATACCTATCGATTCGAGATTGTAGATTTAGATAATCTGTCTAGAAAGAAGCGTGTCTCTCTTCGAGTCGACAATCATGCCGATCTTTCGCAAAAATAACAATCGCTATTATGGAACATTTGTTCACTATATTTAGAAAAGGAGATAAAACAATGAGTATTGAATCAACTTTTAGAGACGAAATTATGAGCGAGCTTGATGAGGTTAGCAAGCTGAATTTCGGAAGCGATGAGTACAAGGCGGGCATTAACGGCCTGGCACAACTTACGGATCGTTTGATCGAAATGTCTAAACTGGATTCCGAGGACGCAAAACTCGAGCTTGAGCGTGCAAAGCTTGATCTCGAGATTGAGAAGTTTAAGGAGGATAAAGCGGACAGAAAGAAGAAGAACCATATTTCTGTGTTAGGAATCGTTGCCCCGGCAACCATCGCCATCGTAGGAGGCTTTGCAATGTTCGTGTATGAAGAACGCGGCAGCATTACGTCTCAGGTTGGCAGGAAGATTATTGACAAGTATATTTTTCGAGTAAAGTAACAAACGTTCAGTAAGGGGTTATGAAAACATAGCCTCTTACTTTTACTCGCGAAAATAGCATGCTCCTTTATGAAAGGAGTGTATAAAACATGATTAAAAGATTTTGTGAGTATGCCATTATGGGGGCTGGTTCATGTGTAGGATACCTTATTGCAAAGAAAGGTATCGACACAGTAACAGATCCTTACAAGAAGGCAAGGATCAAGAGAAAAATCACAAACGTAAAAAATGCATTCATGGCAAAGGAGGAGTCCTAACAAGGACTCTTTCTTTTACCTTTTTATATTCAAGGAGGCCACATGCGATACCACTTTGAAAAACCAACTACATATTCGTCAATGTACGGAACTACGCATATTTGCAAACATCCAATTTATAACGAATGTACTTTATTTAAGATAGGAGATAAAGGTCTCGCTATTGTGCAACAGAGATTTGATAGTGGCACAAAGAGAACTTGGTGGGGTTGTATAGATCCATGGTTAAATGACTCTTTATATTTGCACCCTAGTTTCAGAGACTTTTTCGATGAGCGTTCAGGTCCGTGTATGGATGGACTGTATCCGACCGTTACAATCAGACAAATAATGTGGGGTTTGAAGATGAAACCACTACCTAAGGAACGATGGGAAACGGTCTTTGATAGACGCTGTATTTGACGATTCGCGACATCTGCATGTCCCTTTATGAAGGAATTAACGAAAGGAGAAATGGAGATGGACGAATTGAAATTAAACTTATCTAGCAAATTTATGAGAGGGATTGTTACCAAAATAATATCCAAAGCAGTATATAAGAAGACCGGTTATAAAGTAGAAATCGATCTTAACAATATTAATGTGGAGGTTGTTAATGGTAAAGCCTATATTCATGTAGATGCAGATGCGGCGATTGACAATGACGAATTAATGAAGATCGTTAAGAACATGAAAGATTGAGCCAGCAATGGCTCTTTCTTTTATATTCGCGAAATTTACAATTTGTATTATGAGAGACAGTAAGTTCATTAGGTTGAACACCACCCTAACCCGGTGGAGGTAATCGGTTCGAATCCGATACTGTTTCTTTTGTTTTCCACTAAACCACGAAGGGTGAGAGAAATGAACAACAGATTATTGAATGCTTCAAAACTGTTTGTCAAACGCAACGGGTCTACAATTTTAACTTGTGTAGGAGGTGCTGGTGTAATTGTCACTTCCGTTATGGCGGTTAAAGCGACTCCGAAAGCGATGATGCTTTTGGATAACGCAAGAAAAGAGAAAGGCGAAGATCTCACTAAGTTCGAGGTTGTTAAAGCAGCAGCGCCTGTTTATATCCCTGCAGCTTTAGTAGGAGTATCGACCATTGCTTGCATATTTGGAGCGAATGTACTTAACAAACGAAGTCAAGCATCTTTGATGAGTGCGTATGCTCTACTCGACAATTCTTATAAAGAATATAGAAGCAAAGTTGTCGATTTGTATGGTGACGAGGCCGATTCAAAAGTTAGAGAAGGAATCGCAAAAGACAAGTACACAGGTGACGAAAAATCGTCTGATAATGGTACTGTGCTTTTCTATGATGAGTTCTCCGGTCGATATTTCGAGTCTACCACAGCGGATGTTCTTAAAGCCGAGTATGAAATCAACAAAAAGTTATCAAGTTGGGGCGGCGTATATCTGAACGAGTTTTATGACCACATCGGATTGCCTCGAACTGATTATGGCGATCATCTTGGTTGGTCTGCTGCTGGTCTGTATGAAATGTACTGGGAACAATGGCTTAACTTCCATCATGAGAAATTCATGCTTGACGATGGATTGGAAGGCTACATTATCACATTTGCTCAAGAACCGATTCCAGGTTTTGAGGATTATTAAGTCGCGAAGAATACAGGTTGTATTATGAAAGGAGATGAAAGTTTATGAAAATCAATGTTGTTAAAGTGGTTAAAGTAGCTGGCACCGTTATGAGCGTAGCAGGAATGCTCGCATCTGGATGGGCAGGCGACAAGATGACCAAGGTAACGCTTGAAAAGCTGGTAAACGAACACCTCGGCAAATAAATAAGTGGGCCCTAAATGGGCCTTCTTATTTTTATTTTGAAAGGAGAAAACCATGAGCAAAAAACTATCAATCCTCACAGATGTCAAACGATTTGTATCTGCGAGAAGTCCGGAGATCCTTACCGGTATTGGAATTGCCGGTATGGTCACAACTACTGTGCTCGCAGTAAAGGCTACGCCGAAGGCAATGTCTCTTATCGAAGATAAGAAAAATGAAGAATGGGTGGATGAGCTGTCTCCTCTGGACGTGGTGAAGATCGCTTGGAAGCCTTATATTCCGGCAATCATCACTTGTGTAGTGTCGACTACCTGCATCATTGGAGCAAGTTCGGTGAATGCGAAACGCAATGCTGCTCTCGCCACGGCTTACAAACTATCTGAAACGGCTCTGTCTGAGTATCGTGAGAAAGTTATTGAGACCATCGGCGAAAAGAAAGAACAGATCGTTCGTGACAAAGTCGCAGAGGAGCGAATCAAGAAGAATCCGGTAAGTAAAAACGAAGTCATCGTCACCGGAAATGGTAAGACTCTGTGTTTCGATCCGGTCTCTGGACGATATTTCATGTCCAGTATCGACGTGATTAAACGAGCGGAGAATGAGCTTAATAAGCAAATGCTCCATGATATTTCCGGCTACGTGTCGTTGAATGACTTCTACGACGAACTTGGTCTGGATCATACAAGTGTTGGAGATGACCTGGGATGGAATACAGATCAGTTGATCGATATTTGTTTCAGCTCCCAGTTGAACGATAACGGAGAGCCAAGCGTTGTCTTGGATTTCCTTGTAGCACCTAAGTATGGCTACGACAAATTCTAATTCGCGAGAATTACAAGTACCTTTATGAGGTAATAACCTATAACTTATTTACTTGAAAGGAGTAAACATCATGGACGAAAAGAACGAGAACATGAACGTTGAGGGAACCGAGGATAACGTCATTGAGATGGAGAAGGAATCCAAGGTACGAGGCTTTATGCACAAGCATGGCAAGAAGATCGCAGTTGGCGCTGCGGTGATTGTTGGTGTTGGCATCAGCTACGTACTTGGCAAGAATTCGATCAAGGCGATTCCGTCGGTCGATGTTAGCGATGCGATCGATGACGTAAGCGATGCGGCAATGACTTTCACGGAAGTATAAGCATTACCCGAGAGGAGAGTATCTGAAATATGGTACTCTCCTTTTTATCTTTAAGGAGGATCAAAGATGGCAGAAGAATTAAGGCCCAATTCTCATAAATTCAGAGAAGAGCAGAAAGAAAAGAAGGTTGAGAAAGTCGTCCAGGGCAAGGTAAAGACCAGACCGAAGAGCGGCGCTCGAAAACTCACTGATGTGTTCATCTCTGAGGATGCATCGAACGTCAAGTCCTATATTTTTATGGACGTACTCGTTCCTGCAGTTAAGAAGGCAATTTCTGATATCGTTCGAGACGGTATCGATATGATTCTGTACGGTGACTCCGGACGACGTAAGAGCAGTGGTTCGGCTTCGTATGTATCCTACCGAGATTATTCTCGTAGCGACCGGGATCGTTTCCGTGACAGAGATCGTGAGTCCAGAACGAGATCTGGTTACAACCACGATGACATCATTCTCGAAACTCGTGGTGAAGCCGAAGAAGTCCTCACTCGAATGGATGAGATTATCGACGAGTATGGCGTCGTGTCTGTCGGAGATCTGTATGATCTTATCGGCAAGTCCTGTGAATACACAGATAACAAATATGGCTGGACGAATATTCGTAACGCAGAACCAATCCGAGTTCGTGATGGTTATATGCTGAAGCTTCCGAAGGCCCTGCCTATTAAATAAGAAAAGGAGATACAATTATGAATAAGACTGAAATCATGAATAAGCTGACCCGTACGTTTAACAGAACTGGTCTTCAGCTTAAGAAGCACAGCCCGGAAATCCTGCTCGTAGCAGGTGTGGCGGGTATCGTAACGAGCGGCGTTATGGCATGTAAGGCTACGCTCAAGGTAGAAGAAATTGTCGATGGTGCAAAGAAGCAGATCGATACCATTCACGATGTTTCTGAAGATCCGAGCATGAATGGCAAATATTCCGAAGATGATGCTAAGAAGGACCTGACGATTGTCTATACGCAGACTGCAATTAAGATGATCAAGTTGTACGGCCCGTCCGTACTCCTCGCTACGGCATCCATCGGTTGTATCGTTGGCTCCAATCGAATCCTCAACAAGCGCAATGTAGCACTCGCTGCTGCGTACAAGGCGGTTGATAAGTCCTTCAAGGATTATCGTTCTCGTGTAGTTGAACGCTTTGGTGAGAAGCTCGATAAGGAACTTCGTTACAACATCAAGGCTCAGGAAGTCGAAGAAGTAGTAACCACTGATGAAGACGGCAATGAGGTCGTAGAGAAAAAGACTGTAGATGTCGCAGACTATGATCCGAATGCGTACAGCCCATACTCCATCGTATTCGATGATGGTAATACTGGTTGGGACCCTGACCCGGAACGTACTAAGTATTTCCTCATCCAGCAGCAGAACTGGGCAAACGATCGTCTTAAGTCTCAGGGCCATCTGTTCCTGAATGAAGTGTACGACATGCTTGGTGTGCGTCGTACAAAGGCTGGCGCTCAGGTTGGCTGGGTATATGACAAGGAGAATCCGGTCGGCGATAACTATGTTGATTTCGGTATCTTCGATACTAATCGTGCGAAGGCTCGTGATTTCGTGAACGGCCTCGAGAAGGTTATCATTCTCGATTTCAATGTAGACGGAAACATTCTGGACCTTATTTGAAGGGACCTGAGCGATCCTGGTTCGGGTAATCCGTATCAAGATATGCTCGATTATCCTTGGCGCTATCCATGGCCTGGTGAAGAAGAGGAGGACTACGAATGACTGGTAGAGAATTGATTGTTTATATTTTAAAGAACAATCTCGAAGATGAAGTGGTCCTTAAAGATGGCTTTTTCGTTAAGACAATGTTCATTGACGAAAACGAGGCTGCTGCTAAATTTAGCGTAGGAGTCTGGACCATAGAAGCTTGGAATTCTATTGGCATGTTGAATGGAATTCGAGTAGGGGAACATTTATATTTTCCGAAAGACGTGCAAGATCCAAGAAAGGGAGAGATGACTCATGGACGCTAATTTGAAGCGAATAACATATGCATTTGTAGCTATGGCCAGTATCTGTTTTGCAGCAGGTGTTGCGGTTTTGTCTCACACAGAGGGAGATGAAACCGTATGGACCGACTAGAGGACACGTTACAGACGCTTGTCTTCTTGACAGGTAATAAAAAGAAACGACATATCATAGGCGGAGTCCTTTTAAGTGTATCATTACTATTCGGAGGACTCGCCTTGACTGTCATGTCTATCAAGAACGAGGAGAACGATAACTATGAGGATGTCGACTAACATGTTCATATTTGCCGCTGGAGCCGCTGTTGGCTCTGCGGTTGCTTGGTTTTATGCCAAGAAGTATTACGAGAAGATCGCAAACGATGAGATTGATTCTATGAAAGAATGGCTGGCTCGTCGAGTTGAGGAGCAGGACGAGCATGGCGAAGACCAGACTCCGGATGAAACCGCTGAATTGGCGGAAGAACCCGAAGAGAAGTCCAATGATGATCGTGCTGCATATGAAGAGAAAGTAGAGCAGCTCTCGTATAATAATTATTATCATGGTCCCACTAAGGAGGTGAATGGTATGGATGAACCCTACGTAATCAAGCCTGAAATCTTCGGCGAAGAAGACGACTATGAAGAAGTCTCGCTTACATACTATGCTGATGGCGTACTGTGTGACGAGCGGGACAATCGAATCGAGGATATTGCCAGCACTGTCGGTGAAGACTACGCCGAGCATTTCGGCGATTATGAAGATGATTCGGTATTCGTCAGAAACGATCGCCTGAAGACTGACTTTGAGATCCTCAAAGATTGGCGCAATTATTCTGATCTTGATAAGAGGGGAGACGAATGAATCGAAATGGCATAAAGAATCGATATTTTCAATGGCTGTATGACAAGGTGTGTAACAATCGATACCATAAGGATATTTCCTACAGAAAGTTGCTGATGCAGCTTCACAGTATCGAGTTTACATATTTGATTCGCAAGGATGAGAACAGGGCTAAAGATGGCGAGAGTTTACGCTATCGCTTTGCTAGAGAAACCACAATTGACGAACCTGTCGATTATATTCTCGACTGTCTCGATGGACCTTGTAGTGTTCTGGAGATGATGGTTGCTCTGGCCATTCGTTGCGAAGAAGATTACATGGACGACCCGGCATATGGCGATCGTTCGGCACAATGGTTTTGGGAAATGATCACAAACCTTAACCTTGGCTCTATGGAAGATTCCAGATACAACAAACATTATGTCGATGACGCTATTCAGAAATTCCTTGACAGAGACTACGATTACGATGGTCGTGGTGGTCTGTTCAGAGTTCGAAACAGCGATGTAGATATGCGGGACTTGGAAATCTGGTATCAGATGTGTCGATTTATTGACGCAGTCGTATAGTTTTATCGTGAAAGGGGAAAGACCAATGTGATTGATTTCCTTATGATTTCTACCCGCAGTACGAAGAATGGCGGGATAGAGATATTACCGAAATTCGTCATTAAACGTTCGAGCGATTTGATGATCCGAGGTGGCGACTTCTATGCTATTTGGCTTGAGAAAAAGGGCATGTGGTCTACGGACGAGCAAGATGCTCTTCAATTGATCGACCAGGAACTGGATAAGTACGCTGAGGATTACAAGCAAAAGTTTAATGGTATCATCAAAGTCCTCCATATGTGGGATGCCGAGTCCGGAATGATTGACAAGTGGCATCGATATTGTCAGAAGCAAATGCGAGACAATTTCCAGATGCTTGACGAGAAGTTGATATTTTCGAACATGGAGCCCAACAAGAAGGACTATGCAAGTAAACGCCTGCCGTATCCATTAGAGGATAGCGATTGTCCAGCATTCAAGAAGCTGATCTCCACTCTATATTCTGAAGAAGAGCGTCATAAGATCGAATGGGCAATCGGTTCGATTGTAACCGGTGACTCCAAGACTATCCAGAAGTTTATGGTTCTCTATGGTGCTGCCGGCACAGGTAAATCCACAATCTTGAATATTATTCAACAGTTATTTGAGGGTTACTATTCGGTCTTCGATGCGAAAGCATTGGGATCGGCTAGTAACTCTTTTGCTTTGGAAGCATTCAAGACAAATCCTCTCGTGGCAATCCAGCATGACGGTGACTTGTCCAAGATTGAAGACAACACACGATTGAACAGTCTTGTGTCTCATGAGGAAATGACAATTAACGAGAAGTTTAAGTCGACGTATTCTAATCGTTTCAAGTGTTTCCTGTTCATGGGCACAAACCGTCCAGTCAAGATTACGGACGCCAAATCAGGTCTTCTGAGACGTTTGATCGATGTAACTCCTTCGGGTAATAAGTTAAACCCAAAAGAGTACAAGACAATCACCAAGCAAGTTGGTTTCGAACTTGGAGCAATCGCAAATTACTGTAAAGAAGTGTATTTGAGCGATCCAGGAAGATATGACAATTACGTACCTACCATGATGTTAGGGGCATCTAATGACTTCTATAACTTCGTGGTAGATTCGTATCATATTTTTGTCAAGGAAGACGGAACCACACTTAAAGCGGCATGGGAAATGTATCGCACATATTGTGAGGAGGCAAACGTCCCATATCCGTTCTCTCAACGAATCTTCAAAGAAGAACTCAAAAACTATTTTTGGGACTTCGAAGACAAAGTCGAAGGTACGGAACTGCGTAACACCTATAGCGGTTTCCGTACTGATATTTTCGACACACACAAACCTAAAAAGAAAGACATACATAAACCAAAGCTGATCGAATTCGATTCGACTGAATCTATATTTGATCAGGAGTGCAAAGATTGCCCTGCTCAATATGCTAGTGCAAAAGAAACCCCGACGAAGAAATGGGAAAACGTGACGACAAAACTGTCTGATCTCGACACTTCTAAAACTCATTACGTCAAGGTTCCTGAAAACCACATTGTAATCGACTTTGATATTCTTGGCGAAGACGGGAGTAAAAGCTTCGAGAAGAATGTGGAAGAGGCTAGTAAATGGCCGGCTACTTACGCTGAGCTCAGTAAGAGCGGCCAGGGCATTCATTTGCATTATATTTACACGGGAGATCCTACTAAACTCAATCGAGTATACGGAGACCACATTGAAGTCAAGGTCTTCACTGGTAATAGTTCGCTTCGTCGAAAGCTTACGAAGTGTAATAATTTGCCGATTGCTCAAATTAGTTCCGGACTTCCGCTGAAAGGAGACGACAAGGTGATTAACTTCGAAGGACTTAAGAACGAAAAGGCTCTTAGGACCATGATTAAGAAGAACCTTAATAAAGAGATTCATGACAATACGAAGTGTAGTGTCGACTTTATATTTAAGAATCTCGAAGATGCGTATAACGGTGGCATGAAGTACGATGTGTCGGACATGAAGAATGCTGTGTATGCATTTGCTGCTCAAAGCACAAACCAGGCGGACTACTGTTTGAAACTCGTCAATAAGATGAAGTTCAAATCGGAAGAACCGTCTGCGAATACTGAGGATGGCGAAGCGCCTATCGTATTTTATGACGTTGAGGTATTCTCCAACCTGTTCCTTGTAAACTGGAAGATTCAGGGCGAAGGTCAACCGATTGTACGAATGATCAATCCGACTCCTAAGGATATTGAGGGTTTGCTGAAGTACAGACTGATCGGCTTTAACAACCGTCGATACGATAATCATATTTTGTACGGACGACTCATTGGTTACACGAATGAACAGCTCTTCGATCTGTCTCAGCGAATTGTAAATTCCAAGAAGGGTGATCGTAATAATGGTCTGTTCGGCGAGGCGTATAACCTGAGCTACACTGATATTTACGATTTCGCATCTGCAGGTAACAAAAAGAGCCTGAAGAAGTGGGAGATCGAACTGGGTATTCACCATCAGGAGCTTGGTTTACCTTGGGATCAGCCTGTTCCCGAAGAACTTTGGACTAAGGTCGCTGAGTATTGTGACAACGACGTAATCGCAACGGAGGCATTGTTCAATCATATTCAGGCAGACTGGACTGCTCGACAGATTCTGGCCGATCTGGCTGGTATGACGGTGAACGATACCACCAATACGCTGACTACCAAGATTATCTTTGGCAGCAACCGTAAGCCTCAGAACGAATTCTGTTATCGTGATATGTCTAAACCGGTAAAGGAGCTTGATAAGGAAGTCATCGATTTTCTTAAAGAAGCTTGTCCGGTAATGATGTCGGAAAAATTTGGAGACGAGCAGAGTCTGCTTCCATATTTTCCGGGATACAAGTATGAAGCCGGTGTGTCTACATATCGAGGAGAGGAAGTAGGTGAAGGCGGTTATGTTTATGCTGAGCCTGGTATGTATTCTAATGTTGCTCTGCTTGATATTGCGTCTATGCATCCACATAGCGCTATTGCTGAGTGCCTGTTCGGTCCTCGGTTTACTCGCGCTTTTCGTGATATCGTAGAGGGTCGAGTCGACATCAAGCACGAAGCTTGGGATACTGTTAACGAGATGCTGGACGGCAAGCTTCGTCCGTACGTACAGCGAGTAATTAATGGTGAACTGACTTCTAAGCAGCTTGCTAATGCGCTCAAGACGGCAATTAACTCGGTATACGGCCTGACCTCCGCTAGCTTCGATAATGCATTCAGAGATCCTCGTAATAAGGACAATATCGTCGCTAAGCGTGGCGCATTGTTCATGGTCGATCTGAAACATGAGGTTCAGAAGAGAGGCTTCACGGTCGCTCACATTAAGACCGACTCGATTAAGATCCCGAATGCAACTCCTGCGATCATTAAGTTCGTTATGGACTTCGGCCAGCGATATGGCTATACATTCGAGCATGAGGCTACGTACGAACGTATGTGTCTTGTGAATGATGCAGTTTATATTGCCAAGTATGAAGAAGGCGAACATCCGGGTGAGTGGACTGCAACCGGTAAGCAATTTGCGGTTCCATACGTATTCAAGAAGCTCTTTAGTAAAGAAGACATTGCATTCGAGGATATGTGTGAAACCATGTCGGTAGCCACTGCGCTATATTTGGACATGAACGAGAAGCTGCCCGAGAATGAGCACAACTATCAGTTCATTGGTAAGGTTAGTTCGTTCTGCCCTATTCTCCCTGGTCACGGTGGCGGCGAACTGCTTCGTGAAGGCAAGGATAAGGATGGTAACGTCAAATATTCTGCCGCAACTGGATCTAAGGGTTACAGATGGCTCGAATCTGAAATGGTCAGAACTCTCGGTAAGGAGAATGACATCGATCGCTCTTATTACGACAAACTCGTAAATGACGCGGTCGAGACGATTTCTCAGTATGGAGACTTCGAACGATTCGTGTCTGGCGACCCTATTCCGAGAATCTCTCCTTGGTTTAAAGCCGATGGAGCAGATGATATTCCGTGGGTTATGGCCTGCGGAAAAGAAACTTGTTCTGGGTGTCCCAATCTGAATAGCAATGGCTGTAAGGAAGGCCATGATAATTCGGATTATTTATCCCAACTTGAAGATGAAGATTGTTTATTCATTCGTCGTTGAAAAATTATATTCATAACAAAGGAGTCAAACATTATGGAAATCACTTTTGCACCGCGCGATATTCTTCAGATCGATGACGCACATATTATTTACCGTAACTTCGAGGGCCGAGGCGACAAGTTTAATCGTGAGGGCGACCGCAACTTTGCGGTTGTCATTCCAGATGAGGATCTCGCTAACGAACTCGTTGATCTGGGCTGGAATGTCAAGATCAAGCCGCCCCGTGAGGATGGCGACGACCCGTTCATGTTCCTGCCTGTAAAGGTGAAGTTCAATGGTCGTGGTCCGAATGTATATCTCGTCACTGGCAATCGTCAGAATCGTCTGGATGAGGAGACTATCGGCTGTCTGGACAACGTTGATATTCTCAGGGTGGATCTCGACGTGCGTCCGTACGACTGGGACGTCAATGGTAAGACTGGCCGTACTGCATATCTGCAGGCAATTCGTGTGGTTCAGGATGTGGACCGTTTCGCCGAGCGATTTGCTGCCGAAGAGTATCCGGAAGAGTAAAATACTCGCGTAGAAAACATGCCCTTTTATGAGAGGAAGAGATGTCTGAAATACGGCGTCTCTTCCTTTATATTTTGGGCCACATACTATTTTCAATTTAACAAGGAGGGTAAAGACATGGACATTCAATTGTATGCCAATATTAAGGCAAATGGTCCCCCGACAAAATACACACCTGGTTCTGTAGGTCAGATCTATATCGACCAGGAAACTGGCCTACGCTATGAGTGTACCGAAGCATTCGTCGAGAAGGGTTACAAGATCGACAAGTCTACTTATAAATGGGTAGAGAAGGGTCTTGATCCGGATTTCATCGCTACTGATGCTGAAGTAGCAAAGGCCGTTGACGATCTTCGTGATGAACTGTCTGGAGGAGGCGTAACTCCTGGCGGAGACGGTGTTCAGGTTTGGGCCGAACTCGTCGAGTAAACACAAGGCTGGTGATCTGAATGAAGACATTGAAATTCATTGTCGATGGCCCAATCATTAAAAAAGACCCAACTTGTAATTTCGCTGATTTAGTTCCCGGTTCGAATGGATATTTGAAAGCGGAATTCTCTTTCTCCAATGAATGGGATGAATGCGCTAGAGTCGCAGCATTCTATTCTCCTCTTGGTAAGGAATACACTCCTCAGATCCTTTCTGACGGAAAGACTTGCGATATTCCTTTTGAAGCTCTAGAGAAAAGATCTTTCAAGGTCCAGGTAATCGGTAGAAGGTCCGATGGCTTTAAACTCAAAACCAATAAAGTGACAGTAAGTCAGAATGGAGGGAAAGAATGAGCAAAGCAGATGAACTTCTGAATAGTCTGTCCGACAATGATATTTCCCTTCAGTTGGCGAATCCAGACACTGAACCGCATATTGTAATCGGCGACGATCGATTCATTTCTGTACCGAAGGAACTACAGAGGATTGCTGTCCAGTACGATCATGATGTGGAGACTGTAACATTCGATTGTCCTCGATATTGGGACGGTCTTGATATGTCTAAGCTTTACATCTACGTCAATTATCGGCGTAAAGATCGAGTTGTAGGTTGTTACAAAGCAACCAATGTAACGGTTGATGAAACCGATCCGACCATCATGCATTTCGACTGGACAATTTCCAGAAACGTTTCTTTGGTAAATGGTGAGCTGAAATTCCTTGTCTGCATCAGAAAAGCAGACGACGAAGGTAACGAAGAAAATCACTGGAACTCGGAACTCAATACCGAAATGTATGTTTCTGAGGGTCTGGAAACGGGAGAAGCGGTGGTCGAACCCTATCCGGATATTATTTCTCAGTGGGAAGAAGACGTTCAGAGAGTTAAGGATATTCTTCTGAAAGCTCGTGATGACGGTGAGTTCGATGGTGCCACTTTCACACCTTCTGTAGACGAAGACGGTAACCTGTCCTGGACGAATGATCGTGGTCGAGAGAATCCGAAGACTGTGAATATTCACGGTTATTCTCCTGCGATTCTCGTAAAGGAAGTCGATGGCGGTAAACAGCTTATTATCACTGACTATCGCCAGAGTCAGACCGTAACTATTCAGGACGGATATTCTCCGGTCATTCTCGTTCGAGAGGTAGAAGGCGGTAAAGACCTGATCATCACTGATAAGAAACAGAGTCAAACCGTAACTATCAAAGATGGTGTTGACGGATACTCGCCTGTAATCCTTGTACGAGAAGTCGAGGGCGGCAGAGAGCTTGTCATCACCGATAAGAAGCAGAGTCAGACTGTTAAGATTCTTGACGGTACAAACGGAACCAATGGTACTGACGGATATTCGCCAGCGATTCTTGTTCGTGATGTTACAGGTGGCCATCAGCTTGTTATTACGGATTATCGTCAGAGCCAAACAGTCGATGTCATGGACGGTAAAGACGGAACCAACGGTACGAATGGTACAGATGGATATTCCCCGACCGTTACAACTGAAGCCATTACCGGTGGTACTCGTGTCACTGTTACAGACAAGGACGGCGCTAAGTCGTTTGATATTCTGAATGGTACAAACGGAACTAATGGCGCAGACGGTACTGACGGTACTGATGGATATTCTCCAACGGTTGCTATCACTGAGCTCAACAATGGCCATCGCGTAACTATCACAGATAAAGATGGTGCTAAAACATTCGACGTTATGAATGGAACAATTGAGGCTTCCGAAGACGTCGTTAACTACATGAACAATTATATTCACGTCGGCGACGTTGAGCCGACCTCTGGTCCAGTTCTTTGGTTTGACACATCCGCTACGGGGGTCAATTGAAGATACATATTCGAAACGGAAAGAGGATGATTCCGATGTAACAAGAATCGATTACTTGGGTTAGAATTCATTCCAAAACATTACTGACGTCGTTGACGCCAAAAAAAAAAAATCATTATCAAAAAGGAGTAATTAATTATGCCGAACACTGCTAAGAACGCTATCCTGAAGGCCAAGATCGAGGGTCTCGTATACGAAATCATGGTAAAGACCACGGCTGCGAACGTGATGGTCGATGACGACACCACTCTCGCTGCTAAGCTGGCTTCCATCATTTCTGACTGCGCCCTCAAGGCAACCAAGACTGAGCTGACCGATGGTCTGGCTACCAAGGCTGAGAAGTCCCACACCCATGCGCAGTCTGATGTTACTGGCCTGGAGGATGCTCTGACTGCTCGCCCGACCACTGATGCAATGAACACCGCCATCTCCACTGCTATCAGCAACCTGATCGACGGCGCTCCGGAGACATACGACACCCTGAAGGAAATCTCTGAGTATATCGCATCCGATAAGACGGCTATGGATGCGCTGAATGCTGCTATCGGCAACAAGGCTGATAAGACTGCGTTTGAGGCTGTCAAGACAACCGTTGATGCACTGGGCGCTCTGGCTTCCAAGTCCAAGGTTGAAGAGACCGATCTGGCTGATGAGCTGAAGGAGAAGGTAAACGCGGCTGCTGAAGGCAACCACTCTCATGCCAACAAGGCTCTGCTGGATACCTACACCCAGACCGAGGCTGATCTGGCTGACGCGGTTGCCAAGAAGCATGAGCATGCTAACAAGTCCGTTCTGGACGGCATCACTGCTGACGACGTTACCGCATGGGGCAAGAAGGGCAACATCTACTACTCTGCAACCCAGCCGGCTGCTCTGACTGAGAACGACCTCTGGTTCCAGATTGTAGAGTAATCATTTATATCTGCGGGAGGGTTGCTCATATTTGGGCACCCTCCTATTTTTACAAAAGGAGGTTAACAAATGCCTGTTGTTGAAAAGAACAGTCTTATGAAATACAAAGATAAGGCTGGTAATATCTATATCCAGTATCCGATTACCAAGTCGGGTAATGTTGATGGTCTGGACGAAATGATCGACGAGGCAAAAAAGCTTGGTACGGCTGTGGCTGCTACCAGCACTGATGGTGTCGCATATTCGGCTACTGTTCCGGGCATCACGGCTCTGACTGCCGGCGATTCCTTCATCATGATCCCGAATACGATCAGCACCTCTCGCAGTACGACTCTGAATGTCAATAACCTCGGTGCGAAGTATCTGCGAGTTCGCGTATCTGGATATTCTGGCACGACTTCTGCTGCACAGACTACCAACTGGCTTGCGCCCAATGTTCCGGTTCGTGTTACGTACGAAGGCAAATGGTGGGTAGCTGATGTTGTACTCCCGAGTGCACAGCAGCTTTACGGCAATGTTCAGGCCGAGCAGGTCGACTATTCCAACACGAACAGTGGCATGACGGCTACAGATGTTCAGGGGGCTATTGACGAGCTGTCCAACGGTAAGACTTCTACGCAGGTCCTGACCACCGCTGAGTATAACGCTCTGACGGATAAGAACGAGAATACCCTGTATATGCTGAGTGATGCGGAAGATGACACTGCGACTAAGACTTACGTTGATTCTGCTATCCAAACCGCTATTCAGAACACTTGGGAGGCAAGCTACTAATGGGCATTCAAGAGACTAATCTCAAAGCCATCGCTGATGCTATTCGAGCCAAAACAGGTAAAACTGATAGCATTAAAGCATCGAATTTCATGACTGAAATCAGTTCTATCGAAACCGGTATCGACACCTCTGATGCCACTGCAACAGCTAGCGATGTGGTCTCTGGAATGACCGGGTATGCGAACAATCAGAAGGTTACTGGTACCCTGGTACCTATCGAGAAACCGAAATGGATTGAAAACAAATTTGCGAATATAACAAAATGTCAAGAGGTTTGTTATGGCGCAGGTAAGTTTGTAGCTATGCCTAATAGCTGGCCTTATGCTATTTATTCTACGGACGGCATCACCTGGACTCAGGTTACGTTGCCGGTTGACAGCGAATCCTGGTCTCCACTTTGTTATGGTGCTGGTAAGTTCGTAGCTGTGGCCAGTAGAAGCGACATCGCTATTTACTCCGAGGATGGTATCAACTGGACTCAGGTTAAGTTACCAATTAGTTCTAACTGGCAATCAGCTTGCTATGATAACGGTAAGTTTGTAATTCTTTCCTCTAACTACGTTGTTTGCTCTGCCGATGGCATCAACTGGACTCAGAATACGATGCCGACTAGTAGAACGTGGAGAGCATTGTGCTATGGTAATGGTAAGTTTGTGGTTTTGGTTTATGGCGATAACTATATGGCTTACTCTACTGATGGTATCAACTGGACTCAGGTTAAGTTACCAATTAAGTCTAACTGGCAATCGGTTTGCTATGGCAATGGTAAGTTTGTAGCTGTGGCTAGCAGTACCAATATCGCTGCTTACTCTACGGATGGTATCAACTGGACTCAGACTACGCTGCCAGCTAAGAAAAACTGGCAATCGGTTTGCTATGGCAATGGTAAGTTTGTAGCTGTGGCTAGTAATACTGACATCGCTGTTTACTCTACTGACGGTATCAACTGGACTCAGACTACGATGCCGGCTCGTAGAAACTGGTACTCGGTTTGCTATGGCAACGGTAAGTTTGTGGCTGTAGATTTCAGTTACTATACAGCTTACCTTAAAGATTCTTTTGATTCCTGGGCATAGAGAGGAGGTATGATATTTTGAGTATTCAAGAAAATTATCTCAAAGGCATTGCTACTGCCATTCGTGATAAGGATGGATCTACAGATTCAATCAAGGCTTCGGATTTTGCTAATCGAATTTTAGCAATCCAGACCGGTGTGGATACCTCCGATGCTACTGCCACTGCCGACAAAATTCTGTCCGGTAAGACTCTTTATGTCAATGGCGAGAAGGTCACTGGTACCCTAGTGCCTGTTGAGAAACCGAGTTGGGAAAGTTCCGACATGCCTGCTAGCGAGAGCTGGTTTTCGGTTTGCTATGGTGCGGGTAAGTTTGTGGCTGTGGCTAACAGTGATAATGTCGCTGCTTACTCTACCGATGGTATCAACTGGACTCAGACTACAATGCCTGCTAGTCGTTACGACTGGGGCTCGGTTTGTTATGGTGCAGGTAAGTTTGTAGCGATAGCTAGTGGTGTAGAGGGTGTCGCTGCTTATTCTACTGATGGCATTAACTGGACTAAGACTACGATTTCGGATGAGGTTTGGTGGTATTCAGTTTGCTATGGTGCGGGTAAGTTTGTGGCTGTTGGTGGTTCTGATGATCGCGCCGCTTACTCGAAGGACGGCATCAACTGGACTCTGACTACGTTGCCGGCTAATAAAACCTGGCTCTCGGTTTGTTATGGCAATGGTAAGTTTGTAGCCGTGTCTAGGACCGGTAATATTGCAGCTTACTCTACCGATGGTATCAACTGGACTCAGGCTACGATGCCGATTTCTGCAGCCTGGCAATGGGTATGCTATGGCAATGGCAAGTTTGTAGCCATGTCTAGTAGTAACAATATCGCAGCTTACTCTACCGATGGTATCAACTGGACTCAGATTCAGACTACGCTGCCAACTAGCGCGGCCTCGAAACATGTTTGCTATGGTACGGGTAAGTTTGTAGCTATAGTTTTCAGGAGTAAAGTCGCTGCTTACCTCAAAGATTCCTTCGACGAGTGGGCATAAAAGAAAGAGGTGATCAATATTGAAACTTTGTCTCGGCAGTACACCTGTAAAGTCGCTTAATATCCGCAAGCTCGATGTGGATACTAACGACGCAACCATCGTCGCATCCGACATGCAGTCTGGCTCTATCGCTTATGCGAAGGGTCAGAAGGTGACCGGTACGGGCAAGGCGTTTGCCTTTGCTTCGTATGGAAATCAGAAAACCAACGTCGCTATTCCGGTTCCGAATGCGATTAATGCTATCGAGATTTCGTCTCTGGACTACCCGGTTCAGATGCTGGTAGCACTCTCTGAGATGAAAAGCGTTGACTTCACGATTGAAAACACGATTGCCAATGCTATGGTTAACGGTGAAACGTGCCCGATTACTGCTCAGGTAGCCGATGGTAATCTCACACTTGGTTGTTCGCAGTCAATTAGCCTTCAGGTATTTTATGGAAAGGATGAGCATGTATGAGTGAAAGAAGACTTCAGTATAACTACGCAACTATCGATCTCGACACTGGCGAATGTATAGCGTGTGCTACTTATTCCTACGAAATCAATCATCCGGCTTATATTGCCATTCCTAGTGCTCGTGAAGCCTACATCGGCAAGTATTACCACGATGGTAACTGGTATACGGACGCGGAGTTCACTATTCCGTGGTCCATTGACGACTAACAAACGGCCTTGATATTTACGAGGAGGTAATTTTATGTCGACCGAAGAACGTACTTTCAATCCAACGTTGTCCACTAACGAAGTCTTCAGAGAAGATGATATGACTCGGTGCCTTTCGGACGACCTGACCACCATCGAGAATGATATTTCTAATCTCAAGACTGGTAAAGCAGCTGTGAACCATACTCACTCCGACTATGCCGCTAAGAACCATACCCATACTGGTTACGCGGCGTCGAATCACAATCACAACTCTGCATATATTGCTAAAGCTCTCCAGATGGTTGGCGATGGTGGTGATGTGGAGTTTGTTTATAACAAGGCTGATAATCCGGATCTTCTTGCTAGGATTAGTGCTATGTCTATCGGTATGCACACAGCATATTCTCAGGTAGGCGTTATCAATAACCCCAAAGCAGTTGAGGCTTGGCGATATTTGATTCACAAAACCGCTACAAACAATATTTGGGTGCTGGCGTTCGGCAGTTCTGGTAGTGTCTATAACAACTACAAGGACAATAACGGCTGGAAGGGATGGAAAGCTATCCATGATGTCACTTCAAATGTACTTTGGAGTGGCAAGCTGTATCCGAATGCTAACCATACCATTACTCCAAGCAAGAAGCTGTCTGAGTGTAGGACGGGTTGGATGCTGTTGTGGTCTGACTATGATCCGGATGCTTCTACCGCTAACGATGCGGATTTTGTCACTACGATGATTCCGAAATATCGGTATGACGGTGAAGTGTGGAACGGCAAGACCTTCCTGTGCGATGTTCCTCGGTTCTATGGTAGCAACACCGACGATACCTCCACTGAAAAACGCATTATGAAGACCCTCACAATTTACGACAACAAGATTGTGGGTAATGCGACTAACAGCAAAGACGATCGTAACGACGTAGTCCTCCGTGCCGTTTACGAGTTCTAAACTCTAGAAAGGTTGGGGGCTGCCTTCGGGTGGCCTCCATTGCCTTTTCAATTTACCCTATTATATTCTCGCGTTATTTACAGCCTCCTTTATGAAAGGAGCGATTAAGATGTTATCTATCAATGATCTTAGATTTATGTATCACTGGAGTAAGGGCGAGAAAGCTTTGAGAAAAGGTGATAAACATAAGTATGAAGAACATAGAAATGAAGCAAACAAGTTGCTGCGAATTAAAAGAAAGATGGAGTCCTAACCAGGGCTCTTCTTTTTCGCGTTATTTACAGTCTCCTTTATGAAAGGAGTGTATATTTATGAGTTACATGAAAAGATTCATTGAGAACCATCTGGACGACACTGAGGAGTTGTTAAAGATGGGAATGACAATGGAAGACGTTCAGGAATTCAGAGAATTATATTATCCGGAGGAAGAGGAGTCCTAACAAGGGCTCTTCTTTTTCGCGTTAAAAACATAGCGCTTTATGAAACCATAAATCGAAAGGAGATTTTATTATGGCAACAAAAGAATTGAAAACATTTTGGAGAACAGAGAAAAAAGAGGGTTCGGATATATCGTATTGGATTTTAGGACCAAAATTCTACCGCTACGAAGATCCTTGGAAAACGCTTGTCGAAGCTAAAAACACGTGTCAGCGTATCCATGACATATTTGATGGAGACCCTGAAATCTTGGCGTTATTAGCCGAGACGAGCATTGTTGGCGAAGCGTATTTGAACGCGGTAATGCGAACTAATCACGGTCTAGAATACAATACCTTCCCGCTCTCGATCCCGAATGCAAACACGTATTTCAATGAGTTGCGAACGGTCATTAAAAGACTAGAACGAGACGGTTTCAAATTCGAGAAAGAAGATGCGTATTTAATCAACGCATTATTCGAGGATAAGGCCTAACAAGGCCTCTTCCTTTTATATTTTCGCGAAAATCGCATGTTGTTATATGAGAGAGAGGAAGAAGAGAACTCGATTTATTCGAGACACTCAGGCATACCCGTCTGAGATCTTATTCCTCTCTTATTTCTGCTTGGCAGAAAAATAGGTCCCTGGGAGGGAAACAACATGGAGAAAAGTATTGAGATGTATGACGGAAAGGTTTTTGGAATTGAAGTATCAGAGTACGCTTTGGAGAAAGGATATCTAGACTTCAGAACCTTGGCTAAGATGTTAGAGGATTGCATTCTGAACAACACTGTTCGGTCGGCTACTATGGAAGATTGGAGAATTGTAGCTGGCGAATTTAACGAAATGGTCATGCAGGATTTCATTATCTCCAAGTATGGATACGAGTTACTGAAGGAATACACCGATGAACTTGTATTCTATAATGAGCAACTCGACATTTATATTTGGGCAGTTTCACGCTGGGGAACAGCTTGGAACTATGAGCTCACTCACACCAAGATCGTAGAAATGTTGGAGGTGAACTGAAATGGGAAGACGAATAATCGTTAATAATAAATGCCCATTATGTGGAGAAAGCGTTGAGATTGTCGGAGATGCTTTTCTCAAGCAAAATCCTCACTATGGTAATGCTGAATTGGTAGTTACCAAGCGAGGTTTAAAACAGTATCTTCATACCTCTTGTTGGTATGACATGATAAAGGAAAAGCGTCCTTACAACGGGCGTATGTATGTGTGAATGCGAGAGCATTAGCGATGACATGCCGCATAGCAGCAGAAAGGAGAAAACACATGAAAATTACTATTCGAGAACTGATGGAAAAGGTCGATGATATTAACAAGACGATCGACGCGATCCATGATTACACTACTGACGACGCTTGTTTAAAAGCCATTGAATACTTAGACGAGTACGTAGACATGCTCAAAGACGCAAAGGTTGATATTTGATGGCAGGCATAGATCTTTACGATTATCAGATCGATGCGGTCAATCGAATGAAGAATGGCTGCATCTTGTGCGGGGGTGTGGGTTCTGGTAAGTCCAGGACCTCTCTCGCATATTACTACAAGCAGCAAGGCGGTCGACTCGGCACAAAAAGCTATGTCGACATGAAGAATCCTAGAGATCTTTATATCATCACCACTGCTCGTAAGCGGGATACAAAAGAATGGGAAGGAGAATTAGTCCCTTTTCTTCTTACTACAAACCCCGAAGTAGCTTACTACAAAAACAAAGTCGTAATAGATTCGTGGAATAACATTGGTAAGTATAAAGATGTACACGGTGCGTTCTTTATATTCGATGAGCAGCGTGTCGTTGGATCTGGTGCCTGGGTCAAAGCCTTCCTGAACATTGCAAGAAAAAACAATTGGATTCTGCTATCGGCAACCCCTGGCGATACGTGGAGCGATTATATTCCGGTCTTCGTGGCTAATGGATTCTACAAAAACAAGACAGAGTTCGTTCGAGAACATGTTATATATTCTCGGTTCACGAAGTATCCGAAGATCGATCGCTTCATTAATACTGGCAGGCTCATTCGACTTCGCAATGATATTTTGGTAACCATGGACTTTAAACGTCAAACGGTGGCACACCATGAAGATGTCTATTGCAAGTACGATGTAGCCAAGTATAAAGATGTCAGCAAGTTAAGATGGGACCCGTATAAGAACGAGCCTATCATTAACGCTGCTGGCCTTTGTTATGTTTGGAGAAAAATCGTCAATACAGATGATTCTAGACAAGTCGCATTGCTCGAGTTATTCGAGAATCATCCTAAGATGATTGTCTTTTATAACTTCAACTACGAACTTGATATCTTGAAGGAGGTATTTGGCAATGTAGCATGCGAAGTGGCAGAGTGGAATGGACATCTCCACCAACCAATTCCTAATGGTAAGTCATGGGTATATTTGGTTCAGTATACAGCAGGTGCTGAGGGATGGAACTGTATTACGACCGACACGATTGTCTTTTTCTCGCAGAACTACTCTTACAAGGTCATGCAGCAAGCAGCAGGACGAATCGACAGACTGAATACCAGATTCATAGATCTGTATTACTACCATCTGAAAAGTAGGTCTGGAATCGATCTGGCAATCAGCCGAGCACTTAGTCAAAAGCGTAACTTCAATGAGGGTAAGTACGCGGGAAGTAGATTTGATTGATATTTAGAAAGGAGAAAAATATGGGTTGGCTTATGTCTTTTATTCTGTTACTGATCGGACTGTTCGCTAAAGATTCGAACATTGTAATTGCCTCCGGTCTGTTTGCGATTGCTGGTTCGATTGAAGTTCTTGGTATTAAAAGAAAGGAAGATAAGTAATGGAAAAGCGCCTCTGCAACGTTGGTGGCAAAATTGGATATTTTCATCGATGGGAGGATTACTCGAGACCTTTGGATGCCAGTCCGCTTATTGGCGGGGCGCCTGCTGGTATTTTCAGCATGACTTATGGAATCGTGGAGTTTCCGGACGGAGTACGAAGAGTAGATCCGACGCAGATTGTCTTTTGCGATGAGCAGAACCAGACCC